>Ga0265327_10001028_pt1 | contig 39368 bp, 36 predicted proteins | sample 41621metaG_FD_202089 | JGI IMG/M metagenome (GOLD analysis project Ga0265327, IMG submission 202089) | Rhizosphere microbial communities from Carex aquatilis grown in University of Washington, Seatle, WA, United States - 4-16-21 metaG | ecosystem: Host-associated > Plants > Roots > Rhizosphere... | reverse complement strand
ACAATAATGCCAATGGCAATTACTTGAACTCGTCAGCCAACAGCAGTTCCGACTTCACCGGCAGCCAAAATAGCCAGTCCGGACTTTCACAGGAATACTCGCGTAACAGCTCAGGTCCGTCGGCTCCCGTGCAATCCATCTCATTGGCCGATAATAGGGTATCCCAAGCTTTTAGCTTCAGTAATCAAATAGCTCGCAATTCGGAGACCCAACAAAGAAGCCAAAATTCGGGACGCAACGCTTTCTATATCCCGTCTGGCTCACAAGCAGCCGCACCGCCACAATCGCAAAAAGATTCGCCATCCCCAGATGGAACTTTGAACACCCCGGCAAGCAAGTTTGGTGGTTTTGGCGCATTAGGTGGAGCGCCCAGCGCGCCTCGACTGGCCAATCATGGGGTCGAACAACCTCCTCAGCAGATACAAAAATCCACACCATCAGGTACCAGCGAGGTGGTTTCACAGACCGTAACTTCTACAGCGCAAAGGCAACAGCCGGTGGAACTTGGTAACAACAACCCGGCTCAGGCCAATGACTCCGGTCAGTCTCAAAATTCCAGTTCGCTCAACTATAGGGCCGCACAAACGCGAAATGTAAATCCTCAAAGCCAGTCCTTGCAAAGTGCCGGGAAATCGTGGGCGACCGGAAACGAGGATAATTCCCAGTACAATTTATCCAAGGCCATTCCTGCCGAGGCTGAATTTCGTCAACTCATCGGCAGTCAGAACGATGGCATGTTTGCGCGTTTCCTTCAAAACAAGCTCAAGTTGATGTGCTGGCACCGGCTAAATGCCCAGCCCGATTTGATTTTTGGCGCGCAGCTAAACTTGGACCGGGTGGTAACCGGCTTGCGAGGTCTGCTGCCTTCCGACCGGTCATTGGATAATGAATTTTGCCTCGCCATTCTGGATGACAACGCCCGGCCGGTGGTGCTTTCCCGGGATAAATTTCAGGCAAATTGGAAGCGGCCTTTTGTGGCTACGGAAGTGGGCGACGCACTTCCTCATTGGGAGGTGGCGGCTTATCTTGTAAATCCAGATGCGCTTACCCAGGCAGCCAGCACTACCAGGCTCACGCTCGGCCTGCTGGTTGCCGTGTTGGTGATAGCCATAGGCGTTGGCAGCCTGCTGATCGCGCGCAGCCTGAACGCGGAACTGAAACTGGCTCGTCAAAAGACCGATTTTGTCAGTAACGTCTCGCACGAGTTGAAAACACCGCTGACGTCCATCCGTATATTCTCGGAATTGCTGGCCGAAGGCCGGGTGCTTGACCACGCCAAGCAACGGTCCTATTTACAAATCATCACGGCGGAAGCCGGACGCCTGACGCGGCTTATTAATAATGTCCTCGATTTTTCACGGATGGAAAGTGGCGAGAAGAAATACAATTTCCAAGCCTGCGATTTGACCGGCCTGGTCCGCACCACGGCAGATACGTTTCGGCCACACCTTGAATCAGCCGGTTTTCAATTCACCTGCGAACTGCCGGCCAGCCAGATTCGGGTGCGGGGAGATGCCGATGCCCTGTCTCAAATCATTGTGAACCTGCTCTCCAATGCCGAAAAATATTCGAACGGTGGCAAAGAGGTGTTATTGCAAGTGGCGCAACGGCAATCGCCGTTGCCCCATGCGGAAGTCCGGGTGCAGGATCGCGGCCCCGGCGTGCCGCGGGGCAGCGAAGAGAAAATCTTTGAAAAATTTTATCGCGCCCACGATTCCTTAAGCAGCGGTATTCAAGGCTCGGGGCTGGGTCTGACCATTGCCCGCCAGATTGCCCGCGCCCATGGTGGTGATGTAGTCTATGAACCGCGCGAAGGTGGTGGGAGTTGTTTCATTTTACGGCTGCCGGTTCAAACCGGCTGAATCATCCATGAAAACCAAGGTTTTAATCGTTGAAGACGACCCGCATATTTTGCTGGGCCTCGAAGAAGTGCTTAAAAGCGAAGGCTATGAAACCGCCGCGTGTAATCGTGGCGACGAGGCGGTGGCGGCGGTCGCCAAATTCCAGCCAACGCTAATTGTGTTGGACGTCATGCTTCCGGGAGCGAGCGGTTACGACATTTGCAAACAACTTCGGGCGGCCAAAAACTCGACGCCCATTCTGATGCTTACGGCCAAAGGTCAGGAGATTGACAAGGTCATCGGTCTCGACCTCGGCGCCGATGATTACGTCACCAAGCCTTTTGGCGTGCGCGAGCTGCTGGCACGAATTCAGGCTTTGCTGCGACGGGGCAATCACGCACCTTCACCGCCAGCACTGGATGAGTCACCGTTCCAAATTGGTTCCGCCACCGTTGACCCCAAGACGTTTCAATTGAAACGGGGCAGGGCGGTGGTGGAGTTGACCGCCAAAGAGGTGAAATTGTTGCAAGTTTTTCATGCTCATGTTGGCGAGGTGTTGTCGCGCGACAAGCTGCTGAATGAAGTTTGGGGCTACAACTATTATGGCACCACGCGTACGCTCGACCAGGTGGTGGTGCAACTGCGCAAGAAGCTGGGCGATAACGGCGGAGAACCCAAACATCTGCTGACCATTCATGGGGTTGGCTATAAGTTGGTAAACTGACTCAATAAAAAAGCCGCCTGAAAATCAGGCGGCTTGGTAGTAAAGCGAATGTTATGGCAGGTCCGTGCTGCCCATGAGATAGTGGTCGCATTCGCGCGCAGCGCCACGGCCTTCGTTGAAGGCCCAGACCACGAGGCTTTGGCCTCGGCGACAGTCGCCACAGGCGAACACGCCCTTGAGATTCGTGGTGTATTTCTCGAAGTCAGCCTTCGCATTGCTGCGGGGATCGCGTTCGATGCCCAGCGATTCCAGCAACGGCTGTTCCGGTCCAAGGAAGCCCATCGCCAACAAGACGAGCTGGGCGGGCAAAACTTTTTCCGTGCCTGGAACATTCTTGGGAACAAACTGGCCCTTGTCGTTCTTCGTCCACTCGACTTGCACCGTGTGAACGGCTTTGACGTGGCCATGGTCGTCGCTCTCAAATTTCGTGGCTGTAGTCAGATAGACGCGGGGGTCAGCGCCGAACTTCGCGGCGGCTTCTTCCTGGCCATAATCCACCTTGAGCGTCTTGGGCCATTCGGGCCAGGGATTATCCTTGGCGCGTTCCAACGGCGGCTTGGGCAGGATTTCCACCTGCACGAGTGACTTGCAGCCGTGGCGAATGGAGGTGCCCACGCAGTCGGTGCCGGTATCGCCACCACCAATGACCACGACATCCTTGCCCGTGGCATCGATGAAACTGCCGTTCTTATGGCCATCCAGAACCGCCTTGGTGTTCGCGGTCAGAAATTCCATGGCGAAATGGATGCCCTTGAACTCGCGACCAGGAATTGGCAGGTCGCGCGGCTTGGTGGCACCCGTTGCCAGAATGACCGCATCAAATTCCTTCAACAATTTTTCAGCCGGATAATTTTTCCCGACTTCGGTATTGCAGACGAATTTCACGCCTTCCTGTTCAAGCAGGCGCAGGCGGCGAAGCACCACTTCCTGCTTGTCCAGTTTCATGTTGGGAATGCCATACATGAGCAGGCCGCCGGGACGGTCGGCGCGTTCAAAAACCGTGACTTCGTGGCCGGCCTTGTTCAATTGCGCTGCCGCAGAGAGGCCCGCCGGGCCGGAACCGATGACGGCAACCTTCTTGCCCGTGCGTTGCTTTGGAACTTCCGGACGAACCCAGCCATTGGACCAGCCGTGGTCAATGATGCTGCATTCGATGTTCTTGATGGTGACGGGCGGATTGTTGAGGCCCAACACGCAGGAACCTTCACAAGGAGCAGGGCAAACCCGGCCCGTAAATTCCGGGAAGTTGTTGGTCTTATGCAGGCGTTCCAGCGCTTCCTTCCACAGGCCGCGATAGACGAGGTCGTTCCATTCCGGAATCAGGTTGTGAACCGGACAGCCGCTGGCCATGCCGCTGACGAGTTGGCCGGTGTGGCAGAACGGAATGCCGCAGTCCATGCACCGTGCGCCCTGTTTCTTCAGGTCCGCCTCGGGCATGTGTTCGTGAAATTCCTTCCAGTCGGCAACGCGTCCGAGTGGCGAACGGTCCTTGGGCAGTTCGCGTTGAAATTCTAAAAATCCAGTGGGTTTTCCCATTTTGGTTTCAGTTCGTTAAATTGGTTTAAGGTCAATGGCCGCTCTTCACGTTTTCCTCGAAGGCTGCCATAATGGCGTCATCGCCGCTCAGGCCCTGCGATTCCACCTTCTTGAGTGAGGTCAGCACGCGCTTGTAATCTTGCGGCATGACTTTGACGAATTTCGGCACGTAGTCCTTCCACTCGGCAAGTATTTTCGCGGCGCGTTTGCACTTGGCGTAGCTCTGGTAGCGCTGCACCAGCTTCCAAAGAGCTTCTGTCTCATCAACATCGGTCAGTTTTTCCAGGGCAACCAGTTCCAGGTTGCAACGTGTCGGGAAAGTTCCGTCTTCGTCCAGCACATAGGCAACGCCACCGCTCATGCCAGCGGCAAAATTGCGTCCGGTCTTGCCCAGAATCACCACGCGGCCGCCGGTCATGTATTCGCAGCCGTGATCGCCGATGGCTTCGACGACCGCGCTCACGCCCGAGTTGCGCACGGCAAAACGTTCACCGGCCATGCCGCAGACGAAAATTTCGCCAGCGGTGGCTCCGTAAAGCGCCACGTTGCCAATGATGATGTTGTCCTTCGATTCAAACGTGGAGCCCTTGGGCGGATAAACAATCAGTTTGCCGCCGCTCAAGCCCTTGCCGAAATAGTCATTGGCGTCGCCTTCGAGTTCCAAGGTCATGCCCTTGGGAATAAAGGCGCCAAAACTTTGGCCGGCACTGCCGTTGAACTTCAATTGGACGGTGTCCTCCGGCAAGCCTGCCGGACCGTGCTTCTTGGTGATCTCGCTGCCGACAATAGTGCCGACAACGCGGTTCACGTTATGGATATCCAACTCGGCATGAACTTTCTTGCCGTGTTCAATGGCGGGCTTGCAGATATCGAGCAGCTTGGTCACGTCCAACGATTTTTCCAAACCGTGATCCTGGGCCTGCTGCCGAAAGCGGCCGACGTCCGGTGCCACGTTGGGCTGATGCAAAATGGGCGTCAGATCCAATCCTTTGGCCTTCCAATGCTCAATGGCCTTCCCCGATGAGAGCTTGTCGGTGCGGCCGACCATGTCCTCGATCTTGCGGATACCAAGTTTGGCCATGATTTCGCGGAGTTCCTGCGCGATGAAGCGCATGAAATTCACGACATGGTCAGGGTCGCCGGTGAAACGTTTGCGCAGGCGCGGGTCCTGCGTGGCCACGCCCACGGGGCAGGTGTTCAGATGGCAGACGCGCATCATGATGCAGCCCATGACCACCAGCGGTGCGGTGGCAAAACCAAATTCCTCGGCACCCAGCAACGCGGCAATCGCCACGTCGCGGCCGGTCTTTAACTGGCCGTCGGCTTCAACGTAAATACGGCTGCGCAGATTGTTCAACACGAGCGTCTGATGGGCTTCGGCCAGGCCGAGTTCCCAGGGGCCGCCTGCGTGTTTGATGGACGATAACGGCGATGCGCCGGTGCCGCCGTCATGACCGGAAATCAACACCACGTCGGCATGCGCCTTGGCCACGCCAGCGGCAATGGTGCCCACGCCGACTTCGGCCACGAGCTTAACGCTGACACGCGCGTTGCGGTTGGAATTTTTCAGGTCATGAATCAACTCCGCCAAGTCTTCGATGGAGTAAATGTCATGGTGCGGTGGCGGTGAAATCAAACCGACACCGGCCGTGGTGCCGCGCACCTTGGCCACCCACGGATAAACCTTCTTGCCGGGCAATTCGCCGCCTTCACCGGGCTTGGCACCCTGGGCCATCTTGATTTGCAGTTCCCTGGCGTTAACCAGGTAATGGCTGGTCACACCAAAGCGACCGCTGGCCACCTGTTTGATGGCAGAATTCTTTGAATCACCCTTTTCGTTCGTCCAGGTATAGCGTTCGGGGTCTTCGCCGCCTTCGCCAGTATTCGAACGTCCGCCGAGCCGGTTCATGGCAATGGCGAGGGTCTCGTGGGCTTCCTGTGAAATGGAGCCGTAACTCATGGCACCCGTTTTGAAGCGCTTCACGATGGATTCCACCGATTCAACTTCTTCAATCGGGATCGGGGTTTCCGCAAACTTGAATTCCAGCAAACCGCGCAAGGTGCACAGGTTCTTGGCCTGGTTGTTGATCAACTCAGCGTATTCACGGTAAATCTTTTCGCTGCCGGTGCGGCAGGCCGACTGCAGCTTGTGAATCGTCTGCGGATTGAACAAGTGATACTCACCGCCGTCGCGCCATTGGTACTGGCCGCCGGCATCGAGTTCAGCATTCACGGCTTCGCGCGGGAAGGCCCGGCGATGGCGTGTGAGCGCTTCCTCGGCAACCACGTCCAGGCCCACACCCTGGATGCGCGAGGGCGTCCAGGTGAAATATTTGTTCACCACTTCACTATTAAGGCCGACGGCTTCAAAAATTTGCGCGCCGCGATAGCTTTGGATGGTGGAAATACCCATCTTGGCCATGGTCTTCACAACGCCTTTGATGGCGGCCTTGATGAATTTTTTGACGGCGGTTTTGTGGTCCGTCTTTTCCAGCAAACCTTCGTGGATGAGGTCATCAATCGTCTCGTAGGCGAGATAGGGATTGATGGCACTGCAACCGTAACCGATGAGCAGCGCGAAATGGTGCACCTCGCGAGGTTCACCGGATTCCAGCACCAAACCGGTGCGTCCACGGGTGCCGGTGCGAATCAAATGATGGTGCAAGCCCGCCGTGGCAAGCAGCGCGGGAATCGGCGCCATTTCTGCTGAAACGCCGCGGTCTGACAGGATAACGATATTCGCCCCGTCCTTGATGGCCTCATCCGCCTCGGCAAATACTTTTTCCAGCGCGGCTTCCAGGCCTTTCGCGCCTTTGTCGGCTTCAAACAAGATGGAGATGGTCGCGGATTTGAAGCCGGGCCGGTCAATGAAACGCAGCTTGTCCAGTTCGTCATCCGTGAGGATGGGCTGTTCAAGCCGGATCAAGGCACAACTTTTCGGGCCGGGATTCAGCAAACCACCGCGCGAGCCCGCCATCGTAAAGGTCGAGGTAATGATTTCCTCGCGAATGGGGTCAATCGGCGGATTGGTGACCTGCGCGAACAGTTGCTTGAAATAATTGTAAATCAACTGCGGCTTGTTGGAGAGCACCGCCAGCGGTGTGTCTGTGCCCATCGAGCCCAGCGGTTGCTGGCCGTCGCGCGCCATCGGGCCGACAATCAAACGCAAGTCTTCGAACGTATAGCCGAAAACCTGTTGCAACTGGAGAATTTTCCGGTGCGACGGTTCGGTATGCTCGGAAGGAGCCGGCAAATTCTCGAGCAGCACGTGATGTTCATCCAGCCATTTCTGGTACGGATGCGCGCTGGAATATTTCTTCTTCAGTTCCTCGTCGGCAATGATGCGGCCCTCGTGCGTGTCCACGAGAAACATTCTGCCAGGCTGCAGGCGGCCTTTGATAGCCACCCGGTCCGGTGCCACCGGCAGCACGCCGGCCTCGGACGCCATAATCACGACGTCGTCCTTGGTGACATAATAACGCGACGGGCGGAGGCCGTTGCGGTCCAGGCAGGCGCCAATGCGAATACCATCCGTGAACGCCATCGAGGCGGGCCCATCCCACGGCTCAATGAGGCAGGAATGAAATTCGTAGAACGCGCGGCGTTCCGGGTCCATGCTCTCGTGATTTTCCCACGGCTCGGGAATCATCATCATCATGGCATGGGGCAATTCACGACCGGCCATGACGAGCAATTCAACGCAATTGTCAAATTGCGCGGAGTCGCTGCCGTCGGTGTTGATCACCGGCACGACTTTCTTGATTTCGTTGCCGAAGACGGCGGACTTGAAATTTGCCTGGGCGGAGTGCATCCAGTTGACATTGCCGCGCAAGGTGTTGATTTCACCGTTGTGAGCAATGTAGCGATTGGGGTGCGCCCGGTCCCAACTCGGGAACGTATTGGTGGAGAAACGGGAATGGACCAGCGCCATGGCGGTCACCACGGATTCCTCGCGCAAGTCGGCATAATATTTTTCCACCTGCTCGGACATCAACATGCCCTTGTAAATGAGCGTGCGCGCCGAGAGGCTGGAAACGTAGAACCATTTCCCACCGGGGACCTTTCCGCCATAACGAATGTGCTGTTCCGCAAGTTTGCGGATGACATACAACTTGCGCTCAAACGCCTCGTCATCGGTGATGGAAGCGTTGCGGGAGACAAATACCTGCGCCATGAACGGCTCGGCGGCCACGGCAGTTTTGCCGAGCGACGAATTGTCCGTGGGCACATCGCGCCAGCCCAGCACGGTCTGGCCTTCAGCGGCAATGATTTTGGCGAGCTCCGCCTTTACACCTTCGCGTTCGGTTGGATTTTGCGGCAGGAATAACTGGCCGACGCCGTATTGCCCGGCGGCTGGAAGCTTGAAGCCAATTTTGGCGGCTTGCGCAGTGAAAAATTCATGGGGCACCTGGATGAGGATGCCGGCACCGTCACCGGTGTTGGCTTCACAACCGCAGGCACCGCGATGGTCAAGATTCACGAGAATCTTCAGGGCGTCGGAAACAAGTTGATGGGATTTCTTGCCCTTCATGTTTACGACGAAACCAAGTCCGCACGCGTCGTGTTCGAATTGCGGATCGTAAAGGCCCTGTTTCGCCGGCGCGGAAATCATGGGTTCTCCGGGCCGTTCATTAGTATTTGTATTTAAGTTGCTGGTCATCTTTCGGCAAATAAGCCTGCGTTCACTTATTTTTTACTTAATTTTCATCCATGTGCAATAAATGTTTTCAAAAATTACAGTCAATTTACCATTAGCTGACGGCGTTTTTTGCGTAGTTGCATAAGTAAAAAAATCTCATGAACGAGCTGGGGCTTTTGTGCGGGTTATTTTTGCGTCTTTTATCACGAGATACACGGATTGTATTGTCATTTGCGGCAAAAACCGGCATTAAAATGGCTCATGAAACACAATTCATATTTCGAAGGAAAAGTCCAGAGCCTCGCCGTCGGCACCACTGAAGGCCCCGCTACCGTGGGTGTCATCGAGCCTGGCAAATATAGTTTTGGAACCGATTGCGAAGAGCACATGCATGTCGTGGCCGGCACGCTCAAGGCAAAATTACCGGGCGGCGATTGGAAAAATTTCAGCAAGGGCCAGCACTTTGTGGTGCCGCCGCAGGTGAAGTTTGAAGTCGAGGCCGTTGGTGATGTGGCTTATCTCTGTTACTACAAACGTTAAGCCAGTCACGGTGAAGCCTCACCCGCAAACGCGGGCATAGAGGGCTTCGTAACGCGGCACGATGGATTCTGCGGAAAACAAATCGCGTGCGCGCTTTTGGGCTGCGCGGCCAAGCCTCGTTCGCAAGTCCGCGTCTTGAATCAAACTTTCAACGGCGCGGACGTGTTTTTCGATGTCACCAAACGGCACAAGCAATCCCGAGGCTTGGTCTGGCACAACTTCCGGGATTCCGCCGACCCTTGGTGCTACACTGGGGCAGGCAAAACACATCGCTTCGAGAATGCTCAGGCAGAAGCTTTCGGATTCGGACGTGAACAGTCCCAAATCCGCAGCCTGTAAATAATCCTCAATGTCCGGGACATTTTCGCGGATGATCAACCGGTCCTCCACGCCCAGACGTTTTGCTTCATCAACGAACGGCGCAAAGCTGCCGCCGGCGAGAATGAGCAGCTTGAAGGATTCCCGCGTGCGAATACGCGCCGCCGTTTGCAGCAGCAAATCAATGCGTTTCGGCGGACGCAAATTGGACGAGTGAAATATTAGCGTCTCGTCGCGCAAACCGAGTTCCTGACGCACCTGTTCACGTGAGCGCTGGGGCGTGCGTGGTTCGAAAAAATTGTGGATGACATCGATTGGCCCGGCAAAGCCAAGGACGCGTTGTGTTTCAGTTTTTAAAAAATCGGAAACCACGGTGACAGCATTGGAATGAGTCAACGCATGATGAATGGCCGGACCGTATCCGGGGTCGCATCCCAACAAGGTCGTATCCGTGCCATGTAACGTGGTAACGACCCGGGGCTGCTTTTCGACGGACAACATCGAGCGGGCAAGCATGGCCGCCGTGGCATGCGGAACCGCGTAATGCACATGCAATACGTCTAGCTTATGGGCAAGACTCACCTCGGCCATTTTAACCGACAAGGGCAGGGTGTAATCAGGGTATTTAAACAGGCCGTAGTTGTTGATGACTACTGGATGGAAAAATAGACGCGGTTCATTGACCGGTAATCTAAAGGGGCGTTCATAACTGATGAAATGAACCTCGTGGCCACGGCGCGCCAGTTCTTCACCCAATGCGGAAGCGAGGATGCCGCTCCCGCCCACAGACGGATAACAGGTAATGCCAATCTTCAATTTGCGGCCGCTCGTCATAATGCTTCGGCTTAAAACCGGCGGGCGCTCCGGCCGGTTTGTGCCAGTGAATCAAACACGAGCGGCTCGTTTGGAAACAGGGCCGTGGCATGCTCCACGCCGGCGCGCAACCCCAATAACCGGGCGCGTGTCAGTTGCAGCTCGATATATTTACGGGCGGACACTTGCGTGGCATGGGCCTGCATGGCTTTGGTCCACAGGGAAATAATTTCGGGTTCAGAAATATCCACCAGCACCGGCGTGATGTCGCGCGGCTCTGCTTCCGGGGTCACGGCATAATAAAACAACCGGCTGATGGCGTGACTGGGCAGACGGCGCAGTTCTTTCAGGCCACCAAAACGGGCCAACCGCGCCGCATCGCGCACTAGGTTTCCCAGCTTGGCATGGTCAGGATGCTGATTTTCTACCGTGCTGGGTGCGAGAACAATTTCCGGACGAATGCGGCGGATGATCTTCGCAATTTTTATGGCATGCGCCGCCCGGATTTCCAAATGAGCGTCGCCATCGAGTTCGAGAAATTCAATAGTAGCACCGAGCACGGCGGCTGACTTTCGGGATTCGGCAACACGTTGTTTGGGCGTGCCATGGCTGCCGGCCTCGCCGTGTGAGCAAATGACAAAATGCACCTTGCGACCGGCCTGGGTTTCGCGCGCGATGACGCCGCCACAGCCGAATTCGATATCGTCCGGGTGCGCGCCCAATACCAGTATGGGCGGGAGGCTAGGGGAGTTCGGTGTAGGCTTCATCGGAGCGTTCAATGGGGTCGCGGGTGACAAAAGTAATTTCCGGCGTTTCTTGCATGCGAAGATAATCTTTCTCGCCAGCCCCGGCAATGTAATGCGTGCATTTCACCACCGACTGCATCCAGAGCAACCGCGAGTCGCGCGTGGGGCTGATTTGTTCCCGGGTAAATGGCGGCTGGCCTGGTACCGTCAAAAACGAATTGCCGCCTTCATGCAGCTTCAATGCGCCGTCCATAAAACGTGCACGAACAATTTCGCCTTCATAGGGAACATCCACAAAAAAATCTGAAATGTCGCACGCCGCACGACGGAAATTCGAATCGCTGGAGCGCATAATCCGAATACCATCCAGCAATCCCATGAGGCGATAGGTCTCCAAACAGAAATCGGCAACATTGGTTGCCGTGACCTGCTTAAACACGTTTATGAGCGGATGACCGACGTAATTTGGCAATTGAAGCGTGGTCTGATTTTGCCAGCCGGGCGTGATTTTTTTAAGGTTGAGCGGGGAAAACTTGCGCTGAATTTTGTTCTCGCACGCGAAATTCAGGTGCGCCGGTTCGTTGGTTTTACGATGGCGCAGGAGTGTTTTGGTTTCGCGCGGGTCGTGGTCGCTATCGTGAAAAAAGAAGACAATCTCGCCGCCAATTTCCGCCTGCAAACGCCGTGCGGTTTGAATTTTGGCAAATAAAAACCGTTTCGGGAAAAACCCGCAGGGCTGCTGGCCAAAACAAATTACGGGGGCGCTCATGTGGCGGCTAGTTTATCCGGTTTGCGGAAATTGCCCAAAAACATTTGTAGCAGACAGCTAAAAGCCACGCAGGCAGCACAGCCAATCAAGGGAAACCATAGATACGAAATGGACAGCTTGGCGAAGAGAATGAATATAAGGCTCTGCGCCAGCACAGCCGCCCAGAAAACCGCCGTGCCGCCAACAAACCGAAAAAAAAATGCCACCACAAACAGCCCCAGCATTACACCATAAAAGATGGAGCCAAGGATGTTTACGGCTTGAATAAGGTTTTCGGCCAGATGAGCGTACAGGGCGAAACCGATGGCCACTGCTCCCCAAAAAATTGTAAACCATTTGGAGGCCGTGAGGCACTCGGCATCGGTGGCATCGCGTCTCATTAAATGACGGTAAAAATCAATGGTGGTGCTGGAGCCGAGGGCGTTCAGTTCGGCGGCCTTGGAGGAAAAGGTAGCGGCAAAAAAGGCCGCCACCAGCAGGCCGATGACGCCGTGCGGCAGTTGCTGGAGGATGAAGGTGATGAATACGTAATCGGCGTCGTTTGATTTGCTTGTGGGATTGTAAACTAATAGTTCCTTGCTGGCGGTGGCTCGGATTATTTCGCCTTGCTGATGCGCGTCCACCGCAGCAGCTAAAGCGGTGCTGGCGGCGGATTGATTGCCGTCATGGCGGGCTTGCAGCCAGTTTTCAAGCTGTTGCCGGGTCTGGGTCTGTGCTGAATTGAAGCCCGTTTCATAAGCGCGCAGCGGGTCACTATTCGTCTTGTCCACAATGTGTTGCTCTGAAGCGGGATTAAAAAACAGCGGTGCCGGTTCAAATTGATAAAACACAAAAATCAAGACCCCCAGCAGGAGGATGCAGAATTGCATCGGGATTTTGCACACGGCATTGAACATGAGTCCGAGGCGGCTTTCGCGCAAGGATTCGCCCGAGAGATAACGTTGAACCTGCGACTGGTCCGTGCCGAAATACGAGAGCATCAAGAAAGTGCCGCCAATGATGCCTGACCAAATGGTGTAGCGTTCGTTTGGATTCGTTGAAAAATTGACCGCATTGAGCTTTTGAAATTTGCCGGCCACCGCCAGCGTGTCGGTAAATGTAAGGCCCGCTGGAAGTTTGTGCAGCAGCAGGCAAACCGCAGTGAGCATGCCTGCAAAGATGATCCCGAGTTGATATTTCTGGGTCACGGTTACAGCGTCGTTGCCACCCGCCACGGTATAGATAATCACGAGCACGCCGCTGCTGATAATTGTCAAATCCAGCGGCCAGCCGAAAACGGTAGTCAATACAATGGCCGGCGCATAAATGGTCAGTCCAGCTCCAAGACCACGTTGCGTCAGGAACAAGGCGGCCCCGAGCAAGCGAGTTTTGCTGTCGAATCGCTTGCCTAAATATTCGTACGCGGTGAATACGTTCAACCCGCGAAAAATTGGCAGGAAGAATACTGCGATGATGATTAAAGCCAGCGGCACGCCAAAATAGATTTGCACAAAGCCAAGACCATTTGCGAAACCCTGGCCGGGCGTAGAAAGGAAAGTGACCGCGCTCGCCTGCGTAGCCATGACCGAGAGGCCGATGGCAAACCACGGCGTATGGCCGCCCTTTAAATACGAATTTAGATCCCGTTGGCCGCGCGTGCGCCAGATGCCATACCCGGCAATGCCGAGCATGGAACCGATGAGGACAACAAAATCAAGCGCGCTCATGAATACATTCGCGTCAGCAGGATGAGCAGCGCCACCCACAGAACAAAACTGGCCAACACAAACAGGTATACGCCTTTCCAGGAATGGAACAGCGGCAGGCCAGTGTCTTGGTTGCCAGTGGGAGATTTGTTAACCGATTCGGAAGATTTCATTTGCCCAGTGAAATCAAATTGGCGAACAGACGATAAGCACCCGGCACGCCGGCTGGCAGTTCGCGGAAAAATACAATGCCGGTATAGACGTAGTAACCCTTGCCGGTTTGCGCCACGAGCAGGCTGCCTTTCAGCGGCGATTCGCCGGGATCATTGCAGGCAAAAATAGGAATGAAATGTTCGTCCCACTGATTCGGAAAATAAATGCCACGCTCCTGAACCCAGCCTTCAAAATCCGCCGCCGTAATCTTATTTGGGGTGTTCAGTACGGGATGTTCCGGGGCCAGAAACGTCATCGCGGCGGTTTCATCGGTGACCCGGTCGCTGGACAGATGCAAATCAAACGGCGCAACCGGCGTGGCCTTTAAGCTGTCTGGACGGTTGTATTGTGCGATGACCGTGCCGCCTGCCTCAGCATAGGCAAACAAGGCCGGCAAATGCGGGGCCAGATTGGCACGCACATTAAAGGCGCGAACGCCAATGACCACGGCGTCGAAATGCTTCAGGTTGTTCGTGGTGAGATCGGCGTCATCCAGAGTCTTGACCGCGTAACCCATCTGGGTCAGGCAATCTGCCACGGAATCACCTGCGCCCGGCAGATAGCCGACAGTACGGCCACGCGTGGCCAGGTCGAGGCTGAGTGCTTTTAGGCTCGCCACGGGTTGGAGAAGTTGCCGTGGAATGTGTGAGTACGAGATTTCTTCGCGCTCATTACGATAGCGCACGCCGCCAATATCCGCGCTGGCAATAATTTTGGAGGTAGTGGCCTGCGCCGGGGCGGTTACTGTAAAGCTGAAGGTTTTGCGCTCTCCAATGTTGCCCAAAGCAAAGGACTGTTTCTCAGGCGTGACGCTCCAGCCGGCAGGTGCTTCCAATTGCACCGTGCCTGACATGTTGGGGCGTGACGCAGTCATTTCCACTTCGACCGGGTGCGATTTGCCGGGAGCAAACAACGCCACGCTTGCATTGAATTTTAAATAGACCGGCGGAATCACGTCCAGTTTGCGGCGGATTTCGTGACTTGCGGAGCCGGTCAAAATTTGGACCGGCTCATCTGGAATAACGAGCGTCTGGCCGTTGACTTCAAATATTTGTTCGATGGGAAATGACGGCGAATTTTCCGGGGTACCAATCAAGGCTGGATCATCGACCACGAACATTCCCGGCGTATGGTCTTCGCGCAACCAGTAGGGCTGCGTCAATGGCGTGTTGGCGGGCAGAGTTTCCGTGGAATCAAATACGCCGGGCTTGGCTTGGGATAATTGCAGCGCCGGATTCACCTCACGTTGCAAACTCAAATAGCGCACACCCATCCAGCGAACCGGGATGCTGCCATGGACCGTGACCGAGTGATGCAATTGCATGGCCTCGCCCGGCACCACTTCGGATTGGGGAATGGTTGTTTCCACCTCCAAACCGAGACAAGATTGCAGGATATGATCGAGTTGGGCGGATTTTTCATTAACGATAGAATCTTTATTTGGCAATGCGGCCAGGAGGCCGTGCAACTTCAGCAATGACGGTACGCTGGCGGAAACATCTGCGGGATTGAACTGGCTGATAACTTCATCAGCGAGCTTGCCGATTTCCCCGCCACCGGAAACGCGATTCCACGTGGTATCAACGCCGTCCATGATGTCATTGGTGGCAGGCTCACCGGCGAGCAGATGAAAAGATTCCGTCCGCGAACCACCCCCGGCCCCACCGCGAAAATTATCGAAGCCCTGCGTCTTGTGCATGGCCCGGCTGCGGGATGCCAGTTCATTAAATGAATAGCCGGTCACGGAATCGTTGCCGCTGATGTCCATGTGGATGTCGCCATCGCCGCCGCCACGGCTGTTGACAAAGATGTGCTTGGGTTGCCACGGTGGCAGGTGTTGTTCAGGAAAGGCCGTTGGATCGCCTGCGAGTTTGAATGCTTCAAGACTCAACACTGCCGAGGCGGTATGATGACCATGGGTGCCGCCCGGTTGCGTTGAAAACCGGTTTATGACGACGTCCGGGCGAAATTCGCGGATGACCCGCACCACATCCGACAAAACCTGTTGCCGGTCCCAGATGTTCAGCGTTTCCTTGTAATCCTTGGAAAATCCAAAATCCATCGCGCGCGAAAAGAACTGGCGTCCACCGTCCAAACGCCGGGCTGCCAGCAACTCCTGGGTGCGCGCCACGCCAAGCTTTTCGTCAAATTGTGGCCCCAATACGTTTTGTCCACCATCCCCGCGCGTGAGGGAAAGATATGCAGTACGATAATTTCGTCCCCGCGCCAGGTAGCCGATGAGCAGGGTGTTTTCATCATCGGGATGGGCGGCAACGTATAAGACGCTGCCCATTTCGCGGAAGCTTTTTAGTTCCTGCAAAATGGCCGCAGAGTTCGTGGCCGGTTCCACACCCAGCGCGGTCCAGGCAAAGATGGTGGCAGCAATACAAACAGCGATGCGGCGCATAATTTTAAACATGAATCTTGGCGGATTTATAGCCGCCACAACTTTGGTTTCCAGTCAGCGAATTTCCCTGCCTCTATTTTTATAAAACAGCCTATGCCTTTATAGGCATGTGCAAGCAGGGGAGCTTGGCCATGATGACGCAAGCTCCCCACGAATTTCACTTCAAGTCGGAAATGAGCCCGGCGTTTAATTTCACGTAACCATCGTCCTTGGCTTTGACGGCCAGTTCAGACGAACGTTTGGCGGCGGCGATGGCACCTTCTTTGTCGCCAAGTTTGGCCAGAATTTTGGCCTTCAGATGCACGATATAATAAGCTTCGCGCTGGGCAATGGCGGCATCGACCCATTTGCTGGCTTTTTGTAAATCGAGGCCATGGTCATAATAAAACATGGCTGCCTGATAATAGGGCTTTTGCTTGGCGTCCGAGGCCATCACAGCTTCGATTTGCGGCACCAGTTTGTCGGTCAGCGGAATCTCAATTTTGATGGGCACCACCGTCTGGTCCCAAACCAGATTCAATATCGCTGATTCGTCCCGCAGGTCGTTGAATTCAATCGTGAACGTTTCGATTTGCTCTTCAAGCCGCACGGGGGTGGTCTTAAAGCGGGCGACGTCTGCCTTTTCGTCATACTGAAAAGCCCCCCACTGGGCGGCACCTTTGTTGATGATAATGGTCCATTCAGCTTCGCCGGGAATGGTGAACAAGGCGTACGTGCCGGCGGGAATGTCGGTGCCATTCAATTTAACCGGCGTGCTGAAGGTAATTTTGGTGGCGGCATTTGCGCCGGTGCGCCAGACCTGGCCATAGGAAACCAGGCCGCCAAAAACTTTGCGGTCCTTCATGCTCGGACGCGAATAGACGATTTCGATATCGGTCAAGCCAACCCGTTGCTTGATGGTGCAAGCCGGACTGGGCGCAGGGAACTCGACTGTGGGCGTCTGGGCTTTAACGCCCGTAGCCAGCAACCAGCCGCCTAGAAGGACAGCGGCGAATCGCATTAGCTTAGTATTCATGGAGTGCAAAGGTTGAATTTACTTTTGCACTGTGAACGGCACCGAGTATTGGGTGTCTTCCCACATGATTTTAATCATTCCGCCGCCGGAAGGATTTTTGGAAACGGCCACGGCAAGTTGATCCAAGGGTTTTTCAAGGGCATCCTTTTTCAAATCCACGCGCGCGAGGTCCTGCTTGTCATCATAATGAGTGCCCCATTGACCAATTTCCTTGTTGATGATCAATTTGGCGGAACCATCCTCCTGCGGCAGCGTGTACAGCGTATAAGCACCTGCCGGAACCGTGGTGTCGCCAAATACCAGCGGCTTTTGTGTAATTAAAATAGTGGCTTCATCGGCGCCGGTGCGCCAGACCTTGCCGTAGGGAACCAAGCCGCCCCAAATTTTGCGAGCTTCGCCTGATTTAGGGTCTTTCGTGTAAGGCCGGCCGTAGGTAACGGTGACGCGGCATCCATCAATAACGGCACCCACGGTTTCGTGCGGGCTGACGCGTTTTTGTTGGGCCATTAAAGGCAGAGTGCTGATAATAATGGCCGCCAGGGCCAGGAAGGATTTGAGTTTATTCATAGAGTGGTTGTTTGGTTAACGATTGGCATCATCTCTCTGGTAGACACATTTGTCCAGTGGACGTTTGAATTTTGCCATAAGTTACCAAACAAAAAGCCCGTGGGAGGATATAGCCCACCCCTCAGGAATGCCTACACGAGGCTGAAAAGCCCGTGGGCAACCCTGCTTGAGGCCGTGAATGCGAATGTGGGACAGCCTAATTACTGGCAATATCCACGAAGTTCTTCAAGAGTTGCAACCCAATCTTCTGGCTCTTTTCGGGGTGAAACTGGGTGGCAAAAACGTTATCGCGCCAGACGGACGAGGCAAAATTATCACCATAGTCCGTCCGGGTGGCAACAATGCTGCCGTCCACCGGCTGCGGATAAAAGCTGTGAACGAAATAGACATAGCTGCCATTGGGAATGCCACGATAGAGCGGGCAATTTGACTGGACGATGTCGAGCTGGTTCCAGCCAATTTGCGGTATCTTTAGCCCATTCTGGTCGTTAAAACGAACGACGCTGCCTTGAAATACCCCCAGCCCGGCGGCGCAGGAATTAAATTCCTGGCTCTTTTCAAACAACGCCTGGTAGCCAACGCAAATTCCGAGAAACGGCCGGCCCGTTTTGATGAAACTTTTGGAAGCTTCCAGCAATTCTTGTTTGCGCAAGGCATTGATGCAATCGTCAAACGCACCGACCCCTGGCAATACGAGCCCGCGGGCATCGCCAATCTCTTCCGGGTGCTGCACCAGTCGTACATTGGCACCCACTTTCAGTAACGATTTGTGGACGCTACGCAGGTTGCCGGAGCCATAGTCGAGTAATGCAATCATTGACGTCATTATCATGCCTCAAACTCGCGGACGCGCAAGTCTGTGGTCGATTTTGAGATGTTGTCAGCGGGAATCGGATGTAAAAGTGAGGTGAGAATTACGCCACTGGCACCTTGCGAACGCGTGCGGCAAAATCATCAATTTCAGTCACGGATTCGAACCCAACATTGAGGATATGCACGCACCCCAAGCCGAGGACGAATTTAACCGATTCATCGCGACGTTGGTCGTCGTTGCGCAGGCGGCCTTCGCCGATGAGTTTCATGCCTACCACGCCTTTACCCGCAGCATGCAATTTTTTTAATACCGGCACCACTTGTTCCGGCGGGCCATCCATGCTCATGCCGTAAGGATTGATGCGGGTGTGAACCGATTCCACCCACGGGTCGGCCGCGGCCGCTTCCAGCGCGGCAATGGAATGGCAGGAAACGCCCAAGGCACGAATTTTACCCTGCGATTTGAGTTTGGTTAAAATATCCATCTGCTTGCGCAATTGGTCTGGCCAGTCCGCTGCGGTGACACAATGCAGCAACAGCAAATCAATGTGATCAGTCTTTAATTCCTTGAGAAAGCGGGCCACCACCACATCGGCATCTGGCCGTTCTGGCTCCGGAATGCCGCCGCCGTTCCACCAAATCTTGGAAATCAGCGAATAGCTGTCGCGCGGCAAGCCGTTTAGGGCTTCAGGCACGTAGGTGTGGGAGCCATAAAGGTCGGCCAAATCGTAAGTACGAACGCCGCGGTCATAGGCATCCCGCAATAGTTTGATGAAGACATCCCGGCCCTTGCGCGTCTGGTTGGAACTGCGCTGGGAGCCGTGGCTGCCGGTGCCCATGCAAACGCGGGTAAACTTTAAATCGGTCTTGCCAAGCTGCACGGGGGCAAAGGGGTCATGATATTTAATGTCCGCTTTGTCTTCGGCGTGAAGTTGCGCGCCCAGCAGAATGCCGCCCGCGCCGATGGCCGATTTTTTGATGAACTCGCGACGTTTAATTTTCATGACTTGGTCCTGTTTGGTTAAGTGCCAGCCAGCTCGCGTTCCGTCTTGAGCCGCAATTGTCCGCAGGCGGCGTCAATATCGTGTCCCTTTTCCCGGCGGAGCGTGGCGGTGACATTTTGTTTCTCCAGCGCCGCCAGAAAAGTCTCGCAGACTTCTTCGGACGGACGTTCCCACGGTAAATCTTCCACGCGGTTGTACGGAATCAAATTAACTTTGGCAAACAACTTTTTGGCCAGAACCGCCAGTGGCCGGGTCTGTTCCAGTGAATCATTGATGCCGGCAATCAGAATATATTCGAGGGTTATCATGCGGCCTTTGAGCTTCTGATAATCCGCGCAGGCGGACGTCAATTCATCCAGCGGATACTTTTTATTGACGGGCATGATGCGGTTGCGCACCGCATCCGTTGCCCCGTGCAACGAAATTGCCAGGCGAAATTGCATCGGGTCGACTGCCAGCTTGCGAATCTGGGGCGCGAGGCCGCTGGTGGAAATGGTGATTTTGCGGGCACCAATGCCGCCGCCCCAAGGGGCATTCAAAATCTTCAGGGCTTTCAGGAGATTATCGTAGTTTGCCAGCGGTTCACCCATGCCCATGACCACAATGTTATCCACCGCACGTCCCGACGGGCTCGGGTTGGCTGCTGCGTTTTCTTCCCCGGCAACCGGCTGGCGAGCGGCGGCAATTCGTTCGACCGCTAAAATCTGTTCTACAATTTCGTGTACGCCCAGATTGCGTTTCCAGCCGTCCAGGCCGCTCGCGCAAAACCGGCAGCCATACGCGCAGCCGACCTGGGTGGAAATGCAGAGGGTGTGCCGGTCACTCGCTTCGCCATACAATGCCGGGTTGGCAGGAATCAAAACGCTTTCGATAAACGAGCCGTCGGCCAGTTTCCAAAGAAATTTTTGCGTCGTGTCATGCGAACCTTGCTTGCGGGCCAGCTCAAGCGTTTGCAGCGTGTAATTGCTGCGTAGCTGGTCGCGTAATGTTTTGGGCAGATTAGACATGGCATCCCAACTGGCTGCGCGACGGGCATACAGCCAGTCCAGCAACTGGTTGACGCGATACGTTGGCTGCTCCCACGCAGTAAACTGGGTCTCCAGTTCCTCGCGGGTCAGGGATTTAATGTCCGGTAACATCAGGACAGTTTAGACCACAATACCTTTAATTCCAAGTGCGCTGGTGGGGGTGCCAAATGCAATGTTGAAACGTACGGGGCAAAATTTAGCCCGGAATGCGGCTGCAAGCTGGCTGTGCTCTCACAATATACGAAAAACTTAACGAAAAACACCCGGGACAAAACTTTGTCCCGGGTGTAATGAAATGCTAAGTTAACTGGCGCTTGGCAAGCCGACAATATCGTCAGCCAAGACGGTTTTATTTCTTGGCAACTGCTTTGGCAACGGCAGCTTCCAATTCCTCGCCGCGAAGTTCCTTGCCGATGATTTTGCCATCGGGACCGATGAGCAAGGTGAAGGGAATTGCTTCGACGCCATACTTGGCTGCGAGTTTGTTTTGCCAACCCTGGCCGTCAAAATACTGGGCCCAAGTCATGCCGTCCTGCTCTTTCAAAAATGAGGTCAGCTTGTCGCGGTCTGAGTCCAGGCTCACGCCGATGATTTCAAAGCCTTCACCGTGGTGTTTCTTATAGGTGGCAATCACGTTGGGCAGTTCCGCCTTGCACGGTCCGCACCAGGTGGCCCAAAAATCCACCATCACTACTTTGCCTTTCAATGCGCCGACCGACAGGGGATTACCATTCAGATCAGTTTCGGAGAAATCCGGAAAGGTGCCACCCTCGACGAGTCCGTCCTGGATCTTCTGGGCGACGGCCCGTTTCGCGATGCCATCAAGAATCTTGTCGGCGTTTTTGCCGTATTTGGTGTCCGGATAATCGGCTTTGATTTGTTTGATGAGCGCCGTGCCTTTGTCGGTATTTTTAATCACTTCCAGATACAATTGCGCTTTCATGAAGACGATCTGCGCCGCTTCATCTGTTTTGGCGCCTTTTTCGTCAGCAATCAATTTATCGAAACTCTTGAGATCGTCAGCCAGGTCGGCTTCGCTGGTTTTACCGGCCGTGATTTCACTCTTGACGTTTTTCACCAGTTCACGCAACTGGCTTTGAATGGGGGAAAGTGAGTTTGTGGACTGGGCCAGGGTGGCGGTGGAACCAGCCAGGCAAGTTATGGCCAACAGGCCAAGTATCTTGGTAATTTTCATAATTGGCTCGAAAGCTCCCATTTTCCCGGGGGCGAATCAACTTTATTCATGATTTTTGTCGTGTAGTTTTCAAAAGGAGACTTTTGTGTGCGGTCAAAAGGAGACCAGGCTAAAAGACGGGGCAATGAAGGAGGACGATAGGTTTTGATTTATTATCTGGGGCATGACGGAGGTAATAGATGTCACCGTCTGGACGCAAACAGCGGATTACTGTGGAGCGGGGTTGTGCTTCAATGGAGTGGCGTTGCGATCCGACCGGCACTTTGCCCTCATCACCGACACGGACGTTGGCTTGCTGGCTCCAGACGAAAGGCCACCAAGGACAAGCAGGAGCGGAGCGCAGGACGGAACGTTGTTGAGCGAGGGCCAGCTTTTTGGCGGTGTGCGGGGTGGTGCCCAATTCGCGGTGGATTTCGTGTTGGTTGGCGTGAGGCAGCAATTGGTCCAAGAGCTGATTGGCACCCTCCAGTTCTGTGATGCGGTCTGCGGCGAGCAAGGGTGGGAGGCGTTTTTGCCAGTAATCGTGGCGGCGTTCGATTTTACCTTTGGCTTGGGGAGTTGGGGCATAGCGGAGGGCGACGCCGTAGAAGTGCAAAGCGTTGCCCAGTTGGGTGAATGCGTCGGGTGTGTTGGTAAAGAAGAGGGCATGATAATCGACATAGAGAGCCAAAGGGAGGCCGTGGGTTTTAAAAACGCGCGCGAGGAAGTCGAGGTGAGCCAGGAGATTTTCCGTGCGGTACAGGCGCGCACCGACATTATAGCGGGTGGCATCATCCAGCAAATCCAGGAGGACTTGTTTGTCTTTTGAGTTAGGGAGGAAGGGGTGCGGTGTGGCGTCATATTGCCAGAGTGCGCCCAGGTCGCGGACCTGCCAGCGTTTGACGGGTTTGGGTTGGGTTTTATGGCGGGTGTCTGGGGCGAGCTTGTGGGCCAAGGCCCAGCGACGAACGCTGGCCCGGTCGGTTTTGAAGTCGAGTCGGCGGTGCAGTTCACTGGCGGCGGCGCTGTAGGAGGAAGGCGGTTTGGAAGAGAGCAGTTTAGTCAGCAAGGCGACCACGGCGTCAGACCATTGGGGGTGATGATTGCCGCCGGAGATGCCGGGCGACCAGACCGAGGCTTTGCCGCGAGCGCAGGCTTGGAGGTATTGGCTGTAGAGTTTGTAAAAGCGTGGCCGCGACAAGCCCAGTTCTTGGGCCGCTGCTTGAGCGGAGATTTGCTGTTTTCGATGGTCGGCCAAAAGATGGCGGATCAGCGGAGCGGGAAGACGTTTGATCAGTTGTTGCTTTTCATGGCCGCAGGATGCCAGAGGGAGGTGGATTTTATCGCTTTGGAACTGATACCGGTCAGGGCTAGCCGGGCCGCACGTGGAAGAGCGGCCCGACTGACCGTTTATCAGGCTTCAGGCGGCGCTCAGGTTGCGTCCCCGCAGAGCCCTATCCTCCGCTGAAGCAACCGATGAGTTTATAGATCAAATCTCCACTGGCAATAGGCGCAAAGCATTATTCTCCTTTTGATCGCACAGTCGTGTCTCCTTTTGATCGCACCACGACAGAAACTGTTGGGTCAAATCTGGTTCGCGAGACGTGCCCAAAAGTTGAAGTAAGGATCCGCAACGATTCCCAGCGGCGTGTGATTGGCGAGCCAGATGACTGGCCTGTAAAAGATGCCAACTGGTTCCCTGGCGATTGGGAATTTTTTGCAGACCACAATCATGGGGCCGAGGCTTAACACATAGAGCAAGAGCAGGGTGATCACCGTGGCGACCGTCCAGGAAATCATACGGTTGGTATGATTTTTTTCCAAATTGTCAGTCGTCGCTGCCATTCGCTAACCCATTAGCGCCGTCCGCCATGCATTGCAACTGCAAACCCTTAATTTCCATGGGCGGTTCGCTCCCAAAATGCCAGGTAGGTATCCATGTGCTTTTTTAACGAGGTATGGTCGTGCAACCAAATCATGGGCGCATAAACGGCGTGGATGGGGCCGCGCAGGGAAGGCACTTTGACAACAATGATTACCGCCGGGCCAACACTCAGAAGATAAATCAAGGGCAGCACAATCAATGCAATACCCACGCCATGCATGGTGCGGTGTAAGGTGCTGGTTGGACGATTATCGGCCATTACTTCAATAAACTGCATTTTGGGGGAATCACAACTGGAAATTCGCCGCAAACATTCCCAAGTGGATACAATTAAAACACCACCGGCTCGTTAAGCTTGCCGCATTGGCTGCAACGGGACCGGTCAACGTCGGCGTCATCGGTATAAACAAAGCCGCATTTGGTGCAGCGAAAGACGCGGTCTTCCGGATGAGCCGGGCCGAAACGCCGCCGGCGCAATTCAGACAATATTCCCACTGCCGCCAAGGCACCCAGGGCCACCGCCACGTAAAGGAACAGCATGTAAGGAATGTTCATGGCGTGGTGGCTGGCACCGCGTTGGTGGGAACGGTGTGCCAGACAATGGTGATTTGACCGAACATCAACGCTGGCGCCGGCGCAAAGCGGAGATTGCGCACGAGTTGTGCGGCCGCCTGGTCGGCGTCGGTATCACGTGTGTTGTCCATGGCGGATTTCAAGACCACGGCTGAGGCCACGTTGCCGGCTTGATCAACCAGCGCCTGTATCGTGCTCGGGGCCACCACGTCATTGCGTGGCAGGGCTGGCAGTTCAATGGTGCTCAGCAACCGGCGATGGACGAGGTCGCCGGAGATGCGCATGGTCGTGGCGAGGGGCAGGGAATTGTCCGCCGGCGCTGGTGGAATTACCAGCTTGGGTTCGGATTTAAAATTCAATGGGTATTCTCCCGGCTTGGTGCTCTGGATGAATCCTTCGAAGGTGGCACCAAAATTAACGGGCGCAGGCAGCAAGTAACGGGGGTCTTCCGTCCAGTTGAAATTGGGCGGGGTTGGCGGTGTCACATGACGCCAGTACTCCGTGACCACATCATGAAGATTCGGGCGGGCGAATAAAGTCGGGTCGCCGAGGGCAATCAATTCGTTTCCGCCGTCTGCCAGTTGCAAGTGCGGAATATTGCCAACCGGCCGGGGGATGCTTTGTTTTTTGGTGCCAAACAGGACGACCAAGGCGACATGAAACACAAACACGAAGCAGATGAGAAAGATAAATTTCCGGGTTGTCCAACCTTCGCGTGGCGGCAGGGGACCTTCCAGCCAGCCTTCAGTTTGGCTCGGCGGCAGCGCGGGCGAATTGGCAGACGCATCGCTCATGGCTTGGGGCTGGCGGACTCCACGCGATGCAAGGTGGCGATCAGGGTGTTGGTAATGCCGCAATCGCGCGCCAATAAAGACAGATGCACCAGCGTTTCGCAGCTAACCGACTTGTCCGCATGGATGATGAGGGTAAGCGGGGTGTGAACCGCATTGGTGGCCACCATCAAGTTGTTGACCAAGACCCGTTCACTGACCATCAGGTTTTCATAATACAGATTCCCGCCGGCGTCTACAGCCATGGCCACCGTGGGATTATCCGGACCGGGCAAGCGGTCGTTGTTGGCGGCAGGTGGCTCAAGGGGAATGCCGGCCGTGGGTATCAAGGCACCCACCATGATGAAAATGAGCACGAGAAAAAAGACCGCGGCAAACGGAGCAACGTCAAAGTAGCTGCGCAAAATTTTAGCCGAACGCGGGAATTTCATTTGCCGTTTTCGGTGACGATATTGACGATTTCGGCGGCCGCGCGCTCCATATCGAGGACGATTTTATTGACCCGGCTGACCAGGTAGTTGTAGCCCGCATGGGCCGGGATGGCCACGGCGATGCCCGCCGCCGCGCAAATGAGCGATTCCCAAATACCGCCCGCCAGCGAATGGTCACCGCCGCTGATGTGCGCATAAAGGCCGTTCTCCTGCAAATACATGAAGGTCCGGATAAAACCGACGATGGTGCCAAACAGGCCAAGCAGCGGCGATATTTGCGCGATGGTGGCCAGCAGGTTTAGTTTTTCCTCCAAGCGTGGGACTTCGATCAGGCCGGCTTCCTCCACGGCTTCGCGCACGCGGTCACGGCCTTGCTCGCGGTGCAGGATGGCCGCCTTGACGAGCCGGGCCACGGGGCCGGGCGTGGCGTCGCAAATCGAAATTGCTTCGACGACGTTGCCACGTTTGACCACGGTACGGACGCCGTTCAGAAATTCGGCGGAATTGATTTGCGAACGGTGGCAGAACAAGGCGCGTTCAATAAACACCACTGCAGCGGTGGCGGCGGCAATCAGGATAAGCCAAATTACCGGTCCGCCGTTGGCTAAAAGCGTAGGCATGGGATAATTAAAGGCGTTTGGCGGGTAACTTCAAAGCGCAAAATTCCAACCGGAAACTCCCACAAGCGCCTGCGCTTGCCATTCGGCGGTCAGATTGGCCTGATTGTAACGTCTCCGTCATCGAGTTGTGACCTGCATTGTTAACAGTAATAAAAGGCGGCGAAACGTATCCTTCAATAAATATGAAACGAAACAACGTATTGTCATGGCTGGAATGGACGAAATTATCTGATTTCCATTGGTTATTTGAGTTTTTTGGCGGGAAATTACTCAAATATCTGGCGGAAGCACCTGCTGATGGCGCAGACCAAGACCCCATCGAAAATTGGAATGGCAAACAAGTCTATGGCGTTTATTTGGAGCAGCCATTTTCGCCATCGGGGCGTGCGTTACGCTATGTGACCGTGATTATTATCCGGCCGAGACGGTATAAAAAATTTCTTTGGTTCAAGTGGGGCCGGGGCTTGGAGATTGAAGGCATCTGCTTCTCCAAATACCGCGGGTTGCAAGAACTGCGCCGATTTTGTTCGTTGCACGTTAATTGCCCTTCGCGTGAGCCTTTATGCGTGGAATACAGTTTTTGCGCCGAGGAGACCGGTTCGCCATTCTATGACGAGGGGTTCATCCGGTTTGCCGGAATGACGGGTGGCACGTATCAGGAAGCAGAAGGGACGTTTGCGCTGCCCGCCGGCAAAAGCCGGTGCTGCCGCCGCCATGATGTGCGGATTGCATTCCGCTGGCAGCGCCTGCCTGCGAGCCGCATCAAGACGTTCATTGGCAAAAGCACGATTGAAAACCGGGCGGACATCCGGTTGTTCAAACGGCGCGGAGGCTTGGATGAAGCTCGCTAAACGGTTGCCAATTTGTTGTTGAGCCATAATGCTCCTGGGAAACGCCTGTGCCGGTTCAGCACGGGCGTTCCCGGGAGAATTATGATGGGCTGACGCAAACTACTGGCTTCCCGCCAGCCGGTTTTGTATTTTTTGCGCATGGAAAATCCAGACCAACTCCGTGAACTCTTCCGCATGCAAAAAGCTCTTAACGAGCGTATCGGCGTCAAGACCGACGGCATGACTGAGGAAGAAAAGACCAAGTGGATCTTGAACTATTGCCGGGCCATGTCCCAGGAAATGGCCGAACTCACAGACAGCGTGCCGTGGAAATGGTGGGCCAAGTACCAGAAATTTGATGAACAAAACGCGCGCGTGGAAGTGGTGGACCTGTTCCACTTCCTCATCAGCATGGCACAGGTGCTGGGCATGAGCGCCGATGACGTCTTTGCGGCGTACGTCAAAAAGAACGAAGTTAATTTCAAGCGGCAGGATAGCGGTTATACGACCAAGGACCACGACGATTCAAAACATATTTGAAGCCGCCGCCCGCCTGCTGCTGACCAAATATGAAAACCAAGGCAGCCAAACCTGTAGCCAAAGCCGTTCCGCCCCGCTGGCGGGATGAAGTGGAGAAAATACTGTTCACCGAGGAACAGATTGCGCGGCGGGTCAAATCGCTGGCCCGCGAGATTCAGCGTGATTTTGAGGGACGCGAACTGGTGGTCATCTCGCTGCTCAATGGAACGATGCTATTCCTGGCGGATTTAGTCCGGCAACTTAATGTGCCGTTGCGGCTGGATTTTATCGGCGTATCCAGCTATGGCGCGGGTACGGAATCCGGCGAGCTGGTTTTTACCAAGGAATTGCGCCTGGACGTGCGCGGGCGCGATGTCTTGCTCGTGGATGATATTCTGGACACCGGCAAAACCCTGAGCCGGGTCATTCCCAAGATTCGTGAACTCAAGCCCCGCCGCATTCGTACCTGCGTATTGCTGGACAAGCCGGCCCGGCGTATTCACAAGGTGAAACCGGATTACGTCGGTTTTGAAATCGCGGATTTTTTTGTCATTGGCTACGGTCTTGACTTCGCCGAGCGTTACCGCAATCTCCCGTTCATTGGCGTGCTGCATCCGCACGTATACCAGCAGGCAATTCCGCGCGTGATTAAAAAATGAACGAGCCGCACGAACTGCATTATGCAAATCTTCTGGGTTGGGTCGTCATGTTGTTGCTGGCTTGGGGCATCTCCAGCAATCGGAAAAAATTTCCCTGGCGCACGGTGCTCTGGGGGTTGGGCCTGCAACTGACGCTGGCCATTTTGATCCTAAAAACTCCTTGGGGTGGCAAGCTGTTTGAAGTGGCCGGACATATGATCCAGAAACTCATCCAGTTTTCAACCGACGGAACCAAGTTTGTATTCGGTTCGCTGGCGGACCAGGCAGCCATGGGCAAAGTTTTTGGAGCAAATAATGCCGTCGTTTTCGCAATCCTCATAACGGGCACCGTGGTTATTGTATCCAGTCTTTCCGCCCTGTTTTACCATTGGGGAATTTTACAACGTGTGGTGCGCGCGGTGGCTTGGGTGATGCGCCGCGCCATGGGAACGAGCGGCAGTGAAACCCTTTCTGCGGCCGCCAACATTTTTATGGGCCAGACCGAAGCGCCGCTGGTCATCCGTCCCTATGTAGCGCGTATGACCCGGAGCGAAATCATGACCATCATGGTTTGCGGCATGGCACATATTGCCGGCGGCGTGGCTGCGGTATACGCAGCCTTGGGCATGGCCGCCGGATACAAGGATACCGCCGGACATTTGCTGACGGCGTCCGTGCTCAATTGCCCGGCCGCGCTGCTGATTGCCAAAATCATGCTCCCCGAAACGGAAAAGAGCGAGACGGCGGGAACCTCGCCCGCCACGGTGCCGCGGACAACGGTCAATTCCATTGATGCCATTTGCCGGGGTGCCAGCGACGGCTTTTTTCTTTCAATTAATATCTGTGCCATGCTGGTTGCCTTCATCGCCATCATTTCATTATCGAACTATGTTTTTGCCTTTGCCCAAACTCAGTGTGGCTTGGCCCATCCGGCGACCCTCCAAAATTTGTTTGGCTGGGTCAACGCACCCTTTGCGCTTGCGATGGGTGTACCGGCCGAGGATTGTCTGAGTGTCGGACAAATTCTCGGCGAACGTATTGTGCTCAATGAATTTGTCGGTTATCTCGATTTGACCAGTCATGCCAAGGATTTGTTCCTTGAGCCGCGCAGCATCATGATCACAACCTACGCGCTGTGCGGCTTTGCTAATTTTTCCAGCATTGCCATTCAAGTTGGCGGCATTGGTTCGCTCGCACCGGAACGACGCGGCGAAATGGCCAAGGTCGGTTTGCGGGCGATGATTGGCGGGTTGCTGGCGACTTATATGACGGCCTCACTTGCAGGTTTTTTACTTTGAGAAGACGACTTCGCCCAGGCAGTCACAATTTTTCCGACACGCTCCAGTGTCTCGTTTTCCACCTCTGATGCATCGGAACGGGACAAAGCAGGCATTTCCAAGTTTATCCTTCAGTAGCTTTTTCGTTAAAATGGCCTATTTACAAGGCAAGAACCTGCTTTGGCATTTTCACTGCTTGCATATTGCACATCGGTGGCGTTTGAAGCAGGCCAATACATAACCAAATACCAATACATAAAGCCCAAACACCTGCCGATAAACCAATCAGAAGATTATGAAAATCCATTCAACGATCCGGGCTGGCTTTACGCTGGTAGAAATCATGATTGTGGTGGCCGTTATCGGTTTGCTGGCCGCCATTGCCATTCCCAACCTTGCGCGCGCCCGCACCACCAGTCAGACCAACGCCTGTATCAACAACCTCAAGACGATTGATAACGCCATTAATGACTGGGCCATTGAAAAAGGCAAAACCACCGGTGCTATTCTTTCCTCAACGGACATCCAACCTTATCTCGGCCATGGCAGCGCTGGAACCTTGCCGTGCTGCCCAGTGGACCCCGCCCAAACCTGCAATTCAAGCTACACCCGGCCAGCCGGAGAATTTATTGTAGGGCTGGTGCCAGTGTGTTTCATTCAACCGGAAACCCACGTTTGCCCCTATCACAGCAATTAGGGGCGCCCAGACGTCATAAATTTGGTTAAACTGCCATCGAAATTTCTCCGGTGGCAGTTTCAAATTTTTTGACACGCGGGCGGGGCCGTTTATGCTCCTGCAATGCGTCTTGTTCAAGTTCCACTCGGTAATCGTAGTTATGTCATCAAAGTTGGCGGCGGTCTGCTGTCGCGGCTGGGGGCGGAATGTGCCGCGCTCAAGCTGGGCCAGCGTTGCGCGGTAATTACTGATTCCAAGGTCGGTAAATTTTACGCCAAAGCCGCGTTGAAATCTCTCGCGGCCTCTGGATTCGAGCCCGTGTTGGTGACGGTTCCCGCCGGTGAAAAATCCAAACGGGTGGCCATGGTGGAATATTGCTATGACCAGCTCGCCGCGCACCGGCTGGAACGAAAATCATTCATCGTCGCGCTGGGTGGCGGTGTGGTTGGCGATCTGGCGGGTTTTGTGGCAGCCACTTATTTGCGGGGCATTCCCTTTGTGCAGGTGCCTACCACCTTGCTCGCCCAGGTGGACAGTTCCGTGGGCGGCAAAACTGGCGTAAACCTCAAGGCCGGCAAAAATCTCGTGGGCGCATTTTATCAGCCTCGTCTCGTGTTATGCGACTTGGATACTTTCAAGACCTTGCCCAGCCGTGAGTATGTTTCCGGCCTGGCGGAAGTCATCAAGTACGGCATCATTTACGACGCCGTCTTGTTTTCCCAACTGCAACGCAATTTGCCCAAGTTGTTAAAACGTGACTCCGCCACCCTGGCGTCGGTCGTGGCGCGTTGCTGCGAGATCAAAGCCGAAGTGGTCGGCCAGGATGAAACCGAAAGCGGCCTCCGGGCGATTTTAAATTTTGGCCATACCATCGGCCACGCCATTGAGAACAGCTCCGGCTACGGAAAATATTTGCACGGCGAAGCCATAGCCATCGGCCAGGTGGCAGCCGCCAGATTGTCGCATGAGGTCCTCGGCCTGCCATCGGGTGACGTGACTCGCATTGAAACGTTATTTGTTCAAGCCGGCCTGCCGGTAAAAATCAAGCTGGATGCCGCGAAGCGTAAAAAACTGTTCACGGCCATGACGCTCGACAAAAAGGTCAGCGATGGCGAAGTGAAATTCGTGCTCGCGCAAAAAATTGGCCGGGTCAAATATGGCTGCAAGGTGCCCGCTGCCTTGATTGGGCGGGTGTTGGAACAGAGTCATTAAACTAAATTTGTAGCCGTATTTTGGAGCGTGAGCGGCAAGGTACCGCTGCCAATTGATTGAACAACCAAGGAACAAAGGGAACAAACGGCAAGGCAAATTCGAATTTCAAATTGGGACTTGGCAATGCCAGGGGCAGGTAGGGCGGGCGCTCCGCGCACGCCGCTTAGGCTTGGTGCGAGTCTTACCACCTTCGCATTGCTGTTGCGACACTGAGCCTGTGACCGCCGATGTTTTGCCAATATATTTACAACTTTCCGGCGCCCATGGAGCGCCGCTACCGGGTCGCCTGCCGCGAGCGAGATTGGGGACTCGTATAACTCGTCCCTCCGGAAGAGACGGTGTCCGCAAGGCGGGCGCTCTGCCTTTAGGTCACTTTCACAATTCGTGGATTCAACCGGCTTGTGCCATGTCCTGGGATAGCATGGCTGCACTTTTAATTGAAACGCCCCTAAATAGCTATTGCACCGTTTCGCGCGGAATGTAAGTCAGATTCATTCCGTAGACCAGCAGTGCGATGAGGCCAAAATAAGTCACGGCCACTGACCACCGTTGTGCCGGGGTGATTTCAAAATAGCGCAGTTCAGCTTCCGACTTGGCGCGGAACAGCGAAAACAGGCGGGGCAGAGACATGATCAAGATGAACACCACAATCAGGTTAAACTGATAGATCGTCACGCCCACCATGATTATAAAGCCCGCGACCCAGAGCCAGGGAGACAGTGCGGTGGCAACCCGGCCTCCATCAAGGAACCCAATGGGTATCAGATTGAAGAGATTCAGCATGCATCCCGAATAGGCCAACGCACGGAACAAAAGATTTCCCGTGGCGTAGTAAATGACCTCGCAAATAATCGCTCCAAAGGTGCCGAGCAACGGGCCACCGATGCCCACTTCCGCTTCCACCCAGGCATTATGCGGCGCTTCCTTGAGCGCAATGAACGCGCCCATGAACGGAATGAACACTGGCGCGCCGACCTTTAGCCCAAACCGTTTGGCTGCGACCAGGTGACCGCATTCGTGGATGAATATGAGCAACACAAAACCGACGGCAAACTTCCAGCCCCACGCCATGGCGTAAAATCCAATGGATAAAATCATCGTGCCGCCCGTTTTTAATACCGGCAACAGGAATTTGAGTTTGACGAGAAATTTGAAGAAAACGGCAAACGCGATACCAACCGGTGCCAGCACCTTTTTAACCTTTCCCCACAACGTCGGCTGAACCGGTTGGCCGGTGGCGTCGTACTTGCGGTCTGAATATTCTTTTTCGTCCATGCCCCAGCTTTATGTGCCGTTGAACTCGCGTCAAACTGATTATAGTCGGCGAGCTACTTGACGGTTTCTTGCCAGCCGCTGCCCAAGGCTTTGATGAGATTGACGCAGGCCGTGAGGCGGGCACCTTGCAGGTCCACCGCATTGCGTTCCTGGGTCAGGGCCTCGGTCTGGGCGGTGGCCACGTCGAGGTAGGTTACCAAGCCGGCGCGATAACGGTTATCGGCGATTTCCGCCGCGTGCTTGGCGGCGGTAACAGCTTCATTTTCCGCGTTCCATTCATCTGCCAGCCAGCGTTGGGCCGCCAGTGAATCTTCCACTTCGCCAAACGCTCCCAACACAGTTTGACGATAGTTGGAGAGGGTTTCGTTATAAGCAGCCCGGGCCACGGCCAGATTGGCGCGGTTCAGACCGCCGGTGAACAAGGGCAGGTCAATATTGGGGCCCACGGACCAGAACCGGCTGGGCCAGTCGAACCAGGAACTGGCATTGACCGATTGCAGGCCGGCCAATCCGTTAAGTTTGATGGCCGGAAAAAAGGCGGCCTTGGCCACGCCAATGTCCGCATTGGCCGCAGCCATCCGCCGTTCGGCGGCAGCAACGTCGGGGCGGTGTTGCAATAATTCTCCCGGCACACCTGCCGGTACAGCGGGAATGGTGATGGATGTTTTTTGCTCGGCGGTCACCGAAAAATCAATCGGTGATTCGCCACACAAAATTGCCAGCGCATGCCGGGTTTGTGAACGGCGTAGCTGAATGTCAGGCAAGGCCACTTCGGCGCTGTGCAATTGCGTGGCGGCTTGGGCCACGTCTAAATCAGACACCACGCCGCCGCGCCGGCGGTTTTGCGTCAGTTCCAATGAGCGCCGGTACGCTTCCACCGTGTTGGTGATCAGCGAATATTCATTGTCCAACGTCTGCAACGAGAAGAAATCGTTGGCAACCTCGGCGGCCACGTCCAATTTTGCAGATTCCAGGTCGTCGGCACTCGCAATAAAACGCGCGTGCGCCGCCTCCGATAGACGCCGCACGCGGCCCCACAAATCCAGTTCCCAACCCAGGTAAAGGGGAGCGGTTAAAGTGCTATAAGTATGTTCCACACCGGCGGCCTTGCCGGATACCGGGGCGTTGACGCTGGTGCGCTGCCGGGTAAGATCGCCGTTGGGCGTGCCACCGGCGTTGAGTTGCGGATAAAATTCTGAACGCGTGGCTGCTACCAGTTGCCGGGCTTGTTCCAATCGGGCGGCGGCTGCGGCCAAATTCTGGTTGTTGGTTACCGCGAGTGTTTCCAGGCGGTTTAGCTCGGCGCTGTCAAACATCTGCCACCACTCGCCGCGAGGCGCGTCAGCGGAGGGAGCGGCAACTTTCCACAGCACGCTGTTAGTGCCGCCGCTGCTAAATTCCTGGGGTGTGACCTGCGCCGCCAACGGGGCAGGGCGATGGTAGTCCGGCCCGACCGAGCAACCGGCCACGGTCAAAGCCATCAGGCATGTATATAAAAGCGCTTTCATTTGGCCGCAGTGGTTTCGGGCGACGGTGCCACGCGCACAGTCATGCCTTCGGCGACGCCGTCCGGCGGGTTCACGATGACCTGGTCGGTGATGCCAAGGCCGGCGAGCACCTCGATGGTGTTGCCGAAATCGCGGCCAACTTTGATTGAGCGCAACTCCACCTTGTTGTCCGCATTCACCACGGCAACCTGCAGGCCTTCGGCCCGGGAAATCAGGGCGTTGTCCGACAACGTGAGCACGTTATCGGCGGCGTTTTCAGTGAAACGCACCTGCGCATAACTCCCGGACAATATCTCGTTTTTGGGATTGGGCACTTGCAACTCCACTTGCAAGGTACGGGAGCTGGGGTCCACTGCGCCAGCGGTGCGGGTGACTACCGCATCAAACTCGCGGCTGGGCAATTCTTGAAACGTTAGTTTCGCCTTTTGTCCGGGCACGATGGAATGCACCAGTTGTTGCGGCACCCGTGCATACACGCGCAAGGGGTTGGTCTGCGACAGGCGGAACAATTCCGCGCCGCTGCCGGCGGCGATCAACTGGCCAATATCCGTGTTGCGCGAGGTGATCACGCCGTCAAAGGGGGCATTAATACGGTCAAAATTTTTCAAGTCCTCCAGCCGTTGCAGGTTGGCGCGGGCCGATTCAACGGTGGCCTCTTTGAGCACAAAATCCGATTTCTTTTCGGCCGTTTCCTGCTCGCTGACACTGGCGGTCTTGAGCAGTTCCGTCCAGCGGTCGGCGGTGATTTTGGCCAGGTCGCGCGTGGCAATGGCCTGGTCGAGATCGGCCTTGGCCTGGGCCAGTTGTTCGCCCAGTTCCGGCGTGTCAATTTCAGCAAGCACCTGGTTGTTCGTCACGTGGTCGCCAATGTCGACAAACCAGTTTTTCAAATAGCCGCTGGCCCGGGCATGGATGGAAGCCTGGATGAAGGGCTGAACGTCGGCGGGCAGGGGCGTGCCCAAGTCCGCTTTTGCAGCCAGCGGCACGACGGTGTTGACCGAAGGCACGGAATCGGCATGCGTTTCTGCCAGGAGCTTGTGCTTGGACAGCCAGCGCGGAATGAAACCGATGGCCAGCCCGGCAATGACCAGCAGGACAATGATAAACAGAATCCGCGTCAGGCGAACCGGCGGTGGTTGGGCGGTTGAAGGTGTATTCATGATGTTAGTTTAGTTTGGCCGGAACATGTTTCCGGTGCATGAAGCTGAAAATGATGGGCACAAAAAACAGGGTGGCGATGGTGGCAAAGACCAGTCCGCCAATGACGGCGCGGCCCAGCGGAGCGTTTTGCTCGCCGCCTTCGCCGAGACCCAGGCTCATGGGCAGCATGCCGATAACCATGGCCATGGCTGTCATGAGCACCGGCCGGATACGGCCCACGCCGGCTTCGAGCGCGGCCGCGATGGGGTCCAGGCCCCGTTGCAAATTTTCCCGCGCAAACGTCACCACCAGCACCGAGTTGGCCGTGGCCACGCCAATGCTCATGATGGCACCCATCAGCGCCGGAACGCTGAGGCTGGTTTGCGATAAAAATAATCCCCAGACCACACCGGCCAGCGCGCCGGGCAGGGCGGTGATGATGATGAACGGGTCGAGCCAGCTCTGGAAATTAACCACGAGCAGGAAATAAATCAGCATGATCGCGCCGATCAAGCCGATGCCCAGGTTGAAATAGCTGGTGCGCATGGTTTCCGCCTGGCCGCGCACGACGATTGAACTGCCCCGGGGCAAATTCGCCTTGATTTTATTTACCAGTGGCTGGATGTCGGTCAAGACTCCGCCGAGGTCGCGTCCATCTACGCCGCCATAAACATCTATTACCGGCACGACGTCATAGTGCGAGAGCACGGGCGGGATATTCACGCGCGAGACCGTGGCGAGGTTGGCCAGAATCTGGGCACCGCTATCGCTGGTCAGGCCTGCGCTGATGGGCAGGGCGTTAAGCTGTTGCACCGAGTCCATGGCATATTCCGGGGCACGCACATTGATTAGATATTGGATGCCGACTTTGGGATCCAGCCAGTAGGCTGGTTGCACCTGGCTGCTGCCGCTCAGGCCCAGCAGCACGGAATTCGCCACGTTTTGTTCCGTCAATCCCATCCCGGCGGCTTTCACGCGGTCCACGGAAATGCGGAACTGCGGCCAGTTGTCTGGCTGTTGCACATGCACATCCACCGCGCCCGGGATTTTTTTAATCTGGTTCATGAGCTGCACGGCGATGGCCCGGTTGGTCACCTGGTCGCGGCCCACCAGTTGGATGTCAAACGGCGCTGGCAGTCCGAAGTTCAAGGTCTGGCTGACAATGTCCGCCGGCAGGAAATAAAACATGGTGCCGGGGAACTCGCGGTTTAGCCGGGCGCGCAATGCGTGGATGTATTGCGCCGTCGGCTGGTGGCCTTCCTTGAGCGACACCAGGATGTCCGCATCCGCCGGACCAATCACGCCGCTGGTGTTATAACTCAGGTTGATGGAAGAATTCGGAATGCCAATATTTTCCAGTGAGCCGCCCAGTTCACTCGCCGGGATGGTGCGCGCTATGGCCTGGGTCACCCGGTCGGTCAGCCGCGCAGTTTCCTCAATGCGCGTGCCGGTGGCTGCGCGCAAGTGCAGCAAAAACTGGCCGGCGTCCACGCTCGGGAAAAAATCCTGGCCCAGTGTCAAGGTCAGCAGCCAGGTGGCGGCGCAAAACAAACCAAAGGTGAATGCAAACGGCCGGCGATGCTCAAAACAGCTTGCCAGCAACGCGCGATAGCCGTTACGAAAACGGTCGAAGCCGTTTTCAAAGGCGCGCTGGCACCGCACAAAGGGCAACAGCCAGAACGGCACGTTCGATTCGTCAATGTGTTCGCCGTGCAGCTTGACGTTGCGGTAAAACCACATGACCAGCGTGGGCACCAGGGTTCGGGAAATGACATAGCTGGCCAGCATGGCGAACACCACCGCCTCGGCCAGCGGCACAAACAGGTAACGGGCCACGCCCGTTAGGAAAAACATCGGCACAAACACGATGCAGATGCACAGGGTGGAGACGAACGCCGGCAGGGCGATTTCCTGCGAGCCAACCATGATGGCATTTTCCAATGGTTCACCGGACGCCATGTGGCGGTGGATGTTTTCAATGGCCACGGTGGCGTCATCCACCAGGATGCCCACGGCCAGCGCCAGTCCGCCCAAGGTCATCAAATTAATGGTTTCGCCCAGGGCGCTCAAAATGGCGATTGAACATAAAACGGACAATGGAATTGAAAGGGCAATGATTAATGTGCTCCGCCACGAACCGAGGAACAACAGGATCATCACGGCAGTCAAAGCGGCGGCGACAATGCCTTCCCGTAACACGCCATTGATGGCTGCGCGCACAAACAAAGACTGGTCGGCAAATTCCTTCACCTGCAAATCCGATGACACCGTGGACATGACGGTGGGCAGGATGGCTTTGATATTTTTGACCACGTCCAGCGTGGAGGCTGAACCCGCTTTCATGATGGTTAACAGCGCCCCGCGCACGCCGTCCTGGCGCACGGCGTTTTGCTGGGGCGTATAGCCGTCATGCACCTGGCAAACGTCGCTCAGGTAAAGGGTTGCACCATTGACCACCTTGATCGGAAGCTGGTTCAAGTCATCGATAACCTTGGTGTTGGCATCCACCGACACGTCGTATTCAGTTGTGCCAATTTTGGTGGTGCCGCTGGGCAGGATGAGATTTTGGGCGTTGATGGCGTTGACCACGTCCTGCGGCGCCAAATTTTTTGACTTGAGCGCGGCCAAGTTCAAGTCCACGGAGATCACGCGAGTTTTGCCGCCATAGGGCCAGGGAATCATGGCTCCCCGTGTATTGGACAAGCCGACGCGCACCTGGTTGGCGGTGGTGTCGAACAACTGCTGTTCCGACATTTTTGGGCTGCTAAAGCTGTACTGCAAAATCGGCACCGAGGACGCATTGTACTGGATGATCAACGGCGGTTGCATGCCCGGCGGCATCAAGCGCAAAACCGTTTGGGCCGAAGCCGTAATTTGTGACATGGCGGCGTCCACGGACGCACCCGGCTGAAGAAAAACTTTTACGACACTGATGCCGTTGTATGACGTGGACTCGATATGCTGGATGTTGCCGACGGTGACCGTCAGCACCCGTTCATGCGTATAGGTAATGCGTTTTTCAAATTCACCGGCGTCCAGGCCGGCATATTGCCAAATGACGCTGATCACCGGGATGTTGATGGCCGGAAAGATGTCGGTGGGCGTGCGCAGCAGAATGAACGGCGTGAGCAACACCAGCAACAAGGCGGCCACCACAAAGGTGTAAGGCCTTTGTAAGGCAAGACGGACAATCCACATATCTTTTTTTTCCTTTTAACTGCCCAATGCCGTTGAGGGAAACTGCGCTTTCTTGATTACTGCCTGGCCCCGATGAGGGCAAAAATGCCGCTTTCAGTGCGGCTCAAAATCGTCAAATCATTATAAATCTTGGCCCGGAGCAGGAGACCGATGACAAACGAATGCACCAGTTCCGCTTTTTCCTGGGCATCGCCATCCCGCGCCATCCCCGACTGCTGGGCGTCTTTAATGGCTTCAATCAAATACTGCACGTGGCGTTCAATCAAGTCCTGTGCCTTCTTCCGCACCTTCGAATCGCTCGTGGCCAGTTCGCCGCCGACGCTCGTGTAGGGACAGCCACACGCATGCCCATACTTCAGGCGGCGCTTTTTCTGAACCTCGCGGATATATTCGCACCAGTCTGTCAGCCGTTGCAGGGGAAGCTTTTGCTTCGCAAAAATACGCTCGTAATCCGGCTGCTTGATCTGCCAATGCTCTTCGTAGGCCGCCACCACCAGGTCGGTCTTGGTCTTGAAAAAATAATAAAAGCTGCCCTTGTTGACCTTCGCCCGCCGGCAAATCTGCTCCACGCCCACCGTACCGTAGCTGTTCTCGTGAATGAGATCAAACGCCACGGCCAGGAGCTTCTCACGTGCATCGCTGGTCCGGCCCATAAATATTTTTTGCCATCGCGGCTTTCAACCAAGCCTATTTTGCGATGGCGAGGACAAAATAATCGAAGTTATACAACCGGTCAACTATTTTTTATGGCCGGCTTTGCTTTCTTATAAACGGCTGGTTTTTGCGATGCCGGTAGCTGTCCGGCATCTGTCTCGCTTGGGGCTAAAGTACGGCCTGCCCGTTGCATCACGGAAAAAAGACACCGGCGGTGTCGTCGTCAACTCACTGTTTGTTCTTCATCGTATGATGGGTGTCAACTCCCTTGCGGGAGATGGCCCTTCGGGCGGTGGAGCGTAGCTGTGA
>Ga0265327_10001027_pt1 | contig 39376 bp, 17 predicted proteins | sample 41621metaG_FD_202089 | JGI IMG/M metagenome (GOLD analysis project Ga0265327, IMG submission 202089) | Rhizosphere microbial communities from Carex aquatilis grown in University of Washington, Seatle, WA, United States - 4-16-21 metaG | ecosystem: Host-associated > Plants > Roots > Rhizosphere... | reverse complement strand
CATTTGAGCGCAATAGACATAAACCCGCGCGTCCTCGGCGCGCAGGTGCAGGGCGTCCAGTTCGCCGTTGGCAAGTGTGGTGGCTTTGGCTTTGCCTTCGGCAACGGCCTCATCAAGGCTGGCGAACATTTTGAGCACGCGCTTGCCGGCGGCATGATAGGAGAGGGTGAAGCTTTCCCGGCCTTTGTTTTCGACCCGGTAGATTTTGAGGATGACCGATCCGTTACGAATGATTTTCGGCCACTCTGGAACTTTTGCAGAGGCACTCTTCATGCCTCTATAGTGTTAGGATTTTGTTAGGATTTCAAGCAAAACTCTCAAAACCCTTGTAAATAATGGTCGGGGCGGTGAGATTCGAACTCACGACCTCTTGTACCCGAAACAAGCGCGCTAGCCAGGCTACGCTACGCCCCGACACTTGGGACCAAGATGATGCCACGAAAAAATGGGAAGGCAATTGGAATTTTACAGTCCAACGGCTGTTTTTTGGCCGGCTTTAATACGAGAACGAATAGTTGGCCCGGTCAGTATCGCTATTGCACCACAGATTTGCCGGGTTAAAGGCTTGCGGCACTTTGATGTATCGCGCACTGCCATCCCCCATGGAGTAATTGGAGCCACCGGAGGCGCTATCGTCGCCCCGGCTTTCATGGCGGGTCTGCTCGGCAATGCCCGTGGTGTCGTTGCCATTGTTCTCAAAAATATCCATGTAATAATCGCCCGCGCCGGATTTTTTTTCACCGAGCACAACTGTGTCGGTGGGGTGGATGATATCCGTCTCCTTGATGGTGCCCGCACTGCTGACCATGGCCGCTTGCAGTTGGGCCCAGGAGCTCGAGGGAATGGCCAGCTTTTCGGAATAGTAATCGTTGAAGCCATTGATGAGATAGCTGCGCGGTGCCGAGTCAGCGGGGTAGTCAACCTTGTCTGTCTCAATCGTCAAGGGTGAATCGGTCTGTTCACTCGGGCAAAGCAGCATTTTAACATTGCGGCCGTAACTGTCATACATCTGTTGCGGCCAGCGGCCTTGTAAGCCGCGGTGGGGAAACTGGCCATTGAAATCGCTCGAATAAATTTTTTGGGCGATGCCGAACTGGCGCAGGTTGCTCAGGCACGCAATCTGGCGGGCCTTTTCCTTGGCGCGGCCAAGGGCGGGCAGCAGCATGGCCGCCAGAATGGCAATGATGGCAATGACCACCAGCAATTCAATCAAGGTAAAAGCCCGGACGGCACGATTTGGCTGTTCGCGCTTTCTGAAAATAATTTGTTCACATATTTTCATAACCAGGCATTGGTGAATTACGTCTGACCATTCAATCCGACGCGTTGCGCCGCCTCCGCGTTACAGATTTTATGACAAAAAAGAACCTGCTGCTAATCCTTTTAGCCATCGCACTGGCCACCGTGTATGCGATCTGGTTTTCAGACTGGTTTCGCCCCAAAACCGTGCAAATTTTTCACACCAGCCGCGATTTGCGCCAAAATACACGCGGAGGAGGTGGAGGCCAACTGCCGGGTCTTATCTTTGGCATCAACCACCCGATCCGCTTTACCGAGCTCAAAGTAGTGCCGCTGGCGGCTTTTGAGACCAACAAAAGCGTATCGCCGGTCTGGCATCTGGTGTCTGACTCGAACTCAGTACCGGTCAAAATGTTCCACTACGGCCAGTTCATTCCGGGCATGCGCCCGGCCATCAAAGGCGTGCACGCCGACATGCTGGAGACCAACGTGACTTATCGCATGTTCGTTACCGCCGGGAAGTACAAGGGGCAGCACGATTTCGAGATTAAATAACTTCAAAGCGCCGTAATTGGCGTGCCGGCCAGGTGGCAGGCCGTAAAATGTGCTTCCGCGTTGTCTGCCAATACCGGCACTTCCACTTGGCAACGCGCCTCCGCAATCGGACATCGCGGATGAAAGGGGCAGCCGCCAGGCGGATGTATCGGCGACGGCACGTCGCCCGGTAAAATCACACGTTGCCGCTTGGTATCCGGGTCCACTTCCGGCACGGCGGAAATCAGCGCCTGCGTATAAGGATGCCGGGGCGCGCCAATGATGTCCCTGGCGGCGGCTTGTTCGACAATCTTTCCGAGGTACATCACCATCACGCGCTGGCTGATGTGTTCCACCACTGCCAAATCGTGGGCGATAAACAGGTACGCCAGGCCATGGTCCTGTTGCAAATCCATCAACAAGTTAATGATTTGCGCCTGCACCGACACGTCCAGCGCGCTAACGGGTTCATCGCATACAATCAATTCCGGTTCCACCGCGAGGGCACGCGCAATGCCGATGCGCTGGCGCTGGCCGCCGCTGAATTCATGCGGATACCGTTGCGCGTAAGCCGGGTCCAGCCCCACGTCCTTCAGTAATTCCGCAATCCGCTTCTGGCGTGCGGATGAGCTATCGGTCAGCCCGTGTATATCCAGCGCCTCGCCCACTATATCTTCAACCGTCATGCGGGGATTGAGCGAATTGAATGGGTCTTGGAAAATCATCTGAAACTTGCGCCGGCGCGCGCGCAGATCGGCACCGCGCAAGTTTGTCAGGTTCTCGCCATCCAGAAAGATTTCACCGGCTGTCGGCTCGACGAGGCGCATGATGGCCCGGCCCAGCGTGGATTTGCCGCAGCCGCTTTCGCCCACAAGGCCGACCGTTTCGCCGCGCGCGATTTGAAAGCTCACGCCGTCCACAGCCTTCACCGTTTCGCGAACACGGCTGAACATTGCGTGCCGGACGGGAAAATGCACTTTCAGGTTTTTAACTTCGAGCATGCTCATGCAACTACGCCAAGGGTTCACGGAATTGCCGCTCATGCCAATTCAAAAATCCATCCGGACTACCGGCCAGCCGATAGGCCTGATTATGAAACAGCCCGTCCGATATGTGTTAGCACGGTCATGGAGCAAGGTGGCGACGACCATTTCGTGACTTAATATTTCCAGACCCAATCGCCTTTTTCACGATTCACACTGCCGTTTTTGTTCAAAACGACCGTGCCACCGTCGTCGGTTTCGTTCCAGCCCACGGAATAGAGCACAAATTTTCCGTCGTCGGTGCGCTGATAATGCAGCGGCTGGCCGTTAATGACATCGTGCGGGACTTGTTCGATGTCTTGCGGTGCCAACGCATCGAGCGCAGGCGGATATTCGCCATGCGCCAAACGATACCGTTCCAAGGCGCAGGCAGTACGAGCCAGATTGATGTCTCCTTGAGCAGCAGCAAACTTCTCGACGCTCTTGGCCACGGCAGGGAAAACCATCAGTGATTGAATCGCGTACAGGGACCAGTAGTGCAAGGTTTTCATTCGCCGCTCGTTCTCAGCCACCGCAGATTTATAGCTCGCCACCGATACTGTATGGTTCGTCAAATCAACCATCGGCAGGATGAACTGTTCATAGACTTGGGCGAAGGCGAGTTCATTTTGATAAAAATAGGCGCTCGGCATCAAGCGCATGCTGTTCGTGACGATTACGGCAACGCCGTTTTCCTCTGAGGGAAACTCCATTTTGCGCGTAAGGCGCTGGTTCTCGAAACTGTCAATGGCACAGGTCCGCTCACCCCGCAGGGCAGTTTGAAAATCGGCCAGTAAATCTTCCTTGGCCAGCGCGGCTTCCATCTCTGCGAGTTGGGCATCGTTCCAACGATGTTGCGCCAGTCCCTCATAGATGGGCTGCATGGTGAGCGAGAATAGAGCGAGCCGTACAAAGTGCGAAATGAGAAACGGCTGGGTGCGCATCGAGTCCGTTACCGCCAGCAACAACTTAACGTCATCCAGTGCCAGGTCACTGCGTCCGTCTGCCAGTTCAGCCAGGGCTCGCAGTTGGAAAAATCGGCCACAACGCTTCTCGTACGCCAGCGCGGGCATGAGTTCCTCGGCCACCTCAAAACCATTTTCGTAATGCAACGGCAACCAGGCATAGGGACGCAGGCTGGCCTGACGCACTTGCTCCCGCGCTGCATCAAATGTGCCGAGCGCCACCAGCACATCTGCCGCCGGCGTGCCTTGTACCGTCGGCAGGCGAAACCCATTGGTACTGCCCTCTGAAGTGGCATTGTATGCCCGGAAATACTGCTGCCACGTTTTCAAATCGACCATTTTCTGCTTTTGCCAGTTGCCCCCATCCGTGGGCCATAGCTTGGAGTCGCCACGGTAAATGCCGAAATATGCCGGCCCAGGTTCGTTTGTGTTCAAAGCTGCGGCCATGACAGGCGCGCAAAAGAAATTCTGGTCGTCCGGAATATTCGTTGGTGTATAGAAAGCCCAGTCAAAATGTTCACCGCGTGCCTCGGCCGCATGCTTGTAGGATTCCCATGCATGCCTGCCGCGCCAGTCTTCTTCCGTGACTGCGATGGCCACCAGGGTGACGAGCACTGCCAACCCGATAAGCCCCCACCGCAACAGCCGCCAGTACCACTTGGATTTGGGTTTGGTATTCATGATTTAAACAATGGCCACGCTGCGCTTTTCCGTACGCGGTCCCGGTTTTCCATTTCGTGGACGGTCTGTATCGGGCGATGCAGCACGGTCTGCCAATAATTCATTCATCAAATGCTGCTGCATCTGCAGGCTCATCATCACCGGTGCCGACTGAACCGGCTTGCCCGTGACACTGCTGACCGTGTCCCGTTGGGAAAGATTAATGACGAACAATAAAATCCAAACGGTCGCCAGCGCGGTCCAGACCCGGCGGCTGGGCAGGATTAATTCGCGCCAAAACGTGTTCGGCATGGCCAGAAGCCAGCCAGCCAAACGGGTTGACCAATTTCCAGATGCCGCAGGTACAGCCTCGCCTTGGTGGCCAACGGTCGCCAAGACGGCTTGGCGGATGGCATCGAGCTTCGGTTCGGCAGCTTTGTGCCGGGCTAAAAGAATTTCACGCGGCGTTTTCATTGCGGGCCTCCAATAATTTGCGCAGGGATTTCTTGGCGTAATGCAGCCGTGATTTCACGGTGCCCGGCGGCGCATCCGTGATGCGCGCGATTTCCTCCAGCGAAAAATCTTCGACGTAATGCAGCAACAAAACGGCGCGCTGCGACGCGGGCAATTGTTCGAGCAAACTCATAAATGCCGCCTCCTGTTCACGACGGATAAGCAGGTCGTCCGGGCCATCGTCGAATTTTTCCGGCGGTTCAGGCACCTCCTCCAGTAAAACCTCCGTGCGCTTACGCCAGCGTTGGACGCATTTCTGGTGGGCAATGCCAAACAACCAGCTCCCAAACCGGTCGTCATCGCGCAGGGTGCCGAGGTGGCGCACGGCGGCAATAAACGACTCCTGCACCAGGTCGAGGGCGGCCTGTTCATCGCGAACCAGTTCAATAACAAACACATAAAGCGGCAGTTGATATCGCCGGAAGAGTGCGTCCCACGCCGCCGGGTCTCCGGCGCGGGCTTGGGCCACGGGCAATGGTTCAGGGGCGGACACTTCCGTCATGTTCAAGGAGAGGAATGCTTGAGGCGAGAAAAGGTTCAATCAAAGTCGACATTTTTCAACCGGGTTAACTCTATGAAAGTTCAGGCTATGCATTCTGCCATTGCTGACCGCCCGCCATTGCAATTTGCAATGATGAATTAAACAACTCTTCGCGCTTTGTGCACGAATCCAGCGGCATGGCAATTGCAAAAGCCAAACGGGATGTCTATGAAAGCTAGACTGCGCAATTTTGCTACTTTTACAGTGCTTGGCTTGGTGCTGTTGACTGCTGGCCTGCTTTTGCCGGCACATTTGCGCGCGGTTGATTCGGCGTTGGCGGAGAAGGCCGGAGCAAGGACCCCGGACTTGACGTCCGCCGGGAAAAAATTGATGAAGCAGCAGCGGCTGGGCGCAGCGCAATTGGTAGCACAGGCCGCGCAGCAGGAAAACATTCCCGGATCGGTCGTGCTCAGTTACGAATTAAACAACGCGCTCTCCAAAGACGACACGGCGGCGGCGTTCTGGGGAAACGACAAACGGGTTGAAACTATCTTCGGCGGGCCTTTCAAGACCGCTGACGCCAACTCCACCTTGGTAGATTTTGCCGTGCGCCAGGAAAATCGCGAGGCCGCCCTCGCGGAACTTGCCCGCTCGCAAAACCCGGCCGTTGCCGGATTGTTGCGCACTCGTTCACTCAAAGGGACTGTCATTTTCGCGCCTTCAGCTTCGGCGGCGGGCCAGGCTTTTGATATGGCGGTCGTGGTGTACGGCTTATTGTTAGATAACAGCCGAATCTCTGCGGGTCTGGGTGGAAGTATTTCAAGTGCCGTTTCGCAGGCGAATCACGGCCAAAGTACAGTAGTATTGGAAACCGCGTTGCTGGACCTGACTTCCCTGGGCGAACGATTTAATTGGGACCAGTTGACCACGTTCGTAGCACAAATTCCCGATGTCAACACGCTGCACCAGCTTGCCGACAATGTACGGGCCGCCAATGACAAGCTGCCGCAACTATTTTCTGCCGTGGAACTCTCGGGACAACCGGAGGCGGTGGCTGATTACCTCGTAAAATTTCCCCAGACGGGTCTCGGTGACCTAAGCGCAGGCTTAAGCTATGGCCAAGGCGGGCTTCAACGAATCCTTGTGAGCCGCCAACGCGTTTATCACTCCTATCAAAACATGCCGCTCAATGCCGGTGTTGCCCTGAACCAGGTTTCGCGGTTCAACGCGGGTTGGTTACCAACGGACGTGAACGTGGCATTGGGAATCAAATTTCTTTTGTACTTGCTGGCCGGATTTTCATTGGCGGTGGCGCTGCACAATATCCTGCCCCAGGTGGAACCGCAATTACAAGTACGCGGTTTCCATCTCATCCGGGCGTTTTTATTTTCACTGGGTTTCCTGCTGGTGGTGTTGCTCTTGAGCGAGCCGTTTCTCACTCAAGAAAGCCAAAAGGGCGCATTTGCCCTGCGATTGTTTCCGTTCACGGTGAACGGCACGGTCCCGGCAGGTTTTGCCAGTATTTCACCCAACATTATGAATCCAATCATCCTCCTGACGTTGCTGGTATTTTTTGTCCTGCAAGCGCTGATCTACATTTCCTGCCTGGTGAAACTGGCAGAGATTCGCCGTCAAAACGTGCCAGCCCGCATGAAACTCAAATTGCTTGAAAACGAGGAGCACTTGTTCGACGCCGGCCTTTATCTCGGTTTCGTCGGCACTATTGTTTCCCTCATTATTGCGTCAATGGGCCTGGTAAAATTCAGCCTGATGGCGGCATATTCCTCCACGTCGTTCGGCATCATTTTCGTGGTGGTCTTCAAAATTTTCCATTTACGCCCCGAGCGCCGGAAATTGTTGCTCGAAGCCGAAGGACAACTTCCGGCAAATGAAACAGTCCTGTCGTCTACTTCACCGCAAACCATGCCGTCATGAACCGGAGCATACTCATTGTCATTTGCGACTTCCTGCTGTTGAGCCTGTTGACCTTTTCAACGGACATCAACCGCATGGCCGATGAAACCACGACCTCGGCCACGAAACCGCAAGTGGTAACCAATACCGTGGCTACCGCCGGAGCCGACCTCGCCAGCGCCATGAAACGTGCACTGGAGGAAGAACGCCACGGCCGGGAACAATTGCAACAGCAACTATCCCAAATCCGCAATTCAGCGGCACAGCAGCAGACACAACTCAGTTCGCGTGAAGCCGAATACGCGCGCTTGCAGCAGCAATACACAGCAGCCCAGGCGAACCTGCAAAATGTAAACCGCGAATTGCAGACGGCCTCGGCGCAAGCGCAGATGTCGCAACAACAACTCATGGCTACGCAGCAACTGGCGCAAGCAAGCTCTGAGCAGTTGGAATCCTTGCGGCGTCAACTGGACCAACTCGCCCACAGCAACCAACTAGCGCAGACCGAACAACAACAACTCAACAGCCGTTTGCAGGTGGCCGAGGCTGAAAAACGTGCCGCCGCTGATCGTGCAAGCTTGTTGCAACAGGAGGTGCAAGCCACCCATGCCGAGAATGCCAAACTGGCAGAGGGTTTTCAGACTCTGGCCACCAACTCCAGCCAGTTGACGAAGGAAATCCGCGAGAACCGCGCGCTGGCACCTAACACGATATTTAGCGACTTCATTTCCAACCGCGTGGATGCGGCGATTGCGGCCGCCCGCGCCGGCTGGTTTGACCGGGACCTGGGCAAATCCAAGACCACCAAAACCATTTTAGTGAGCGACGGCACAAATTATTTTGCGATCTGTCATGTGCAGGAAACGCCGCTGGCATTGTGGGATCCCGGGACCGATTGGGACAAGTTGACGGGCACACTTTCCTGGCAGAGTGCACAGGTGCCGATACGCTCGCTGGCTTTCAATGCGCGGGACCCGCGCGTGGTGATGATCCCGCTGACGGCAGCGGAAGCGCAGCAATTAGGCAGCCGGGTTTACCGCGTTTCGGTTGATCCGTATCGTTTTCAAGACGCGGTACTGGTGGGGGCAGAAGAAGGATATTATGGTGAATGCAATTTTCAGATCGATACGGAAACGCCGAATTACTTCAAACTGGATCGCAGCGTATTGCGTGGTTTGTTTGGGAAGTTCAATCCCTCACGCGGCGACCTGGTCTTCAGCCGGGCGGGCGAGTTATTGGGTGTCATGGTCAACAACACCTATTGTCTGGCTCTGCAAAACTTTGCCACCACGGCGACATTTCCCTTTGGCCTGGATTTAAAAACTCTGCATACGGGCAACACGCTGGCCCGGCTTTATGACAACGTTTTTCAACTGCCGTTCAGGTTGCAATAATACCATTGCGATTCTCCTCAAATCAGCCCAATGTCAGCTCAAACATAGAACATTATTATGAAAACAAAACTGCTCATCGTTATCGGGGTCGCTACGGCGACTGGTCTCTACGCGGATACTCCCATCCAATTGTCGTTAGTACCGGACATTGCGTTGTATCCCAGAACCACCACGGTCACCGGCTTGTCCTTGAATATCTGGGGTGAAAACCCGCAAATGAGCCTGCATATTGGCTTGGTCAACGGCAGCACGGGCGACAGCGGCGGCTTAAGCTGGGGCCCAATTAATTATTCGGACTCCTTCCGGGGAGTGCAATTGGGCTGGGTCAATGTGAGCAAAGAAAATTTCTCCGGCTGGCAACAAGGTTATATCAATGTCTCCCAAGGCACGTTCACGGGTCTGCAATCGGGCCTGGTCAATGTGTCGGAAGACACCACGGGCCTGCAACTCGGCGTGGTCAATTACGCGGAAAAATTGAAGGGGGTCCAGATTGGCCTGGTCAACCTGGCCATGAACAATCCGTGCTTTACGGAGTTGCCGGATAAGTTAGCCCCCGGTTTCCCCATTTTGAACTGGTCGTTCTAGGCCGGGCGCGGGCCGTTCCAAAATATCTTGTCGACGAAGGCGCACCGGCTACGATATGCCGCTAAATTTAAATGCCTTCCGCCATTGATTTGTTCACGATTGGAATCGGCCCGTCTTCGTCCCACACAGTGGGGCCGATGCGTGCCGCGAAACGTTTTATTGATGCCGTAGCCAGCAGCGGCAAGCTGGACCAGGTTGCCCGGCTCATTTGCGATACCTACGGATCGCTGGCGTGCACCGGCAAGGGCCATGGCACCGACCGGGCGATTATCCTTGGCTTTCTCGGCCAGGAACCGGAATCCATTAACCCCGATCAAATTGAAAGCCTGCTCGCGCTCCAAGGCCAGCTAACCTTGCCGGACGGACGGAAAATTGATTTCGATTCAAACCGCGATCTGGATTTTAAGCGCCTGCAGCCTTTGCCGAAACATCCTAATGGCATGCGGTTTTCCGCTTTTGATGCAGGCGGCCAGTGCCTGCTTGAAGAAACGTGGTATTCGCTCGGCGGCGGGTTCATCGTGCGCGATGATCAATTTGGCCATGAAATGCCGACAGTGGCGCAGCCCTACCCTTTTATCTCGGGCGCGGAATTACTGGCGCATTGCCAAACTACGGGCCAGTCCATCTCGCAAATCATGCTGGCGAACGAAAATGCGATTCGCCCTGAAAATGAAACGCGGGCGCGCTTTGATAAAGTCTGGCAGGCCATGCAAGACTGTGTTGTGCGCGGGTTCTCGCAAGAAGGGCATCTCCCCGGAGGTCTGGCCGTGCCGCGCCGGGCCAAAGCCAATTATGACCGGTTGCGGCTGCGCCCCGAAAGCAGCCTGGCCGATCCGCTTACCGTGCTGGACTGGGTCAATCTTTATGCGCTGGCCGTGAACGAAGAAAATGCAGCCGGCGGCCGCGTGGTCACCGCGCCAACCAACGGCGCGGCGGGCATCATTCCTGCCGTGCTCCATTATGCGACGCGTTTTCGCGTGTCGCCACACGCCGACGGAGTGCATCGTTTTCTCCTGGCGGCGGGTGCGATTGGTTTACTCTACAAACGGAACGCGTCCATCTCCGGTGCGGACGTGGGATGCCAGGGCGAAGTAGGCGTGGCTTGCTCAATGGCGGCGGCGGGTCTGACGGAATTTTGCGGCGGCACGCCGAGCCAGGTTGAGAATGCGGCGGAAATTGGCATGGAACATAACTTGGGGCTGACGTGCGACCCCGTCGGCGGGTTGGTGCAAATCCCCTGCATCGAGCGCAATGCCATGGGCGCGGTAAAAGCCATCAATGCCTCACGCATTGCGCTGTCAGGCGACGGAACGCATGTGGTTTCGCTCGACAAGGTGATCAAGACCATGCGTGACACTGGCCGCGACATGAACGCGAAATACAAAGAGACTTCTCGGGGCGGGCTGGCGGTAAATGTGGCCGAATGCTGATGCCCGGCACCCGTGGATCGCTACGGCGAAACGATGCGGTAAAATTCCTGAAGATTGGTCGCGGTCGCGTCTGTGTAATTCATTGAACCCGCGCCGAAAACACCATTCGTCAGCACCCACCAATTCGTGAGCGGCAACAATAAATTGGTGCTCGCGAGCACCCGGAAATTGCTACCAGCGGAACCGCTGAAACTAAATGCAAAAGAACCGTTCGCTGCAGTGCTACTATTGTTCAAGACGGGCGGCACGGCAGCAACGTAATCCAGCACAAGCGAATTGCCATTGGTGGTGACGGAGAAGGTGCCGTTGAAGGCATTGCTAAACCCAGATGTGTCCACCGCAAATGCAGTGGGGTCAAAATTCACAATACCCGCGCTGGCCGTGGCGATGGTCCACGCATAATTGCTATACGTTGAGAAACCGGCTGCCGGGCCGCCGAGATTGTTGGCGCCCAGCGAAGCCAGGCTGATGGTGAAGGGACTGCCTGCCGAGGCTGCGATGTTTAAAGCACCATTGATGTTCAACAGGCTGCGGCCGGAATTATTCGTGGCCTTGGCCATTCGGAAAAGGCAAGCCGCTCCGCCGTTCCATGTTTCATCCGCAGTGGTCAACGTGCCCACTCCGGTAGCACCCGGTACAATGGTCCCGGAAAGAGTCACTGTCCCGCTAACGGTACCGGTGCCGCTCAATACACCCCCGGCAACTACGGTCACGGCACTGGCAGCCGCGAGCGAACCATTAACCTGTAACGTGCCGGGTCCAACAGTGGTCGGTCCGGTATAATTATTGGCGGCGGCAAAAGTCACGTAGCCAAGATTGGTCGTTCCACCGCTCCCGCTGATTATTCCTACTACGATTAAATTACTGCCATAACCTTGCAGGGCGACGTTGTTGCTGAGAATCAATGATCCAGCGAGCACCGTCGTGAAATTGTTCGTGGCCCAGGAGCCAATTGTCACGGCCGCGACCACGCCCGTGCCGGGATCAGTCACTTGAATCGCATTCGTCAAGGTAAACGAGCCATTTAGAAACAGGGAATGATTGATGCCGTTGCGACCGAGATTAATTTGATTCGTGGCAATCGTGCTGGCATCGTTCACAAAATACCAAGCCACGTGCGTGCCCGCAGGGACGGTGGGCGTGGACGTCGGCAAGCCCGGAAAATATGGCAAATTAGTGGATGTATCGGCATTGCCGAGATTGCTAAACATAAACGCCAGATTATCGCCCACCCGAAATCCAGACCATTGAAAGCCGTTGGCCTCACTAGTAGTCAGGTTGAAAATTTGCGGCCCGCCCAGGCCGTGAAACAACCAATCCAAATCCGTCCAGCCATACATCACGTTGGTCAACCCGCCCAAATCGCAGAAACCGTCAGCACCACGCAGGCGAACATGAGCAATCAGCGCCACGCAATCATCAATTGTCGGCACGCCCGCCGGATCGCCCGTCAGGGAATTGTCCAGCCAGGGGAACAACCGATGTCCGCCCGGTAAATTTATTTTGGCAAACGAAACCAGTTCCACATCTGACCAGAACAATCCCGACCGCGCATTGGGACCGTTGTTGGTATAACTGCTGTAGGGATAGGCATTGGGCTGGGCAACATTGAGCCCGCTGTTGCGATAAAATGAATCGGTGCCAATCCGCCCCGATGGGGACATGAGCGCGTCCGTACCGCCAGCATAGCAGGCATAATTTCCGACGAAGGCGGAACTCACATTGGTATTGGGGCTGGCGCGAACCAGATTCACCATGTTGGTGATTTCCAGTTCACAGTGCGCCAGGGTTTGGTCGTAAGGCTCAAAGTCGGAAAGCACATAATTTAACGGGTAGACTGGCGTCGTGTTCGTCGTAAAAAAAGTTACCGTATCCATCACCGCATTGCTGCGCATGTAGGTTCCACCAATTGTATTGGTGTTGTCGCCAACCGGCGCAGAACCTTCGAGGAAATACACCGCCAGCGGCAGGTTGTTCGTGAGTTGATAATTGTAGGAATTAATGTTTACGGAAGAGTTCGGAACATAGTCCCAGCCTGGATAAGGCATGTAAGCGATGACGCCGGGATCCGGATTATGATTGTCATAACTTCCACCATAGTAACGCGTGTACCACGTAGAGATAAATGAAGGCGTTAATATCTGTGATCCACTGTGCGCCAGAGTAATCACCCCAGGCCCGGAAAAATACGTGTCATTTTTATTGGCCGCTGCACTGGCAGATGAACCCCAAGTGCCATCGCTCTCCCACTGTCCGCCAAGGTATAACGCACCCACCGATTGATTGACTCCACTTCCCAACGCAATCGTGCCTCCCGGATTGACGACCAGCAATGCATTATTCGTCAAGGCACCGGTTTGGGATATTTGCAACGTCGCACCGGTTCCCGCCACAATTATCATGGATGAACCGGCGATGGTGCCAGCGTTTTGCAATACCAAGGTGCCGTTGCTGACAGTGGTAACACCAGAGTAGATATTCGGTGCGGCCAACGTTAAAGTGCCACTTCCCAGTTTGGTCAACGCACCCGAACCGCCAATGACATTGGTGATAGTGGTGGAAAAGCTGGAAGTATCGATTGCGCCGCCCGTGCCGCTCAGATTAATCAACGGCGTGCCGTTCGTATTTAGACCGGCGGTTAATTGCGGAATATTCGCGGACAAAGCCAGCGTCCCGCCACTAGACAAGATTATTTGTGCGTATCCCCAACTCGCGCCCAAAATGACTGGATCTACAAAACCTTGCGAAGTGCTGAAGGTTCCGCCGTTAATGGTTAAGGTCCCGTCGCCGCCATTGCCGAGCGATGGCGTCATTATAATTGGATTGGTACCATTATAGGCAAACATGCCGCCGCTGTTGACGGTAATGGCCGCGCTGTAACCCGACCCGCCCGGCGGCGTGTTGGTCAGGCTGCCGTTTTGAATCCAAATTGCACCGGCGTTTATATTCAAGTAAGCCCCGCGGGCCACGAATAAAGGGCCATTGTTGGTCATCACCCCGTAGGCATTTATAGTCTGATTGTTCGGCGTACCATTGGAAGGATAGCTGCCCACTTGAATCAAATTTATGGCGCTTACCAACATCGTGGAACCAGGCTCGAAATTGACCGTGGTCGTGGCATAATTGACCGGCATGAGCCAGCTCCCGGTGGCCCCGGTCTGATTTCCATAAACTTTCACGGTGCCATTGGTCACGGTTATAGAACCGCTAAAGAAGTTTGAACCGGACAAAGTTAACGTGCCCGCCCCGTATTTGAGAATGTTTCCAGTGCCGCTGATGTTGCCGGAAATAACCACGGTTCCTGATGAACTTGCGTTATTAATTTTCAGGTTGTCATTCAAGGTGACCGGCGTGGCAATGACATCGCTGGCCGTGGTAGAGCTTTGCGATAACAAAGCGCCGCTACCGTTATTGTCAAAGGTGAAAGTGATGCCGCTGTTGTTCGTCAGCGTATAGGCAAAATAGCTTGAACCAGAATCACCGATATTCAACGTACCCACGGAATCGGAAACGTCATTAGTAATAATGCGTGCCGCCGTGAGGTTCTTGGTCAGGCTGGCCGTATCGCCGGGACTTCCCGGAACCGAACCGCTCCAGTTGCCAGGAATGCTCCAAAGACCTCCACTATTTATATTCCAAGTGCTGGTGGCAGCCACGCTGTTGAAGGCCACCAGCAGCGCCGCAAGGCAGGACGAAAAAATTACCAGGCGACGCATCATGAATAAATCAATGTTGTCATCAAATCAGTTCAAGGCATGACCACCTTGTAAAACCGGGCGGTCGGACCAGATGCCCCGGCGGTATCGGTCCAGTTGGTGGAGACGCTGCCAGTGCCCGAAATCGGGATCGGGCCGCTAATGTCCACCCAGTTGGTGGGATTCAAGCTGGAAGCCATCATCAAATGATTCGTATGCCCCGCCGGCGTGGTCCAAGTTAGCACAACATTTTGTCCCTGCCGGGCAATCTTTGTAAAATACAAGGGCCAGCCGCCGCAATTGCCGACACTAACGCCATTGACGACTAGATTGGTCGGTCCGGGCGGACTGCCGCCAGGTTCCGCCTGAAAGGTCAATTGCAGGCTGCCGCCCGCTGGAATGACTGCTGCCGGATTCCAGCCGCTGCTGACCGTAAATAGATTCCCGCTATGCGTTGGTGCCACCCAGTCGCTCAAACCCGCATCCGCCGCAATCCAATCCACGCCCGTGTACGGCGCATTAAATGCAAACGTGTTGATGGTGATATTAGTGCTGTTGGGATTCGCCAGCGTCAAGATGGCGCGGAAGGCCGACCCGTCATAGGTGACGAGCCATTGCGAGGTGAGCGCACATTCACCGCTGCCAGAAACGCTTCCACCGCCGCCACCATTACCACCGCCACCACTGGTATTGTTATTGGTAATCGTACCGGCAACCTGCGTGGCAAAGAGATTTGCACCCACGGCATTCGTCAAATTGAGATAGAAAGTTTTGTTCGCTCCCACATTAGTATGTCCTGGCACAATGACTGAAACCGACCGCACTGTTTGCCCTGCGGTAAAAGTTACCATTCCATTGGTCGCCAGATAATCGCCCGGTGATACCGCCGTGCCGTCACTGGTGAAATACGCCACGCTGACGGTGCCAGTGGAAGCTGCCGACAAGTTCACGGGAAACACCAGGCTGGCGTAACCATTCGTGGGCATCACCACCCCGGCGCTGGTTGCCGATACCGACGGAGCCGGTGCCGTATTCCCACCGTAGCCCAGGAAAATGTCCGCGAATTGATAGGCCGTCTGGGTGACGCCTGAATCGCCCGGTTGATCCCGGTTCATCGACCAGAACGCCAGCAAACCAAAATCTTTGCTTTCCGCGTAAGCGACCAATTGCGTGGCCGCCGGTTGATCAAAAATTTCATCGGTGGCGTCATTGACGCCGAGCATGGGCGTGACCCCAACCATCTGCCATAGTTGTGCGTCGGTCTTTGAAATATTGGCTGCCTGATAAACCGACTTTAGTTGGTTGAACAAATTCGTTGCCGCCATGATGGCATAGGTCCCCATTTTCCCGGCCGGGCTGGGCGCGGCATTGTCACCGTAATCCATGGCCATGACATTGACGCAGGTTAAATTAACGTGATTGCTGACGGCAGACTGGAGCACGTAAAGCCCGTTATTATCCAAGCCCGAAGGCAGCACGGGCAAGGTTAGCGAAATTTGCAGAGCACGGCCAGCAGCGGTGGCAGCAGCCTGCAATCCCGCGAGCACGACCGAACGGCGGTTGATGGAGGCCGTGTCCGCCACCCAGGCACCTTCGATATCGAAATCAATCCGCGTGGCACTGTATGTATTGATCACGTACTGATACGCCATTTGGAGCCGGTTGGTATCAGTGATATACGCAGCCAATTCTGTGCCCGCCGAACCGCCGAACGATACAATCACATCGCCACCGTAAGACCGGAATGTAGCAATATCGCTCAACCGATACCCGCTCGCCGCAGAATATTCAGTATAGCCACCCCAAGCCGGTATGTTGGTAGGCGATGCGTTGGTTGCGTCCTGCGAAGGGTCGGCCACGATGAAAGCCAGCGTGGCGTAGCGCAAGCCGGTATTCGTCGCGGCACCGATAATGTCGTATGGCGGCCACGCGGTAAAATCCACATACGGCGCAAATAGATTCGTCGGCCAACCGCTGACGATATTGGTGGTGCCACCGGAAGAGCTATTGTTATTAATGATGGTGCCCACCGCCTGCGTGCGCGAGAGGCTCGCGCCCACAATATTCGTAAGATACAGATTAAAAGTTAAGTTGGGGCCAACGTTGGTGCCGCCAACCACCGGAACCAAAACGCTCCCGGTGGTTTGCCCAGCCGTAAACGTGACCGTACCATTGGTGGCCAGATAATTTGTCAGGGCAAACGCCGTACCGTTGGCAGTATAATAAGCCACACTCACCGTGCCCGTAGCGGCATACGAAAGCGTAAGATTAAAGGTCAGGTTAGTTGTGCCAGAAGTGCCTTCCACAACAGAGGCATCGGCAACGGTCAATGACGGCGGCGTGTTGGGGGCCACCGGACCTTCCGTGCCATCTGGCGGCACCGGGTCGCCGGCCAACACCGAGTTAACCACATTGACCAGCGGCGCACGATTCGTGGGCGAAAACGGGAGCTTGTCTCCCGAATTGGAAATGGGACCGGGAATGATGTCGCCAAACGCGTTCCAAATAATCACGCCGCCCAAAGCTTGCTGGCTTACATATTGCGCCTTCAAACCAACGCTGTGAGAATCGTCATAGCTCAAAAAGTAATTCCCTGAAGTGAGGTAAGGCACCTCGGCGTTGGTGTCCCAATGCCGGGTCCAGGTGCCAATATAGCTGCGCAGGTAAGAATAATTCGGCACGCCCGCCCACACGGCAACCGGCCAGTTGACATAATCGGCACAGGTCACAATCGGGCCGTCCGGCTGCACAAATTGGGAAGATTGGGCGGTACTCCCGTTCAAAACAGCAGTATTGGAACAAACCACGCCACGTCCATAAAAGGGCACGCCCATGGCAATCTTCGATGCCGGCACGCCGCGCGAAATCAAGTCCGCTACGCACAACGAACACGCCTGCGGGCCGCCCTCTTCCGAGGGATAGGAATACAACGGCGCGTTATGGCCTGCAATCGTGGACCAGCCGCCTTGAAAATCGTAGGTCATCAAATTGAGCGAATCCACCACGGCCACCATGCTGGGCCAGTCAAACCCGCTCAGCTTCGCCGGCGTGGCGCTCAGACATACGCTGATTTGCTTGTTGGGGCCGATGGCCGTGCGCACTTGCTGGATCAACGAGAGAAAATCCGCGTAATCGTTCGTGGAGCCGGTGAAATTCATTCCCGCATACGGACCAGGATACTCCCAGTCAAAATCAATTCCATCAAAGCCAATGGCCATGAGCTGTTTGCAGTTCGCCACAAAACGTGCACTCATGGTGGGATCAGCCGCCGTAGCGGGATAATGCTTGCACATGCTCCAGCCGCCGACACTGGCCATCACCTTCACCCCGTTGGCATGGGCTAGCGCCAGCAAGCCTGGCGCGCCATTGGTATTAGGCAACGGCACCGGCATGGGGCCGCTCAATCCCGTGATGCTGTTGGACCAGCCGCTGTTGAATGAAGCAAAACCCGCGGCGGCGGTGGCGGGATTGCTAAAGTCCCATTGCAAACTTAAATCACCATATAGCAGCCAGTAATCCCAAGAGGAATAGACATCGCCATCCAACATCGGCGCCGGGGATTGTACCTGGCCAGCCTCCCAGATATTTTGATTGCGATAATCACCGCTATGAAGGGAACCATCGTCAGCCACGCCAAAAAAAGAGTAATTCAAGTGCGTGTACTGGGAATAATCAATATTGAGGTGATTCAGATACCCCTGCGTGGGCAAGCCGGCGGATGAATCCTTCCACGCATCCCATTGGGTGATATAGCCAATAACCCGTTTGTTATGGCTGGCCGTGGTACGCGTGGGATGCGAATTGGCACCCCAAACTTGGGCCGCGCGAGCCGACGGCAAGGATTGATTCAAGCACGCTATTGTTGCAATAGCCCAAAATGTTACCGACAGCCAGGTCGATTTTCCTTTCATAGCAAATCTATTTTCTTTTTGAATTTGTTTACGCATTAACAATTAGTCTGCAAACCTTCCCCCGCTGATTTTCCGTCTAGAGCGGATTAAAAAATACTGTAACCATCCGGTCAGATGGAATTGGTAGCCGGTGCTTTTGATTTTTGGCGTCGTTTCGGCTCAGTCGCAGGTCACTGCGGACATACTCCTTCGCCAAAGCCTCGCCAAAAAATCAAAACTCCCGGCTCCGAATGGCTACACAATTTTTTAAACCGCTCTAAATCTATTTGCCAAATGTATAATTCATTTTTCCAGGCAAATTTTCCCACACAATTGTTGTTAAAATAATGGCCCTCTATTAAACAATTGGACAGCCGGAAAAACGACTCCGGCTGTCCAATTCGTTTCAAAACTCAATTAATCAAGGATATACCAAGCGATAGAACTCCGTCGGTTTCGTGGTATCCACCGGGATGGAGACCTGATTGGTGGCGGCTGAACCGGAGACCGTGCCCCAGTCATTCGTGTTCAAGCTGACGCCCGTAGCCAGATGATTCGTCTGCATCAACAATCGCCAGCCAATGTGGTCCGTCGGCCAGGAGAGTTTCAAGTTTCCGGCACTCACTGAATTCGTCAACACCGGCGAACTGGTGTTCACCGACACCACGCCAGTGACGGTCAGGTACAGTTCGTTGCCACTCAAACTCAAGACACCCGTGCCACTCGGTCCAATGCCAGCGCCCGTAACAGTCACTGCGGCCGGAGCCGTGCCCACCACTGAACCGGCTGTGCCCGCAGAGATAAGTTTATAGGTACCATTGCCAAAGGCGGTGCCCGTATTGCTCACCGTGAAGAAGGTTGTTCCGCCCAAGGTAAGCGATCCGTTCTGCACGGTCATCGCCGGCGTGCTGGCCGCGTAGGCCACGCTCATCACCGCGGGCGAAGCAGCCACGTCGAAATTGCCGTTCAAGACGGCGGTAGCCGAGAGATTGCCAAGCGTCTGGTTGGTCGCGAGCACAAACGGCAGCGAGGTCAAGCCGGTGACATCCAGCGTCGTTCCACCGGCCAATACGATATTCGTGCTATTCACTAACACCGCCGAGTTGGACAAGGCCAGCGTTCCACCCAGCACTTTCGTGGTGTTGGTGTAGGAAACGGAGGTTTGTGATTGCAGTGTGAGGATGCCTGAACCGGCCTTGATCAGGCCGCCATTCCCCGTAATGTCATTATTCAATACGGCGTTAAATGTTCCGGTGTCAATGGTACCCAACCCACTGGCAGTGGTGAATTCAACTGACGCCGGGTTTCCATTGAGTGGATTCAATTCTGCGGATGCGGTCAGTCTCAATGTGCCGCTACCGGTCATGGCCACTTGACCGAAACCAGTACTTGGCGAACTGGTCTGTTGAAACCCGGCCCCGGTTTCAAAAAGACCGCCAACGGTCACCACCGCCTGCCCGCTGTTGCCAGGCGCGCCATTCAATTGGATCAGGTCGCTGCCGGTGTAGTTGAAAAGGGAACCCGCGCTCAGTGTAACCTGGGCACTGTAACCACCCAAGGCACGCAGCTCAATGTCTCCAGATTGCTGCCAGACAGCATTGCTGCTCAGCGTCACAACCGCCGCACGTGCCGCCAGTAAATTACCAGCATTGGTAACCACTCCGGAAACATTTAAAGGTATGCTAACCGTGCCGGCCGGATTGACGTTATTCCCTACGGCAATCTGTTTGCCAGCCACCACGCTGATAACGGCATTGGATTCAATCGTCATCGCGCCACCTGTGCTCGCGGGCCCGACAACATAACCGCCCGTGGCGAAGGTTTGATTGCCATACACATTAAGCTGGCCGGCGTTGACCGTAGTAATGCCCGTGTACGTGTTGGTGCCAGCCAAGACCAATGTGCCCGAGCCACTTTCAATGAGGGCATAGCCGTTACCGCCATCACCAACCGCGCCACCGACAGTAAGTGTGCTGCCACCCAGCGCAAGTGTGCGGTTGGCATTGATTGTCACGGCACCCGTGCCGAGATTGAGGTCTTGGTTGCCCACGTAGGTAATGTCGGCATTCCAGATTTGGGCATTGTTATTGGTAAGCACCACCGGACCGGAACCATTGTCATCAATGGAACCGCCATTAATTGTCAAGGTGCCTGTGCCCAACGCGCCGTTATTATCAATATTCAAGGTGCCGGCCGACAATACCGTGCCGCCGGTGTAGCTGTTTGCGTTGTAAATCGTCAATGAGGCTGAACCTTGTTTGGTCAGGACATTCGTGCCGCCAATCGGACTGCCGTTGAAGCTGTAATTTAAAGTGCTGTTGTTCACGATCATGCTCTTGGGCAGGACCGTGGTGCTGATGGCGATGACCGTATTGCTCAGGGCCGTATCGTCAAATTGCACGTTGTTTCCGTTGGCGTAAGTGGCGGAGGAACCGTTCAGATTCCAGTTGGCGGTCGTGCCAATGTTCCAATTACCGTTCACCGCGCCACTCCAAACTTCAATTGATGAACTGGTGATAACGCTCAAGGCAATGGTATTGCCATTGGTCACCAGCGTGGCCGTTACCAGCGGAGGCAACGTACCCAGGCTAAACCAGCCGCCACCGCTCATATTATCAAAGGCAATCAACGGATAGGTCTGACCGGAGAGGAAATTTCCGGTTGGGATATTGATGGTCGTTCCGCTGTTTAATACGAGGTTCGTGGCATGAACGGGTGCAACCGTTGTGCTGGCCACGGCATCAAACTCGTTGGTGGTCGTGTTCGCACCAGCGCCCAAGGTCAAGGTATCCGTCACCAACTGGTTCACGCCGGAAACCGTCACGGCCAGCGTCGTGCCATCGTTGACCGTAATAATGCCACCGCCATTTTGGCCAGAATTGACGGTCAGTTTACCGCCATTGATGGTGGTGCTGCCCGTGTATGTGTTCGTGGCGGTCAGGTTAAGCGTGCCATTGCCATTCTTGGTCATAGTGCCAGCGCCGCTGACAATCCCGTTTAAGTTTAAGGTAACTCCGCCAGCCACGGTAAAGGTGGGACCAGCACTCGAATCACCCAGCAGGTTAATCGGACCAATCACGTTATTGACGCCATTTGAGGCGGTCATATTTGAATAATCCCGCAAGACAATGTTTTTGTTCAGTGGCGTGGTCGCTGCGTACATGTCGAAGGTGCCGCCGTTTTCAACCGTCAATGTGCTCGCCGGATTTCCGAGACCAGTGGTGCCCAGCTCGTAGCTCAAGATACCCGAGCGAATGTCAATGTTGGCCAAGGTAGGATCTACGGTAATTCCCACAAAGCTAATCTGACTGGTAGTGGCTATGACCAGGTTGTAGGGGTTGCCGCCGGTCAGCAAAGACGCAGTCGAATTCGCGCGAATATCCCAGCGATTGGGACCGCCAAAAACCGTGTCACCCTTTAAGGTCACAAACTGGAAGGCCTGGGTCTGCGCACTTCCTGAGTTCACGATGGCTCCGTTGGTCGTGCCCAAGGTCAAATCACCCGTGCCGGAAACATACACCGGCTTGGAACTCATGGTCTGTCCAAAAATGTCCAACGCGCCACCATTGACGATGACGGGCGAGGTCAAATCCGTTCCAAACACGCTGACGGTCGCAATCTTTTCCGTGCCGCCGACGACGATGTTAGTACCGGGCATACTTTGCTGAAAACTCCAATAAACGGTGCCGGGACCCGCCTTGGTCAGGGTATTACCGCTGGAACTCCAAGCACCGCTGACGTCAAAAGTGAGCACGGCAGAGGCGTTATCCACCTGAATAGTCCCGCCGTTGGTGCCAATGCTAAATGAGCGGGTGCAAGCTTCTCCGCTGCCAGTGTATTCCAGCGTGCCACCGTTAAAATATTGGTTGGCCGGTGTATTCACCGATGCGCCCAAGGGACTATTGGTTCCGTTGCCGCCCGTCGTGGTCGCCACCGCCACATTACCGCCGCCATAAACGACGCCGCCGGTAAACGCATTATTTTCATTGATGGTTACTGTGCCGGAACCGAGTTTTGTAAGGGTCGTTGCGCCGATGATGTTGCTTACTGCGTTGCCGTTGAAGATATAGTTGTTGGTGGAATTAACCGTGATGGAACCGGGCTGCACGTTGGCGTCAATGTTCACGGTGAAATTTGTGGATACATCGTTGAAGGTCACTGCATCATAGGTATAGAAGGCATTTGACACCGCACCATACAACCAATTGGAACTGGTTTGAACGTCCCAATAGCTTGTGCTGGTATCGCCCAACCATACCAGGTTGGCCGGGGGCGTGCCGGTAACCACCAAGTCAATACTGTGCAAATTGGTCTGCACATAACCGCCTTGGACACCACGACCGCCAACCGTGAAACCGCTTACGGCAAAATTGGTGGGATCACCAGAAAAGGTGCCATTGAATTTAATTAACTGATAGGTGCCGTTGGGAATGTAACCTTGCAGATAACTACCAAGCTGGAAGGTGTTCGTGCCACTGGCAACCAGATTGCCTTGGACAATGATTTGGTCGCTGGGAAAAGTAAGGCCGGTGGGATCGGACGAAAGATTCCAAGAAAGCTTGCCGCCGTTGATGGTCAGATTGTTGCTGAAGGACAGCGTGCCTTGGCTGGTAGATGAACCGGGTACCAAAATGGTACCAGAAGAGGATGCAGCAACCACATTTCCGGTCACCACGCCGCCACCTAAAATATCTTTACCGGAATTGATCACCCATGCACCCGGCACCGCCGAAACGTCAAATATGGTCCCACTCCCCACATTGACGCTGGCTGCATTGGAAATGGAACCAGTCAAGCCAAGCGCCAATGTACCGGCATTGATGCCGATATTTCCAGCAGTTGTGTTGGTACCATTCAACGTCCACTTGCCCGTGCCATATTTTTGAATCCCGAATGTATTGGTGGTGGCCGCGAGACTACCGCTGGCAACACCCACGGTACCATTAATTGCACCGTTGCCTGCACCGTAGATTTCAATGTAACGATTCTGGTCCACGGTGGTACTGATATTGCCAGCCAAGGTAATCAAGCCCGCATCTGATGAAACCGTAATGCCATTACCGCCGCCACTGGTGACAGTCAGGGCGCTGTTAATCGTGTTGGTGCCTGCAATGTTTTCAATATCCGGCGCGGCCGTGGCCCCGCCCGTGGTTGAGGCAAAGGCGCTGAAAGTATTGGGAATGGTGTTAACCCCCACAAGGTTGAGTTGCAGAATACCGCTGCTGGTGGTGCCAGCTTTGGGAATGGATACCGGGCCGGTACCCAAGGCACCGGGCGCAGTGATTTGCACGATGCCAGCACCACTGGCCACCGAGGTGGTGCCAGTGTAGGTGTTGGTAGCACCCAGCACGAGAATGCCCGTACCGGCTTTGGTAAGGCCATAGGCACCACTGAGAACACCGTTCATGGTGAGTTGTCCGGCGGAAACCGTGACAGTGCGCGCCGCCGTCATGGGCGTGGCCATATTCATCACGTTGGTACCGGTGCTGCTGGTCACATTGCCGCCCAGCCAGACCGGGTTGCCATTCAAATTCCAGCCGCCGCTCGAAAAAGTAATACCCGTATTGGTCATGGTGCCAAAGTTGTTGGTATTATTCAGCGCCACTGTGCCCGTAAAAGTTGTACTATCGCCATTCGTTGCTGGCAGCACGTCCCAATTTGCAGCGGTAAGCCAGTAAGCATTGGCTCCGCCACCATTCCAGGTGCGCAGCGTGGCGTGTGCGGAAACGCATGAAAAAATGGCCAAAACGACAGGCAACAGACCTAAAGCAGTAAACGAGCGGGGTTTGAAAAGACCATGACGGTCAGTACATTTCATGTTACTCATGATTTGGTGAATGGGGATGATGGTTGGAATTTAACGTCATGGCGGCAGCCACAACATTTCGTCAACTCTAACTTAATAAGAAATTCCGTACAGGGGCATATTCATGCTCCTCCCTTCTGAAGACTATTAGCATCTGCTAAAATGGAAGTTAAATAATCGCATGAATCCACACGCCCACGCAGGCAGACAGCATTTATTCAAGCCAGGTGGAAAAATGTAAACTCACAGCGAACTGGCTAATCGCCAGTCAGATTGCAAACGCAGGGGATGTTCAGTCTGAACTGACTCACAACCGAAGCACAAAGACCCATACCAGAATGGCTTCAATGTGTCAGCCCAATCACAACTTTGCAGCACTCATCGCACTTAAGTTAAAAATAAACACTTTATAAGATTAAGGGACTTTTATGGCGAAGCGATTCGATAGTAACATGCGGGATTCGTGGCTCCAACGTCGGTAAAGCTGACGGGTCCCGCCCCAAATGTGCCATTGGTAAGCACCACCCAACTGGTCAACGGCAGCAATAGATTCGTGCTGCTTAACAACCGGAATGGCTGGCCCGACGCGCCACTAAAGCTCAAGTTAAAACCGTTGGTGGCAAGCGATGTATTGCCGCTGATCACTGGCGGCAGCGTAACCACCGGGTTGTACGCCAACATCAACGAATTGCCATTGGTCGTCACACTGAACGTCCCCGTAAAGGCATTGCTGAAGGCAGCCGTGTTCACCACAAACGCAGGCGGATTGAAACCAGCAATCCCGCCACTGGCAGTTGCAATCGGCCAGGCATAAGTACCGCTGTCAACAAATCCATCCAGCGGACCAGGCGTGTTGCTGCTGGTCAACGACACCACTTGAATTGTATAGGAATTACTGGCAGAGGAGGCCAGGCCCAAGGTGCCAGCCAGATTAACCAAATCGGAACTTCCCATGTTGGTGGCATTATTGAGGCTGAAAACACACACGCCGCCGCTGTTCCACGTCTCAGCCGCAGTATTCAAAATTCCCACGGTATTCCCACCAGGAGCCAGCGTGCCATTGAGAGTAACAGCCCCATTCACCGTGCCGTTTCCGCCCAGGGTTGCACCGGATGCAACCGAAACCGCACCGCTGCCAATCGCGCCATTCACCATCAACGCGCCACTACTGACAGTCGTGGCCCCGGAATAAGTGTTATTACCAGCCAGCGTCCAGGTGCCGCTGCCGTCCTTGGTAACCGTAAACGCCACGTTGCCCGTGCCATTGGTAATGCTGCCGTTAATCAAACCCGCGCCCGCACCGTTGAGTTCCACTCCCCGCGATGACAATGTGGTGCTGATTGAACCATTCAAAACCAGCAATCCACCGTCCGCTTGAAGGGCTAAGCCGTTGCCGCCGGTACCCGAGACAATCAAGTTGCTGTTTAAAAAATTGGTGCCCGACACGTTCTCAATGTCTGGCGGCGTCGAACTGCCGGTGAAGGTCGTGGAATTAAATCCATTGAAAGCATTATTAATAACATTTGAACCCGTCGTGGCCACTTGCAAGGCGCCAGTCTGGAAGCCGCCCTTGGCAATTGTCACGTTACCGCTGCCCAGCGCATACGCATTGCCGATCTGTAAAATTCCCCCGTTGGCGGCAATCGTAGTTCCACCGCTAAAATTATTGGAGGTCGTCAAGGTCAGCGTATTGGCTCCATATTTGGCCAGCGACCCGCCACCGGCCAGTGATCCGCTGCCGGAGATGCTGTATGCCTTGTTGGTAAGGTTGGCGGTGATGCTGGACGGATTGAACAGGCTGTTCAAGGTGATTGCGATGGGCGAGGTACCGCTGGCTGTATCGTCAAAAATCACGAAGTCGCCATCTGAATAATCGCCGCTCACGCTGTTTATGAGCCAGTTGGGTGTGGTCGTATCCCAGGTGCCATTGCCCACGGCCCAGATGGCTATGGGATAACCAGCCACGGATACATTCAAATCAATCGAACTGTTGGCGGTATCATTGCTAATGGTGGCGCTCATGCCTGGCAACATGGCCAGCGGAGTCGTTGGCACGGTACCAGAAAGTGTCCCGGTATATTTGATCAACGGGTAACTGCCTGCCGGAATACCGGCGCTACTACGAATGATCACGTTCAACGTGCCACTGAGAGTCAGGTTGCCATCGACCACAATTGGCGCCTTGGTGGTATTGGGCGCATAACCATTAAAATTGAAATCCGCATACGCGGTCCCGGAGTTAAAGGTCAACCCGCCGCAATTCCATTGTCCGCCCGCCGAGGCCAGCAACACGCCATTGGTCGAGCCACTGGCGATGGTCACGGCGCTGTTGGAACAGGAACCGCCAGTGACGCCAATTAATTTTCCGGCGCTAACGGTGGTAACATCGCTGTAAGTATTCGCCGCCGCGAGCGTCAGGGTGCCCGCGCTGAGCTTGGTCAACGAACCCACGCCGCTGATGACATTGGTCATGGTCACCGAGAATGCAGCGGTATCAATGACACCCCCGCCCGCGCCGAGTTGGAAAGAGTTTGGACTGCCAGCACCGGAAACGAGTTGCGGAATGTTGGCCGCGGCAACCAGCGTACCACCATTGGTAACCAAAATGGTTGTCGTGCCGGTGCTGCTGGAAACGTTATTGGTAAAACCGCAACTGGTGGTGAAACTGCCGCCGAGAACACTCAAACCAGCGCCGCCGCCATTGCCGCTGGACGGGCTAAGTATGATGGCATTGGTGCCGGAATAGGCAAATGTGCCGCCGCTGTTAACGGTCAACAACGCGCCATAACCGGAACCAGCCGGCGCACTCACAGTCATGTTTCCCGTTTGATACCAGTCGCCATTATTGATGTTCAAATACCCGCCACGCGCCACTTGCAACGAGCCTTTGTTGGTCACGGTACCGTCCACATTCAGGTTTTGGTTGTTGGGCGTGCCCGCAGAAGGATTGCTGCCCACTTGAACCGTGTTGGCGCTGCCCACCACAATCACTGACCCGGACTGAAAGTTCACCGTGGTATTCGCGTAATTCACAGGCATCAACCAGCCACCCGTGGCCGCGCTTTCATTACCGGTTACATTCACGGTGCCGTTCGTTACCGTGGTTGCGCCGGTGTAAGTGTTATTTCCGGCAAGAATCAAGGTCGCCGCACCGACACTGGTGATGCCATAACCATGACCACCGTCACCTATGGGACCGCCCACGGTCAAGGTGTTGGTCTTCACCGTCACCTGGCGATTGCCACCCAGCGTGATGGTGCCGGTGCCAAGGCTCAACGGATTGCTGCCAAGGAAACTGAAATCGGCGTTCCAGTTTTCGGGATTGTTATTGAGCGTGATCGTATTGCTCGAAGTATTATCAATCGTCGTCGCGCCGGAAATGGTCAGCGTGCCGGTGCCCAAGGCCTTAGGATTATTAAGGTTCAACTGGCCCACGCTCAAAGTGGAAACACCGCTCATGGTATTCGAGCCAGACAGAGTCACAGTACCAGCGCCAAGCTTGGTGATGCCGTAGCCATTGCCACCATCTCCGATCACACCGCTGATGGTGCCGATGCCGCTGTTGGCACCCACAGCCGCCGGGGCGGTCAGGTTGACCGGACCAGTGACCACAGCATTACCTTCCACGCGCAATGCACCGAGACCTTCGGCATTGCCCAAACCGGCTATATTATTCGTCGCCGCCAAGATCACACCGCTGCCGGTGAGATAGAGTGTGCCGCCGCTGGCAATATTCACACTGGCGTGACTGTTTAAATTCACCGTGGCCGAGCTAATGACGGACTTGGCGGTGCTGCCTGGGCTCGTGGGCAAATTGAGATTCCCGGTAAAGTTCGACAACGCACCGCCCAGCGTTGTGTTAGCGCCCGAGGTTTCAATGATATTAATCGTTCCCGAGCCAGTGACGGCGTTGGCCAAAGTATTGGCGGCAATGTTTACGTTCAGCACATTGGCACCGAGCGCAATGTAATTGGTGCTGGCTGCCTTGGGCGTGTCCAATTCAAGGGTGCCGCCGCTGACGGTGGTGACACCGGCATAACTGTTTGTGGATTTGACGTACAGTATACCCGTGCCCTGCTTGGTCAAGCCAGTCGCCCCGGCAATCGCGCCATTGCCGGCAAACGTGTAATTCTGTGACGCATTCACCGTAAGGCTTGTCGGCGTCAGATTGGTGGCCAGGTTGATGGCGGGGGTGTTGGAACCCACGTCGCTGAACGTCACCAAGTCATTTTGGTAGAAGACATCCGGACTCCCGGCGTTTAGCCAGTTGGCGGTATTTTGAACGTCCCAAACGTTTGCCGTACCGTCGCCTTTCCAAGTCAGGTTGGCCGTGCTGCTGCCGCCACTGCCGACGGTCAAGGTAATCGCCCCTGCCCCGACGTTTAACGTCACGTTACGATAGGCGGTATTTAAAACAAACGAACTGCTGCCCACGAGTGACGAATAGGTAATCAAGGTATACGTGCCCGCCCCGAGCGAACCCGAGAGGTAGTTCAGCTTGATCAAGGTGGTGCCGTTGTTCGTGAGATTACCCATGACGAAAATCTGGTCGTTGCCGCTGGCCGGGTTGGCGCTCAAATCAAAGCCCAGCACTGGCGCATTCAGCACGAGGTTGTTGCTGAAAGTCAACGCGCCCGCCGTGCCGGAAAAACCGGGAACGATTTGCGCCGTTGCCGGAACAATCACATTGCCGCTAACGCTGCCGTTACCGCCCAAAACCTGGCCGCCATTCAAGGAAAAGTTGCTGACTGGTGAAACATCCAGCGCGGCACCGGCGGCAACCGTGATAGCTGTGGAGTTGGAAATCGACCCCGCAGCGGCGATTTGGCAGAAGCCGTTGCTGATCGTGGTGTTTCCGGTGTAGGTGTTCGTGGCCGATAGTATCAGCGCGCCGGAACTGGTCTTGGCAATAGAGCCAATGCCAGTGATGGCACCTTGCACCGTGGCCGTTTGCGAGCCGGTGACATCAAATGTGTGAGTGCCCGACAGGTTACCCAAATTCGTCAATGCCAGGTTGAATCCACTGATCGTCAGGTTGGCACCGGGAAGATTGCCGATGGTGCCGTCAGTCCATACCGATGAGGCTGCGCTGGTACCGCCACTGCTTGACCCTTTTTGCATGGTGGTGGCCCGAAAGGTTCCGCTGTCCATCAAGAATGCACCAATAGCAGCAGCCGTGCCGGCGGTGGCAGTGTTGTTACCCAGCGTGAAATTAGTAACATTGGCGTTGCCGCCCGCCAGTTCAAAGGTGCCGTTACCGGCCCGGATGAACGAGCCGCTGGTAGAACCTTGAGCCAAACCCGCCGTCATACTGGCCGCCGTCAACGTACCTGTACCCATCTTGAAGCTGGCAAGGTTGGTACCATCACGATCCATGGCATTACCAATGGTGAGTGACCCAATCAACGCATCAATGCTGCCCGCACTGCTGTCGAAAGTCGCGGTGGTGGTTTGGGCAGTATAGTTATTTTGCTGGCCGACATTGACGGTGGCCGGGCTAACGCCATCAGTAGCCCGGATCGTCACCGAGGGATTCACCAGACCGCTGTTAAACGCCACGCTGCCGGATTGCTTGATGCAACCGATATTCAAGCTATTGGCATAAATCAAATTCCCCTGCCCCAAGCCCAGCGCGCCAATAAATCCGTAACCACCAAACCCTCCATAACCGGCAACATCGAACGTAGCGACGGTGACGGCGTTCGTAACTGCCAGGTTAAGGCCAACCGAACCGGTGCCCACATTCGGATAAAGATTGGGACCCGCGCTAAACGTATTGGCCGGGGCATTAAACAGGAACTTGCTCAATCCGGACATGTCCAAAGAATCCGAGGTAAGGTTGGTGGAACCAAAGTACCAGTCACCACCATTAATGGACAGGGTGCCCGAGCCTTTGACCGTGGCCTGACCGCTGTCCACCATCGTCACCGTGGCCACCGTCTGCGTGTTGTTGACCAGGTTCAAGATGGAAGTGTTGATGCTATCGGCAAAATTGAGCGCGGTAATGTTTGCGCCAATCAAGTTATCGCTGCCAGTCAGCGTGACCGTACCAGCGCCGGCGAGGGACAAGACCGAGGGCGCGATGGCATTCAAGGCGCCTTCCACCGTCAATGTCTTGTTGGTGGCAACCGTCCAGGAAACATTGGTCGCAAAATTTTGCGCGACGTTCACAGTGGCCGACGCATTGGCGCTGATGCCATTGCTGACCGTCAACGAACCGCTGCCGGACAACGTGTAAGCGCCGCTCACTGAATTAAAAGTGATCCAGCTATTCGTGTGAGCCCCGGAGACAGTCACGGTGCCAGCCGTGCCGCCGTTGCCGAAAAATGCCACGTAGGGGTTGGTGTCATTCCAGATGGAATCGGCGACACCGTTCCACCAATTGGCATTGCTGCTGTTCCAAGTGCCACTGCCATCCTGGGCGCTGCTGGAGGAAGTATTGGCATCCCAGGTCAGCCCTGAGGGCAAAACAATCTGAAACGGGTCGGAACTGATGCCGTTGGCAACGATGAACAAAGGATAATTCGCCGGGGCAAGTCCGGAAGGCATTGTCAGCAGGGTGGTTTCCACATTGGTTCCAGTCGCGACGCTGGTGGTGCTGCGATTGGAGGTGCGCCCATAGTATACCTTGCCCGCCGAGTTGGTGGTGCGCCCGATAGGATAATTACTGTCCATCTGCATGTCGTCACCGTACGCGGCCCCTTCTGAAATACCGTTCAGCAATGTCCCCGCCACGTTGAAGGAACCGTCGGCATTAACGCTGACCGAGTTAATCGTGGGTTTACCAGCAGCCACGGGCGAACCATCCGGCGTGTAGATATAAAGCTGGCTGCTCTGGCGGGATAACAACACGGAACCATCCGGCAGATCCAGCATGGCACAAACGAATGGCGCCGGACTGAAACTGGCACCAAGCGTACCACTGGTGGGACTGGGTGCAGGAGCAAAACCGTTGGTGGTATAATCGTATTCGTAAAAATAACTGGGGCCGGCATAGCTGCCATTGGTGCCCACGCAACAGAGAATTTTACTGTTGTTCATCATGGCTGCCGGACCATCAATCACGCCATAGTTATTGGGAATGTTCGGCCCAGCCACCCAAGCACCGACGCCGGTACCGCCCGACGGCGTGTAAATGGCCGTGTGCGAAGTGCCGCCCAGATAGAAAACCTTGCCATTGGGCAATAGAAAACCAGCCCCCATTTCCCCGCCCCAGCCATACATCGTCACGGGCACGGAAGCATCGTTAATCCATTTATTTTGCGACGGGATATAGCGTTCGCAATTCTGGCCGAAGGGGTCAATGGTCAGAACGCTGTCATCGGGGAGCTTGACCCAGCAAGCCTCGTCCTGGTCATCACCCCGATAAAGCGTCGGGCCAACACTCCACATGTTATTCGTGTTCCAAATCAACGTCTCGCCATAATTCGCAGGGGAGACGGGTGCCACCAGCACATTGCCGTTGGGCAAAATTTCGGAGCAGGAATCAAGGAATTTGTTTACGCCGGGTGTGCCGGGAGCCATGGTCCACGTATTGGCAATGGGATCGAATACTTCACCGTTGGTGCCACCCGAACCGTACTCGCCACCGGCCACAAAAACCCGGCCATCAACCAACACTTGCACTGAACAATACTCGCGCGAATAGTTCATGGAAGCCACCGATGTCCAGGTGCCGTTGACATAACTGCCGTTTGAATCCGGGGTCAGCTTGTACCAATGCGTGGAGCTGTTGACATCATGGACCAATACGGTGCCATCCAGCAGCAGCACCATGTTGTTGATCTGGGCACCCGGCGAAGTGTGCGCCAGGGCCGCCCATGTGCCCACCGCACGGACAGATGCCGGTATCGCCAGCATGCAGACGGCAAATAAAATTACAGTGACTGGCTTGAGACGCAAAAGGGATGTCATAGATGCCAATAAATCAATCAGTTGGGAAATTTTTGAATCGAAACAGTCAAAGTAATTGCGGTGGCAACATTCAAAATTGGAATAGTTTAAATAAAATACACTATTTCAAGAAAACCGGTAGGGCATATTTATGCTGTCACTTATAAGTTGCGATCCTTTGCGGTAAAAATCGTGGGCTTCGTTCTTCCACGGATTCTTCACTAAACCGCACTGCAAGACAAGCTTATAGCTATCATTCCATTTGGTATTTGCCTCCTACCCTGCCAAAAAAACGGATGGCTTCGTATTGCAAAGCCATCCAGAAATCTTGAATTCAAAAGTGAAGCGCTATTCGACCTCACTGTTGTTCATGAGTAAGCCTGCTATTATTTTAGGACCGGCGAAAACTTCAGTGTTGCCAAACTTGCCGCCGGTATGGTGGAAAGATCGTCCTGATAGAAATACCAATAATAGGCTGGGTTCCCCCAACCAGTTATTTCATAAAGCTTCTCCACCTTGATCCAGTTGACCGAACCGTCACAGGTCAAATGATTACTACCATCGGCAAAGCCAGTTCCGTGTCGCTTGTGAACGACACTGCCCCAAGCGCCACTATCCTCCTCGACAATATCCGCAGCCATGGCCCATGACGGCTTTGCTTGTCCAAGTTTGACAGGACTGCAAGAAGTAAAGCCTCCATCAGATAATGTACCTGACGCATGATTCTTCCATTCCTTAATGCCACCAAAATATTGATAGCCCAAAGTCCACTGCAATACCGTGTTGTTCCATTGTGCATGGCCGTCACCAGATTCCGGGCACGACCAAACCGAAGCGCTGTTGGTCTGGGTGGGATCCAAATTACAATCGCGTGACAAAGACGCTTCTGGTGGGTTTAAGGCATTTTGGTTAGCAAAATTACCCACCGGTCGGGCTTGAACAACTTTGTCGTTGGCATCGCCAGCGTAAATGGTCATTCCGATGCCAATCTGACGCAAATTATTCAAACACTGAGCCCGCTTGGCCCGCTCTTTGGCCGACGCCAACGCTGGCAATAACATCGCTGCCAGAATGGCAATGATGGCAATGACCACGAGCAATTCGATTAAGGTAAATCCATCCGCGTTTTTTGTCCGGGATGTGGGTATCGCTTTCATGATTTTAAATAGGTTGTGCTTTTAATTAATTAAATTTACGACATAGTTATGCACCTCGATAGGGCATAAATGTGCTCCCCTCCAATTGACGCCAGCACCTCGTTTTCACAACATTAACAACTGAATATAAAGATTTTATTCAACTTTTACGCTGGAAAAGCAGCGGTAAGCTCCCCTGCTTATCCGGGTAGTCGCCATGGCCTAAACACGTCATCCAAAACATAGAAAATCAAACTCGAACTCAGCCCAGCCTTGAATCCACAATTAAATGGCACAATAATTTGGGCAGCCGCTTACCAAATTTAAGCCGTCATCATGACCGAATATAAAACACCCCGTCTGGCCTCACGCCGGACGTTTTACGGGCGGCTGCGCCTGCTCTGCCTGCTGGCGATGGCCTCAACGGCATTGTCGGTATTTGGCGCGGACATCTCGGATTCTAGCGCCATCCCCTTTCTCATCCGCTCCTGGCAGCATGAACAGGGCTTGCCAAACAACACCGTCAACGCCATCACCCAAACGCATGACGGGTATCTCTGGCTGGCTACCGACGAAGGATTGGCGCGGTTTGATGGCGAGCATTGTCGCGTTTATGGATTACAGGATGGACTGCAAAATCTCCAAATCTCGGCGCTGTTGGAAGACAGCCGTCAGGTACTTTGGATTGGCACTTCCGGTGGCGGTTTGGCCCGGATGGTTCACGGCCAAATTCAAGCATTCACGAGCAAGGACGGCCTGGCTGGCGACTCCATCAGCAGTTTTATTGAAGATAATCACGGTGATGTCTGGGTGGCCACACACACCGGTCTGAGCCGGTGGCAGGATGGCCACTTTATCTCCCTGGCCACAAACTTGAACCCCATGTTCGTTTACGACCTGGCCAAAGACAAGGAGGGGGACATCTGGGCAGCCACGTTGCACAATGGCCTGCTGCGTTTTCACAACGACACTTGCACGGTCGCCAAAATCGATCAAAATCCGCGTTGTGTACTAATTGACAGCAAGGGACGCGTTTGGGCCGGGGTCCGGGAAAGGGTGATGTTGTGTTATGACCATGGTAATTGGATTCGCTATGGCACCAACGACGGCTTCCCAGAGATCATCACCAGCCATATTGCAGAAACAGCCGACGGCACCATCTGGGTTGGATCCTTGAACGAAGGACTTTATTATTTTCAGAACGGACGCTTTAACGCCCTCCAAAAACGAGACGGCCTTTCCGATAACGCCATTCTTTCACTCTTCGCCAGCCGTGAGAAATTTCTATGGGTGGGCACACAATCCGGCGGTATGAACCGCATTGGCCCCAAGAAATTATTTGTCTGTCATGTGATGGATGGCACGTCCGAAGCCCAGTTGCGCTCCATGGCACAAACCACGAATAGAACCATTTGGGTGGGTACCTTTGGGCAGGGAATGTACAGCTGGGACGGCGAACTGTTTCAACCTTTGCTTGATAAAATTTATCGGGACCACCTGTTGGTGGAAGCCGTGCTCAGTGCGCGAGATGGCAGTGTATGGTGGGGCGCTGGACCAGTGTTATCCCAGCTCAATGATGGCAAGTTAAAGGCGCATTTCGCGGACACCTCCTGGCTTACGGCGGATCGTGTCTGGAGTCTCTGCGAAGATCGTAATGGTGGAATTTGGGTGGGCACGTACAACGGCAAAATCGGCCTGCTCAAGCAGAGCAAATTCAACCAGATCAAAGGATTTTCCGGCAAACCCATCACCGCGCTGGCACAGGAACGGGGCGGCGCGTTATGGATTGGCTCGCTGGGCGGCGGCTTGGCCCGGTTTGAAAATGGAAAGCTCACCGTGCTGACCACCAAGGAAGGGCTGCAGAGCGACCTCATCAGGACATTGCTGCTCGAAACCAATGGCACGCTTTGGATTGGAACCGACGGCGGGGGCTTGAACCGCTGGTCCCAAGGAAAGATGACCGGCTTTACCACCCAGCAGGGCATGCTGGACAACACCATCTTGCAGATCCTCGACGACGACGAAGGCTGCCTGTGGCTGGGTTGCAACCAGGGCATCAGCCGGGTCAGCAAACTCGTGCTGGATAAGGTGGCCAAAGGCAAATCCACATCCGTCCACTCACTGGATTTCGGAATGTCAGACGGGCTGGCCTCCGAGGAGTGCGTGGGAAATTTTGGCGCGGCCTTACGCAGTCGTTCCGGTTTGCTTTATTTTGCCACCGCCAAAGGCATAGTTGTCATCGACCCCCGCCAGCAAAATCATCTTGGACCGCCGCCCACGGCCTTGGTGGAGAATGTTTTTGTGGATAAAATTGCCCTGCCTTATGTCGACTGGCAGATGGCCTCGAACAACCTTGGCCGCCTCGCCGTCATCCCGGCCGGCAACCATGCCTTTGAATTTCAGTACACGGGCATAAATTTTGAGGCACCGGAAAAAATCCGTTTCCGTTACCAATTGGAAGGCTGGGATCCGGCCATGATTGAAGCCGGCGATGTGCGCTCAGTCCACTATGGCTACCTTCCGCCAGGCACTTATCATTTTCATGTCCAAGCCTGCAACGCCAATGGCCAATGGAATGAACCGGGAGCCACGGTCTCGTTCCAAGTCGGCGCTTTTTTTTGGCAGATGTTCTGGTTTAGGGCCTTGACCGTTTGCCTGCTGCTCGGGCTGCTGGCGGTGGGTATCCGCGTGGTGGAACGCCGCCGTTACCGCGCCCGGCTCCGTCGCCTGGAACAGGAACGGGCCATGGAACGTGAACGCGGACGCATTGCCCGCGACCTGCATGACGAACTGGGGTCCAGCCTGACGTACATTTCCATGTCCATCACGGACATCGGCCAGTCCAAAAATAATAACGCGGATGATTTGAAGGCGCGCGCCGAAAAAATTTCCGGGTTCGCCACGCGCACCGCCCGGGCGCTGGACGAAATCGTCTGGGCCGTCAATCCCCGCAATGACACCTTGCGGAGCCTGCTGGAATATCTGACTGAACTGGCGCGTGAGTTGTTTGAAAACACAGACACCCACTGCCGCTTCCAATTTCCAGCCGACCTGCCGGCCCTGCCCTTGCCGCCTGAAATGCGGCACAACCTCTTTCTCACTGTCAAGGAAGCCCTGACCAATACCCTTAAACATGCGCACGCCACCGAAGTTCTAATGAGCGCCAAACCCGACAGTCAGCACATTGAAATTTGCCTCCAAGACAATGGTGTGGGCTTCACCCCTCAAACCTCCCGGCCAGCCGGCGAACATAACGGATTGGAAAACATGCGCCGCCGCGTTGAAACCATTGGCGGCCAGTTCACCATCGAAAGCACGCCCGGCAAAGGCAGCCTCATCCGTATAATCATCCCGTTGCCTGCCGGAGCCTCGTCCGCCACCAAATCTTCCAAATGAACCAAATCTGCGCTTGAGCCTGCCCATGCGATTTGCAAAGTTGAAGCCATGGATGTTCCGGTAACCGAATGAGCAAACCCATCAAAATTGTTTTCGTCGAAGATCACGAGCAGTTCCGCAGCAAGCTGGTGGAACTGGCGGGCGAATCCAAAGCCCTGGAACTGCTGGGCACATTTAAGGACGGACCTTCGGCCATCAAGGGCATTCCCGCCTTAAAACCGGATGTCGTGGTCATGGACATCCAGTTGCCCGGCGTGGATGGTGTTGAATGCGTACGCCAGTTAAAGGCCGAAATGCCCCATTTGAATTTCCTCATGCTCACGGCCTACGAAGACAGCGACCGCCTGTTTGAATCGCTCAAAGTCGGCGCGGGTGGATATTTGCTCAAGCGTACCACCTCGAAAAAATTGATCGAGGCCATTCAAGAATTGAATGAAGGCGGCTCGCCCATGACACCGCACATTGCCCGGCGCGTGGTGCAGTTTTTTTCCAATGCGCCCAAGCCGCCCAAGGACGCCGGCAATGAACTGGACCAGTTGACGCCCGGCCAGAAAAAATTCCTGGAAGAACTGGCGCAAGGCTATGCCTACAAGGAAATTGCCGACCACCTCGGAATTTCCGTGCATGGCGTGCGCAATTATATTCGCAAAATTTACGAAAAACTCCACGTCCACTCCAAGGTGGAGGCGGTCAACAAATACCTCGGCCGTTGACCAGCAGCCAGCCAGCCGCCCGGTCATTTGACAATTTCAAACCCGCCTTTGAGCCGGATGTCCTCAGAGGACGCCCCAACGAGAACGCGAAACTTGCCCGGCTCAACCACACGTTTCATCTCAAGATTCCAGATGGCCAGACATTCGGGCGCAATGGTCATGGTCACTTTCTTGGTTTCACCCGGAGCCAGATGAATGCGGTCGAAGCCGCATAACCGTTTATCCCAGACCGTCACCGAACTGACTTCCTGATGGACGTACAATTGGGGAATTTCATCGCCAGCCCGGGAACCGGAATTGGTGAGATCGAAACTTACCGTGATATTGCCATTGTCGTTCTGCTGCGTGGGCGAGACTTGCAGATTGCTGTATTTGAAGGTCGTGTAGCTCAAGCCAAAACCAAACGACCAAAGCACGCCGGAAACGCTGGCGCGGGTGGCACCAGTCGGCTCATCGTTGGCGGCAGGCTTCGTGGGAAAATTTATTTCCAACTGCCCGGTCGTCTTCGGGAAAGTACAAGTCAGCTTGCCACCGGGATTATAATCGCCAAACAAGGTTTCCACGATGGCGTGGCCGCCTTCCATGCCCGGGAAAAACGCCTGGAGAATTGCCGGGCAAAGGCGGTTCGCCCAGTTCAAGGCCACGGGACGACCACTGATATCCACTACAATGGTCGGCTTGCCCACCGCCGCCACGGCACGAATCAGGTCATCCTGCCGCCCCGTCAAATCCAAACCCGTGCGTGAAGCATTTTCCCCAACGGACGCGCGGGTTTCGGGCAAGCCACGCGGGGTATCGCCAACCACAATAACAGCAATGTCCGCATGACGTGCGTTTTCCACGGCTTTATCAATTTCCGCCTGTTCGGATGTCGTGGGCGGTTCACGCATGATTTCGGTATCGGGCCAGCGGGAGTCAAAAACATCGCATCCCTTGGTATATAACACGGCGGTCTTGCCAAATTTTTCCTCCAACGCTTCGCGCACGGTCACCACATGTGTGGCCACCGGACCATAATGATCGTGGGAATAATCCTGGTCATCGGCATTGGGTCCGCAAAGGGCGATGGTCTTGACCGTGCCCGCATCCAAAGGCAACAGTTGATTTTGATTTTTCAACAACACCAGACATTCGCGGGCGGCGCGTAACGCTACTGAGACGTTGTCAGCGTTCAACACCATGGCATCGGCGTTGGTGAGGGGGCGATACGGTTGATCAAACAAACCTTCCCACATTTTGACGCGCAACACATCGCGCACCCGGTCATCCAGCACGGACATGGGAATGGCACCGGACTTGACCAGTTCGCGCACGGGCTTCACATAGACGTCCGGCGGTGAGAAAGTCGTACGCACGTTCAAGCCCGCCATGACTGACTGGCGCACCGCTTCGTTGTAATCGGCGGCCACGTGATGCTTCTTCCAAAGATATTCCACCGCGTCACTATCACTCACGACGTAACCTTTGAAGCCAAAGCGTGTGCGCAGGACATCCGTAAGGTAATAGTGACTGCCTTCGATGGGCACACCATCGTAATCATTGTATGAGCACATGACACCGAGTGGATTCGCCTCGCGAATGACACGTTCATAAGGCCAGAGATGCAGCATTTCCGCCTCGCGTGGGGGACAGCGCGGATTGACCCGGGCAAAACCTTCGCGCGCGCCTTCATTATCAGCGTAGATGCAAAAATGTTTCATGGTGGAAACAATCCCCTGCCCTTGCATGCCCTTGACCATTTGGATGCCCAATTCAGAAACGAGGAAAGGGTCTTCGCCGTATGATTCCAGGCAACGGCCCCAGCGCGGATCACGCATCACGTCCATGATGGGTCCGTAGACATTTGCGTAACCCAGCGCGTGCGATTCACTACCTTCCACCGTGCCCACCTTGAAAATAAGATCGCGGTCCCAGGTCTGGCCCAAACCCAACTCGGTTGGAAAATCGGTGGCTTTGTAATTTTCAACGCCCCGAATGCCTTCATCCGTAAATTCAGCGGGCACGCCCATTCTCGTGTCTTCGATGAAAAACCGCTGCATCTCATTCAATGCCCACGCATGTTTCGACGCCGGCCACATAAATTCGAGGCCCGGTAAATTGGCTTTTTTGT
>Ga0265327_10001026_pt1 | contig 39389 bp, 37 predicted proteins | sample 41621metaG_FD_202089 | JGI IMG/M metagenome (GOLD analysis project Ga0265327, IMG submission 202089) | Rhizosphere microbial communities from Carex aquatilis grown in University of Washington, Seatle, WA, United States - 4-16-21 metaG | ecosystem: Host-associated > Plants > Roots > Rhizosphere... | reverse complement strand
GGCAAGTCTAGCTTGATCAATGACATTTTAGCCAAGGAGCTTTTGGCTCGTCTGCACCGCGCCAACACAGTGCCAGGTCGCCACGATGAGATCAAGGGCATCAAGCAGCTCGACAAAGCTATCATCATTGACCAGTCGCCGATTGGCCGCACGCCGCGCTCTAACCCGGCAACGTATACCGGATTGTTTACGCCGATTCGCGAACTATTCGCGCAAACGCCAGAAGCAAAACTACGCGGCTATAGTGCCGGCCGCTTCAGCTTCAACGTCAAAGGCGGCCGCTGCGAAAACTGTGCCGGCGACGGAATCATCAAGATCGAAATGCACTTCCTACCGGATGTCTACGTGCCTTGCGAAGTTTGTCATGGCAAACGCTATAACCGCGAAGCCTTGGAAATCCATTACAAGGGCAAGACCATTAGTGACGTATTAGAAATGACCGTCGAACAAGCAGCTGAATTTTTCGCTAACATCCCGGCGATTTCGCGCAAACTGGAGACTTTGGTGGAAGTCGGCATAGGCTATATCCACCTCGGCCAGCCAGCTACCACACTGAGTGGTGGTGAGGCGCAGCGCATCAAGTTAGCCAGTGAATTGTCACGCCGTTCGACCGGACGCACCCTCTACATTCTAGACGAACCAACCACCGGACTACACATGGCCGACGTCGAAAAATTACTGCACATGCTGCACGCTCTGGTGGATGCTGGCAACAGTATGGTGGTCATCGAGCACAACTTAGATGTCATCAAAAACGCTGACTGGCTGATCGATATGGGTCCAGAAGGCGGTAGTGCCGGTGGTGAAATCGTCGCTGAAGGCACACCAGAGCAAGTGGCCAAAGTTGCCAAAAGCTACACCGGCCAGTTCCTCAAAAAACTTCTGTAATTGTTACGATTTTTTAGATCTTTTTTGGATGTGCATGCGAGCTACATGATACACGGTGGGTAACAAAGTGAAGGCAATTACGAATGCCAGAATAGCCAGAATGTAATTATCCACGTTCGGGATACGGCTGCCTATGTAATAGCCAACTAAGGTCACGGTCACGGCCCAGAAAGTGTCACCGATGGCGTTAAACAGCAGGAATTTGCGATAAGGCATTCGAGCCACGCCGGCCAGTAAAGGCGTGAAGGTGCGCACCACGGGCAAAAAGTGAGAAATCAATAACGTCTTGGGCCCGTGCTTTTCATAAAAAGCCTCAGCCTTCAAAATGTGATCTTTGCGAAACAGTAAGCTGTCATCTTTGCGAAAAACTCTAGGCCCGGTTTTGCGACCAATGTAATAGGCCAAGTTATCACCAGCGATGGCGGCAATGGTGGCCACCAAAATGACTGCACCGACGCCACCAGCCATTTTGCCTTCATGAGCGTAAATACCCGCCGCGATCAGCAAGGTATCACCGGGCAGGAAAAAGCCCAAAAATAGACCGACTTCTGCAAACAAAAAGATGCCTAGTAGCAGCAATCCGCCGTTTTGAACAATGGTTGTTACGTCAAACATGTCACTTAAGCGTAACGATTTTTGCCCGCTGCGTCCAGCTTGAAAGTTTTCCTGCCCAAGCCCACATCTGTTATAATAAGTGTAATCAAATAAGGGGTATATATGTCTGATGAAACTATTAGTTTGGTGCTTGAAAAACGTGAGGTAACTGGCAAGGCTGTAAAGCACTTGCGAGCTGAAGGTCAAATCCCGGCCGTCATCCACGACCATGGCAAGCCATCGATGCACGTTCAGGCTGATGGTGTAGCGTTGCTAAAAGTCTGGCGCCAGGCCGGTAAGCACCACCCAGTCCAGCTAAAAGCTGATGGCAAAAGCTTCACCGCCCTTATCAAAACCGCTGAATTTGATCCCAAAAAGCATCAGCTAAACCACGTTGTCTTCAATGCTGTAGACAAGAACCAGACAGTCGAAGCCGAAATACCAATCCACCCACGCTACGCTGAGGGTAACGAATCTAGCCCAGCTGAACGTAGCGGCTTGATTGTGCTTGCACAGCTAGATGCCGTAGCAGTTAAAGCTACTCCCGATGCGTTGCCAGACTTCCTAGAATATGACGCTGAAAAACTGGTCGAAGTTGGTGATCATGCCACGGTTGCCGATCTGATCGTGCCAGCCGGTGTCGAGATCGAGACTGAAGCCGAGCATGCCGTTGCTACCGTCTACGAACCAAGTGCTCTGGCAGCTGCCAACGACTCAGCTGGTGGTGACGCCGAAGAAGAGACGGTTGAAGAAGCTGAAGAGGGTGCTGAAGCTAGCGCCGAAGCTCCAGCAGCAGAAAAGTCAACTGACGACACTGACAAAAGCGAAGCTTAGTCTTCTATAAAGCCACCTGATTGGTGAGCCCATAGCTTGGCGTAGGTGCCTTTAGCAGCCAGCAGTTTGTGGTGCGAGCCTTCTTCGACAATCTTGCCATCGTCCAGCACGATGATGCGATCCATTTTTTGAATGGTACTCAGGCGGTGGGCGATGACGATGGTCGTTCGGCCTTCCATCAGTTTCCATAGGGCATCTTGAATCAAGACCTCGCTTTCGCTGTCGAGGGCCGAGGTTGCTTCATCGAGTACCAAAATCGGTGCGTTTTTTAGCATGGCGCGGGCGATGGCGATGCGTTGTCGTTGTCCACCGCTCAGTTTGACACCCCTCTCACCGACCAGTGTATCGTAGCCATGCGGCAACTCATCAATAAACTCGGCAGCATGAGCTTGTTTGGCAGCTAAAGCTATGGCCTCGTCACTGGCATCCAATTTGCCATAAGCAATGTTTTCGCGAATCGAGCGGTGGAACAACAATGGTTCTTGAGGCACGTAGGCAATTTGGCTATGTAAATCATCTTGAGTGATGTGTGCGATATTCTGCCCATCGATCACAATCTCACCACCATCAATATCCGAAAAGCGCAACAACAGCCGGGTAAAGGTAGTTTTGCCTGATCCAGAGTGACCAACTAGACCGATCTTCTCGCCATTTTTGATTGCCAAACCCAAGCCATTAAACAACGCATCACTGGCACCATCGTGCTGAAAAACAACATCTTTAAAGCCAATGCTACCGTCTTTGATGCGCAACTTTTCTGGCCTGACTGGATCTAGAACAGACGGCTCGAGGCTAAGTATGTCGATCATATCCTTGGCATCACCAATTGAGCGGTTATAGTTACGCAAACTATTGTTACTAAAACTAAATAAACTACTGACGATAGTGCCCGTGTAGCTAACGATCAGAAAAACCGCACCGATATTAGCCCCAAAAGACACCACGCCGATAACGGCAGCCACTAATGCTAGCACCGAGATACTGTTGGTGATACCTGTAAAGTACGTTTGCTGGAGTTGGGCAGCCGACATGACCTTGAGTAAACGCTTTTTGGTGTGGCTGGTCGCTGCCCCAAAACGGCGTTTCTCATAATTCATGCGTGCAAAACTTTTGATGGCCATAACGTTGGTGATGGCATCAGCCAATGCGCCAGTTTGCTCACTCTCGGCCTCGGCATGCATTGCCGCGAAGGCACGTACTTTGCGCGTGACGAAGAAGGCGCTTATGACGTACACCACAGTAAACACGGCCAGAATCAGTGCGTATGGCCAGGCACGGGTCGCCAAAATCGCAATCATGAACGTAATGGTAGCTATCATCGGATAGGTTTGGAACGTCGTGGTGTCAGATATGCGCACATAAGAACCAAGGAGCTTATTAGTCTGTGAAACTAGTGAACCGCTGAAGGTGTTGGCGTGAAAATCAGCGCTCTGTCGCAGTAAATGTTTGAAAACTTGCTCGGCCAAATCTTGTTGCACATGAGCTTCCAGACGCCACATGCAGGCATCAATAATTCGCCAGGCAAAGACATTGAAAGTCAGCAACAAAATAGCATACAGTACCAAAAGACCACCAAAACTCCCCCAAACATCATGAGCTTGATAGGCATGTTGGCTCAGGCGCTGCAAAATTTCGGCCACAACAAGCGGTGGCAGAACATTAGCGGTCAGCGTGACTAGCGGAACGAAAATAATGGACACAACCAACAAGCGCGGATAGCGCGAAGCGGCTCGCCAATAGAAGCCTAAAACAATGAGTGCATCAGATCGTTTTTTCATTACGGACTGCCTCCAGCAGCCGATTAGTTGTTAAGATTTAGTTTGTTGAGTTTATGAAATTGTCAAAAATCGAGTGTTAGCGCGCAATAGAAGCAGCGTTTTTGGTTCGAATAATTGTGATTGTATACATGCCGCCTCCATTTAGATCGCCTAACAGCGTAAGCGATATTGCTAATAAGTGTTATTTATCCTATACTAAAGTGCAATACTTTGCAAGCATAACCTCTTAATTATAGGTAATGGAAGAATTTAATCCTAGTAGCAATGAACGTGATGATGAGGACGATAACTCCGATAGTCACAAAAAGAATAAGCGAGCCGGCGACATCGGCTCAGTTCTCTTTGAACCAAAAGCAAATGAATCTGAAGCCAGCGAAAAAGATCAAAGCTTGTGGTCGCAATTAACGGGTGGCGAGAAAGAGCCAGAAGATGACAGCACTGTTGAAGCACTTGATGAAGACATCGAAAGCGACCTGCCAATAGATGAATTAACCCCAGCTGAGCAGCAGGTCGTAGAGCAAGCTATCGCTCAAGAAAATCTGGATGTCACGGCAGAAGCTGGCGAAGCTGAAGCGGAACATATATCAACAGCTGACGAGGCGGTGGCCGATTTCCGCGAGCGAATCGTAGTCGGTGGCCAAACTGCCGAAGAGGCTTTTGCTGAAACTATGCAAGCCATAGACACGGCCGCCGAACAAGCGCCAGCAACTAGCGAGTCAGACGTTAGCCAAGCGCCCGAACTTCCTCAGGAATTTGGCGATATGCCAGTCGAAATCCCACGAGTTGCTCCTAACGCCAATGAAATCGCCGAACCACAGGGCAAACAGCAGACCAGAGCTGAGGCCGAAGCCGAGCATGCCCGAAGTTATCCAAACCAGACGTACTATAACGGCGCCTTTGGAACGCGAGAGGATCGAAAAGCCCGCCGCGAGGGTCGCAAAGATGGCGATTTCGGAGGCACGCTCGACTATCTCATTGGCCGCCGCCGTGGTCGCATCAAAGCCGAGAAAAAATTAGTGCCTATTCAGAAGAAACTAGAGAAACAAGTCAAACAACTTCGTCATGATATTGCCGAGAAGGAAACTGTCATTCGCCAGGCGGCCATCGAAAAACTGCACGACAAGGCGGTGTTGCCGCCCGTGACGTATGTCGAGTCAGCCAAGAGCACGCGACCTAAAGCTGAAGCGCTCAAGCCGCAAGCTCAGGAGCGTCGACCGACAGTCGAGGCTGGTCAATTGCATGGCAAAGTTCGTCCTGAGCGCATCGGACAGGTATTGATTACTTCCTCAGAAACTAAACCGGAGACTGTCGAGACCACCAAGGCCGTGTCGATAGATAAGCATGTCGAGACACTGACACGAGCTGACCTGCTAGAATTGAGCAGCAAAATCGTCATCGAAGGCGCCACCCTGAAACAAGCTTATGAAACGAATCTGATTAGTGAGAAAGGTTTGCGTCGGCTGGTTGCCGAGCATCTACGTGGCGGCGATATTCGTCGAGCCATACGCCGTGAATTTGTGGAACACGAGATTGATTTCGAACGGGACCCAATGTTACGAGATCGTTCACGCAAGACCACATCTACAAATAGTAGTAGCAGTCAGTTGGACACCTTACTCAGCGAGGTCGATAGAGAAAATCAAACCGAAGCCCAAGCCGAGCTAGCGGTGCTAAATGCCCGAGCCAAACACATGTCAAAAGAGCAAGATCGCAAAAAGGCTCGTCGCCGCGCAATGGATGTCTCATTGGTAACCACAATCATTGTATTAATAGCCTTAGTCGTTTTTCTGGCTCTGAAGAGGTAGTAACCGGTATACTAGTATTATGCAGAAAATTATTCTTTACTATAAATTTGTGCCCATTACTGACCCCGAAGCAGTCAAGATGTGGCAACGATCGCTGTGTGAGCGTTTGAATCTAAAAGGGCGTATTATTATTGCTGACCATGGCATCAACGGCACGCTCGGCGGTGATATTGATGACCTGAAAGCTTACATCAAAGAGACGAAGCAGTACCTGGCTTTCAAGGGCACAGTGTTTAAATGGAGTGAAGGTGGTCGCGATAACTTCCCCAAATTAAGTGTCAAAGTGCGATCCGAAATTGTAACGTTTGGTGCTCCAGACGAAATTGAAGTCGATGAAAAGGGTGTAATTGGCGGTGGCAAACACCTAAAGCCCGAGCAAATTCACGAACTGGTCAAAGAACGCGGCGATGACGTTATCTTTTTTGACGGTCGCAACGCCTACGAAGCGCAGGTTGGTCGCTTCAAAGACGCGGTGGTTCCGGACGTGCGTCACACCCGTAATTTCGCTGAAGAACTCAACGATCCCAAATATGACGACATCAAAGACAAGCCAGTCGTAACCTACTGCACTGGTGGTGTGCGCTGCGAAGTGCTGAGCATGCTCATGAAAAAGCGCGGTTTCAAAGAGGTCTACCAGATTGATGGCGGCATCCATAAGTATGGCCAGAAATACGGCGATGACGGCTTATGGGAAGGCTCTCTCTACGTCTTCGATGGTCGCATGGGCAGCAAATTCAGTGACAAAGCCGTCGATATTGGCACCTGCATTCACTGCCAAGGCAAAACCAGCAATTATGAAAACTGTGCCAACAAAGCCTGCAACGATTTAGTCCTGATTTGTGAAGCCTGCGCCAACCAAGATTTATGCAAAAAATGTCTCGCCAATGACGTTGTTAAAGCATAAAAATTATGTTATTGTAGAAGTATGAGTGAGCTTGGGAAAAAGGGGCAAGATGATGTAGAGCGTGTTGAAGCCGCTGCATCTTATGCTGTTGAAGCAATCGCAGATGCTGATCCTGAAAAGAGGGATGAGCTCGTTGGCGCCCTTGGTGAAACACTAGGAGCTGCTGGAGTTATTGTGGTTGACGTTAAATCAACAGTTGATGATCCTGATAGCCCTCCGCCAAGACGTGGCGCAAAAACTCCCAGGACTCGTGAGCAAGTAATTCAGGATACAGAAGGCCATTACGCACATTACCGTCATCGACGTCTTAGAAGAGCTTAATGATGAATGAGCGGTTACAGGAAAGGTTAAACGAGCTTCCAAAAGAGCCGGGAGTCTACTTCCACAAAGATAAAAATGACGAAATTATTTATGTGGGGAAAGCGGCTGTGCTACGTAATCGCGTGCGTCAGTATTTTCAGACCAGTCGTGGACGCGATCCCAAGACCGAAGCGCTGGTAGCCGAAATCGCTGACATCGACTGGATGGTCGTGGACAGCGAAATCGAAGCGCTGTTTCTAGAAGCCGAGATGATCCGCCGCTACATGCCGCGCTATAACATTTTGCTGCGCGACGACAAGTCGATGAGCTATATTCGCATTGATTACGACGCTGACTACCCAACTGTAACTACGACGCGTCGTCCGCTTGATGACGGCGCACGTTATTTCGGCCCATACTTTAGCACGCTAGCCGTGCGCCAAGCGTTGAAGTATCTGCGTCGCATTTTTCCATTCGCCACCAAGCAAGTAGCTGGTCAGAAGCGAGCAACACTGCACTATCACTTGGGGCTTGATCCAGGGCTGGAAGATGGACGTACCAGCCTAGAGATGTATCGAGCAAATTTGCGTAAATTAATGGCAGTGATTCAGGGCAAGCGCCAGACGATTGAACGCGAACTGGAGCGCGACATGAAGCGTGCCGCCAAGTCCAAAGACTATGAAGCTGCCGCTCGCTATCGCAATCAATTATTCGCACTGCAAGGTTTCAACAAACAAGTAATTTTTAGCGATAAAGAGTTCCTGGACATCAGTAAAGACCATGCGCTGAATGAATTAGTTAACATGTTAAGTATCAACGATTACCCCCGCAGAATTGAAGGTTACGACATCAGCCATATGCAAGGCAGCGATGTAGTTGCTAGCATGGTTGTCTTCACTAACGGCGTTAGCGACAAAGCCGAATATCGCAAATTCAAAACCAAGATTAACCATAACAACGACTTTTATAATATGAACGAAACGCTAAAACGACGTCTCAGTGACAAAAACCGCAAAGCCTGGGGCGTGCCAAATTTAGTCTTGATCGATGGCGGTAAGGGTCAGCTGGATGCCGCTATCAAAGCCCGCGACGAGCAAGGTTGTCACAAAATCCCCTTCATCGGACTCGCCAAACGCGAAGAGCAAATCGTCATCGCCAAAGATCGATCCAATGTCACACTCGATGAAAAAACATTGCACGAACTTGGTGGTTTCGCCACCGAAAGCGAAGATTTTATCTTAGTAAATATGCCCCACAACACCAATCTCATCAAACTCCTGCAGCGTATTCGTGACGAATCGCATCGCTTTGCCGTCAGCTATCACAGCGTCCTCAAACAAAACCGCCAAACTAGCAGCGTGCTCGATGACATCCCGGGTGTCGGTCCAGTCAAGCGCAAAAAACTCCTCAAAACCTTTGGCTCCGTCAAAGCCATCCGCGAAGCTTCAGAAGAACAAATCAGTCAGGCTGTAGGCAGCAAGAACGCCGCCAATATTAAGCGTTTTCTCTAGGTTTGGTCAAAATTTCAGGCAGTGGTTGCAAGGTCAATGTGGAAGGCTGGTTAAGTAACATTAATTGGCTATAACTTGCCTCGCTGGCTGCTATAAGTTGCTGGCCCTCTTCATAAGGCAATTGCTCAGTATGCAAAGTGTAAGCGGTGCCTACCAAGACGCGATTATTAGTACCTACTCGCTGAGCAATAGCCTTCAACGAGCCCTTCAGATCTTTAAAACTGATCCCCAGCTCATCTTTAATCTGAGTTTTATCAAGGCCCTCAGCTGTTAGTCGTGCAATATCGAGTTCCGGCTCTGCTAAACCATGTATTGGTGAGCTTTCATCGGAGTATTTTTTCACAGCCATGAACTGACCCGGTCCAGCCAAAAGCAAACGTCCTAAAAGTTGGGTAGGACTGTCAATGTTCAACTCTCGGTACATCCCTTCTAGACGCGCATACACCGCCTCTTCTTTGGCACCGACTTGATGGCCAATTTCTTCGGTCGATGCACCTAGTACAGTTAAACCGGCTAGCATGCGATCTTCAGGCGATAAAATATTTTTAGCGGCAGAAAATAAAGCTGTGGCACCAGCGTAGCCAATGCCAATTATGCGTTTCTCACCCCTGGCAGTAATTACGCCGATACCTGGAACGGGTGGTGAAAATGGCTGATCATTTTCTGGTTCTCTCAAAGAATTTTTAGACATGAAGACTACTTTAACATTAAATTAAATAAAAAGCAAGTATTTGTTATACTAATAGGAATACATGGAGTTTGTAACTGAATCTCGGTTTACGAGTGAGTTTTTCGCCGGCAATCGTCAGCGGTTGAGAGAGCTATTTACGGGTACGGCACCAATTGTAATTACGGCTAACGGCCTACTACAAAAAGGTGGTGATAATACCTTTGCCTTTGCTCAAGATGCCAATTTTTGGTACCTGACAGGCATCGATGAGCCAGATGTTATTTTGGTCATGGATCGCGATAAAGAATATCTAATCGTGCCGGAACTGAGTCAGGTGCAGCGCACCTTTGATGGCGCAATCGTCGATGAAGCTTTAAGTCGCCGATCCGGCATCGACAAAGTATATAGTGACAAAGCTGGTTGGGAGCAGCTCGCCGGCCGACTCAAGAAAGTGAAGCACGCCGCTACGGTGGCTCCAGCGCCTGGCTACATCGATGATCTTGGCTTTTATACCAATCCGGCCCGAGCTCGGTTAGTTCAGCGTATGAAGACTGAAAATGAAGCTGTTGAACTGCTTGATTTGGCGCCGCACCTCAGTCGTTTACGCATGATTAAGCAACCTGAGGAGTTGGCGGCTATTCAAGCAGCTATCGACATCACCAATCAAACCTTGAAAGAGATTTTGGCCGCTCGCAAGCTGGCTGGATATGGGCACGAATATGAAGTGGAAGCTGAGCTGACGCGAGGCTTTCGTCGCCGGGCTTCAGACCATGCTTTTACGCCGATTGTGGCCAGTGGCGAGCGAGCCTGCACGATCCATTATTTGGCTAATAATGGCTCGCTGGCCGCTGATGAGCTATTGCTGCTAGATGTGGGCGCCGAAGTCGAACACTATGCCGCGGACTTGGCACGTACCGTTGCCGTGAGCACGCCAACGCGCCGGCAGCAGACCATCTATGAAGCTGTGGCCGATGTACAAGCATTCGCCATTGATTTGCTAAAGCCGGGGACGCTGTTGAAAGAATACGAGGCCAGTGTCGAGCATTACATGGGTGAGAAATTGCGTGAGCTCGGGCTGATTAAGACCATTAGCCACGAGAATGTGCGCCATTATTTCCCACACGCTACGTCGCACTTTTTGGGTCTCAATGTTCATGATGTCGGTGATTATAATCGTCCGCTTGAGCCGGACGTAGTCCTGACAGTCGAGCCAGGCATATACATTCCAGAGGAAGCCATTGGCGTGCGCATCGAGGATGACATCCTGATAACGCCTCAGGGCAACAAAATTCTTAGTAATTCACCACTGCGCAAGCTAAGCTCGTAGCGCACCTAAGCATAAGAGTATACAATTGTAATCATGAACCAGCCGTTTATTCGACTCTTGATTAGTTGGTTTGTGTGCAGCCTGGGCCTGTGGATCGCGGCCAGTTTCTTGAGTAGTAGCATTATGTATGAAAGTGGTTTCGGGATCGTCATAGCTGGTCTGCTGCTGGCGGTCGTCAATATGATCATTAAGCCGATTCTGGTGATTTTCTCGCTGCCTTTTTTGATCGTCACGCTGGGGCTGTTCATGATACTTATTAATGGTTTTACAGTTTTTCTGGTCAGCAAGCTATATACGCCGCTGCATATCACGAATTTTTGGGCGGCGGTTTTTGCCGGAATGGTCATTGGTCTGGTAAACTATTTAGTAGCCACTATTTTAGATCTTGAGGGTAAAAAAGCATGAGTATTTACAATTACATCACCATCGCATCAATGCTTTTGATGACATTACTGATTCTGGTTCAAACCCGAGGTGCAAGCCTAGGTGCTGGTTTGGGCGGCGCTGGCGAAGTAAACACCACTCGCCGCGGTACCGATAAGACCATTTTTCAACTCACTATTATTACTGCACTCGTTTTTAGCTTGTCGCTTATTTTAAGTGCGGTTATCAAATAGTAGGCAGTAGCAGATTTAGATGCGTTTGCGACTGATACGATTACGTTTTCGACGACGACTGCGCAAAGGTCAGCAGCAGGTCGAAGACTTTGGCCAGCAAGCTGAGCAACAGATTGAGCAGCATTTATTTAAGCGTTTCAGCCGTTTGGTCCATGTGCGCCGTTTTGTGCTTGCTTGGCTGACGCTGATGACTCTTATTATTGTGGTGCTGATGGCACAAAACATCCTGCTAAGCGATTATTTCCAGACCTTGCAGCCGGTGGCCGGAGGTATTTATACTGAGGGAGTGGTGGGTACATTTAGTACAGCTAACCCGCTGTATGCCACTAATGACGTGGACACCACAGTCTCACGCCTGATGTTTGCTGGATTATTCAAATATAATGATCAAAATCAATTGATCGGCGATCTTGCTTCTAGTTACACCACTGATGATAAAGGTTTGACGTACACGGTTCACCTAAAGCCGAATTTACAGTGGCAGGACGGTCAACCGTTAACCAGTGCCGACGTAGTGTTTACTTATCAGATGATACAAAATCCAGATGCCCAGTCACCGCTGCAGAGCAACTGGCGAGGTATTAGTGTAACTGCACCGGATCCACACACCGTGGTATTTAGTTTGCCTGATCCGCTGGCCGCATTTCCATATAATCTGACCAATGGCATCGTGCCACAGCACTTGCTGGCGAATGTGACACCTAGTGAGCTGCGTTCGGTTGATTTCAATACAGTGCATCCAGTGGGAGCTGGTCCATTTGCCTGGCAAGCGATTGAAGTGAAGGGGAATGATCCGGTTGAGGCCCAAGAACAGATTGCACTGACGCCGTTTAATAACTATCAGGCTGGCAAACCTAAATTGCAGCAGTTTGTGGTCCATGCTTATGCCGATCCCAAGCAGTTGGCTGCCGACTTCAAGGCTAAAAAACTCAATGGTGCGGAAGGTGCTGATAATGCAATTCAACCATTGCTTAAAAAATCAGGTGTCCAGGCGCATGACTTGCTGCTGAGTGCTGAAAACATGGTGTTTTTCAAAAACTCGAACCCACTGTTTGCTGATATCAAGCTGCGCCAAGCCTTGGTGCAGTCTTCCAATGTGCCCGAAATAGCCTCGCAACTGGGCTATGCGACTACGCTGGTTCGCGAGCCACTACTAAAGGGGCAGCTGGCTTATGATCCTAAATATCAGCAATCTAGTTTTGATTTGTCAGCAGCCAAGACTACGCTTGCAAACGCTGGCTGGACTTCCGGCAAAGACGGAACATTAACCAAAAATGGGCAAAAGCTGAGCTTTACGCTGACCGTCGCCGACAAGCCAGAAGATCGCCGGGTCGCTCAAAGTCTGCAGCAGCAGTGGGCTCGTGCTGGTGTCAAAGTAGAGCTGCAATATTTGGGCAATGAAGACTTCCAAACCGCGCTTAGTGAGCATAACTATGATGCTATTTTGCACAGCATTGCCATCGGTGTTGACCCGGATGTGTTCGTTTATTGGGATAGCTCTCAGGCTGATGTTCGTTCGGCAAACCGTTTGAATCTATCGGAATACAAGAATTCGACAGCTGATGCTTCTCTGGAAGCCGGCCGCACACGCATCAACCCAGCCATCCGAACCATCAAATACAAGCCATTCCTGCAGGTTTGGCAGCAAGACGCCCCAGCTCTAGGGCTCTATCAGCCTCGTTTCCTCTATGTAACGAACGGTAACCTGGCTGGCTTAAACGATCACGTCATCAACAGCGCCACCGATCGCTTCAACAACGTCGAAAACTGGGAAATCCGCGAAGCTAAAGTCACTGACTAGTCTAGGGCTTAGTCCGAGCGAAGGCTGCTGATCCTCGCCTTTCGGCTGCGGGTCAGGTCCTTCATCTCGAATTAAGCGGAGATACCCGCTACTTATTCCCGACTTCAGCTTGAGTTTTTGGGCTAAAACAGATACGATAGTTTGGTATTTCCACTCATGCGGATGTGGCGGAATTGGTAGACGCGCTAGCTTCAGGAGCTAGTGAGCTTCGGCTCTTGGAGGTTCAAGTCCTCTCATCCGCACCACGTTTTTGATTTTCAAACCTTAAGCGTTGCTCCAGATTTTGTGATATCATAATCTTTAGATAATCAGACTATATTTACGGAGGGGAAACGTATTCATGAGTAAGGTTGCACACTACTTGCAAGAGCATCTAGTTGGTGAGGTTATTGTGAGTACTGATGCGCGGCGCTATTTTGCCACTGATGCAAGTATTCTACAGGTCGCTCCATCGGTGGTGGTCTACCCTCGTGGCGAAAATGATGTGCGCAAAACGGCACGCTTTGCCTGGCAGTTAGCCGAACGCGGACGCGTCATACCATTGACCGCACGTGGTCTGGGCTCTGACACTACGGGCGCTGCGCTAAGTAGTGGCCTGATGGTTGTCTTTCCGGCCCACATGAACCGCTTGCTTGAGCTCAACACTAAGTCTAATGATGTCGTTGTCGAAGCCGGCGCTAACTTCGGTAAGTTACAGCAAGCCCTGCATACCCATGGTCGATTTTTGCCACCATATCCTAACTCAGCCGATTACATTACCGTCGGTGGTGCACTGGCCAATAACGCTAGTGGCGAGAAGTCATTGAAGTATGGTGATATGCGCAGTTTTGCCAAGAGTCTGCGCGTGGTACTGGCCAATGGCGAAGTCATCGTGACTGGCCGTCTCAGCAAACGCGAGCTCAATAAAAAACTTGGCTTGGCTACTTTTGAGGGCGAGATTTATCGTTCGCTGGATACGCTACTGGAAGAAAATCGTGCTGCTATCGAGAAAGTTGGGCACAAAGTGGCAAAAAATAACACTGGCTATTTGCTCGATGGCATTAAGCATAAAGACGGCAGCATCGACATCACGCCGCTTATGGTCGGTAGCCAGGGCACATTGGGCATTATTACTGAAGCAACACTCGACATCGAAGCCTACAACCCCCAGACTACACTTATAGTCGCCACCTTTGATGACCTGCAAAAAGCTCAAGATGCCATTCTGGACCTGCGTGAGATGTCCGATATCCCTAGTGCTATCGAATTAGTCGATGGCAACCTATTGCAGCAAGTCCAGGAGCTCAATCCACACTTGCTGAAAGATGTCATGAAACCACCATTCCCTGCCATCGTGCTAGTGGTCGAGTTTGATAACGGCGATCGTCAGATCAAGAAAGCGCGCAAACGAGCACAAAAAATTATTGATAAATATGCCACAAGCTCACAAACTGCTACTGATCCTGAGGAGCAGCAGAAGCTTTGGAAAGTTCGCCAGACATCTAGTATCTTCATGGCTCATAATGAGGGCTTGCTGCGCGCGCTGCCGATTGTCGATGACGCTATCGTGCCAGTCCAGCGACTCCGTGAACACCTCGAGGGTATATATGCACTTTTCAAGGAACACAATTTGCCGGTAGCTGTTTGGGGCCATGCTGGTGAGGGTATCATACATGTCCAACCAAAGCTTAATATTGGGCAGGTGGGCGACCGCCAAAAGGCATTCCGACTAATGAATGAATATTTCAAATTAGTTCATAGCCTAGGTGGTGTCACTGGCGCCGATTCCGGTGATGGCCGTTTGCATGCGCCATATCTCGAGGCACAGGTTGGGGCTGAAATGTACGGCATCCTACAAAAGGTTAAAAAAATCTTTGACCCTTACGACATTTTGAATCCTGGAGTTAAATTCGGTACATCTATGGATGACCTAAAATCTATGGTTCGCCAAGATTACGGCCACGATCATCGATATGATTATTTGCCGCGCAGCTAAAACAAAAGAATAAGGTTCCGGGCTTAGTTCGAGATGAAGGACCTGACCCGCAGCCGAAAGGCGAGGATCAGCAGCCTTCGCTCGGGCTAAGCTTCCCACTGAACTTACACTTGAGTTTTTGGGCAAAAACAGATAAGATAGCATGGTTATTCAGCGGGCGGACGTGGCGGAATGGTAGACGCGCTACCTTGAGGTGGTAGTGAGGCAACTCGTGGAGGTTCAAGTCCTCTCGTCCGCACCAAGTTCACGGAATTACAATCTATGAAGCAGACTCCCCGGCCAGTCCCAAGGGATATCGAACAAAATATTACCAACGAACCGGCTATTATTGAAAAAGAAGAAGCAACTATCCGCAGTCTGGATGAATCGTTTGCTGCAGCCTCAATTGAACTGAATGACAGTGGCTGGGACAGTAGAGCATATAGCATCCAGGATGGCCGGTATTATGTAAAGTTCCCGCGTACTGAAAAATTCAGACAGCGCTATGCTTATCAAGTGGCAGCTTTAGAAGCAGCCCGTGACTTGCAGACACCGGTGCGTGTACCCATCCTGAAATGGAAGGGCGATCATAATGAATATATTGGCTATGAAGCTGTATCGGGAGATATTTTAGAGGAGCTAATGCCAACATTGGGCGTCGATCAAAAACGAGATATCGGTGCAAAGTTAGGGTTATTCTTAAAAGAATTTCATAAGCTTCAAATCGATGATGTGCGCCCAATGGGGATAGACGAAGAAATCGCTCAGATACAGCGATGGTACGATAATGGCCGGCCAGTAATAAAATCTCATCTAACGACTCAAGAACTGGCAAAGCTTGATCTCATGGTGGCAGAAGTCTGGCCGATGCGCCTAAGAGATTTAGGAGCAACTTTGACTGTTTGTCACGGTGATCTACACACAGAGAATATTGTGTATGCTTCAGGCCAGCTTGGGATTATTGATTTTGGCGATGCTTGTAAAGCTGATCACTCAAAGGATTTTGCAGATATAGCCGATCCAATAATACTAGCTGCTGCCCTTGATGCTTACGACAGCGATGACGACGCCTTAAGAGAAAAGATAATTTTGCGAGCCGACATGATTGAAGTTATAACAACCTCTGCTAAATTATATAAATTTGGTGATCAAGCTTCTTCAAAAAATATATCTAAAATCCGAGAATCTTTGGAACGCTATTAAAGAGTTGGAGAAGCTGCTCATATCTGTTACTATTTGTAAGTCAAAATTATCCAGGGTGATTAGCTCAGTTGGCTAGAGCATCTCGTTTACACCGAGAGGGTCGGGGGTTCGAGTCCCTCATCACCCACCATTAAAAGAGTCTCTGGAAGCAGGGGCTTTTTTATTTGAAACAAGAGCGATTGAAGATAAAGAGTATTGACATTGTAGCTCAATAATATTATTATATGTTATTAGTTTACTAATTAGAGGCTAGAGAGATAATTTCATGCGCATAAACGAGAGATTAGCAAGACCCGTAACAGGATTAATATTGTTTAGTAGTCTTGGATCACTAGGAGTTGCTGGCTGTAGTGCGGAACATAGGAATGGACAAGCAGTGGTGCATGGCGTAGCAGACACCACAGTTGATAACACTCGACATTTTGGTCTCGAGGGTGCTTACACAGTCAAAGGAAAAACACGACAAGTTACCAGCCATGTTGAGTTTAGATGTGTTCCAAAAGGCGAGATAGCACCAATAGTTGTGGAAGAGGCAAAGACACTGCTTGGTGATCAGGTCAGTTATGAAACACGTAAGGTTGTGCGTTACAATCGCAATGAAACTTGTGGTGATGTCCTGCAAGCCCAGACTGCACAGAGAGCTGAGGCTTATCTGCAGGATTCACTGAATGACGATGCTCATGTTGTAGCTGGTGATGGCGTACGCTTATTGACTGGCGATCGAATCGTTGACATGCAGCACTCACTTATCGAAGCAGCAGCAGCGGGCAAGCCAGTTTAGGCTTAATGACCAAGTCGCCACAGAATTGGCGGTTTGGTGATTGGTTGAGCAAGTACGACATCAGTTTTTTCTGCGGTGTTTTTGTCGTAAGTGACGGTGCCGACAGATGAGTTTGCGGGTTTTGGCGGAGTTACAGCAGCGATCTTAATAGTTGGCTGATTGAGGGGTTTGCCTTGCCAGGTGATGGCGGAGACTGCGGTTTGGCTGACGGCTTTGACGCTGTTGCCCCAGGGCTGTGAGTAGGTAGCGATTGTGGTGTGGGCGGGCATGACTACTTGGTAAGCGAAGGCAGCTTGAGCAGAGCGTAGCAGCGTAAGGCCATTGATCATGCCTTGATAGAGCGACGGTGATTGCATGACGGCACCGATGATGGTTACGTTGTGGCTGGGGCTGACAGTGTAGGGCGCAGAGAAGAGGAAGACGCCACCAGCTTGGGTGCTATTGCCGGTTTTCAGGCCGTTTATGCCATCGGTGCCGAGCAAACCGTTGACGTTATTGACCGTGCCAGCGATGGGAATATCAGCACTCGTCATGGAAGCTATCTTAGTAATTGCCGGGTTATTTAGGGCGAGTTCGCCTAAATGTACTAGATCGGTGGCCGTGCTAGTGGTATCTGGCGACAAGCCACTGGCATCAGAACCCACATGAGTCTGCGATAGACCTTGAGCGGACAACCATTTATTAGCATATGCTTGGTAGGCAGACAGAGAGCCAAAGGCCCAAGTGGCCAAACTATCGGCCAGATTATTGGCTGATGGCAAAAGCATGCCTTCTAGTATCTGTTGCTCTGTCAGCTGTTCACCAACTGCCACCGGCACCACTGAGCCATCTTGACTGACGTAGTGATTGTAGAGGTCCACATCTTGCTGAGTCATGGTGATGGTGCTGCCCTCGGTGCCTAACGTGATGGGTTTTTTGTCCAGCACCACCAGGGCAGTGATGAGTTTGGCGACACTAGCTGTCGGCAACGGCTTTTGGTTACTTGTACTGGCCAGCACTCCGTAGCGCTGAGCACCGATAGCGGCTTGCCCAGTCGTCGGCCAAGCCAGAGATTTTTCGGCAGAAACAGATTGCTGTTGGTAGGTGACGTGAGGTTTGAGCGTGATCGCAGCCTTGCTCAGGCGGTCATGCGCTACGGCTGCCAAAACCACCACAATACAGATGCCCAGAGACAACAAGAGGCGACGAGTGTGATGGCGTGGCGTATCCGTCATAGCTTATCTTAATAATACAGGATAACAGCTGTGAAATAGGTGAGACAGCGCCCACCATATGAGCTATAATAGAAGTATTAAGGCGGAGGTGTGACATGAGTTTTATCTGGGTCATAGTTATTATTCTGGTTCTGATCGTGGCTATCGGAGCCTTCATGTACAACGGCTTGGTCCGCCTGAATGTGCGTGCCGATGAAGCCTGGAGTGATATCACTGTCCAACTGAAGCGTCGCTACGACCTGATTCCTAATCTCGTAAATACCGTTAAGGGCTACGCGGCGCATGAAAAGACCGTTTTCGAAGACGTTACTAAGGCTCGAACTCAGGCCATCAATGCTCAAGGTGTGGCTGAAACCGCCAAGGCAGACAATGCCTTCCAGCAGACCCTCAAAAGCTTGTTTGCAGTTGCAGAAGCCTATCCTGACCTAAAGGCAACAGAAAACTTCCAACAGCTACAAGCTGAAGTCACGGACACCGAAGACAAAATCCAGGCCGCCCGCCGCTTTTACAATGGTGTGGTTCGTGATTTCAATACCAAGCGTAAGACGTTTCCTACCAACATTTTCGCCGGCCTGCTTGGCTTCAAGCAAGACAAAGAATTCTTTGAGCTCGATGAAGCTCAGAGCGCTGAAGTCGCCAACCCGGTTGAAGTTAAGTTTTAGCCCTCGGCTCGGATAACCTATGTATAGCAACATCGCTGCCAATAAGCGAAAAACCATTCTTATCATGTTTGTTTTTGTGCTGTTCGTGGCTGGTGTGCTGTGGATTTTTAGCAAATTTTTGGGTGGCAACAACGCTGTCTTTATCGGCGGTATGATCGGCGCGCTGATCTATGTTATTTTTTCATATTACGCTGGCTCGCGGATGGCCCTGGCTGTCAATCGAGCCCAACAAATCCAGAAGTCGGATAATCCACGTCTCTGGCGAGCGGTTGAAAACCTCAGTATCACTGATGGCTTACCGATGCCACGTGTTTACATTATTGATGATCCAGCGCTTAATGCCTTTGCTACTGGCCGTAGCCCAGATAATGCCGCCGTCACGGTCACTTCCGGGTTGCTGGCAGTCATGAATGACAATGAGCTGGAGGGCGTGCTGGCCCACGAACTCGGGCACATCAAAAATTATGATATTCGCGTCAGCATGATTGCTTTTGCATTGACGGCGGTGATTTCGCTGATTGCTGACATCATCTTGCATATGACTTGGTTTCGTAGCAATGATAATGAGGCCAACAACAACCAAATCTTCTTACTGCTTGGTATTATCGCGGCCATTTTAGCACCCATCATTGCCACCATGATTCAGTTAGCAATTTCCCGTCAGCGCGAATATCTGGCTGATGCCACCAGTGCCCTCACGACGCGTTACCCAGAGGGCTTGATCAGTGCGCTCCAGAAGATTGATCAGTCCGGCAGTGTGATGAAACGTCAAAATACGGCTACGGCGCACCTGTTTTTTGCTAATCCGCTGAAAGCCCGCAGCCTGACTAGTTTATTCAGTACCCACCCACCAATTGCTGACCGCATTGCTCGCTTGGAAGCTTCCGAAACCAAGGCCTAGTAAACAACTCTAACTCTTATATACTATAGCTATGCCTAAAACTATTCAGGGAGCCGCTCGGCCTAAAAAGCGAGCAACTACGTCCAAAACTAAGAAACGGGCTGTGCCGGAGGTAGCAAAGCGTCGGCCATTTTTGACTCGTTGGCGCCGTCCGGCTGACGTGGCACCACCAGCCCACGTACCAAATGTCATAAGCTTGTCCCGTACGACCACACAACTACTATGGCGCTACAAACTGCTATTTTTGGGCATTACAGCTGTCTACGCGGCGCTCAACATTGTGCTGGTCCAGAATGTGCTGACCAATCGCATTATCGGCAGTTTAGAGAATCATACTATAAATGCTGGCGTATCTGGTTTCTTCACGTTGCTTGGTTCCGGCTCTAGCAGTAATGGGCAGGGATCATTCCAATTCATTTTGTTTGTCATTGCCAGTCTGGCGACTATTTGGGCGCTTCGCCAAGTGTCGGCTGGTCATGAACCGGGCATCAAGCAAACCTATTACAAAGGCATGTATCCATTAGTGCCGTTCATGTTGGTTTTGCTGGTAATTGGCGTGGAGTTATTGCCGCTATCGTTGGGAGCGGCGCTGTACAGCATAATTATCAGCAACGACATCGCCGTGAACGTCATCGAAAAAGGCTTTTGGGCGCTGGTGTTTGCTGGCTTCGCAGCTGTGACGCTGTACCTGATCGCTTCATCTTTGATCGCTGCGTACATCGTTACGCTGGCCGATATGACACCACTCAAAGCGCTGCGCGCGGCTCGTGATCTCACACGTTACCGCCGATGGGTGGTGCTGCGCAAAATCTTGTTCCTACCCCTCGCACTGCTGCTCATCGCTGCCATCATAATTGTGCCGGTCATTATTATCTTGCCAGCCATTGCCCAAGTAACCTTTTTCATCCTGAGCATGCTGGCCCTAACGATTGGTCACAGCTATCTGTATACCTTATATAGGGAGTTGATCGGTGAGTGATGCGCCGGCCGATCGCGCTGAGCGTCTACGCCAGCAGCTGCAACAGTATTCATATGAATACCACGTGCTCGATGATCCATCCGTTGATGATGCTGTGTATGACGGGCTGATGGCCGAGCTCAAAAAGATTGAGGCTGAACATCCGGAACTTATCACGCCTGATTCACCAACGCAGCGGGTGGGTGGCAAGCTAGCTGCAGGTTTCCAGAGCGTGCAGCACAGCACACGCATGCTGAGTTTGGACGATGTGTTTGATAGCGAGGGCATTGCCGCTTGGCTGACCCGATTGCAGAAATTGCTGCCCCAGGTCGAAAAACATGAATTCTTCAGTGATATTAAAAAAGATGGTCTGGCCTGTGCAATTGTGTATCAAGACGGCGTTTTGCAGCAAGCAATTACGCGTGGTGATGGCTTCGAGGGCGAGAATGTGACAGCCAATGTGCGCACCATTCAATCAGTGCCGCTAAGGTTGCGATCAACCAAACAAACCGAAAAGTTCCTGCAGGGTCGAACTGAAATCCGTGGCGAGATCGTGATGTATAAGAAAGATTTTGATAAATTAAATGAACGTCGGGCCGCTGAAGGCAAGCCGCTGTTTGCTAATCCGCGCAATACGGCAGCGGGCACGGTGCGCCAGCTCGATCCGCAGCTTGTGGCCTCGCGACCACTGCAGTTTTTGGCCTACGACCTGCTGCGTGACAATGAAGCTGATGTGCCCACCAACCAGTTCGCTTATCAAATGCTCAAGGAATTAGGCTTCAAAGGCTGGGAGTATTCTGGCGTTTTGCCGAATGACGCTGCCATCTATGCTGCCCGCGATGAATGGGAAGACAAGCGACACGGGCTGCCGTTCAATACCGACGGTTTGGTCATCAAGGTTAATGACCGAGCTGTGTATCGTCAGCTGGGCGTGGCTGGCAAAAACCCCCGCGGCGCCATCGCCGTGAAATACCCGGCTGAGCAAGCGACCACCAAGGTCAAGGACATCTTCGTATCAATTGGTCGTACTGGTGCGGCAACGCCAGTGGCCATGCTGGAGGCAGTGGTGATTGCTGGCAGTACGGTCCAAATGGCGACGCTCCATAATGAAGGCGAAATTGCCCGCAAAGACATTCGCGTTGGTGACACGGTAGTCGTCCATAAGGCTGGCGACATCATTCCGGAAGTGGTCGAACCACTCGTCAAATTGCGCGATGGCTCGGAAAAACCATTCGTGATGCCGACGCATTGCCCGGAATGTAATACCAAGCTGGTGAAATTAAAGGCTGATGAAGCTGTCTGGCGCTGCCCGAACGAAGCCTGCCCGTCGCGCGCTTGGAAGCGCATCGAGCATTTTGCTAGCAAATCGGCGCTGGACATTGAGGGCTTGGGCGAGAAAAATGTCATTGCACTAATGGCTGCCGAACTTGTCAACGATCCGGCCGATGTCTATACCTTAAAAACCGATGATATTTTGGGGCTTGAGCGCTTTGCCGAAGTTTCTGCTAATAAATTAGTGGCAGCCATCCAGGCCAAGAAGCAGCCATCTCTGGCTCGTTTCCTTTATGGTTTGGGCATTCGGCATGTTGGTACGCAGACAGCTATCGATCTTGCTAATCATTTTCGTAGTTTGCACGCGATTGCAGACGCGACTATTGAAGAGCTGAGTGAAGTTGAAGGTATTGGCGAGGTGGTGGCTGAGTCGGTGGTCGAGTGGTTTGCTGAGCTGCGCAACCAGCAGCTGTTAGCTAAGTTTGCTGAGCTTGGTGTGATTCCTGAAGCCGTAAAACAGGTTGGCGGACCGCTGCGTGGTCAAAACTTTGTCATTACTGGTTCGCTGGAGACCATGGGCCGCGAGGAAGCAGCTGAAAAAATCCGAGCCTTGGGTGGCACGTTCCAGTCTAGTCTTGGTAAAGACACGGATTATCTGGTGGTGGGGCATAATGTGGGGGCTGCGAAGCTCGCCAAAGCCGAAAAACTGGGCACCAAACAGATGAATGAGGCTGAACTGCTCGACCTGCTCAAATAATTTGTTAATAACCTGTGGATAACCTCTCCAAACTGCTTGACAGCCCCGATGCTTAAGGTTATTCTCAGGTTAACATTACAAAAACAAAAAAACAGGAAAAATATGCGAAAACTTAATCAATTCGGCTTCGACCACTTCTTTGTTGCTGTTCTAATCGTACTTGTTGTCGGCATCTTCGGCGCCTACAAAGTTGTAGCCAGTCACGCTGATTCAACCAGCAAAAACCCTTACTCGTGTAAGTCTGAGCCCAAGATACCTACGGAACAAAGTACCGGTACCTGTGTTAAATATGCTCAGTGGACTATCAATACCAAAGGCTATTCACCTAAATTGGTCGTAGACGGCATTTACGGTCCAAAAACAAAAGCCGGTATTAACTGGTACAAGAAGAAGTATAATTTGGTCCCTGACGGCATTATTGGCGCCGGTACGTGGGGACACATGAAGGCTGAGACGTTCAACAAAGCTACTACCCCAGCACCTACACCTACTAAAACGGCTCCCAAGAGCACTACTCCAGCCAAAACTACTCCACCACCTGCTGCTACGACAGCCCCAGTGGAACCAACAGGCTTAGCCTGCTCGAATAGTATTACAAATGAAGGTGTTGTCAACGGCCGAACCATTACCTGGAAGGCATCTCCTACTGCTAAAACATATACCGTATATGTCAATGGCGCATCTAAGGGCTCAGTTGCAGCTACCACCTATACAGATGCTAATGCGGCTGTTGCCAGCTACTCAATTGTTGCCGTCAACGCTAAGGGTAAGTCTCCAAACGCCACAATCTTAAGCAAGAGCTGTAAGACGCCTTCGACTGTGCCTGTAGCTGTGACTGGCCTGAGCTGCACCAACAACGTGGCTCCAGTTGGCGGAAACATAGCCGGTCAGACTAAGCTGGTAAGTCGTACATTTAAGTGGAAGAGCGCGCCATACGCCGTCAAATACAATGTGTACCGCAATAATACGCTTAGAGCCGTTACGACAGCCGATGCCTTCACGGATACAGTTACCACCAATGCGACCTATGGTGTTGTCGGTCTTGACCATGCCGGTAAACTCAGCTTAGACAACCGCGTGAGTATTCTGACGACTGCCTGTAAGAACGTAACGGTTGCAGCCACTACAGGCACCAATACAACTGGTGGTACGGATACAGGTACAGGCACCACGACCGGTACAACTACTACAGACAACCCAGATGGTAGCACCACCACTACTGATGACACGGGCACCGTAACGATTTACTCGGGATCTGCTAATACTACTGCTAAATCTAAAATTGTCAGCCTTGGCTACAAGACACACGGCCAAGCACTTATTTGTGCCAAGAGGACTGATACTGCAACCTACACAGTCGTAGCCTGTAGCAGTGCCAACCGTTTGGTAATGCCAATTTTGGGCGATGACACGGGCAAAGCACTACAGCGCAGTCAATTAACCTACCACTTGAACATCGTCGATAAGAAAGATACCTTTGGCTCAGCTAAATGTGGCACAGCCTACGTCATTTCCGGCAGTGGCAAAAAGACGACCTATGATTGTGCAGTAGTCTACGCCGACAAAGGCTTCTTCACCAGCGTCAAAGACAGCGTCACCAACCGCCTCAATTCAATTGTTCACAAAGCAACTGATGGCGGTAAAGTTACCGAGAGTGAAGAAAGCACCGCAATCAGCCAACTGGCCGAAGATAAGAACCACGACAAGAGCTACAACTACACCGTCACAATAACTGCCACCAAAGATCCAAAACAAAAGATCTGGGCCGCTGAAACTGTTAAAGGCAGCCTAACTTTCAGCTACAGCGTCAAGCAACAGAGTGACGAAGTAGAAAAAGACCGCCAAAACACCATCGATGCTGCAAAGGCTAAAGCTAACACCAGCACCAGCAGCACTAGCACTTCAAGCACTTCGAGTAGTACGGGCAGCACATCTTCTGGTAGCACCAATGGTAGCACCAGCGGTAACTCCGGTTATGTCAAGGCCAGCTATACTGACTGTAAGGCCGACCATCGACTATGGACAGGTAGTAAAACCAACGGTTCTTGCTCTTACAGCCAATGTGAGTTCCTTGGTTGGACCTATGTGCATGAACCCACCGGCGTTCAAGATAAGTGCGTCCAACCAAAAGCTGGCGGTAACAAAGATCCCAAGACTACCAACCCCAACACTGACAAAACAACTACAATGAAGTGTCCTGCAGGCCAATTCTCGACCACTGAGTACAATGGCAGTACCCTGAGCACTAGTTGTCAGTATGATGATGCGAAATTTGCTAGCCAGTACGGATATACGTGTAGCACTTACAATGCGCAGCATGATGCACACGGAAATGTAACTGGCTATAGCGGAGCATACATACTTCAGTACAAGGGTGAGACAAACACGAAATCTTATGGAGGTGACATTGTGGTTGGGACGAAGCATCACAATAGCTTCACATGGAGTAACGTAAGTGTGATGAATTACAGCTGCGTCCATGTCTACACACACCCGATAGATACTACATACGTAACCTACAAAAAGCCAGTACATAACTAACTTGACGTTAATAGTTAAGGAGGATATGCTTAAGGTAACTCGTGCGTCCAGCGGCGCGTGAAACAAAAACGAAAATAAAAGTTCCATTACACCCGCCGCGGGTGGGCACGCACGAAAAGCAAAGAGTCGTCGAGCAATCGGCGACTTTTAATATCATCGGTAATTTGGTAAACTTTAGTCTGTTTAAAGCACAGTGGTCTTGAGCGCTAGTTTCACTAATGACGCTTCGCTCGAGTCGACCAAAACGTTCACTGAACATTTTGGGGATATAGCTCAGTTGGCTAGAGCGCTTGCATGGCATGCAAGAGGTCCGGGGTTCGAGTCCCCGTATCTCCACCACATATCGCATTCATAAAGGGTGGCAGGAGGTTATTGTATGAGTGATCCCGAAGCAGCAGTTTCACAGGCAGTAGAGCCCATCCGTGTAGGCATAAATGGCTTTGGTCGCATCGGCAGGAATTTCTTTCGTGCCAATATGGCCCAGGGCAATCCACTAGAAATAGTAGCTGTGAATGATCTGACGAATACTCAACAGCTTGCAGACCTTCTAAAATATGATTCTGTATATGGCAAGCTGGATTTGGATGTCATGCCAGAGGACGGTGCTCTTACAGTTGATGAAAAGCGTCTCACGGTACTTTCTGAACGCAGGCCGGTAGACTTGCCATGGCATGATCTCGGCGTCGATGTAGTGATTGAGTCGACGGGTCGGTTCACTTCGTCATCACTAGTGGAAGGTCATTTTATGCGTGGTGCCCGAAAAGTTATTGTTTCAGCCCCTGCAAGCGGTGATGATGTCGCCACTGTGGTCATGGGGATTAACGAGGGGAGCTATAACCCCAATGTTCATAATGTTTTGTCGAATGCCTCGTGTACTACTAATTGTTTGGCGCCGCTTGCTAGTGTCTTGCACGAAGCGTTTGGTATTGAGAGCGGCTTGATGACCACCACTCATGCTTACACGGCTGACCAAAATCTGCAAGATGGTCCGCACCCTGATGATCGTCGACGAGCCCGAGCGGCGGCACTGAATATTGTGCCAACTTCTAGTGGTGCGGCCAAGGCAATTGGTCTAGTATTGCCAGAATTAGCGGGCAAATTGCATGGTGCCGCGCTGCGCGTGCCAGTGCCAGTGGGCTCATTGACCGAACTTACTGCCGTAGTTTCTGGAAATCCAAAAGTAGATGAAATACATGCTGCATACGCTGAAGCTTCAGACGGTAGACTAAGAGGAGTTCTGGAATACAGTGATGATCCTCTGGTCTCTGGTGATATTGTCAGGAATCCGCACTCGTCTATCTACGATGCTGGTTTAACGATGGTAATGGGGGACCAGGTGAGAGTCGCTGCTTGGTACGATAACGAGTGGGGCTTTTCTAACCGCCTGGTAGAGCTTACAAAATATGTCGGGGATCGCTTAGTTGATTAATGAGGGGGGGTAGTTTATGGGAAATCTTTCGGACTATCAAAAGCAGGTTGATGATGCGGTCCAGCCGTTCGCTAAGCCTTATTGGGACCCGTTGAGCCAATTGGCTTCAATGCTTGAGGAGCTGGGCGAAATATCACGCATAGTGAACCACATGCACGGAGATAAGCCCAAAAAGCCTGGTGACGTACACAGCGCGCTCGAGGATGAGCTAGCGGATCTATTATTTAGTATTATTTGTCTGGCGAATAGCGAGGGTATCGATCTTGATGAGCCGATGCAGCGCACCATCAACAAGCTCAATACGCGCGACAAAGACCGCTTTGAGCGTAAACCTGGCCAATCTGTTGATAAATAAGCGTTTAATCTGTAAAATAGCAGGGTTAGCGTGGCTCTTTAGCTCAGTTGGTAGAGCAGAGGCCTGAAGAGCCTTGTGTCCCCAGTTCGAGTCTGGGAGGAGCCACCATAACAGATTGATTTTCCGCCAGATTTTAGATACAATCTATCGGACATGCGGGTCTAGCTCAGTTGTTTAGAGCGCGTCCTTGCCAAGGACGAGGCCAGGGGTTAGAGTCCCCTGACCCGCACCAAATATGTTCATTATGACCTCAGTGACAGGGGTCATTTTTATTATGAATTGCTTTTTATTTTGGGGGACACTATCATTAAGCTAAATAATCAAAATAAAATTATGGATAACCAGCCACCGCAACAAAATAACGTCTCGCCTGATAGTCCCACCGATAGTGACCCGCAACCCAGCCAGTCAAACCCAAGTTCTGGTGGCGGCATGAAGGTGCTGCAGCCAATTTCGAGCGACTTAACACCATCGAGCGCGACTCCAAACATCCCAACTGCTACAACTTCTGGTGCGGCATCCCCCGAGCCAGCAGAGTCAGTAGCAACCTCTACTCCCACAAATCTTCCATTTAATACTCCGCCATCCCAACCAGTACCTAACTCTACGTATCCAGATGCTACGCATAGCACAGCAGATACCAACACGGTTAAGGCCACTGATATTTCCAATGAGTCCGACAAGACCAAGGTAATTGTGGTTTGTATTTGGCTTATAGGAGCTTTCATTTCAATACCAGCAGCACTTAGTTTGTTCGGCACGGCTAAAATACTTTCTTATGGTATAAGCGGTGGTGCTGGTAGCATAGTCACAGTTATTAATGTTGTGTACCTGCTTATAGGTGTGGGCATTATTTTGCGTAAAGAAATGGCACGTATAGCTTTTGTTGTTCTTGCCGTGATAGGCCTTCTTCTGTCTGTATATGGCACATTTAACTACTTTAAAGCCGCACATGCTGTTAGTAATTCAGAGTCCCAAGCTATCGTAATCACACAGCGTGAAATTACCCAGTACCAGAACAATAAATCAATTCCTGATTCGCAAAAGCAAGTGATAGTATCGGAACTAAAGCAAACTTTGGCTCGTGAGGAGAAAGCCGCACATTCAACAGTGAAGCTTTATAATTTAATACCAGCCTACCTCATAGCATTAATACCACTAATATTTCTAACCAGGCCAAGCGTTAAAGAGCAGTTCAGTTAATCAGAACGTTGACTTTTTTACGTTTCTTTTGAGTGGGAAGGGGACTATAGTCACGCTTGTAAGCAAAGGAGTAATTATGGCTAAGTACATATTAATTTACAAAAACAATCAGCCCAGCAACATGTCGTCGCTGCCCAAAGAACAAGTTATTAAAATGATGGAAGCTTGGGGCGAATGGCTCGGATCAATGGGCACATCCCTAGTAGATAGAGGAATCGCCTTTCGATCTACCGGCAAAAGTATCACCGCCGACGGCGTGGTCGATGCCGATAATCTACTAACGGGCTATAGCGTAATTGAAGCCAAAGACTTTGACGAAGCGCTGAGTCTCGCCCAAAATAACCCCGCAGTATTGGGTCGCGGCGGCACCGTTGAAGTTTACGAAGCGTTCGCCACTTAACCAGAGGCTTTTGTTAAAATCAGCGCTATTTCCGCAAACACACTATCTCAATAGTAAAAAGGCATAAGTCTTTATTTGCTATGATTAGGTTATGGAAGGTCCGCAATACACTATCATAGAAGGCTCGTTGGATTGGGCGGATCGTTATCGAGAGTTTGCGCGCCGAAATTATGTGGCTGCGTATTGTAGACCCGAACTGGGCATCACTGAGGATTTATTCTCGGAAGAAGTTTTTAATTCTGCCAGGATTGTTGCGTATTTTCGTGGTATTTGCGAAAACAGGGATGACAATAAAACCTGGCTGGCTATAAATGATAATCAAGAGTTGCTGGGCGTGATCGCCTCACATAAATATGATGACTTTTGTGAGCTAAAAGCCTTTTACGTCAAAGAAGAATATCAGGGTCAGGGCATAGGCAAGGCGTTATATCAGAAAGTTCTGCAGTTTGCCGGCGGCATGGCCATGCAGCTCGACGTCGTTAACTTCATGTATAAAACCATGGCCATGTACGAGCACTGGGGCTTCACCATCGACACCTCGCGCGAAGCCTTCGAATATCCTTGGGAAGAATGGCCACCTGGCCCCGTCCACACCATGCGCGCCGTCTACATGATCAAACCTGCAACCAACTCCCCTCGAGGGTAGTCCCACTTGCACAAAAACAAGTTTATTATTGTTATAATACACCTATGACAGAAGCTATTTTGGTGCCGATTGAAGACCGTGCAGTTTTTACAGTTATTGGCGCAGGAGTTATTGGTTTACTGACGGCTCAAGCGCTTGCCGAACGCGGGCACGATGTAACCGTTGTCAGCAAGGAGGGCAGTCCCAGTCGCGAGACAGGATCAACATCATCCATAGCAATCGGTCAATTTCTGCCATGGGTTCCCGAAGATCATCAAGAAGTTTTGCTTGGCGATTTGTCGCTAGAAGAAGTCACGGACTATTCCAGAAATTTTTACTCAGAACTTGCAAATAACCCCCACGTAACAGGTGTCATGGAGCTATCCAATGTCGAGCTAGTCAGTTCAAGTAGCCCCTGGCCAAGTGATTTGCCACGAGTTATGCGGGCCACAGACGAGCAACTCGATGAGCCGATTGAGCTTATTGGCCCGGCCGGAGAAGCAATAGCATACGACACAGCACTTACCTTCAACACTTTTTCAATAAATACTAGGAAAACCATCGGATATTTGGCGGAACGCGCAAAAGAATTAGGCGTAAAATTTGAGAAGCGAGAAGTTACACGGGAAGAGCTAGAAAGGCTGGAGGGGGTCATAGTAAATGCTACTGGCATGGGCGCTGCTCCACTAGACCCAGCATCCTTGGTCAAAGAGTTTAAAGGGCATACTTTTGTTGTTAGACCAAAGGAAGGCTATTTTGTGCCACGTGAGGCTTTGAGCGTCGAGGATATAATTATGATGCCCAGGGAAGACGGTACGGCCGTTTGTGGCGCACTTTACCTCGAAAATCCTGCACGACCTGTACCAGAAGCAGTCGAGGCGGACGAGCTCTTCGCAAGATTGCGCGAGACCTTCCAAAAAACAGCAGACATGGTTGATGGGCTTGAGCCCGATCTTTTGGACAATGTTGATGTAGTTGTTCATTCCGCTGGTTATCGTGTAGAAGTAGAGGGCAGTGGCATACGAGTGGCACCTGATGAAGATAATGAGCGCTTGTTGCATGCTTATGGTTTTGGTGGTTTGGGTTGGAGCGTTGGCCCCCATTTTGCACAAAAAATTGCCACCATCGCTCACACATTACACCAACAAACTAAATAGGCTAGGTATTAAGCCCTGGGCTTTGCTATGATTGCAAGTATGAAAGCATTTATTTTTGATCCATTGTGGGATGAGCTCGTGACCGAAGAACTTGAAGCGAAACTTCAGGCAGCGAATATAGAAACTGTTATTACTAAAGAAATTGCGCCATTGTCGGACTGCAAAGCGTTGTTTGAAGGGGATGAGGAAAGGCTACTCTGTCTTAATCCTGACTATGTCGGTTGGAAACTCGCCGCAGATGACTATAAAAGCATTCCAAATCTCAAAGCAATTTTAGGCGCGGCAACTTCATTTTCCTGGGTTGATAGTTCGTATGCTGACGAAAATAAAATACCGGTCTGCAACATACGAAACTTCTCTACCCAGGCAGTTGCAGAATGGGCAGTCACTATGATGCTCAACGTAGCTCGCCAGACTCCAAGACTCATTAAAGATGGCTTCCCACTAGATTTCGACAAAGATTTCATGAAATATCGTGGCGTCGAACTGCATGGCAAAACAGTAGGTATCATCGGCATGGGCCACATAGGTAGAGCAATTGCCGATAGATGTAATGGTCTTGGCATGAACGTAATTTTTTGGTCCAGAAGCCCTAAAGAGAGCTTGTATTCGTCAGTTAGTCTAGAAAAGCTCATGTCTGAAGCAGACGTCATATTCCCAACCATGGCGCTAAATGATGAAACTAAAACCATTCTTACTGACGACTTGATTAGATCGATGAAGAGCTCAGCGATCTTTGTTAGTATTGTTCACGAGCTGTTTGATCAAGAACTTGTGCTTGAAATGGTCAAGAATGGTAAGCTTTTCGGCTTTGGCTTCGAAGCCGAACCTAAGACTTTCAATAATTTTGAGGGCAACGTATGGGCCGCACCTGCTTACGGCTGGACGACCGACGGCTCAATGGATAACTCTATGATCAAATGGATTGAAAATATGGTTTCTGCGGCAAACGGGGATTTCCCCAACCAAGTTAATGAGTGAAACTACCATGACAGATCCAGAAGCTGAAAACCAACAAGTGGAGATCGTGAAGGCGGTGCCGGAGGATGCGGAGGCAATTATGCGCATCAGGCGAGCTGGGTGGATGCAGGCGTATGTCAACGAAGAGCAGGGCATCACGGCTGATGATATTAAGCGTAAATTCTCTGATGAGACGATTGCTGAGGGTGTAGAAAACTGGCGGCAAGGGATTGCAGGAGATGTTAACTCTACACAACGAGCGACCTTTGTTGCCCGAAAAGATGGGGAAGTAGTTGGTTTTGTCGCGCCACGCATTATGGATGATGGCAAAAACACTCGACGTCTCGGAGCTATGTACGTCGATGAATCTGCGCAAGGTTTGGGTGTCGGCGGCGCATTACTAACGAAGGCACTCGAATGGCACGGTCCTGAGGATGTCTATTTAAACGTCGTCAGCTATAACGATCACGCCATAGGCTTCTATGAACATTTCGGCTTTGTGCGAACTGGCGTCGAAACTGAAGAAGAGCTAGACAAAAAAGACGGCACAAAATTACTACCCGAAATCGAGATGGTCCACCGAGCCAAATAAGTTTGCACTACGATAACGGTATGATAAAAATTGTGGTGCTGAATAGGGGTGCTAGACCGCTCATGCTTGCAAACTTGAGCATCTGAACCATAATAAGGTCTATGTCTATTGAACGTGAAGTTGGAGATTATCTATCTCAGACAACCAGACTATATCAGCCCGGTCAGCATGAGTACTATGCTCGCTTAGCGCTCGAGCAGGCAGTTGAAGCCTACAAGCAAGGTGATTATGGCATTGGTGCGATAGGCGTCTTGGCTACCGAAACAACCGTCAGCGAGTTTCCGGGGCGTAATGTTATGATGACTGGCGATGGCGTAGTAGATCATGCCGAAACCCGCGCTTTGATCGCTATACGTTCCGGCAAAGAACCAAGCAACACATACGGCAAACAAGATAATGAGTGGACCAAAAGATTGCCAATTGGCATCAGCATGTTCGGGACATTAGAGCCGTGCCCAATGTGCGTCATTACGCTGAGTAGCGTTGGTGCCAAACTTTCGATAAGTACCATAGAGGACGGCGTCTTAGTTGAATCTGACGGCATACGAATAAGTGGCGGAGCAGCTACTGTCATAGGTGAAAAAGGCAAGTTACAGCCCAAAGTTTGGCAAGAAATTCAGGCTAGATCTGGAATCGTATTCGAACTACTTGAGACCAACGACGAACAGCTTAAAGATCTTTCTCGCAGAGTGTTTGAAGATAACCGAGCTAAAATCGATGTGGATATCTCAAATCGACCAGCTCGTAAATAGCTCATCTTTTTAGCCAGTGTTTGCGGGTTTCGTAGCCGATTATGGCAAAAACGTAGAAGATTATATCGGCGCTGAATTTGGCGACTAGGAAGCCCAGCGCATACGGATGAATATACTGTGGCACTAAATACATAAGATACGGACGGATAATAAAGTTATCTAGTATTTCGGCAGGCAAAAACTCGACTAATAGGTTAGTGCTGGCAGCTGCTGAAGCCAGGAGAATTCGCTTAATTGGCGGATATTGTTGATACTTTTTGCTGTTCTGGAGCAGTTCGCTGGTTACAAAATAGCCGTAAAAACCAATACCTTCGCCAATCCAGCCCGCAGCAGCTGCGGCAACGTATGAATTAGTATTGTTATAAACAGCCCAGGCGGCTAAAAGAGCGCCAATTGTGCCCAAAACTTCGGCAGGGATGTATCTGTACAGCCATTCTTTTGTTTTTCCTCGAAGTTTTATGTGATTCATAGCGCTGCCTATAGTCTAGCAAATACTCGTTAATAAGATGATTTGCCAACAAGATTATCCTATCTATGCCGTATTATTGAAGTATGATAGATGACGACCAGATATATATAGTTGTTGATATTGAAACTAATGGACCGGTACCGGGGCTCTACTCTATGCTAAGTTTGGGTGCAGTGGCTAGTTCAAGAAGCGAAGAATTGAGCAGTTTTTACCATAAGCTAGCGCCGCTCGAAGATGCTTCACAGCATCCTCACAATATGACCTTTTGGCAGCAGCACCCCGAAGCTTGGCAGGAGGTTACTGATAATCAAGAGTCGGCGCAAACAGTCATACAAGACTTTGTAGACTGGGTAAAAAGTTTTGATAAGCGCCCGGTTTTTGTGTCTCAACCCACCGCTTTTGATTATGCATTTGTAAGCTGGTATCTCTGGAAATTCACCGATAACAACCCATTTTTAGTACAAGACGGTGCTTCGGCAACTTTAGACCTACAGTCATTTATTGTGGGTAAACACGACTTAAAACTAGATATGTCCAGAGGGGAAATGTTGCCTGAATGGATGAAGCAAGGCATGCCCGAGCACTCACATAATGCACTGGAAGATGCTCGAGGCTTCGGAGTAATTTTACGTAATGTCCTTAACCGTGAGTCCGAAAGCTAGTTACTTTAGCTGAGGTCTGATCTTTTAGAGTCCCCACAAAAAGTTTTCTTGTTGCAATTTTTACTTTTATTTCTTATGCTTAGCGTATTATGGCAAACAATCCTAAAGCCAAAGCTGCCAGTCAAACTCCTCATTCTCATAAAGTCAGAACTTTTTTTGCCAGCGTATTTGGCGTCATCGGCGTCTATTTAATTATTTCTAGCATCTCTGTTATTTGGCTCAATCAAACCCTGACCAACACCAATGTCTATGTAAAAACCGTTAGCCCATTGGTAACCAAGCCGGCAATACAAAACTTTATCGCTGCAAAAGTCGCCGATCAAATCACCAAGAACGCCCCTGTGCAAGACATAGCCGCCAGCTTTTTACCACCGAGCGTCATCGCCTCCGAGCCATCAACCCAAATTCAGCAACAAGTTAACAAAGTAATCCAGCAAAATGTGCTAAAGGTAATACAATCGCCCAACTTCGCAACACTTTGGGAATCAACCAACAGAGCAGCTCATCAGGCAGTAGTCCAGCAGTTAAATAGCGGTAATCTTACAAGTATTACCCTTGATTTGAGCCCAGCCATAAATGGCGTAGTAAGCGACTTAAAAACCACGCAGTTAGCACCAGCAGTGGCGCATATCAATCTCGCCGGCAAGAACAACGGAGTTATTGTCATTAAGAGCAAGAATCTAGCCCATATTCATCAGTATTACCAGTGGTTTAAAGAAGGAACATTGGCGGTAGTTTTGTTGGCCATACTCGCCGTCGCAGCTTCCATATGGCTGTCCGTACATCATGGCAAAACTGCCCGTCGCATACTGTTCGCATCGGGTATTTTGCTGATACTCCAAGGGCTGATTCTGGAGGCCCCAGCGTTCATTACTGTTCCAAGTGGTGATCCTACGATGGAGGCAGCCGCCAAGGCCTTCGCAGGCGTGTTAGTGCATAACTTACAGGTTGCTTCACTGGCCCTAGGCGTTATCTTCGTAATTGCAGCAGTCGGTAGCAAACTGTACGCCACAAAAGTAGCTGGCAAACCACAGCCCAAAAAAGCTTGAACTGACTTATTCCTAACAGGGTAACAGAGCTGTTATCTAGCTAGTCTAACCATTGTCAATAAAATGTTCCTCGGTGTTATTTTTGAGACTGTTGCCGCGAAGACCCGAAGGGAGTATGATTCAGAGGAGAAGATAAACAAAAAATAGAAAAGTGAACAAAAACAATGTCCGTCAGTCGTACCTATGATCGAGCTGCTGGCTATGTTTACAATTATGAACGGCGTAAAACTGATGCTGACAGTCATGGTGCGCCCATCATCGAGGACTATTTACGAAATGAAGCCGTGTCGCACAGCGATAGGCTTGCACCAAATGAAAGGTCAGGAAAGGTATTTGGCCGTAAACGTAAAGTCTTACGGAGCGCCTCATTTCTAGCCATTGGCTTTTTTAGCCTGGTGGGATTGGCCTTTTCAGGGGTTTTTATTGCTATGCAATACCATTTGCTCGACGTAAAAGGCAGTAGCATATCGCGCGATGCTTTCTTTAAAACGTTACCAAAGTCACCAGTTCTAGCGGCTCAGGTATCGCAGACCGCAACTTCCACCAGCTGTGTCGAACAGATGAGCGATGGCACGCAAGTACCGGTCTGTGCATGGAACAAGAGTGAAGAGTATGGCACAATTCGCGACGGTCTGTACAAAGACAACAGCGTCATCAATGAGGTCTCAAAGCAGACAGGCGTATCATCTCGATTAATTGCAGCCACGGTTGTTCCGGAGCAACTGCGCTGGTTTACGGATGATCGTGAATACTTCAAAAAGATGTTTGAACCTCTAAAAGTGCTGGGGGTAGCCGCTAACATGACCTATGGCATAGGCGGATTTCACCCTGATACGGCTAAGCGCGTAGAGCAATACACGACAGATACAAATTCGCCATTCTATGCTGGTGATGGGATGGCGTCACTGGTTGCGTACCCAAGCGTTGAAAACCCGCATGATGGCAACACGCTGTCTAGGCTATCAGACAGCAAGGACCACTATTATTCCTACTTATATGTGGCACTTTTTATCAAGGAGATAACGAATCAGTGGGCAAAAACTGGTTACGATATATCTAATCGCCCCGATGTTATTGCGACGCTTTATAATATTGGGTTTGATAAATCGACACCTAAGTCAGATCCTCAAATCGGCGGCTCGACTATAACCGTAAATGGCACAAAGTATAGCTATGGTGAACTAGGTGTAGATTTTTACTACTCGAATGAGCTAACTCAGGTCTTTCCAACACAATATTGACCAATTTCTAACATATTGCGACGGCTGCACTTTCGTGGTTAAATATCGGCAATGTGGTCGTTCCACTGCAACCATGCGCCACTCATTCGGCGAACGACATGGACGGACACCAAAGACCACTTGATGAATGAGTAGGCCTGCGCCGTAAAGGGCATCGTCGAACCCATGCGGCGACAGGTCCCTCATAAATTTAACAAGGGGACACTATGCCAAAGCAAAGCAAAAACCTCAAAGACATTGAGGCAGAAACTGGCTGGAGCTACAATGACCACCTCAAGCATTGGCGCTCGTGGGGTTCATGGTTTAGCTGGGGCAGCCCAGTTGGTCTCGGCTTGTTCTTTATATCCATTGCGGCAACAATCTGGATATTAAGCCAAGCTTTCGGCTGGAACTAACCCTTCCTGCCAGCAAACAGCATCGTCACTTTCGACGGTGCTGTTTTTAATGGAAGTTTAAGATTTTTCACTGTTAAGTCGTGTATAGTTATGATTACTAGATGAAAGCAAAGGCTGTAACCGAATGAATATCTTGATTTTTGGGGATAGTATTACGCAAGGATTTTGGGGAATTGATGGTGGCTGGGTAAGCTATATCAGAAAATATTATGATCAGCAGAAGGTTTTGGACTCTGCTATTGATCCGCCAGCCGTCTATAATCTAGGCGTCTCCGGCGATAGTAGCGATGATGTGCTGGCACGCTTTGAACATGAAGCACAGGCCCGATCCAAAGAAGAAGAGCTAGCTTTCGTGATTGCAGTGGGCGTAAATGATGCACGAACAAAAGCTGGTATAAATTATTCTGAGACAACTCGATATAAAAACAATCTAGAACAGATACTACAACTAGCAAAGCAGCATTCAGATAAGATTCTATTTGTGGGTTTAACGTCTTGTGTCGAGGAGCGCTCTAATCCCGTTTCTTGGGGCGATACTGGCTACACGAATGACCGCATTAAAGCTTTTGATGATACGTTGCGCGAGTTTTGCGAGGAAAACCATGTGCCAATGGTCGAAGTTTTTGAGCCATTCAGTAAAATAGAAGCCGAGACTGAGCTTTTACCAGACGGGCTTCACCCAAATGATAAAGGTCATAAGCTCATTGCTGATCTCGTGAAGCCCCATTTGGAGGCAATTATCAATGGTTCCTGATGAGATTGTGGCGCTGGCCCGAAAGGTTCGCTCAAACGTTGAGGCCAAAGATATAAGCTTGCTGCAGGGTGGATTCAGCTCGCAAGCGTATAAAGTAACAGGCAGCAACCAGAATTTTGTGTTGGTAGTTGAGCGCCCGGGCTCAGTTAGTCATTCAGATTATGGTCGAGCATATGTGGCGCTCCTTTTGCTACAGAAGCATAATTACAAATTTGCCCCAAAACCACTATGGCTAAAAGATGATCAGCAAGCCATGGCAATGACGTACGTTGAAGGCGCACCTGCCGACAAGTGTGATTTTAGTAAGATTGATACCGAGCAGCTGGCCATCAATATTATTGATGCACTACTCAGTACGGCCACTATTACACAAGATCAGTATGCTGAAGTCGCCAAGCAGTTTAACATCTCGGAAATTCCTGTAGTGACTCGGAAAATTGGTGTTCAAAGATATGGCGTAGAATGGTTTGAAATTGTCAAAAAAAGTTGCCCTGACCAGACTATTACTGATTGGCTACAACGAAGAATTCAGGCTGCAATTGACTTAACTGAAGAACTTGAAGACGATCAGCCAACTTTTGGGCACGGTGACCCAAGCAACCCGAATATTATTATAAAACCAAATGGTGACTTTACATTTGTTGACTGGGGTTCGGCTCGCTTCCATGCGAATAACCCAGAATTTTTTATTGCCTATACCACGCGCTTGACCGATTTTATGAGTCCTTACCGCGAAGTGCTAGTGAAGCATGTAGCTGCTCGGCTCAACGTTTCTGAAGAAGTGCTTGCAAGCAGAGTCATCAAATTTCGCAAATTCACCGAAGTGTTTGATGTCAACTGGGCAGCCATGATGATGGCGAAAATTCAGGCCGGCGAAGCGGAGGGTGACCTCGAAAAGTTCCGTGCCATTGCCAACGAACGGATCAAACTGTACGAACAGGATTTTGGGGTTGATGACTAGTCTCGTCACAATAATTTTGCTTATGCTTGCATAAAACAGGCCTGGGAGATACCTTTTAAGGATATAAGGAGAATTTATGTCAGAAAAAGCTGTATTTATCACTGGAGCTTCTAGAGGGATTGGCGCTGAAGCTGCCGTGGCCTTTGCTCAGCATGGTTACGATGTAGCTTTGGGCTACCAGGATCCCAAAAAAGAGGGCAGGCTCAACGGGGTTATCGAAAGGATACATACAGAAGGCCAGGAAGCGATTGGAGTGAGGGGTGACATCACTACCGACGAAGGCTTGGCTGCGGTAACTGATCAAGTTGGAGCCTGGAAATCACTCAATGCTCTCGTATTGAATGCCGCCGGTGGATTGGAAAAAGATCGGGTAGAGGCCGATCCTGACTACGCACTCCACGTTAACCGTGATGCGCAATTGGCGCTTCTAAGCGGTTTACAATATCAGCTAGTGGCTGGCTCAAGTGTGGTCTTTCTGACCAGTGACTGGGCGCATAAAAATGGTGAAGTTGCATTACCACCATTTGATTACGCACCTATTGCTTCAAGTAAACAGGCAGGTGAAAAGGCTCTTCGCGATCGACAAAAGGAGCTAGCAACATACGGTAGCCGTCTTCTGGTAGTAACCGCCGGTTTGGTTACGGGCACTGCCGTAGGAATGTTCGCTCAGCGATCATACCCTGAATTTGTCCAGCAGCAAGAGGCCATGGGTAATGTCATTACGGCGGTAGAAGTTGGCGCACGCGTTGCTGAAGCCGTAGAAGACCCAAACTTACCTTCTGGTCACACCGTATGGATCGGTGCCGACGAAGCCACTTTCATGGCCAATTCTCCACGCCCTGAAGTAGTACAGGCGTAGATCATGAAAACTATACATCGAGATATCGCCGGAGCATTTATCTTCTCTAAAGATGGCAAGATTGTGCTTGGTAAAACACGCAAAGGTGGGGCCTATCAAGATCTGTGGGTAGTGCCAGGTGGCGGTGTAGAAGAAGGCGAGACGAAGCTGGAGGCGATGAAGCGCGAAATTCGTGAGGAGCTTGGTCTGAACATTGAAGATAGACAAATAGAAGCTCAGATTAACCCATCTACTGGTGAGAGTCTGAAGACATT
>Ga0265327_10001024_pt1 | contig 39464 bp, 30 predicted proteins | sample 41621metaG_FD_202089 | JGI IMG/M metagenome (GOLD analysis project Ga0265327, IMG submission 202089) | Rhizosphere microbial communities from Carex aquatilis grown in University of Washington, Seatle, WA, United States - 4-16-21 metaG | ecosystem: Host-associated > Plants > Roots > Rhizosphere... | reverse complement strand
AACTTAATCTTTACTTTAACGCCGGATGATTTGTCGTTTATCGGCATCGATCTTAAACGGATCGTGGAGCCGGGGGATTTTAAAGTGATGGTTGGCCAAGAGACGGTTGGCTTTACGCTGACAAAATAGCCGTCACTCAAGGCAAGTATTTGCGCTGTTAACTCAGCGACGATGCTTGCCTGACTCACTCACTCAATGTTCCCGGTTCCGGCGGTTAAATCAAGCTTTCTTCCCTCAATAATTCGAGTGCATACCAAAGCAGTGTGGTTGCAGGAGCCATGACCTTGCCTTGAATAATCTGATGAGCGGCCAAGCCGATTAAGGCCAGCAAGACTAAAGAGCGCCCATCAAGTCGACCTTGACTGAAATCCATCAGCGATTCGTCAAGACGTCCCAACTTTACCGAAGTCAGCGTTGCTATCGGCAATTGGGGCTTTGGCACACTCTCCTCCGGTGGTTCGGCGACCGTAAACAGAGCGTTTGCTTGGGCGAAATCGGTGATATTGCCGAGTTGAGTTTCCGCCGTATGGCAAATCAAAACGCTTGCCGCGGCCGGGTTAAGCTGTAGTTGCGTGATGCCTGGGCAATTGGCGAATAATTTTGCAATACGGTCGAAATAACCGACGTCGCCTTTCTTTTGCGGAATTTTCAGTCTCACGCGTCCCGGCAATCGATGCTTAACGTATGCGGAAGGATGGCTTTTGTCAGCACTCATACATCTTTCCGCTGAGTTGAAGCTTCACTGTACTCCGTAGCGTCGGCCTGATCGATGCCGCTTTCTCTGAGCAGTTCGTCCTTGGCCTCGGCAAAAATATCTTCCAGTTGTTCATTGGTTTCGGCCATCAGTTCGCGCCCCTTTTCCGCAAGCAGTATTCCCGATTTAATGGCCGCACGGAAAGTAGGGCGGGCGGCTTTAGCGAGAGCCGGTAATATCGGTATGACGGCACTGGCCAAAACAGTAACGCCGATGCCAATGGCGATGCCTAAAGGTGTGCCGCTTTTAGTGAAATCATCTGGTTTAATCATGTCTGGTTTTCCTCCGAAAGTGCTTAGTGAGAATGATCGTACTATTTTCAGTTGCCGCCAAAATCGAGTTGGAAGCCTTGTCCTGTCGCCTTGTTTTATTTTGGATTCACATTGTTATATGCGGCTGTTTCTGTCAATAAGTAGTTATACCCGTAGCTAATGAGACGTTACCCAAAAAACAACCTGTTTTAAGGCTTTAGCCTTGTGCCTTTCGCCTTTTATAGATAATTACGATAGAATACCGGGCATGAATCGGTAAGCTTAAGGAATGTGCCTCTTGCTGAAAGTTGAAATCATCCTGCGGGATGCGTGAGAATTTAACTAACCTCTATGGAGTAAAATTATGTCCTGGAATGAGCCTGGCGGCGATAAGAAAGACCCCTGGAGCGGTCGTGGCGACCAAAAAGGTCCACCTGATCTGGATGAGGCAATACGTTCATTGCAAGAAAAGTTAAGCGGTTTTTTTGGCGGCGGGCAACAAGATGGCGGCTCTTCCCATACTCCTCCCTGGAAAAGTCTTGGTTTTTTGGCCATAGGCGCGGCAGCATTGTGGGGGTTAAGCGGTTTTTACATTATCAATGAAGGGACGCAGGGTGTTGAAACCCGTTTCGGCAAGTATGTTGCAACTACCCAATCGGGTTTGAATTGGCATTTGCCGACGCCTATTGAACGGGTTGATGTAGTCGATGTTAAACAACAACGTTATATCGAAGTCGGTTACCGTAGCGGCGGCAACGAACAGACGCTGGGCTCGGTGCCGAAAGAAGCGTTAATGCTGACTAAAGATGAAAATATTGTTGACATCCGTTTGGCGGTCCAGTACCAGGTTAAAGATGCCAAGGAATTTATCTTCAATATCGTCAATCCCGCGGCTACCTTGAAACAGGTTACCGAAAGCACGCAACGCGGAGTCATCGGCAGCAGCGAAATGGATTTTGTGTTGACCGAGGGCCGTAGTGAAATCGTGGCTCAGATCAAAAAAGAAATTCAGGAAGTCATGGATAGTTACAAATCCGGCATCCAGATTACCAGTGTCAATCTTCAGGATGCGCAACCGCCCGAACAGGTACAAAACGCTTTTGAAGACGCTATTAAGGCGCGTGAAGATGAGCAGCGCTTGATTAATGAGGCGGAAGCTTATTCCAATGACGTTGTTCCGAAAGCACGCGGCGCCGCGGCCAGAAAAATACAGGAAGCCGAGGGCTATAAAGAACAGGTGATTGCCCAGGCGGAAGGTGAATCCAGCCGTTTTTCCAAGTTGCTGGCGGAATATACCAAGGCGCCGGATGTGACCCGAAAACGTCTTTATATCGAAGCGATGGAATCGGTGTTGGGTGAAACCAATACGGTGATGGTCGATGTTAAAGGCAGCAATAATATGCTTTATTTACCGTTGGATAAAATGATCCAGAATCAGCCTTCGATTCAACAACCTAATGTTCCTCAGAACACAGCGGAGCAACCTGCCCAGACAGCGGTTGAAGCAGCACGACAACCCTCCGCCGGGCGCAATTCAACTCGCGGTCGTGACGCAAGGGGACGCTAATGACACAGAATAAAATATTGGTCGGTTTTGGGGCTTTGTTGGTTATCGGCATGATGTGTTTGTTTACTGTCGCTGAAACGGAAAAAGCCATTAAGTTTCGTTTGGGTGAGATTGTAAAGAACGATTACGAGCCCGGATTGCATTTTAAATGGCCGTTTATCAACAATGTCAAAAAGTTCGATAAACGCATTCAAACCATGGACGCCAAGCCTGAACGGTTTTTGACCGCGGAAAAGAAGAACGTTATTGTCGATTCTTTCGTTAAATGGCGTATCGGCGACGTCACTACGTTTTATACGGTTGTGGCCGGCGATATCGATCAAGCTAATTTACGTTTGGATCAAATTGTTAAAGACGCTTTTCGCGGCGAATTCGGCAAGCGTAATATCAAGCAGTTGCTGTCAACGGATCGTCAGGTTATTCGTGAAGTGTTGATTAAAAACGCCAAGCCTCTTGCGGCGGATTTGGGTATGGAAATTGTCGATGTTCAAGTGATGCGCATCGATTTGCCCGAGGAAGTCAGCAGTTCCGTATTCCGTAGAATGGAAGCGGAACGTGAGCGGGTCGCCCGCGAGTTTCGTTCGCAAGGTGCCGAAGCGGCGGAAAGAATTCGCGCCGATGCCGACAGGCAACGGGTCGTTACTATCGCGAACGCATTCCGTGACGCGGAAATGCTGCGCGGTGAAGGCGATGCGAAATCGGCTGAAATTTATGCTAAAGCCTATGGTGAAGACGCTGAATTCTTCACGTTCTATCGCAGTTTGAATGCCTATAAAAAGACTTTTTCGAGTTCAAGCATGATGGTGCTCGATCCCGATTCCGACTTCTTTAGATACTTTAAACAGCAGAAATAGTTAAAGACAATATTCCCTGGTTTTAGCTTGGGAACCCATAATCAACGCTCCGCATGCGGGGCGTTTTGTTTGAGCGGACCTATAAAATATGCAACAAAAAGACTCTTGGCTTTTGCCCGAAGGCATAGAAGAGATTTTGCCGGAAGAGGCCAAGCATCTTGAAAGCTTGCGCCGTAAGATACTGGATACGTTTGCCTGCTGGGGCTATGAATTAGTCATTCCTCCGTTCATCGATTATCTGGATTCGTTGTTGACCGGTTCGGGACATGATTTGGAATTGCAAACTTTCAAATTGACCGATCAAATCAGCGGCGAACTGCTGGGGGTGAGGGCGGACATGACGCCGCAGGTGGCTCGAATCGATGCGCATAACCTTAACGCCGAGTGGCCGACCCGTCTTTGTTATACCGGCACTATTTTGCACACTAAAGGCGATCCGCTGGAAAAAACCAGAAGCCCGATGCAGATAGGCGCCGAACTTTACGGTCATGCCGGAAAGGAAAGCGATGTTGAAGTCATCCGTTTGATGCTGGAAATGTTGGCTATGTGCGGCTTGCAAAACGTCCATCTTGATTTGGGTCATGTCGGCATTTATCGGGCCTTGTCGAAACAAGCCGGGTTAAACGACTTACAGGAGGCCGAGTTGTTTGATGTGTTGCAGCGTAAGGCCAGACCGGAGCTGCAAGAACTGATGGCCGGTTACAGTATCGACAATGGGCTTAAGGCCATGTTCCTTAAATTGCCCGAACTGAATGGCGGCAATGAAACCATTGCTAAAGCTCAAGCTGTGTTAGCGACGGCTAACGGTGAAGTCAAACAGGCTTTAGCCGATTTGGCCGCCATTGCGGAAAAATTGGCCGCCGGATTTCCATCGTTGCCGATCAGTTTCGATCTGGCCGAGTTGCGCGGTTACCATTATCACACCGGCGTGGTTTTTGCGGCTTTCGTGCCCTCGGTCGGCCGGGAGATTGCCAGAGGCGGCCGTTATGACAATATCGGCGCTATTTTCGGACGCGCGCGCGCGGCGACCGGCTTTAGCGCGGATTTAAAAGTATTGTCGGCGTTAGGCAAACCTACCTATCAAAAACAAGTGCAAGCCTTGATTTTCGCTCCGTATCCGGGCGATGCGGCGTTACACGAAAAAATCAGGGACTTGCGTGCCGAAGGACTGGCAGTTATTCAGCAATTACCGGGGCAAGCCGGAACTGCGCAAGAACTTAAATGCACCTCCGTTCTGGAACAAGATCATCAAAACTGGGTCGTTAGACCCTTAGCAAGCATGGAATAATTATGGGAAAAAATGTCGTTGTCATCGGTACCCAATGGGGTGACGAAGGAAAAGGTAAACTGGTCGATTTGTTAACGGAGCAGGCGGAAGCCGTGATTCGTTTTCAGGGCGGTCACAATGCAGGGCACACGCTGGTTATACAAGGAGAAAAGACGGTTTTGCACCTTATTCCGTCCGGCATCCTGCGGGACAATGTGCAATGCATGATCGGCAATGGCGTGGTTTTATCGCCCAACGCCTTGCTCGAAGAAATCGAGTTTTTGGAAAAAGCCGGTATTCCGGTTAGAAATCGTTTGTTGATCAGCGAAGCCTGCACATTAATATTGCCGGTTCATGCGGCTATCGACCAAGCCCGAGAAAAAGCCCGAGGCAGTAAGGCAATCGGCACCACGGGGCGCGGCATCGGGCCTGCTTATGAAGACAAAGCGGCCAGACGGGGCCTGCGCGCCGGAGACTTTTTAAATCCTGCGGTGTTCGCCGAACGGTTTAAGGAATTGGTCGAATACCATAACTTTATGCTGACCGAGTACTATCACACCGATCCAATCGATTACCAGACCGGGCTTGCTGAAGCGTTAAAACTGGGCGAGCAAATCAAGCCTATGTTAACTGACGTCAGCGAAAGACTGTACAAGCTTCAGGATCAAGGCAAAAACCTGTTATTTGAAGGTGCGCAAGGCGCTTTACTGGATATTGACCACGGCACTTTCCCTTATGTGACCTCATCCAGCACCACGGCGGGCGGCGCGGCTACCGGCACCGGCATCGGTCCTCTCGATCTCGACTATGTGCTGGGCATTACCAAAGCTTACTCAACGCGGGTAGGCAACGGCCCTTTTCCTACCGAGTTGCATGACGCCAACGGCGAGCATTTGAGCGTTGTCGGTTGCGAAGTGGGCGCCACTACCGGACGTAAACGTCGCACCGGCTGGTTCGATGCGGTTGCGATGCGCAAGTCCGCAAAAATGAATAGCTTAAGCGGTATTTGTTTAACTAAACTGGATGTGCTCGACGGCTTGGAAACAGTCGGTATTTGTACGGCTTACAGGCTTAACGGCGGCATTACCGAAACGGCCCCGTTAGGCGCGGATCAATATGAAGAATGTCATGCGATTATCGAAGACATGCCGGGCTGGACCGGAACCACGGCCGGCGTAACCGATTTTGACGCGCTGCCGGACAATGCCAAAGCCTACATCAAAAGAATTGAAGAGCTGATAGGCGTCAAGATTGCGATCTTGTCCACAGGCCCCGACAGAGACGAAACCATTATCCTGGAACATCCATTCGCTTGAATGGCTGTTACAGCGTAGTAAAGTAAGTGCTCATTATTTGGAGATAACATGGCTGAAACTGTAGATGAATTGACTGTAACATACGAAGATGGCGGTATTGAGACAGTCAAGGAACTGAATAAAAAAGTACTGACTAAAGGCGCATGGGCTACGGTTATGTACCGCTATCAAGACTGGAATCGGGCCAAAGAAGAATACGGCCCGGATAAATACACGATTCGCCGCTACCAAAAGAAAAACGGCGAATACAAGCAAAAATCGAAATTTAATATTTCCAGTAAAGATCAGGCGAAGTCTATTATCGCCACGTTGGCGGACTGGGTTGAATTGGATTGAGCACATTGCACGGTGTAGGTGCGCAATGCCTACCTACACTTGTATTGATAGAATAAAAGCATTTACCGCGAAGGCACGAAGTACACGAAAAAAATAATTGTTTTAACTCAAGCTATTAAAACTTCGTGCCTTCGTAGTGAATAGGTTTTTAAACCGGCCCGGTTTCTCCGATTTGGGAATGAGCCGGATCCGGCTTCACACTTTCAAGGCATTCCATGACCCAAACCGCCGCATCTTCCGTTACCCGTATCGCCTTAGCCAGCTTCATCGGCACCGCTATCGAATTCTACGATTTCTACATCTACGGCATGGCGGCGGCTTTGGTGATCGGCCCGGTATTTTTTCCCGGCGGCAACTCCACAACCCAAGCTCTGAGTTCCTTTCTCACCTTTGCCGTCGCATTTTTGACAAGGCCTTTGGGCGCGATGTTGTTCGGCCATTTCGGCGACCGTATCGGGCGTAAAACAACCTTGGTCGCATCGCTGCTGGTTATGGGCGTTTCCACCACATTAATTGGCGTGTTGCCGGGCTATGCGGCTATCGGCGCATGGGCTCCGGCCCTACTGTGCCTGCTGCGCTTCGGGCAAGGTATCGGTTTGGGCGGAGAATGGGGCGGCGCTGCGCTGCTGGCGACTGAAAACGCTCCGGCCGGTCGGCGCGGTTGGTACGGCATGTTTCCGCAGTTGGGGCCTCCGGTGGGTTTCCTGTTGGCGACCGGCAGTTTTTTGCTGTTAGCTCATTTTCTAAGCGATCAAGCCTTTAAAGACTGGGGTTGGCGGCTTCCGTTTCTGGTCAGCTCGGTGCTGGTCATGATCGGTTTATATGTACGTTTGGCCTTGGCCGAAACTCCGGTATTCGCCAGAGTATTACAGCAGCATCGACAAGTGGCTGTGCCGCTTAAAGAACTGTTTAAATCTCATAAGGTCCCGTTGACTCTGGGAGCGATGGCGATGGTGGTGTGCTATGCTTTGTTCTATATTTCAACCGTATTTTCCCTAAGTTACGGCACCACCGCGTTACAAATTCCGCGTCGGCAATTTCTCGGCATGTTATGCGTAGCCGTATTCTTTATGGCCGCGGCCACGCCGCTATCGGCCTGGGCCGCTGACCGCTTCGGGCGACGCTTGGTGTTGCTGAGTGCAGGCAGTGCCGCGTTCCTGTCCGGTTTCCTGTTAAAACCGATGCTGGAAAGCGGCTCGCCATTGATCGTGACCGCTTTCTTGTCCTTGGAGTTATTCCTGATGGGAGCGACCTTCGCACCGATGGGCGCTTTGTTGCCGGAATTGTTTCCGTCCGAGTTACGTTATACCGGCGCCGGAACCGCTTATAACCTAGGCGGCATACTAGGCGCTTCGTTCGCACCCTATATCGCGCAACGGCTGGTCACGGAAGGAGGACTGGCTTGGGTTGGCGGCTATATATCGCTAGCGGCCGTTATCAGCTTGATTGCGGTATATTTTATGCGGGAAACACGGGATAATCGTTGGCTGTAAATAAGCGGCCCCTCTAAATCCGTTCTGATTTTAGGTAACCCGCAAAAAATAAACTTCAAATACAATAGAACGCCTGATCTATGTTGGACCGATTCATCGTGTATTTAGTGTTAAGCTCCTTACAAAAGGGCGAGTGCGTCGAATGCAACGGTGTTGACTGCATACTCGTTCTCTCCGGTTGGAATACTTGGGTTTCAGTCTACAGGGCGGCACGGACGCATCAATAGCGATGGCCCCGAGACACGAAAAGATACCGATAATAGAATTTTCGCCTCTTTCCGGCGACGAGCTTTATTAAATTTGTAACAGTCTAAGGATAAAACATGGATAAGAAACCAACTCATCCGAGGTTGCTGCGGGCAGAAGCCGAAGCGCAGCTTCTGCATTTATCTGTAACAAAATCAGCGGTTCGCCCGGTTGAAGAATTGCTCCATGAACTCCGCGTGTATCAAATTGAATTGGAAATGCAGAACGAGGAGTTGCGCCGCGCTTATAGCGATTTGGAAGAATCCTGTGACCGCTACGTGGATCTCTATGATTTTGCCCCGGTCGGTTACCTCATCCTCACGCGCGAAGGACTGATCGCCGAAATCAACCTGACCGCAGCCGGACTGCTTGGGGAAGAACGCAGTAAACTGTTGCAGCGTTATTTTGCCGCCTTTGTTGCCGCTCAAGACGGCGATGGTTGGCATCTTTTTTTCTCTAGCGTAATGAAGCACAACGAGCGGCAGAGTACCGAGCTGACGCTGAAACGCTGTGACGGTATCGAATTCCCTGTTCAGCTGGACTGTCTGCGTGCTTCAGCTGCTGACAAAGACTCGATGCTGCGTATCACGCTTACCGACATCACCAAAAGAAAGCAGGCAGAGGCGGCTTTGCACGAAGTTGAGACCAATACACTGTCCATAGCCTTGGCTAGCGCCCAAATGGGGTCATGGGTTTGGGACATCGAGAGCGGACACGTCGTTTTCAATGAGCGTTGGGCTAAGATTCGCGGTTACCGGTTGGAGGAAATAGAACCTCATATGGATAGCTGGGAAGACGATATCCACCTTGATGATTTTCCTGCCTATCATGCGGCGCTGACCGCGCATTTAGAGAACCGCACCCCGTTTTATCAGGCCGAATACCGTGTTCGCAGCCAATCGGGAGAATGGGTTTGGTTATTCGATAGAGGCACCGTGATCAAGCGCGATAGCGATGGAAATCCTCTGCGCATGGCCGGTATTGAGATGGATATCACCGAACGTCGGCGCAACGATGAAGAGCTGCGTATAGCCGCCTTTGCGTTCGAGTCCCAAGAAGGTGTGATGGTTACCGACGCCAATGCTGTTATTATGCGAGTTAACCAGGCTTTTTGCCGTATGACCGGTTACACTGCGGAAGAAGTCGTGGGTCAGACGCCGCACCTGCTCAGTTCGGGATATCACGACAAAATATTCTATCAGTGCATGTGGAACGCGCTAAAGGATAAAGGTTTTTGGCAGGGCGAAATCTGGAACCGGCGCAAAGACGGTGTCATTTATGCCGAATGGTTAAACATTTCCGCTGTTACCGCGCCTAACGGCAGCATCACCCATTTCGTCGCGTCTTTTTCCGACATCACCAACAACAAGGAGGCGATGGCCGAGATTCACCGCTTGGCTTATTACGATCCGCTCACCTTGTTGCCCAATCGCCGATTGTTTCAGGAACGATTGGTTAGAGCGCTCGCTATTAGCGGCAGAAGCGGAAACTATGGCGCGTTGCTGTTTATTGATATGGATAACTTTAAGTCGCTGAACGATACCTTGGGCCATGATATGGGCGACATGCTGCTGATGCAAGTCGCCCGGCGCCTGTCCTCCTGTATGCGCGAGGGCGACACCGTGGCTCGTCAAGGCGGTGATGAGTTTGTGGTCATGCTGGAAGCGTTGAGCGGAAGTCTTGACGATGCGGTTAAACAGACCGAAGCCGTTGGCCTGAAAATTCTCGCCGCGCTTAATCAAAGCTATCAGCTCGCCAGTCATGAATACCATAGTACTTCGAGTATCGGCGTTACTTTGTTCAACCATCACAAGGAGTCTGCGGATGACTTGCTGAAACGGGCGGATATTGCTATGTATGCCGCCAAGGCGGCAGGCCGCAATACGCTGCGTTTTTTCGACCCGGAAATGCAGGCTGCGGTTTCGATTCGGGCTGCGTTGGAGGCGGATTTGCACAATGCGCTGGCGAAAAATCAATTTCGGCTTTATTTTCAGGCGCAGGCGGATCATGACCGTCAAGTCATCGGTGCTGAAGTGCTGATACGCTGGGAACATCCTGTTCGAGGTTTGGTTCCGCCTGTGGAGTTTATCCCCTTGGCCGAAGAAACCCGGTTAATCTTGCCTATCGGTCTATGGGTGTTGGAAACGGCCTGTGCTCAGCTTAAGCGTTGGGAGACTGTTGCTAAGGCCAGACATTTGCAACTTGCGGTCAATGTCAGCGCTCATCAGTTTCATCAAGACTGCTTTGTCGAGCAAGTGTGCGCCGTGCTGGAAAAATATGCCGTTCGGCCTGACCGGCTTAAGCTTGAACTGACTGAAAGTCTGGTGATCGACAACATAGAAGACACCATCGTCAAGATGCAGGAGTTAAAGAAGATCGGGGTGCTTTTTTCGATGGATGATTTCGGCACCGGTTATTCATCATTGGCTTATTTGACGCAACTGCCGCTCGATCAACTGAAAATCGATCAGTCCTTCGTGCGTAATATTGGCGTAAAACCCACGGATGCCGTTATCGTGCAGACCATTATCGGCATGGCCGATAATTTAGGCATGGCTGTGATTGCCGAGGGCGTGGAAACGGAAGAGCAACGCGCGTTTTTGGAGTTGCACGGTTGCCCTGCGATTCAGGGCTACCTGTTCGGCAAGCCGCTGCCGTTGCAAGAGTTTGAGATGCTTTTGGGGCTTTGAAACATCGTTTCCGTTTAAGGCAAAAACAATTGCGCGGCGGCTGTAGGATTTGACGCGAAATAACAGTGCAAATAACTGGCTGTTAATCGATTTAGCCGATAAATCGCTTCCCCTGTTGAGTTGCTGTGTTGGCATTGGCCAAAAGCGACAGGGACAAGCGGTGTTTCGATCCGGGAGTAATGAAAAGTATGGCTGCGCAATACTCCGCCGGGCATCGGCGCGGATTGGCAACCCAAGCCTGTTAGCCTATTTTGCATGAGCGCATGGCCCGGTAACAGGCCCGCCATATCGCCGCGATTTCCGTCTTTATCGGTAATTGACTCCAACACATACAAGAGTCCCCCGCACTCGGCGTAGATCGGCTTGCCTTGCAGAAAGTGGGCTTGCAACGCCGCTTTTAGCGAAACATTATTCTGTAGGCTTGATAAATGCAGTTCGGGATAACCGCCCGGCAGGTAAATACTGTCAACATCGGGCAACGCGCTATCGGCAAGCGGCGAAAAGAATATCAATGTAGCGCCCATTGCCCGTAGCAGCTCCAGGTTGGCGGCGTAAATAAATGAAAATGCGCTGTCGCGGGCAATGCCGATACGAAGACCCGATAACAGCTGGGGCGGCGTTTCTTCCTGCTCGGGTAGAGTGAAAGCCACGGCTTCGGGTAAGTTCACCAGCTCGGTTGAGGCAATGGCGGCTGCCGTAGCCAGTATGCGCGCTTCGAGATCAAGCACTTCATCAGCCTGAACCAAACCCAAGTGCCGGTCCGGGAATGCAAACCGGCTATCGCGAGGTATGCCGCCGAAGTAGCGTAGTTCGGACGGCATGCCTTGCCGGATCATTTCGTTGTGATGCGAGCCGGCGATGTTATTGGCTAAAACGCCGGCGAATGGCAGCTTGGGCCGATAGTGGGCGAGGCCGTAAGCAATCGCGCCCAAGGTTTGGGCGGTAGCCGATGCATCAATCACCGCCAGCACCGGCACCGAGAATATTTCGGCAATATCGGCACTGCAAGGATCGCCATCGAACAAGCCCATGACGCCTTCAATCAAAATCAAATCGGCTTCCAGCGCCGCTTCGTATAATAACCGTCGGCATTCGCTTTCGCCGGTCATCCAAAGATCGAGCTGGTACACGGGCTGTCCGCCGGCGCGTTCGAGTATCATCGGATCGAGAAAATCGGGGCCGCTTTTAAACACCCGGACTTTGCGGCCTTGCTCGACATGATAGCGGGCCAGTGCGGCGGTAATGGTGGTCTTGCCGTGATTGGAGCCGGGCGCGGTAATGAAGAGGGCGGGGCAATGAGTTTTGGGCGCGTTCATTAGTGTTGTTTAGTGTTAAAAGGTGATATGGGATTCATATTGTTCCCACGCTCCGGCGTGGGAATTCAGTCGGCAACGCTCCGGTGTTGCGAAACACCGTCTTGCCGGCGAAAAAAACACTCTGCCCCAAGGTCCATACGCATCAACGGTTCCGTTAGCGTAGCCGGCGATACAAGAAGACGGCAATAACATTTTTTGTTGCCGGTTTAATGCGAGGTGGTCGACGTGATGAGATGATTGTGTGCTTTACCGGGTGGGGTGCATTGTATAAGACATTGGGCAGCGATAATACTTTCACCGTCTCCTGAGCGTGGGAATGCTGCTGTTTTTGTCGCCCGGTCCCAATAAACAGCTTCACCACGACCCGCTTACAACGTTACCACGCCTTTGCTTCTATTTTCCATGCGCCGCAGTAATTCGGTCATAATCAAGCGGTACAACTCATCGCCCAAATACTTATCTTCGACGCCGCTGTCGATATTGGGATTGTCATTGACTTCAATAACATAGCCTTTGCCGTCTTTTTCTTTGACATCGACGCCGTATAAACCGTTGCCTATCGGCTGCGTGGCTTTTAACGCGGCATCAAGCACGGCTTTGGGCACTTCAAACGTCGGCAAGGTCGCAAAATTGCCGGTATCGATTTTATTTCCGCCGTGGCGGTAAATCTGCCAGTGGTTTTTAACCATGTAATAACGGCAGGCATATAGAGCCTTGTTGTTGAAAATCCCGATGCGCCAGTCGAAATCGGTATATAAAAATTCCTGTGCCAGCAGCAGCGCGGATTTTTGAAATAATTCTTCGACTTTAAGTTCCAGTTCTTTTCGGTTATGCACTTTAACGATGCCGCGGGAAAAAGACCCGTCAGGGATTTTAACGACTACCGGAAATCCGGCTTCCGCTTCCACCCTATCCAAATGCGCGGCATTGCCTTTATGCAACAGCCAAGTTTTCGGCGTAGGCACGCGATGGGTGCGGAATAAATCGGCCAGATAGACTTTGTTGGTGCAGCGCAGCATCGACGTCGGATCGTCGATAACGACCAAGCCTTCGGCCTCGGCTTTTTTGGCAAATCGGTAGGTGTGATGATCGATGTTGGTGGTTTCGCGAATAAACAAGCCGTCAAACTCGGGCAGGCGGATAAAATGTTGCTGGGTAATCAGTTCTATTTCAATGCCCAGTTCCCGGCCGATTTTGATGAATTTTTTCAGCGCGCCCCGGTTACTCGGCGGCAATTGCTCTTCCGGATTGATCAGAATGGCCAGATCGAACCTGGCGGCTTTGCGGGCGCGGCCTTTGCGCCAAACTTTGGTGCTGAATTTATCCAGAGCTTCGGCAAACACAGTTTGCATCGCGTCATCCAGATGCCGGTGCGATACGGCCTTTAAACCGATAATTTCCCATTGCTGTCGGCAATGCAGCGATATTTCCAGGATGGGACAGGAAAAGCGTTCGAACAGTTGTCTGGCGAGTTCCTGAAAAGCCGGATCGGGCGTAGTGCCGAAATAACTCATTAAAGTGATTTCCCGGTCTTTATCGGTGCTTTTAAAGGTGCGCTCCAGGGTTTGCGACAAGTCGTCCAACTGCAAGCGATACAGCGCTTTTTTGCCCAGATCGTTCAGTACTTTAACCGAAGGAATCACGTGATGGCCTCTGGCTTCGGCCAGCAGCGAGCAGTAATAACCGTCGGAAAGATAACGGTAACTGCTGCAAAGATTGATGATGCGGACACGTTGCTGAGAAGGGTCTTGCTCAGTCGCAAGATAAGTTTCGAACGTGATGACTTGATCGCTGGGATAATAAGGATTCCAGTCGGCAAGATCATCAACCACCAGAAGAGTACGCGCCATAACAAAAAACTCCTGTAAAGTTAGGTAAGGCTTAATTCTGTAACCGGCCCGTTGATTGCACAAGGACTTTCTCTAAGGATTGAAAAATATTTACTGATTGGCTTAACTGGGACTATGCTAATCAGTCGTAACGACTCCGCTATCAACGATAAGGGAGCGCGGATGGCGCTGACGATTGTGATTGAACAAGATTTTTTGGGATGATCCCGAATAAATCCGTTTATTGCTGCTTTTAAGTTTATCAGTGTTCATCGGTGTTATCTGGGATTCCCTGTTCCGGCGACCGAGCCATTACACTAAAACAAACTTGTAGGTTACCGTTATGTCTTATTGCCTTCCTCTTGCCGCTTTCGATACTTCCGTTTTTCCCGACCATTATGCCGCCGCCCGGCAACGCTGGCTGGACTATGCAACAAAACTACCCGTTTATACGCAACACCGCTGTTATCGATGCGCCGGCGCCGGGCCTGACGCTGAAGAACTGTTTACCGACGCGCTTTGGATCGGCCCGGAAGAGGCTTCAAGAGTACTGGTTTTAATCGGCGGCACCCACGGCATTGAAGGCTTCGCCGGTAGCGCGGTGCAGATCGATCAGCTGGGTTTGATTAGCGAAGGTCATGTGCTTATTTCGGATAATACCGCGATGCTGATGATTCATGCCTTGACGCCGTGGGGTTATGTCTGGCAACGGCGTTGCGATGCCGACGGCGTCGATCTTAACCGCAATGCGATCGATTTTTCCCGGCCTTTGCCTGAAAACAAAGATTACGATCGGCTCAAAAATGTGTTTTATCTGGAAGATGCCGCAAAGCGGAAAAGGGTTCTCGCCGAGTTCGAACAACAGCATGGCCGCGTAGCGCTGGAAAAAGCGGTCAGCGCCGGGCAATACCACGATCCGACCGGGCCGTTTTACGGCGGCACAGCGCCCGCGCACGGCTGGCTGGTCAGCGAAGATTTGATGCGCCAATATACTTTGCAAGAGCGGGATTTGGCCGTCATCGACCTGCACACCGGACTGGGTTCTTACGGTTATGGCGAAATCATTTGCGATCATCGGCCCGACAGCAAGGGAGCGCGCATCGCCAAGCAGTGGTACGGCGATTCGGTGGCCTTACCGTTGCTGGGGACGTCCAGTTCGGTGCCGAAAACAGGGCTGCTGGATTACGCTTGGCATGCGATTATGAACCAACGCAGTTGCTACATTACTCTGGAATTCGGCACGTTCAGCACCGATCAACTGTTCGAAATACTGCTACGCGACCATCAGCTGTGGGCGCAATCCGGCAACGAGCAAGCGCGTTTGGAGCACCGCAAAGTAATGCGTCATCATTTTTACCCCGATGACCGGGCATGGCGGGAAATGCTGTTGTTCCGCGCCAGACAAGTGATTGCGCAAGGCTTGCAGGGGAGGGCGTGTTGACCGTTATTATTCGCCCGGCGCTGGCAACCGATCTCGATCAATTGGTGTTGCTTGAAAAAGCCAGTTTCGATACCGACCAATTAAGTCGGCGCAGTTTAAAACATTGGATCAGCACGGAACATCGCGCGTTGTTGGTTGCCGAACTGGAACAAGCGATTGTCGGCTATGTGCTGATTATTTATCATCCCGGCACGCGTCTGGCCCGCGTTTATTCACTGGCCGTTGCGGCCGGGCACCGGGGCATGGGCATCGCCAAATTACTGATGGCGGCGGGTGAGCAGGCGGCCAGCGATGCGGGCAGGTTGCATTTGCGCCTTGAAGTCAGCGTCGACAACACTGCGGCGATTCAACTTTACGAAGCGCTGGGCTACCAGAAATTCGGCATATACCGCGATTATTACGAAGACCATAAAGACGCCTTGCGTTACCAAAAACGTATTCGCCGACTCAGCGATAGTTTGCAACATCGCTCGGTGCATTGGCTAAGGCAAAACACGCCGTTTACCTGCGGCCCGGCATCGTTGATGATGGCTATGCATGGCTTAAACCGGGCTTATCAACCTTCCAAGGAAGAAGAGATCAACCTGTGGCGCGAAGCGACCACCATCTTTATGACCTCGGGGCACGGCGGGTGTCATCCGGTAGGTCTGGCGCTGGCGGCAAAGCGGCGGCAGTTTACGGTTGAAGTTTGGGTTAACCAGACCGGTGTGCTGTTTATAGACGGCGTGCGCAATGAGGGGAAAAAGCAGGTGGTGGAATTGGTCGATAGCTGCTTTAAGCGCGAAGCGCAAGAGCAGGGCATCAACATACATTACGCCAATATTACCCAGAATGATTTGGTCAGCGCGTTCAAAGCCGGGGCCATACCCTTGATCCTGATCAGCACTTTTCAAATGGATAGAAAAAAAGCCCCGCACTGGGTGGTGATGAGCGGCTTCGATGACGATTGCCTGTACATGCATGACCCGGACCCCGAAGAAGGACGGCAAAGCGAACTCGATTGCCAGTTTATACCGATCGCTTGCGAGGATTTCGACCGGATGTCCAGTTTCGGCAAGAACCGGCTTAGAACCGCGGTGATTATTTGGTCGGGGAGTTGAGCTTTTTCAAGCAAAAAAAGGCCGATGCGCAGGCATCGGCCTTTTACTCAGCTTATCGGCTTACAGGCTGTTAACCGCATTCAGCTCTTCGAAAGCTTGCTCCAGACGAGTCACCATGCCGACTTCACCGGCACGTTGCCAAACGCGTGGATCGTAGTATTTTTTGTTGGGCTTGTCGTCGCCTTCAGGGTTACCGATTTGGCCTTGCAAATAACCTTCGTTTTTCTTGTAGTAGTTCATGATGCCTTCCCAGGTTGCCCATTGGGTGTCGGTATCGATGTTCATTTTGATCACGCCGTAGCTGATCGATTCTTTGATTTCTTCGGCGCTGGAACCTGAGCCGCCGTGGAACACAAAATTCAGGGTATTGGTCGGAACGCCGAATTTTTCGGAAACGTGTTTTTGCGAGTTAGCCAAAATGCTTGGCGTTAATTTAACGTTGCCCGGTTTATAAACGCCGTGAACGTTGCCGAATGAAGCGGCAATGGTAAAGCGCGGGCTGATTTTGCTTAATTCTTCATAAGCATAAGCCACATCTTCAGGCTGGGTGTACAGCATGGAATGATCCATATCGCTGTTGTCGACGCCGTCTTCTTCACCGCCGGTGCAACCTAATTCGATTTCCAGGGTCATGCCCATTTTGGCCATACGCGCCAAATATTGACCACAGATTTCAATATTTTCTTTCAAACTTTCTTCGGATAAATCCAGCATATGCGAGCTGAATAAAGGTTTGCCGGTGGCTGCAAAATGTTTTTCACCGGCATCTAATAAACCGTCAATCCACGGCAGCAATTTTTTAGCCGCATGGTCGGTATGTAGAATAACCGGTACGCCGTAAGCTTCGGCCATTGCATGTACATGTTGAGCGCCGGAGATAGCGCCTAAAATAGCCGGCGTTTGACCTTCCGCTTTAAGACCTTTACCGGCAACGAATGCCGCGCCGCCGTTAGAAAACTGAATGACGATAGCCGATTTTACTTTTGCGGCCGCTTCTAACGCTGCATTGATTGAATCCGTGTTAATGACATTCACCGCCGGCAAGGCGAAGCTGTTTTCTTTGCAGATCGCAAAGATTTTTTGTACATCATCACCCGTTACAACGCCGGGTTTTACTACATCTAGAATTTTCTGTGACATTAAGAGTTCCTGTTTCAATATGTTACGTTGAGGGCGATTAAGCCGAAAGCCATTGCGCTTGCGGATAAAAAATATCCGCTGTCCAATGCTGCCAGCCGCGTATTATAAAGTGTGTTCATACAATAGGCTACTTGAGCCGCTTGCAATGCTCAATGAGTTCGCCGAACGCTTGGATAGGGTAGGTTGCTGCGCAGGTGTAATTAAGTGCATTACTGTAGAAATACGGTCTTTTTCGGTATTCGGTATTTTATTGGTTGCGAGATTTCTTATAGCTCTTGGTTTCGGGGTCGACCCAGTCGGCAAGTAGCGTGTTTCGTCTTTTTATACATCTATTAAATTGATACAGTTATCTAATAATATCGTTTATTGACAAGGTTTTTTTAATTTACTATGAAGCCGCACATTGACGAGGACAGTTTAATAAATAGTTATGTTCCGGTGTCCGCCATACCACTATCTCTATAGCATATTAGTTTAACGGTTCGTTAATGCGTAACTAACAATTCCCGGTTCCCGCGAACTCCGTAGGAACCGGGAATCAACATCAAGAAAATCCCTTCAGCGGTATAAAGTAGCGATAAATCCCTGCTTTGAGCCTGCTACTTTTTTAAAAGCTACCGTTCACGCGACTGATTTCCAGTATTCGATACGTAATTGTACGTATTGATTGAATTAATTGTACTCTTTATCCTACAGACGCCTTGCCCTAAGGCCTTATGTTTCAAGGTGAGGGGCTCTGGATTACGGGTTTAACTCTTTACCCATACTTCGATAAAATTAAACTAGCTGTAGCTAACGGAAGGCCAAGCCTTGCTAAGAACATTAAATCGTAAAATCCCTAGCGCTCGAGATTGCCGGTGTCGACAATTTCAGCGTGCATTTAAGCCCCCTCTAACCCCCAATACCTTTAAATTTACAGCAAGCATTCCGCTAAAGAGTCCTCTTTTTCGTGGATTTTCGGCTGTGTCCTGTTGCCAAAATTCAGTGCCGTAGCGTTATAAATTTTTCTACCGTTTTTCGAGCATAACGCGCACAATTTAAAATTTCATCAAGTCGGCACAGCGTAGTTCAAATGAAAAATAATAATAAAAAGACAGCCATTAGCTGTCACCTATTCTCGGCTATTTTGTTGTTCAGTCCTTGGGTCAGCTGCGAAGAACAAAACGAGGCGCTTAATCTGAGTGTGGAAGATTTGCTCAATGTTGAAGTCACCTCCGTCGCTAAAAAGGCGCAATCCCTGAACGACGCGCCGGCAGCGGCGTTTGTGATCAGTAATGAAGATATTAAACGCTCCGGCGCGACCAGCATTCCCGATGCGTTGCGTCTGGCGCCCGGTCTGGATGTCGCTAAAATAGACGCCAATAAATGGGCGGTCAGTTCCCGCGGTTTTAACGGCCGTTTTGCCAATAAGTTATTGGTTTTAATCGATGGACGCAACGCTTATACCCGCTCTTTTGCCGGCGTGTATTGGGAAAATCAGGATGTGATGATGGAGGATATCGACCGTATTGAAGTCATCCGTGGCCCAGGGGCTGCGTTATGGGGCGCTAACGCCGTTAATGGCGTTATCAACATTATCACCAAACATTCGGCCGAGACTCAGGGCGCGTCATTAAATGTCGGCGGCGGCACTAAAGAGCAGGACTTCGGCTCCTTCCGCTATGGCGCCAAACTAAGCGAAAACACCACGGCAAGAGCTTATGTCAAAGGCTTTAACCGCAGCGATAACACCCACTTGAGCGGCGATAAAGCGGGCGATGACTGGGATAAGGTGCAGGGCGGTTTTCGCATGGACGCGCAAATCAGCTCTCGGGATGCGCTGACAACGCAGGGCGATATTTATCAGACCCAGGTCAATCAATCTTCTTATTATCCGCAAATTACGCCGCTTTTTCAGTTCACCGGAAAAGATACCAATAGCGCTTCCGGCGGCAATGTGCTCAGTCGCTTACAACACACTTTTTCGCCGACCTCGGATTATTCGCTGCAATTTTATTACGACACTTATACCCGTGATGAAGGCCCGTACCATGATAGTCGGAATACTCTGGACCTGGATTTTCAGCACCGCTTTGCGTTACTGGACCGGCACGAACTGATATGGGGACTCGGTTACCGTTTTGGTCATGATCATATTGTCGGTAACGTGTTTCCAAACGGTTCATCGGTCTTCACGATCAACCCGGTCAGCGTGAATGATCAACTCTATAGCAGTTTTATTCAGGATGAGCTGACCCTGATAGACAACAAGCTCTGGCTGACGCTCGGCTCCAGATTCGAGCATAACGACTACAGCGGCTTCGAAGGGCAACCTTCGGCCAGAGTCATGTGGGCGCCGCACAATCAACACCGGTTGTGGGCCGGGGTTTCCAGAGCGGTGCGGACGCCGTCGCGGGTAGAACAGGATTTTAATTTGCTGAGTTCCGTTACCCCGCCGCAAGCCCTGCCTTTTCCGCCTTTTGGCAGCCCGCCGATTGCGGTAACGGTTCAAGGCAATCCCGACTATCGCTCTGAACAAGTGATTACCTATGAAGCGGGCTATAGAACGACCCTTACCCAAACAATGTCTTTGGATGTGACCGGGTTTTACAACGACTACCGCGATCTGCGCTACCCGCTTCCCGGCACCCCGTCTTTCAATGCCGGCTCGATAATACAGCCCTTAATTTTCACCAACCAATTGCAGGGTAAAACCTATGGCGTCGAAATCGCCACTATTTGGCAAATGCTGGACTGGTGGCGCTGGGATGCCAATTACAGTTGGCTGCATACGCAATTCGATAACAGCATCGGCAACCCGCAGACCGGTATCAGCCCCAAGCAGCGGGTTTCATTGCGGGGCGCACTGTCGCCACGGCGGGATATTGACTTGGATTTCTGGCTGCGTTATGTCGACACCAATTTTACCGTAGGCACGTTCGGCAATACCTCTGTCAAAGGCTACGTTACCTTTGATTTGCGCGTAGCTTGGCGGCCTTACGCAGGTATCGAATTAGCACTGGTGGGACAAAACCTGGCGGCGCAAAAACATCTGGAATACATACAGGAAAACCAAACTTTGCCTACTGCTATCGATAGGGGTATGTACGGAAAAATTAGTTGGAGCTTCTGACGCATGAGCAAACGGGTCGGAAAATATCTGCCGTTGTTGGCTCTGGGCTTATTATTCAATACCCGCTTGCCCACGCAGGCGCAGTCGCTGGAAGAACAAACCGTATTGGCGGCCTTGGCGCTGAATATTGTCCGTTTCACCACTTGGCCGAGCGAAACGCCGATGAAAGAGACCATCGATTTCTGTGTGATAGGCGATAACGTGATACAACAATCTTTTACCGACATTGACCATAAACCCGTAGGCGCCAAGACTTTACATATTATTAATCTGTCGCGCTTACGCAATTTTGAGGACTGTCATGTGCTTTACGTCAGCGAATTAAAGCAAAATATTTTGCTGCAAGTCTTTGCCGAGATAAAAAAGCGCCCGCTACTAACCATCGGCGAAAGCTATGACTTTGCCGCGCAAGGCGGCATGGTCGGTTTGGAAAATGTGAACGGTAAAATCACTTTACATGTCAATCTCACCGCAGCGCACGAATCGAATTTGAATATCAGCGCCAGGTTATTAAAACTTGCCAAAATTATCGGTAACTAAAAATATGACGAAAAAATGGTTTAATAACGCTCCGATAAGGATCAAGTTAATCTCGATCATGACTTTAACCGCGATGCTGGCCCTGCTTTTGGCGACGACTGCGGTAGTGATCAACGAATACTTCACCAAAAAGACCGACACCGAAAAACAGCTGGTATTAATCGCCGATATTATTGCCTGGAACAGTTCCGCGGCATTGGCTTTTAAAGATGTGCAAACCTGCCGGGAAATGCTGAACGGCTTAAGCAGTCAGCCCAGTTTGCTTTCCGCTCATTTGTACGACAATACCGGCTCTGTTTTTGCAGCTTACCAATCGCCCAAGAAGCCGCCGGCACCCTGGACCGGGGAGACCGTCAAAACCTTGATCACCGTTTCAAAAGACAATACTCAGCCGCAAAAACCGGCCCAATCCCTGAGCGCGGTTTGGCATAATCGCTTACTCGAACCGGGCATTGTTAATGAGCCGTTATCACTGTATAAACAAGTGCTTATTTATGATGAAAATAACGTTCTGCATTTATTCAAACCCATTCTGCTGGATGGCGAGTTGGAAGGCATTTTGCATTTAGCCGACGACCAAAGCGAGTTGCAAGCCTTACTCAACAGGTTTTATTTAATTATGAGCCTGATTGTGGTTTTTACCGGCTTCTCCATTTTTATCGTTTCCACCAAATTACAGCAGGTTTTTTTGGCTCCGCTGTTAGAGCTGATGCAAGCCATGCGCACAGTAACCGATAAGAAAAACTTTACGCACCGGATCACCCGCATCGGTAATGATGAGTTCGGTGAAATGGCGACGGTTTACAACACGATGCTGACCGAGATTTTGCAGCGCGACCGGCAATTGGAGCAGCATCGGGCGCATCTGGAGCACCAGGTGATTGCGCGCACCCAGGAGTTATCGGAGAAAAACCACAGTCTTGAAGTCGCCATCCAGGATGCCTTGAACGCTAAAGAACAGGCCGAAGCCGCCAATAAAGCCAAATCGCAATTTTTGGCCAATATGAGCCATGAAATCCGCACGCCGATGAACGGCGTGCTGGGCATGACCGAATTGCTGTTGGGAACGGAACTCAACCCTTTGCAGCAGAAATATACCGAAATAGTCTATCGCTCGGCGGATTCCCTGCTTTCGATCATCAACGATATTCTTGATTTTTCCAAAATCGAAGCCGGTAAGATGGAGCTGGAAATGCTGGATTTTCATTTGGAAAATCTGGTCGAACAAACCACCTCCTTATTTCAGGAGCGAACCCGCGGTAAAGGCATTGCGCTGGAATACGAAATAGCCAACGATGTGCCGCTGGAAATAAGGGGCGATCCGTATCGCTTGCGCCAGATTCTGGTCAATCTGCTGTCCAATGCGATTAAATTTACCAATGAAGGCAGCGTTCGGCTTCTGGTTCATCTCAACCCGGACGGCACAGCCTGTCAATCGGGCATAGCTTTATGCTTTTGCATTCGCGATACCGGCATTGGCATATCGGCGGCGACCATGCTGCAATTGTTCAAACCGTTCAGTCAGGCGGATGGCTCGACCACGCGCAAATACGGCGGCACCGGCTTGGGACTTATCATCAGCAGAGATCTGGCGGTGTTGATGGGAGGCAGTATCGAGGTCAGCAGTACGCCGGGCGAAGGTTCGGAGTTTTGCCTTAAAACCTGTTTACAAGCGGCGCTGGGGCCTGTGCCGTTTCCTCTGGTGCATTCCGATCTGCGCGGTAAGCGGGTGTTGATCGTTGATGACAACCCGACCAACACCTATATTCTTAAAGGATATTCACTCGAATTCGGCATGATACCGCAGGTGGCTGACAACGGCGCACGTGCCCTGGAGATTTTGGAGCAGAGTCTGCAACAAGGCCAATTATTCGAATTAGCGCTGGTCGATATGAAAATGTTCGGCATGTCCGGCGCCGAATTGACGGCTATTATCCGTTCGGATTCACGTTTTGACGCGATGCGGGTGATTATTTTGACCTCCCGCGCCTTTGAGGGCGAACAGGCCATCATGCGCGACAGCGGTTGCGATTTGTATTTGTCCAAGCCGCTACGCAAAAGGGTATTGCACGATGCCTTACTGAACCTGTTTGCAGTGCCGTCCTGCACTACTTCGGAAACGGCATTACTGGATCTGCATATTCTGATGGCTGAAGATAACCCGGTGAATCAGGAAGTCGGGCGGGCCGTGTTGGAAAGACTGGGTTGTACTGTGGTTGCGGCCAATGACGGTTTGGAGGCCTTGGAACTTTGGCGGCAAGGCGGTATAGACCTGATTTTGATGGACTGCATGATGCCGAATATGGACGGTTACGAGAGCGCCGGACGCATCCGTGAGGAAGAGGCAAGGTTGGAGCGAAAGCCCACGCCGATCATCGCTTTGACTGCCAATGCGCTGGAGGGAGATCGAGAGCGTTGTCTGGCTACGGGCATGAACGACTACTTGGCCAAACCGTTCAGAATAGAGGAACTGCAAGCCGTGCTCAAACGTTTTGCCGAAGCATCGACTATGAGTCAGCCGCCGTCTGTGCCTTCGAAGTTGCCGCTTAAAGTCGATATCGATTGTGTTAACAAAGAGCCTTTAACTCTATTGCGCAATATGGGAGGCGCCACCCTGGTGAAGAAAATATTACAGCTGTTTTTCGCAAACGCCCCGCTACAGCTGGAACAAATAAAAACCGCTATGCGGACAGGCGATCTGGAGGCCGTGCGCCACGCCGCTCACAGCCTCAAGTCCGGCGCCGCCAATGTCGGAGCGATACGCTTTTCCGAACTCGCCCGCGCCATGGAACACGCGGCTCGGGATGGCTTGGCTGCAACTGACGCAGTGGCTGTGAGCGAACTGGAACAGGCTTACTACGATGCGGTAACCATCTTGCAACAAGAAATGGAATCGACATGAACCCGGCAAAATTAATTCAGTCTGAGCGCTTAGCGTATGAAGCTCATGACCGGCCGGATTCGGCGCGGTATAAGCGGCAGGACGACTGCGGAACGTACTGCGCGGGCTTAAAAGGAACCGGCTTTGTGCTTAAATTCGCCGCCGCATATCCCGGCCGGCAATCTCCTACAGAATATTTGCTGTATAGGAGGGGCTTTAAGCCTGTCAGTCCGGCCGGTAGGAATAATGAAGTACTTAGGCAACTCGCAATAAATATCCCACCGACCCGACGAGTTCCCATGCTCCGGCGTGGGAGCTCATCCGGCAACGCTCCAGCGTTGCGTGACGCTGGAGCGTCACTAGCGGTAACGATAGCCGTGGGTGGTTTATTATTGCGAGCTATCTTAGCGGACAAATTAAAAAGACTATTTTTCACAATCAGCTCTGGGCGTCTTATTTAAGGAGGGCTAAATACTTAATGTCCGTTCAATTTGTCCGAAAATATAAATAACCAAGAGGTGTACCATGAAGGTGCTAGTAATTGACGATGACGCGATGACGCAACTCCTGATTCAGGAAACGCTGTCCGCTCAAGGCTTCGATGTTATTGAGGCAACCAGTGGCGCAACAGGTATTGTGCTGGCGCTTGAGCATTCTCCCGATTTGGTGCTGCTCGATATTCTGATGCCGGGTATGGACGGTTTCGCCTGCCTTGAGGCCCTGCGCGAGCAACTGCCGGGCTGCGGTTCGACGATACCGGTGGTCATGCTGACCGGAGTGGAGGACATTGACTCAATCGAGCGTGTTTTTGCGATGGGCGCGTCGGATTTCATCCATAAGCCTATTGTCTGGCCTTTGCTGGCGCATCGTCTGCGCTTTGTGATGCGCTCCCATAAGCTCACCCACGAATTGCTGATTAGAGAGGAACGCCAGCGTTTATCGATGCTTGCCGCTCATCAAGGGTTCTTCGATCTTGACATTAAAACCGGATTGGCGATCGTTAATGACGAGTACGCCAACATGCTGGGCTATGACCCGGCGACATTTAAGGAAACCAATAACGCTTGGCTGGAACGCTTGCATCCTGATGATCGGGATGCGACGGAAAAGACCTTTCAAGCCTATATTGCCGGAGAATCATCGGAATACCGGGGAGAGTATCGGCAGGCCTGTGCGGACGGCTCCTGGAAATGGATTTTGTCGGTGGGTAATATTGTCGAGCGCGATGCTCTGGGCAGGCCTGTGCGCATGCTGGGCATGCATACCGACATCGATTATTTAAAACAGACTGAAGAGTGTTTAAGACTGCTGGCTAAGGTGTTTGAAAACAGCGGAGAAAGCATCATGGTGTGCGATGTTTCCGGTAATATTGTTGATGTTAATCGGTCTTTTACTAAGGTTACCGGGTACAGCGCCGAAGAAGTGATCGGCAAGAATCCGCGGTTACTTCGTTCAGGCCGGCATGATGACGCGTTTTACCGACAAATGCGACAAACGCTCAACGAGAAAGGCTATTGGCAAGGCGAAATATGGAACCGGCGTAAAAACGGCGAATTATTTCCGGAACTGCTCGGCATCTCGACGGCCTGCGATGCTCAGGGCCGGTTAACCCATTATATCGGGGTCTTTTCCGACATTAGCGAGCGCAAGGCGACGGAGGCCAAGATTGAATATTTGGCGCATCATGACCCGTTAACCCGTCTACCCAATCGCATCCTGTTGCGGGACCGCTTTGAGCAAGCCGTTGCCTATGCGGCTCGTAACAACTCAATGTTGGCATTGCTGTTTCTCGATCTCGACCATTTTAAGCAAATCAACGATAGCAGGGGACACGCTATGGGCGATTGCTTATTGCAGGGAATTGCAGACCGACTGCTGAAGTGCTTGCGCGAAGTTGACATTATCTGCCGACAAGGCGGGGACGAGTTTATCATCGTGCTGACCGATTTGAAAGATAGCGATACGGTGCAGCAAACCACGCAGAAAATCCTTCTGCAACTCAAGGAGCCCTTTGATATCGGCGGCGTGCAAATGACTACTTCATTCAGCATCGGCATCAGTCTTTATCCCAATGACAGCGTGAATTTCGACGGCTTGCTGAATAAAGCGGATACCGCTATGTATGCGGCAAAAAAACACGGCCGCAATACTTTCCGCTTCTTTTCCAATAGCATGGGCACTGTTTCGACCGAACGCATGGACATGGAGAAGGGCTTGCGCCAAGCGCTGGAAAAAGGCGAGCTGAGCCTGCATTACCAGCCGCAATATTGCCTTGAAAATCGCCGATTGGTCGGCTCTGAAGCCTTGCTGCGGTGGACAAATTCTACCGGTAAATGTGTGTTGCCTAGTGAGTTTATTGCTGTGGCGGAGGAGAACGGTTTAATGGTGCCGATAGGCGATTGGGTATTGCTTGAGGCTTGCCGGCAAAACCGCAAATGGCATGACGCCGGCTTGGAATTAACGGTTAATGTTAACGTGTCTCCCGTTCAGTTCATGCAGGGCAATGTTGTGGAGTCGGTGCGCGCGGCGCTGGCATCATCAGGTCTTGATCCTCATTACCTGGAACTGGAATTGACCGAAACCGATCTGGCGATGGATATTGAAACGGTTACGGCAGTGATGGCTAAGCTTGGCAAGCTAGGGGTGAGGCTTGCCGTCAAAGACGTTGGCAACGGCTATTCCTTTCTTAGCTACATCAAACGCTGCGCGGTAGATAAGGTCAAGATCGATCCGTCATTTGTCAACGCCCTATCCCAAGGCAGATCGGAAGATAAAGCGATTGTCCAGGCGATTATCCTGATGGGGCGGACTTTGAACGTGCAAGTGCTGGCCGAAGGTGTTGAAACCGCGGACCAACTTGATCAACTGATGCAGTTTGGCTGTCAAAATGCGCAAGGGTATTACTTGGGGCGTCCTCTTCCCGGCACCGAGTTTGAAGCGAAGACTGAGGCCTTCGGCAAGCCGTCATCGGAAAGGGAGCCGGCTTAACACTTCGCAGTTAAATTTTCGGTAATTTTTTACGCGGATGGCGCTGATAATGATGATCAACGCAGATTTTTCATGTTCATCAGTTTTGGCGGTGATTGCGAAGACGCTTGTCTTTCAGTATAGCAACGCCCGCCTTACATATAGGCTTAACCGCCTGTAAACAAAGCCTTACATAGCTCAACAATACAATTGTATTGCGAATAAAAAAAGTCTATTATCCGCAAAAAAAATTGCGCCTGATTGGTGTTGCGCTCGTCGGCTTCCAGCCGCAATGATCTAATCCTATAGGTCGAAAATTTTTGCGATTAATAAGCCGCCGCCAGAACAATTCACATAATAGTCACTACGGAACAAGATATGAACGACTCCAAAGAAAAACGCTTAGCAGGACGGTTTCCCACCTTTTGCACCGTTGAACTTGATTCAGGTACCGGCATAACGCGTAATCTGAGCACTACGGGCGTTTGCTTTACCACCGATAAGGCTTTGGAGCCGGATTTAATGGTACGTTGCTTTATTCCCCTGAAAAAAGAAACCGGAAGAAACATGACGCGGCTTCGCTGCGAAGGCCGAGTCGTACGTTCGGATAAGTCCGAAAACGGCGATGGCTGGGAAGTGGGGCTTAAATTCACTTCACTCGAGTGGTGAGTGTAAGTATTAGAGCGTGGCCGGTTTTGCATATGTCGGACAGTTGTTATTGCAAACCGCCACGCACGGCATCATGAAGCGTCAAATAATCGCGCATTGTTTCACAACCTTATTGAGTCCTCATTATCAGTGTAGTCTGGGTTCCACAATACGATCACCGCGAAGACACCAAGCTTTTTAGTTCTTCGTGGTGAACAACGTTCAAAGATTACCTTCAGTGCAAATCACAACCAGCCTTTTCGTTTAAAAAACCAATAAGGCGCAATCCCCGACAGTAGCATTAAACACAGAGCGCCGGGATAACCCAGCTGTAAGTTGAGTTCCGGCATGTTTTGAAAATTCATGCCGTAAATGCTGGCCACTAAGGTAGGCGGCAGAAATACCACCGCCGCAATGGAAAAGATTTTAATAATCTTGTTTTGGGTGATGTTGATAAAACCTTGGGTCGAGTCCATCAAGAAATTGATTTTGTCGAACAGGAAGGTGGTATGCGTCATCAAGGTATCGACGTCGCGCATGATCTCTCGAGCGGTTTCCTGTAACTCGGGATAATTGCGCAAATGCCGTTGCAAAAAAGAGATGGAGCGTTGCGTATCCATCAGGCAGAGCCGAATCTTACCGTTGCTGTCTTCCAGTTTGGCCAGTTGATCAATCGCATTTTCAAGATCGGAATCTATTTCTTCCAACACCAAATAACTGACATCTTCCAGTTTACGGTGAATATCCTCCAGCGCATCGGCAAGATTTTCGACTTTTTGATCGAATATCAGCACCAACAATTCCTGCGGCGAATGCGCCGCGACTTGTCCATGCCGGGCTCGCATACGGAGCAGACGAAAGTCCGCTAACGCGCCTTCACGTAAAGTAATCAGCCGGTCGTTTTGCAGAATGAAAGCGACGGTCGCGGTGCCGTGCCGTCCTTCGCTTTGGGCAAGAAACAGAGAGCGCACATGAATACCGGTGTTATCGGTAAAGTAACGGGCTGAGGATTCGATTTCTTCGACATCCTCCGACTCGGGGAGTTCCGTGTGCAAAAACGCTTGCAGCTGCGTGCGTTCGTCGTCACTGGCATCGTGGGCATCGATCCAGGAGGCTTTGGCGATGGCTTGTTTGAGCTGATCATCAGGCGGCGTTTGTTCTTTGAGCCGTCCCTTGTCGATATTAAATAGTCTTAACATTATTTACTCCCATTTTGTAACCGACATTCCGCATCCTAAAAAACAATTATTTAAATTCAATTGCTTGAGAATAATGTTGTTATTTAGCAAAAACCAGCAATAGGATGCTAAGGAAGACGCGGAACGTCGGTTGTGGATTTATTCGGGCAGGCTATCAGGGCGAACCAAGGTGACTAATTTCGCGCAGCCTTCGCTCAGTTCCGTCCAAGCACCGTCAAAAGTGAGTTGGGCTAAAGCGGCAGTAGGTAACAGTTTGCCGTTAGCCGATAACGGAATCGAATGGGGAGTTAATTTTAACAGCAAGTTTTCCAAACCGGGATTATGCCCTACCAACAACACCCGCTGTCCATGAGCATTGGTTTTTAGCACCTCCAGCAAGGTCGACGCATCGGCTTCATAAATGCGCAAATCGCAGACAATAGCCGATTCGTCTATGCCTAATTGCCGACACACCCGCTCCGCTGTCGTTATCGCGCGCGTTGCAGGAGAGCTGAGTATCATGTCGGGTATCAAGTGCTGATGATGCAACCAGTGCCCAAGCTGTTTGGCAGCGCTCCGACCGCGTTTTTTTAACGGCCGGGAAAAATCGTCCATATCAACCGACCAATCCGATTTGGCATGTCGCAATAATAATAGCTCGTGAGTCATAAATATTTTTGTCTATAAAGGGTGATGTACGTGCGCTTATGCGCTTGCAATACTATACCAGTTTACTATTTACATTTTTATTAAATCCCTTTAAAAAAGCCTCCGAAACGCAGTTAATACAAGGCATCCGGTTAGTGTTGGCAAGATGGGCCGGTGGTACTACTTATTGCTTGAAGAGATTGATTTCCCTATGCTACCAACGGTTAAGCAATATCGACCGGTTTTTTAATAATAAAAACGAGGTGGGGCATGACAATAAAAGAAGAGTTTGAACACTTATTACAAGCATTGCAGACAGAGCGCGATGAAATCAATTTAAAGCTGCATTTGGCTTCGATGGAAGCCCGGCAAGAATTTGAAGAAGCCGAAAAAGACTGGGATCGTTTAAAGTCTAAAGCCTCCGCCATAGCGGATGAGTCGGTGGATACTTCAGAGGCGTTTATAGCCAAGGCCAAGATAGTCGGCGAGGAACTTAAAGAGGCTTATAACCGTATTGGCAAGCGCTTGGCGGATTAGCCTTGATTGCGAGTTATAAGCTTAGGAACGTGCATGCAATAGCTTGAGCGTTTTATTCTCCTCTGCCCAGTCCTCTCGGCAACGGCTCCTATCCGGATACAAGTCTACTCCAGGAGTTATTTTCGTTAAGTTAAGCTTTGCAGTAGCGGGCCGTGCCCGCGACATTTAGCCAACGATTGCAGGCTTATAGCGGTCTCATCGCGAACACGCTCCGCTCCTACATAATGATGACTGCGAAGTCGGCTCTTGGCTCCGCTCAGCGGGCAACGACTTCGGTTAACTTAACATTCAATAACGCCGGCTAATTCCTGCTAACATGCTCTAGGAAAAGGAGAATATTATGAATAGTTCACGTTGGGCAGTGTTGGCTGCCATCATCGCCCTGATCGCGGCATTTTTTATTTTCGATCTGCAAGACTATTTAACCCTGGACACGCTCAAAGCCCGGCAAGCGTCTATCGACGCTTATCGCAGCTTGCATCCCGGTTCGGCAATAGCTATTTATCTGTTGCTTTATATCGCCGTGACCGGTTTATCTCTGCCCGGAGCGACCATTCTGACGTTGGCCGGCGGCGCGGTGTTCGGTTTGTTGTGGGGCACGCTGATCGTTTCGTTTGCCTCCACCATCGGCGCGACACTGGCCTTTCTGGCGGCGCGTTTTTTATTTCGCGATGCGGTTAAAGCCCGGTTTGGCGAGCGTCTGAACGCGATTAATAAAGGCATCGACAAGGACGGCGCGTTATATCTTTTTACGCTGAGATTGGTGCCGATTTTTCCCTTTTTCGTGATCAATCTGGTTATGGGTTTAACCAGCCTCAGCGTGCAAACTTTTTATTGGGTCAGTCAACTCGGCATGTTGGCCGGGACGGTGGTTTATGTGAATGCAGGAACTCAGCTGGGTAAACTGGAGTCGTTATCGGGTATTTTATCTCCGGGACTGATCGGTTCATTTATTTTACTAGGCATTTTTCCGTTGTTGGCTCATAAAATCGTCGAAGTCATTAAAGCCAATAAAGTCTATAAACACTGGATAAAACCGCCGCGCTTCGACACTAATATCGTGGTGATCGGCGCAGGTTCGGGCGGTTTAGTCAGCGCTTATATCGCCGCAGCGGTCAAAGCCAAAGTGACCTTGATTGAAAAGCATAAAATGGGCGGCGATTGCCTGAATACCGGCTGCATACCGTCCAAAGCCTTAATCCGTTCCGCCCGATTGCTGGCGCAGATGCGCCGATGCGTCGATTTCGGCATTAAAAAAGCCGATGTCGAAGTGGATTTTGCCGAGGTGATGAACCGGGTGCAGACGATTATCAAAGCCGTGGCGCCGCATGATTCGGTGCAACGTTACAGCGGTTTGGGCGTCGAAGTGATTGAAGGCGAAGCGAAGATTATTTCTCCGTGGGAAGTCCAGGTAAAAACAGCCGGCGAGTCCCGCATTATCACGACCCGCGCCATCATTATCGCCGCCGGTTCACGGCCTTTAGTGCCGCCGATTGCCGGCATTAATGACGTTGCTTATCTGACTTCCGATACCGTTTGGGAACTGCGGGAACTGCCTAAACGGCTGATCGTGCTCGGCGGCGGGCCTATCGGTTGCGAATTGGCGCAAAGCTTTGCCCGTTTAGGCAGCCAAGTGACTCAAGTTGAAATGCTGCCGCGTTTGCTAATTCGGGAAGACGCCGACGTTTCGGCCGCGGTGATGGCGAAGTTTAATCAGGAAGGCATTCATGTCCTGCTCGGCCATACCGCCAAAGAATTTATCAGCGAAAACGGCGAAAAAATGCTGCTGGTCGAGCATGACGGCAATCAACAGCGCATTGCCTTCGATCAGGTGTTGTTGGCGATCGGCCGGGTTGCCACTCTTCAGGATTACGGTCTTGACTCGTTAGGCATTGAAATTTCAAACAATCGCACCATTGAAATCAATGAGTTCCAGCAGACCAATTACCCGAATATATTTGCCTGCGGCGATGTTTCCGGCCCGTTTCAGTTTACCCATGCCGCCGCCCATCAGGCGTGGTATGCGGCGGTGAATGCGCTGTTCGGCGGATGGATAAAATTTCGCACCGATTATTCGGCGATTCCTTGGGCGACCTTTACCGATCCCGAAGTTGCACGGGTCGGGCTTAATGAGCAGGACGCCAAAGCAAAAGGCGTTGCTTACGAAACCAGCACTTACCCCATTGACGACCTGGATCGTGCGATTGCCGACGGCGTAGCGCACGGTTTCGTTAAAGTTTTAACCGTACCGGGTTCGGACCGCATTATTGGCGTGACTATCGTTGGCGAGCAGGCCGGAGAACTGATAGCCGAGTTTGTGCTGGCGATGAAGCACAACATCGGCCTGAACAAATTGCTGGGCACTATCCATATTTATCCAACCTTAGCCGAAGCCAATAAATATGCGGCCGGCGTCTGGAAGCGCAACCATCTGCCGAAAGGTTTGCTGTGGTGCGTCGCCCGTTATCACGCTTGGCGCCGAAGGTAATCGACAAGCGTTGCAGAAGCGGGCCACGCCGCCCGCGATGGATGCTACAGCTTTTTGCCTTCGCGTTCTCCGCTATTCAATAATCGGATATTTTATTTATTGCAAGTTGCCCTATCAGTCCGATATTAATCAAGCCGACTTTTGTCTATAATCTGGAGACATTTTAAACCCGCGCCGAGCAACGAAAATAAAGCGTTGCTATTTTTAACATTAGGTTCAGGTTCCCCGTTAGCAGGAGTAGCAATTTGAACCCCAAGAACAAGATTTTATTCGCAGGCGATCCGCATGGAGATTTCAACCCACTGATTGCGGCAGTACATCAATACAAACCCGAAGCCGTTGTGTTACTAGGCGATTATGACCTGGAAATGCCGTTGGAAACGTATTTGCACGAAATTGTCGGCTTAACCCAAATTTGGTGGATTGCGGGCAACCATGATTTTGAAACGCCCAGCAAACATAAACATCTGTTTCATTCAGCTCTGGCCGATAAAGGTCTGCACTTAAAAGTCACTGAAATAGCGGGCGTCAGAATTGCCGGTTTAGGCGGTATTTTTCTGGGCCGGGTCTGGTATCCGCCGCAACAGCCGAAATGGCTGAACAAACAGCATTATCTGCACAGTCAGCATACCAATACCCTGTCCTTAAAATACAAAGGCGCCATTTGGCATGATGAGTTTGAGGCATTAAAAACCTTAAAAGCGGATATTCTAGTAACTCATGAAGCGCCGGGAGCTCATCGGCACGGCTTTGATGTGATTAGCGAACTGGCCGTCGCGATGGGCGTAAAAAATATCTTTCACGGTCATTTGCATGAAAATTATGCCGGTACGATTAAAAACAATATCAAGGTCTTCGGCGTGGCAAACAGAAACGTTGCCAATTTGAGCGGAAATACGTTACGGTACGAAAGTTAATCATTCATTGATTAAGCGCGGAACATATTTTTTATTCGTTACAAAGAGCACGAACAAATGAAAACTTCGTGCTCTTCGTGGTGAATAAGTAGTGGTTCAAAATTCTTTTAACATTTTTCACTCACCACGAAGATATGACGTTTTATGTTTTCCTTCGTGATCTTCGTGGTGAATTGCTTTTTTGCATTTTGTTAAAAAACTTTTGGTTGTCTGCTTAAGTGGTTTAAGCCTGACTGCTTAAATAATCCTCATAATTGCCATTGAAATCGACAATCCCGGTCGGGGTTAATTCGATAATCCGGGTCGCCAGCGACGACACAAACTCCCGGTCATGACTGACGAATATCAAGGTGCCGGGGTAATTTTCCAACGCGGTATTCAGTGATTCAATCGACTCCATGTCCAAATGGTTGGTCGGTTCGTCCAGCACCATGATGTTGTTTTTTTGCAGGATCAGCTTACCGAACAACATACGGCCTTGCTCCCCGCCGGAAATGACTTTAACCGATTTGTTGATGTCGTCCGCACTGAACAATAATCGTCCCAAGGTGCCGCGTATGGTTTGGTCGTCGTCGGATTCCTTGCGCCATTGCCCCATCCACTCGATCAGCGTCATATTTTCTGCGAAGTCCTCGGCGTGATCTTGGGCAAAGTAACCCACTTCCGAGTTTTCCGACCATTTAACCATGCCGGTATCCGGCGTTAAATCGCCGACCAGCGTGCGCAGCAAAGTGGATTTACCGATACCGTTAGGACCGATGACCGCCACCCGTTCGCCGACCGCGACCATCAGGTTCAAGTTTTTGAATAACGGTTGTTCGCCGTAACCTTTGCTCAGTCCTTCGACTTCCAAGGCTAAACGGTGCAGTTTTTTGGTTTGATCGAAGCGGATAAACGGATTAACCCGGCTTGACGGCTTGACTTCGTCCAGCTTGATTTTATCCAGTTGCTTGGCGCGCGAGGTGGCCTGCTTGGCTTTGGACGCATTCGCCGAGAAGCGGCTGACGAAAGTTTGCAATTCGGCAATCTGGGCTTTTTTCTTCGCGTTTCCGGCCAGTAAGCGCTCGCGAACTTCAGTCACGGCTATCATGTAATCGTCATAATTGCCCGGATAAACGCGCAACTCGCCGTAGTCCATATCGGCCATGTGAGTGCAGACGCTGTTTAAAAAGTGGCGGTCATGCGAGATGATGATCATCGTGCAGTCGCGTTGATTCAGGATGTCTTCCAGCCAGCGGATGGTGTTGATGTCCAGGTTGTTGGTCGGCTCATCCAGCAGCATGATGTCGGGATTGGAAAACAATGCTTGCGCCAACAATACCCGTAGTTTCCAGCCCGGCGCTACCGCGCTCATCGGTCCGTTATGCTGTTCCAGCGGAATATCCAGGCCCAGCAATAATTCACCGGCCCTGGCTTCGGCGGTATAGCCGTTGTATTCGGCAAACACCGATTCAAGCTCGGCGGCATGCATATAATCGTCTTCGGTCGCTTCCATGTTGGCGTAGATTGCGTCGCGTTCGGACATTGCCGCCCACATTTCAGCGTGTCCCATCAGCACCACGTCGAGCACGCGTTGGTCCTCGTAAGCGAATTGATCCTGGCGCAAGTTACCCAGGCGCTCATTGGGGCTGATGCTGACGTTGCCCGCCGACGGCTCCAAGTCGCCGCTCAAAATTTTCATGAAGGTCGATTTGCCGCAGCCGTTGGCGCCGATCAAGCCGTAACGGTTGCCGTCGCCGAATTTGACCGAGACGTTTTCAAACAGGGGTTTAGCCCCGAACTGCATGGTGAGGTTAGCTGTAGAGATCAAGTTTGTGTTCCGAAGATTAAGAAAAGAAAAGAGAAGTTGTTAGAAAAATAGAACACGGATGATACGGATTTACACGGATTTTTTATCCGTGCTTATCAGTCAAATCCGTGTTATCCGTGTTCCATTATTTCGTGTTATTGAGTTTAATTAAGCCAAATCTCAGGCACTATATTGACCGTGTTCCGCTCGTCGCTGAGCCAAATCTGTCCGTCCTGAATGCTGATTTGCAATTGCATGGTGCGCTTTACCATGGCCGCGAGTTGGTCGGTGGATTCCTTGGGCAGATTAACGACCGTCAGGTTTTTAAAACGCTCCAGCTTAGGTTCAAGCTGGCTCCACCAGACAGTATTGCGGCCGCCGTAAGTGTAAACGATGACCTTATCGGCGCGGTTGGACGCTTTGCGGATGCGTTTTTCATCGGGCATGCCCATATCGATCCACAATTCAATATCGTCGGTCAGGCTTTTTTGCCAGAGTTCGGGTTCATCGTCGGTGCTCAGGCCTTTAGTGAATTGCAGGCGTTCATCGGCATTGATGACAAAAGCCAGCAAGCGCGCCATCATGCGTTCCTCGGTTTCCGAAGGATGCAAAGCGATGGTTAATTGATGTGCTTGATAATAGCCTCGGTCCATGTCCGAAATCTGACAGTCCGCTTTATAGATGGTTGACTTAAGGGCCATGGCGCGTTGTTTAGCGTTTTAATGTGATGACTTAGAAAATAACGTTAGCAACTTACCCCTTTCCCGCCGGGAGAATATGGGTGAGGGCAGGGGGTAGAATGCTTAGGTTATTTCGCGCATATTTCTTAATGATAAAACGCAGATGACTTTAGTTTATACGGAGGAACTTTATCGGTATTGATCGTCCACATCCGCGTCATCCGGGCTCTATAATTCTAACTGCCGAATACTATTGATATTTTAACAGATTTTAGGTTTCGAGTGTTTTACAGTAACAGCTTATCGTCAATGGCTATAAAACGATCGGTCAAATTAATCAAAGAAGGCGCGGTCAGCGCCGGTACGCCGTACACTTCGGTGGCGACGCCGTAACTGCTTCGGGCCTTATCCAATAACAGGCCGAAATCGCCGTCGCCGGATAATAAAATAATCACATCGACCTTGGCGGCATAGTCGATCACATCCAGCGTGATGCCTACATCCCAATCGCCTTTCGCGGAACCGTCGCTACGCTGAATATAAGGTTTTAGTTTGACCTCAAAACCGATATTCCTGAGTATCTGCTGAAAGCCCTGCTGCTTGCTGTCGCCCTTGTCTATCGCATAAGCAATCGCCGCAGCCACTTCCCGGCCTGCGGTCGCCTGCGCCCAGAATGCCGAGTAGTTGAAATGCCGCTGGTAACTTTGCTTGGTGGTGTAATAGATATTTTGGACATCGACAAAAATGGCGACTTTTTCCATGATGTTATTTAAGGAACGAGCAGCAATAATCGCTAGGGCTTTTAACTTTCATCGTGAATGCCGCGTTGGCGGGCACATTGAAAGATTCTCCGCCTTTTACGCTTTGCCAGTCAGCGCCGGGCAATAAAACATCCAGCTCGCCGTCGATGATTTCCATTAACTCCGGATCAGCGGTATTGAAAGTGTATTCGCCGGGCAACATGAAGCCCAAGGTTTTAGACGAGCCGTCGGCAAATTGGATAGTCCGGCTGCTGACATTGCCGCCGAAATAAACATTGGCTTTTTTGACGACGGTTACATTGTTGAATTCCGACATGGGTAGTCCTTTATAAGAATGGATAAATTAAGGGCCGCCATGATACCAGATAGTCTTGATTTAGTCAGATGCCGAACTCATTTTGCCAGCAATTCCGCCTTGTCGGTGTTCTCCCAAGGCAAAGGCAAACCATTAGCGCCAAAATGTCCGTCAGCCGGCAATTTTTGATAAAAAACGCCGCCCTGTTGTTGCGTAAGTTTTTGTAGTTGCAAATCCCTGACAATCGCTCCCAAGCGAAAATCGAAATGTCTGAGCAGGCGCTTTCGAATCTCCGTATCGTCGATAACCCCGCTTCCCTTTGTCGTCAGATAAACGCTGACCGGGCCGGAAAAGCCTATGCTATAGCTCAACTGGACTTCACATTGCTCGGCAAGGCCCGCCGCGACGATATTTTTGGCGGCATAGCGGGCCGCATAAGCGCCGACTCTATCGATACGCGACGGCCCCTTGCCGCTTAAAGCCGATCCGCAATGCCGGGCAAAACTGCCGTAAGTATCGCTGTCGGTTTTTCGGCCGGTCATGCCGGAGTGGGTGGAAGGCCCGCTGCGCAGATAGGGTCCGTTCGGGTTAATGGTCATACGGGTCAAATTGTCCGGTTTGATCGGCGCATGTTCAAATACCGGATTGATGACATGATGGCGCAGGTCTTCTTCAATCTGCGTAAAAGCAGGCAAGTCGGGATCGTCGCAACCGATAATCAGCGTAATGCTGTCGATCCGGCTCGGCGCGTCATGCACGAATTCAACGCCGACTTGAGTGGTGCAATCCGGCGACAAGTAAGCGATACCGGCACGGCGCTTGGTTTCGGCTAATTGCCGCGCCAATCGGTTAGCCAAGCTGATCGGCAGCGGCATTAAATCCGGGCTGTGCCGACACGCGTAACCGAATACCGTAGTTTGATGGGAAACACTGATCCGGTTGATGTGTTCATCTTCAAGGCATGAAAAATCAATTTCCCTGGAGGTCTTCGCTTGTTCGATATAACTGGTCACCACCGTACAGTCATCGGCATTAAAATCATCGGGTCGGTAACCGACGCCTTTGATCACCGTGCGCGCCAGTTCGGGCACATCGACTACCGCCTCGCTGGCGAAACGCGCGGCAAGAAACAACACGTTCTTCGATAGCGCGCACTCCGCGGTAATGGCGGAGGTGGGGTCTTGCCGGAGAAAGGCGTCGACGATAGCGTCGCTGACGGTATCGCAAAGACGGTCGGGATGGCCTTCGGTGACCGATTGAGAGGTAAACACAAAGTCGGTAATCATTTTTGAGTGCCCCGATTAAAGGTAGTAAAGTCGATCCCTTTCATCGCTTCATTGGCCAGCAACGGCAACCCGGCGCCGGCCAGAATCGTAAGCATATCGGCAGCGCCTATCGGACTCAGCTTTAACAGTCCGCGTAGCGGCGGCAAGGTCGCGGCCAGCATTTGCAGCATTGCCGACAAGCCGACCGCGGTATCGAGATAGCGGTTGGAAGGGCGGTTCTTGGTATCGAAAATGGAAGTCCGCTCGGAGCGGCAGCGATAGGCGTGGAGCAACTGAGCCAACGTTAATGCCATAAAAGCATGAGTACCGGCCTGTTGACCGGGACCGTAACGCAAACGGCTAAAACTGTAAACGCCTAAAGCTCCGGCGCTGATTACGCTTGATTCCCGCAACAGTTTGGCGTAATCGCCTCGGCTGACAATAGCCGCATTCGGGTCGCGCGGCGGCCGCTTGAGCACATCGACTTCAGCCGGGTCCAGCGCCAAAGCCAAAGCCGGAAAAATGTCGGTGATTAAATTAATCCACAATAACTGTCTCGGATTAAGAATTTCAGCCCCGCCCAAAGCGGCGCTGACCAACATCACTTCGATTTCGCTAAGATTGGTCGCCAGCAAAAAGTGCAGGCTTTTACTGATATTGTCATAAATCGCCCGGCCTTCGCGGATTGCTGTCACCATGGTTTGCAAATCGTCGTCCGCCAAAATGACATCGGCGACCGAACGCGCGACATCGCTGCCTTTTTCACCCAGCGTAACGCCGATATTGGCGGCTTTAAGCGCCGGGCCGTCGTTAATGCCGTCGCCGGTCATCGCGACCACTTTGCCGTTGCGTTGCAAGGCTTCGACAATGCGCAATTTGTGCGCCGGACTGACGCGGGAAAAAATCGTGGTGCGGTTGACCAAACCGGCCAGAACGGAAGGGTCCAATTTTTCCAGATTCCCGGAGTCGACAATTTCCAGGGTTTTATCCTGAGCGCCGCTTAAGCCCAATCTTTTACCGACGGAATAAGCGGTCGAACTTTGATCGCCGGTAATCATCACCGTTTCGATACCGGCAGCATGAAACTCGGCCATCAGCTCTGCCATGCCGGGGCGAATTACATCTTCCATGCCGACCAGTCCCAGCCAAATGAATTGT
>Ga0265327_10001023_pt1 | contig 39584 bp, 52 predicted proteins | sample 41621metaG_FD_202089 | JGI IMG/M metagenome (GOLD analysis project Ga0265327, IMG submission 202089) | Rhizosphere microbial communities from Carex aquatilis grown in University of Washington, Seatle, WA, United States - 4-16-21 metaG | ecosystem: Host-associated > Plants > Roots > Rhizosphere... | reverse complement strand
GACAAGTTCGGCGTCGGCGAACTGCGAGATCGTGAGCCGAGTTGACGGGCGAAGCGCCTCGAGGAACCGGGCCGCCACGTCGGCGACGGGCGCCGAGTATCTAGCGAGGTCGATCACGCCGGGTCCTCGTGTGCGGGTGCGTGCGCGTCGGGTTCGGACCCGTCGAGCGGCGTCGAGAGTTCGCCGAGGACCTCATCCACTAACAGGTCGAGGGCCCGGTGCATCGCATCCCGGCCGCCGAGGGCCGCGCGCATGATCCGATCTGTGTAGGCTTGCGGCACGGCGACCAATTTCGCCCGGATCGCCGTCGCGATCGCCGTCCATGCCTTATCGACCTCGGCCGCCGGCAATAGGGTACGCGCCTTGATCTGATATGCCTGTTCGGCAAGTTTCGCCTGGGCCCGTTCACGCTTCGCCCGTTCCTGTGCCACGTCGAGGCCGCCGGAGGCCGTCGGCGCCGTGTGATCGGCGATCCACCGCTCACAATCGGCGACGTTGTACAGGCTTGCCCGTCCCCCACGGCCACGCACCGCAACCGGGAGGCCGATTTCTATCCATTTCGCGACGGTGCGAGCGTCCACGCCGACCCGTCGCGCGAGCGTGAGACGGGTAATCAATCCCGGCACGCGCCGCCGAACCGGCGGTTTCGTTGATTTCGTGGGTGTTTTTGGTCGCCGCGCCGTGGTCGCTGTTCGTCGCCCCATTGCCCAATGCCCCTAATGTCGTTCGAAAAACCGATGAATTTTTGGGCCTCGTTTACCCGCATGGCGAGACGGTCGCGGAGAACCTATAGCGCCCCCCTACCCCATAGGCCCGGCGAGGGCATGGTCGGCGGGTCGAACGGTAGCTCCTGCGACAATCGACGCGCGACGATCTCACAATACCGTTCGTCGATCTCAACGCCGACCGCTGAGCACCCGCGGAGGCGCGCGGCGATCAACGTCGACCCGGACCCCATGAACGGATCGAGCACGAGGCGCCCGGGTGCGACGTTGCCGAGGGCCCATGCCATCACGGGTTCGGGTTTCTCGGTAAGGTGTGCACGTGTTCGGACCGGAGGCGCCGAACACTCGAACACGCCGGCCGGATAGGTTGGGACCGCGTCGAGCGCGCCGTGTGAGCCCCACGCGAGAAACTCGCACGCGCCCGAGAACCCGCCGGCGCGTGGCCGTCCGAACTTTTTCGACCACGCGCCGACGCCGCGCCACACGTACCCGGCGACCTGTACCGCGTCGGTGAGTGTCGGTAACTGGCGCCAATCGGTGAAGATCGCGAACGTCGCGCCCTCGACAGAGGCGCCCCGGCACGCCGTCAGCCAGAGGGAGCACCACGCCAGGAACGCACGTTGATCGCGGTTGTCGCCGGTGAACCCGATCCCCCGTTGTGCGGAACTGTCAGACGAGGCGTACTTCGACAGTGCGGTCGTCATCCGGTCGCCCCGGAACGCGCCGCCCGACGAATACGGCGGATCGGTGACAAGGGCGCCGACGCCCTCGAGGCGTGGGAGGATGTCGAACGCGTCGGCGTGGTAGATGGTCGCCTGGCCGTCGGTGTAATAGGGTGTCACTCGAATAACCTCGGATGGTTGCGTTCAGCCAGGACACACGCGCGCGCCAGGCGTTCAGCCTCGGATCGTGGGAGGCCGGCGTCGAATTCCATAATCGCCGCGCGTTCCTCATACGCGTCCTGTTCGGCCGGCGTGAACGTGGGCACGGGCGCCGGCATCGGGCGACGGGGCGACCTGGCGCCCGTCACTTAACGATCTTCGTGTTTGCCGGCATCGGAGGATACCCGCGGCGCCAGGCGCCACAGTACGCGCACACGGTGACGCCGTCGCGGTCGATCCGAACCTGGCGCGAGCCGCACCCGAGACAGGCCTCGGCCGGCCTCGAGGCGGGCGCCGGCGGGTTCGCTTTCGGCGGCCCCTGGCACGTCGCCGGCGGCCGTGGCGGTTTCAATGGTGGGTATCCCATCACTCGGCGACCCTTTCGAAGATCGTCGCGTCCCTGAGTCGGTGGTTCGTTGAGCGGGTGATCGCGATCCGCCCGGCGGTTCGCCATTGGGCGCGCCGGTGCATGGGCCAGCACACGTCGAGCCACACGAGGGCGCCGCCGGGTTCGGCGACGTCGGCCAGGGCGCGCAACGTGCGCCCGCGATCGAGTGCCGGCGTGCCGTACTTTGCGGCGTCGGCGGCCGAGTACGGCGGATCGGCGAGGATCAACGGCCATCGGCGACCCGCCACGCGCGGGAGGTCGTACACGGAACATTGATACTCAGCGGGTTGCACAAGGTCGCACCGGGAGTACGGGCCGGCCGGGAGTGAACCCGAGAACACGTGCAATACGTCGCCCGGGTCCACGTCCGGGAAAAACGCGAGGACCCGTTCGAGGTATCGATGCGGGTACGCGCCATAGTAGGCCGACCGGTTGCGGTAGTCCTGGCCGCCAAGCCATCGGGCATACATGACGGGCGCGCCTTTTTCCTCGACGATCACAGGCCAGTCGGCCGGCGGTTGATCGCCGTGCGTCCACGGGAACCGGGCGCGCCAGGCCGCGGCGCGTTCCTGCCAGGTCATCGATCCAACCCCTGCAAGGTATACGTGTCCGACGTGCGACCGACTAGACCCGCCTGTTGGAGATGGGCCAGAATCGGCCGTACGTCGCCGACCTCGACGCCGAGGCGGCCGGCGATCTCGTGCGCGGTCGCCACGCGCGCCCGGCCGAGGCACCATAGGACATCGTCAACCGTGACGGTATCCGCGGTCCGGGCCCGGGTCGGTTGTGGCAGCGCCGCGCGCCGATCCTGGCTTTTCCCGGTCAGGATGATTTCACCGACGGCGCGAAGTTCACACAGCACGCGGTACATGACCGCGTACGAATAGCCGGTCAGGGCACAGAGGCGATCCGGGCGTGCCGGGCCGGCCTCGAGAAACTCGAGGACCCGCGCCCGGCGCCGTTCCCATAACGTCAGATCTGGCCGAGGGCCGCGCCGACGGGCGCCCGTGGTTAGTACGGCCACGGCTGCCCCTCGATCGCCGCGATGTGTTTGAGCACGTCGGCGGCCGTTTTCGCCGAGTCGAGCGGCCCGCGCCGGTGGCCGTTCGTCGCCCGACTCGAGAGCAGATCCCACGCCGCGGCGATCCGTTTCGGATCGGATTGCTTCGACGGGAGGCCGTCGGGTTTGAACTGCGACGCATACGCCCACTCTGTTAGCGCGAGCACAAGCCCGTCCTCGAGGGCCGCGACGCGGGCGCGCGTACGCCAAAACAGAACGGCGACGATCCCGCACGCGACGCCGAGCCAGGCGTCGAGCATCGGGCCGATCACAGATCCCCCGCCTCGATCGCGTCGATCGCGCCAGGATCGGCCGGCGCCGGGTCGCCCTCGGCCTCGAGCGTGTCGGCTGTCTCCGGCGCCGGGTCGGCCTGGCGTGCCGAGCGCCGTTTCCGGCCTTCGGCGTGACTTCGCAACCGCTGACGCACGGGTTCGGGCGCACTGGCCGGCCGCGGCGCGTCGCCGTCGAGCGTGTCGGCGCCGATGTCGTCGAACATCGGCGTCGGCGCGGCCGCGCGGGCCTTTTCGTCGGCTTCGTCGAGTTCGTCGGCGGCCACGTCGAACAGATTCGGTTCGGATTGCTCGAACGTGACGAACTTCTGCCCGAGGAGCCATTCCTGCACAAACTCGAGTTCGGCACGGCCGACCGGGCCGAGGGAGGCGCGAAACACGAGCGCGAACCCGTTCACGTTCTTTTCGGTCCGGGCGTAGACGTGGCCGATCTTGACCTGGCCGAGCAAGATCGACGCGTTCGGCGTGTCGGGCGACGCGTATACGTACAATTCCTGGCGAGGACAGCCGAGGGCGAAATCGACGCGCCGCAACATGGGCCGCGGGTCCGGGTGATCGAGCTTGAACAGCGTGGATCGGACGTGCGAGTCGCCGCCGATCCCATCGTCGAGCGCGATCGCCATCGTCGCGTCGAACGGTTGCGCGCGAAGCGTCAGCGTAACGATCTTGACTTCCTCGCCGCGGCGTTCCTCCGTGCCATGCGTGATCGAGTCGAGAAACAGGCCGATTTTGGAGACAGCGAATAGACGTTGACTCATGCGGGTATCCCTTCCGGTTTCGTGGTGGTGGGTGCGAGGAACAGGTCGCCGGCCATCCCGGGCCAGGCGTTCGAGGCGTCGAACACGCGGATCACGGCGCCCGGAGGTTGTCCGAACGGGGCGTAGGCTTTTTCAGCGGACACGGCGACCACGCGCGAATCGTCGGGCCAGGCCACGCCGGTCAAAGCGTCGGCCACGCATCGGATCAATTTGTCGAGATCCGGTTTTTTCGTGTGCGGCACGGCCCGGGCCTTGATGTCCTTCGGCCGCGGCAACGCGAAATCGATCACGAGTCGAATCGGCCCGTCGATCATGCGAAATCCCGGGCACGCGTCGATCGTACGACTGGCCGCCTCGGCGACTAGTTGTTGCCAGCCTTTCCCCTTCGGGTTGTCGTTGACGACGGCGGCCCGCGCGCGGCCGGATCGACTTTTCACCACAAACGCCCGGGCCGATCCTTTCGGTTGCGGGATCCCGTGCACGGCGAACATGAGGCGCGGCGTCATCGTTTGCCGCCTTTCAAGAGGCCCGCGGCCTCGGCGGCCTCGAGGACGCCCGTCAGCCCGCACGCGCACGTGGCCGACTTGATCCGCTTCGCCGGGCACTCGAACGCGTGCTCGCCGCGAACCTCGAGCACGCGCGCCAGGGCCGCGGCCACGTCGCGCCAATCGAATTCATGGGCATCGGCGCCTGGCGCGATCGGCGCGGGAGGCCGTGGCACGATCGGCCCTAATTTCGGGAATAGCTGCACAGGCTTAGATCCTTTCGGCCGTCTGGTACGGCAACGCGGGCGTAGAGGCCCCGGGCGCCGTGTCGAGGTTGTCAAATCGGGTGTATTGCTTGTTGAACCGTAACGACACGGCGCCGATCGGGCCGTTTCGGTGTTTCGCGACGATCACGTCGGCGATCCCGGCATTCGGCGTGCCATCGCGCAACGTGCCGCCCGGGTTGTAATACTCATCACGGTAGAGGAACAGCACGAGATCGGCGTCTTGTTCCAGGGCGCCCGATTCACGAAGATCCGAGAGCATCGGACGATGGTCGGTTCGCAGTTCGGGCGCGCGCGATAACTGCGACAGCACGACGATCGGAATCCGTAGTTCCTTCGCCAACTGTTTCAACCCGCGCGAAATTTCGCCGAGTTCGATTGTCCGGTTTTCGGCGCGTTTCGACGTGCCGGCCATGAGCTGTACGTAATCGACGATCAACAGGTCGAGGCCGTGTTCGGCCTGTAGGCGCCGGGCCCGGGATCGCATTTCCCACACGCCGATCGCGCCGGTTTCGTCGATATGGAGGTTCGCGCCCGACAGCGTCGCGATCGCCTCGGATACCCGCGCCCACTCGCCGGCGCCGAGGTATCCGCCCTGTAACCGGTGCGAATCGACCCGCGCGATCGACGTGACCGACCGGATCGCGAGTTCCTCCCGGGACATTTCGAGCGAGAACACGCCCACGGTTCGGCCGGCAACCGTCGCGACGTGTTCCGCGATGTTGACCGCGAAGGCGGACTTCCCCATCGACGGGCGCGCGGCCACGAGCACAATCTGGCCTGGCTGTAATCCCCGCGTCATGTTGTCGAGATCGTCGAATCCCGTCGGGAGGCCGGCCAGTTGCCCACGCCTGGCGCCCTGCGAGGCCTCGAGGCGTTCGAGGACTTCACCCATGACGGCGCCAACGCCCACGAACCCGGACCCGGGCCCGTTCCCGGATGTAATCTGAAAAATCGTCTGTTCGGCTGATTCGAGCACGTCGCGCGCGTCCTCGCCGGCCTCGTACGCGGCGCCGATCATTTTCTGGCCGGCGAAAATCAACGCCCGAAGATCGGCCTTTTCCCGCACGATCCGGGCGTAGTGTTCGACGTTCGCCCGGCGTGGCATCCCGTCGGTTAAGGCGGCCAGATAGGCCGGGCCGCCCGATTCCTCGAGGTCGCCCGAACGGCCGAGCGCGTCTTTGATCGTCACGTAGTCGATCGCCGTGCCGAGGGCTGAAAGGCGTAGCATCGCGGACCAGATCCGCCGGTGGCCGTCGCGGAAAAAATCCCCAGGCCGCACGAATTCGGAGGCCTCATGCCAGGCGTCGGCGTGCAACAGCACGGCGCCGAGGATCGCCCGTTCGGCCTCGAGCGAGTGAGGGAGGACCCGCGCGGCGATCCCCTCGGTCATCGCCGGCCCTCACGCGCGACGTCAAACGCGACATCGGCGGCCAGGTCGCACGCGTCACACGTACCGATCGGCCGATCGTGCGGGCAACGGGCCGACGGCGCGCATGAGGCGCAATACAGGGTCGCCGACACGTCGCCGCACCCGTGGCACCGCGGGCCGGGCGCCACGTCGAACACGTCGCGGATCGCCTCGAGACTCGCACGGAACCGATCAAGGTTGTCGTTGCGGACGTTGCGGATCGTCACGATTGCCCCACCGATCGGAGTTCGGCCATGTATCGGCGGGTTTCCTCCGGTCCGGGCACGTTCGATCGCGGTTCGTCGGGTCGTTTCCGCACGGCGGCCGGATCGGGCGTGCTGAATTCGGCGTCGGCCCGAGCGCGCCAGAACTTGAACGCGTCGACAATCACGAAATCGGGCGCCAGGCCGGCCCACGTGCGCCCGTAGAACGCGATCAACGCCTGGCCGGCCTGTTCACGGTTCCCGCCAAACTTCGGCGCCAGGGCCGCCACGAGGCGCGTGTGCACGGCCCGCGGCACGCACCACGACATCGTCGGATCGCACGCCTCGTGATCGGCGTGATCCCGCGGTAACTGGCCGGCCATGACGCCGTCACGCGCGGCCGTCCGTCCGTGAGGACGGAGAGAAGACGGAAGACTGAAGATAGAAGACTTGGCGTTCGGTTGCCCGTTCGGTTGAACCGCGGTTGAACCGTGGTTCTCGTTCGGTTGCTGTTCGGTTGCGGTATCGGTTACGGCGTGGCTGCCGTCGGGTTGTAGCCGGGCCGTGGCCGATGCGAGGCCTTTCTGGCGTTGCCCGGCCCGAAATGCGTCCTGTTTCTGCCGTTCGGCGTCGAGGCGTCCCTGGCGCAACGTGTCGCCGTCAACCGAGAAACACGGCGCGATCGCGGGCCAGTACTTGCGAAATTGCGCCGGCGACAGACCGACCAGGCGCGCCAGGCGGATCGGGTCGTTCGGCAACGTCCGTTCGCGCCAATAGAAACACAGCAGGGTGATGTACGCGCCGCGTTCGGCGAGGCTCATAGCGGCGACGTGACCATCGGCGAGCCAGTCGGCCGGGTAAAATTGGAACGCCGGACTTTTCGGATTCTGTGCCATTTCTTCGATCCGCCTTCGATTTGTGCTGAGGGCGACTCACACGCGGACATTCCGATCGGGGCGACCGGTTCCAGCCCCGCGCGCGAGCCGCCCCACAGGTCGATTACCGCGCGATCCACACGGTTGCCAGGCGCCCCGAGGACGTGCGCCGACGGGCACCGCTATCTCGGATATAGCCCCGCGTGCGAAGGTCCCACACACGCGCCGATGCGGTTTGGTGTCTGAGGCCGAACGCGTCCTCAAGTTCGGCGCACGTGGCGCCGGCCGCGCCGGCCGCCTCGAGATAGTCGAAGATCCGCGCGTTCAACGTGCCGGCCGTGAGGGCGATTGACACGGCCGCGGCCTGTGACGTGTCCGATCCGGCCGCGTACGGCGTTCCGGTGAAGCGTTCCACCGGTACGAGTGGGCCCGACGCGTGCGGCGCCGGCGGTTCAAACAGACTCGGTTGTTCGGTCATTTCGGCCCCTTGCAGACCCATACGCCCGTCGGTTGCGTCGGTAGTCCGAGCAGCTTCGGATCGAGGTTCCAAATTGAGCAGGTTTGATACCCGCACGCGGCGCCCGACAACGCGACAAGGATCGCCACGGCCGCGGCCCTCACAGAGATCGGCGCGATCATGCGTGGACCTCGAGCGCGTCGGCGCCGTGTAGACACTGGATCGGCCGGTACTTCGACCGGTTTGCCCGGTACCACACAACCCAGGCCGTCGTGACCGAATCGGATCGCCCGTCGCCGGTATATGAGTGCCGCGGGAGCACGAGTAATCCGTCGGGAGGATGCGCGGCCAGCCAGGGCCCGCGCGGGTTGCGCGTATCGGTCGGTTCGAGGAACGAGAGCCGCAACAGCATCGCCACGCCGACCCGAGCGGTATCGACGGACCGCTGTACGATTGCGAGACAGTCGGGCGACTTGTACGGCGGGTTCGTTACGATCCAATCGACCGGAGCGGCGACCCGGTACAGGTCCGGGCGCGTCGCGTCGAGGGTCCAATCGTAGAGATGTTGGCGTCCGACATCGTTCGTCAGAATCGACGTCACGGCGCCCCGTTCGTTGATCACATTGACGATCGAGTAATCGCCCGCGCACGGTTCGAGGACGATCCCGGTGACGGGCACGCGCGCGAGTAGGGCCTCGGTCTGCCATCGTGGCGTGAAATAGGCGTCGAGCGGTCGGCGCGCCATTTACTGCGCGCCTCCCGGCCGGTCGGTTTCGATCTCGTCTACCCCGAACCCGACGAACAACAGGCCCACGGCCAGGCAGAAACAGATCAACCCGTCCTCCGGTTCGTTGTGGTAGATCGTCGCGATATAGCCGGTATAGGCGAACGCGGTCACGAGGCCGACCACGACGATCCGAATGACCGCGAGCGGGTGACGCGCGACAAGGCGCCAGAGCCCGCGTACGAGGCCGCGCGCGACGTCGGCACAACAGGCCAGGGCCAACCCGATCGCCCGCCCTACCCACGCGCCGGCCCGGGATCCGGCCGTTTCGAGGACCTCGGCGATCATGCGTGCACCGCCTCGAGACGAACCGCCCGTCGGGCCCCGTCGCCGCCGGCCGTGAGCCGGTAGATCGTGACGCCGTCGACCGGGCCCACGGGATCGCCATCGGCCCGCGTCGCCGTCACAATCGCCTGGCCGTCGAACGCGAGTAGCAACGCCGTGAGGATCGACCGATTCGCCGGCGTGAGGATGTCGGCCCCGTCAACGAGCACGAACCCCAACCCCGAACGCCTGGCGATCGCGAGTTGGACGGCGACGCCGACCCGGAACCGTTCGGATCCACTGAGGCGCGCGATCGATCGGCCGTTGACGGTGAGGTCCCACGGATCGAGGGCGAACGCCAGGGCCAGGCCGAACGGGCCGAGCGCCGTATTGACCTCGACGGCGAACGCCTCGAGGGCCGCGCCGAGGGCCGCCACGCGGGCGCCCTTCGGGCCGAGTAGTTCGACCCGCGCCTCGAGATCGTCAACCCGCTTCCGGGCCGCGGTCGCCCGCGTTTTCGCGTCGGTGTACGCGGTCCACTCGGCGGCCAGGGCGCGCGCCTCTCGGATCACGTGCTCGCCGCGAGCGATCCGGGCGCGGAGTGTCGACAGGTCGGCGTCCGGCGCCGGGAGTGCCGCGAGGTCGGCCCGGAGGCGTGCGAGGTCGGTTTCGGCCGTGGCGACGGTTGCCACGAGGCGGTCCCGGTCGGATCTGGCTTGTTCGCATCGCCTGGCGCGCGCGTCGGCCTCATGGATCGAGTCGATCGTGCGAAGCGCCGCGGCGATCCCGGCCTCGGCTGACTGCACCCGTGCGAGTAATTCGTCGACCTGGCGCCGCAAGGCCGGTACGGCGCCGGCGAAGTGGGCCGCGGCCGTCCGACACGGGATCGAGGCATCGATCACACAGCCACGTTTCGGATCGTGGGCCTCGATTTCGGCGATTGCGACCGTGATCCGGTGCGCCTCGCCTTGTGCGTGTGCGTACGCGCGCCGTTCGGCGTCGACCACGTCCTGCGCCGCGGCCTCCCTGTCAGCGTGATCGACGCGGTCCGGATCGGGCGGGCCGACCTCGGCACACGTCGCCAGGTTCGCCCGGGCGTGTGCGAGCCCGGCCTCGGCGTGTCGGATCGCGCCCTCGAGCCCCTCACGGCGCCCGGCCTCGGCGCCGGCCCGGCTGAGGCGTTCCCGTTCCTCAGCCTGTAGCGTCGCCAGTTGGGCCTCGAGCGCCGCCACGTCGGGCGCCGGGTCGGCCGGCCGGTTCGGGATCCGAATTGCGCCAAATTCCGCCTTCGCCTTGCGCCGGCCCTCGAACGCTTCCGCAAACAACGCGTCGACCTGTTCAAGTGTGCGATCAACGCCGTCGACCGGAATCCGCACGGCGAGGGCTTTTAGGAGAATCGCTTTCGCGTCGGCGTGCGCCAGGTCGAGAAAGGCGGTTGTGTGACAGCACGCCGCGACCACGTCGCGCCCGGCCTCGAGGGACGCGGCCAGGCGTTCGACGCCCTCTGTCTCGACGCGCGATCCCTTGTCGGTGCGCGTCCGGGTAAACAACGCCCCGTTGTTCGCCTGTGAGAGCGTGAGCGTGACGCGGGCCGGCGTGGTGGCATCCGTCCCGGCCTGTTGGATCCGTTCGACGCCGACGCCGCGCGCGTCGAGGCCGCGGGCCTGGCCGGTAAACGCCCACGCGATCGCCTCGAGCACCGTCGACTTGCCGGCGCCGTTTTCGCCATAGATCAACGTGAGCGGAGTTGGCGTGTCGAGGACGACGCCCGCGTAACAGCCGAAGTGTTCGATCGCGATCTCGTCAATTCTCATCGTGGCCGTCCTCGCCGGAGTCGCCGGCCGTGTCGGTCGTTCGGTGCATCCCGAACCGTGTCGAGGTTTTCGCGCGGGCCAGGGCCTCGAGATCGGCGCGCACGTGGGCCCACTTTTTCGCCGTGACATACGGCCGGATCGCGGTTTTCCCGATCTCGATCCCGGGTTCAACGCCGGCACCGCGGATCACGTCGACCACGGCCGCGGCCGGGTACTTGATCGATTGCGAAGGCCGGTGTTCGAACGTGACGCCGGCCACGTCGAGCGGGCCGAACTGCGCCGTGTAGCCGGCCAGGACCGCGCGCCGAGCGGCGATCGCGTGCATGAGCGCGATGTACTGGCCGGCGACCTGTTCCGCCTCGGCCCGGGTCGCCACGCGGACGGGATCGAGGGCCGTTGGTTCGTCGACCACGGGACACGCGAGCGAGCAATACCCACAGTGATCGCCAGGCGTCGCCGGCCACGGGGCGCCGGTCGCCTCGTGCTCACGGATCGCCGCGGCCTGGCCGGCTTCAAGGGCCTCGACGTACGTATCGACCCGGTCGAGATCGGCGGCCGTGTACTCGACGGGCACGGCCGCGCCGAACCGCACGAACACGAGGATCACGCGGTAGACCCGGAACCCGGGCCAGATCCGACGGGCCCGTGCGGCGTAGAACTGCGCCTGAAAGGACGCGCGGACCCGGTCGGCCGTCCAAACCTGATAGTGTGTTTTCCAGTCGACGATCTCGAGGACCTCGCCGCGGGCGTAGGCGAGATCGATCCGCAATTGGTACCCGTCCGGGTCGGCCGGGTTTTCCTCGGCCAGTACGTACGCGTCGAGGTCCAATTCGAAGGATTCGACCCATCGCGCGAACAGATCGTCGACCTCGCCGAGTAGATCGGCCGGACACGGCGACGCGGCGACGGCGGCCCGGAACGCGATCGGGGCGAGGTCCTGGTTCAAGGACTCTCGCCGTGACCAGAGGGCTTGAATGTAGGTATGCGCGCACGCGTGAAACGTCGTACCGCGTCGAGCCGCGGCCGATTCGTCGACTACGCCGCGCCGATAGAGTTGATCCCATCGGTACGAACACGCCGCGAACGTCTCGAGGGCCGAGCGGCGCCTGGTTGCGGTGAGGGCGGTATCCATCGGGCGCCCCTAGATCAACCAGGCCGAGGGCGCCGCCGGGTTCGCGTGAACGCCTGGCGCCGCCGCCGCGGCCGGCGCGGGCATGGTCGACGGCGCGGGCGTAGACACGGCCGACGTGACCGGCGCCGCGGGTGACTTCGCCGCGGGCGACTTCCCCGCCGGCGCGTCGAGTGCGAGCAGGGCCGAGGACAGACCGGCCACGTTCCCGCGGTACTGGCGCAATAGGGCGAGGGCTTGCCCGGGTGACAGGCGCCGATCGGCGAGCGCGCGATCGATATCGGCCCCGGCGTCGGGTAATTGAGACGCGGTGAGTTCCTCCCGAATCGCCGCGGCCGTGGCGTCGGTCCCACTGGCCGACGGCGCCGCGGTCGACGCGGCCGGGAACGCTTCATCGACCGTCGTGTCGCCCTCACGAATCGCCGTCGCCAGGCCGCGCAACGTCACAAGGTGATCGCCGGTGATGTCCTCGAGCCCGCGAACCTCGAGCGCGGCGAACACGCGCGCGGCCGGCACCCCCATCTTGCCGAAATACTCGATCGACTCGGCGCGCCGGGTTGAGAGCGTTTCCGCCTTGCCGATCGCCACTTTCTTACACAGGTTGAACAGTTGGCGGGTGTAGGTGTTCGGTATGACTTGAAAGATCGCGTTTCGTGTCGCAATTGCGATCGCCGCGTTCGCCGTGGTCGCGATCATGTCCTCGCTGTACGTGTGCCCGTTCTTGTCGGTGATCCGGCGCTTGATCTCGACGGACCGGGCGACGTTGTTTTCGAGATCCCATGCCACGCCGCACGCCGTGACGAACCGATCGTCGACGTCCACGATCCGGCCTTGAATCCGCATATGCCCCCACCCGGCCGCGACGATTTCGCCGAGTCGCGCCGAGGGTCCCTCGATCGCTTTCTCGCTGCCCTTGCGTTTCGGGAGCACGTAGAAACACGAGGCCGCCGTGTCCTCGTCGAGCGTGGCCATGCCCGACGCCTTACGCATGAACGTCTCGATCGAGCGCGGGAACCGGCGCGCCGTCACGATCTGAATGTCGATCTCGCCGCGGGTTTGCGCCTCGAGGGCGCCGACCGTCGGCACGTCGACCAGTTCGGCGCCCGCGTGCGGCGCCGCGTGTTCGTTCGGTGACATCGGGATCAATCCTTCCGGCGGCCGAATAGGCGCGCCGCGTATGAATGGAAAATATCGAGGCCGCGGTCGACGGCGTGTGACCAGAGCACGAGCGCGGCCGTGACGACGGCGACGGCCGCCCACGTCGAGGCGTGGCCGAATAGATCGGCGCCCGTCACGCCCCTAACTCCCGGAACGCGGCGTCGCGCGCGTTGTTCAACCGCACCATCGCGTCGTGCGATCCGCCGGCGTTATCTGGATGAACGCGCGGCAATTGCGCCCGGAACCGAGCCTGCACGGCTGCCACACTCACGGCCTCGGCCGCCCCGAACCCGAGCACGAGGCGCCAATCGTGGCCGGGATCCGGTGGTAACGCCGCGGTATATCCGGCGAACGCTTGATCGAGCGTGCCGACGCCGTACCGGTCGATCGCGCGGATCGCGTCGATATGCCCCGCGATCGATCCGATGTTGTCGGCGACCCGATCCCATCGGTCGCACGCCAGGCACCGCGGTTTCCCGTTCAACAGGAAATACACAGCCGCGCCCGGATCGTCAGGATCGCGTCGATTCGACCGCGGGATGCCGTCGTTCCGAAGTTCGACGTTTGTACTTACGAGTTCGAACCTGGCGCCGAGGCGACGCAATTCGATCGCGAGTCGGTCGAGGGCTTCGGCGATCGTGAGTTCTCGCGATCGCCGGTGGTACGTAGACGTGCCATCGGCGCGCGTGTGCGTGCGAATGGTAGACGATGAAAATCGAGCCCGCTTACGCCACGACGCCGGTGTCCGCGCCCATCCCGTCGGCCAGGTCAGCGGATACCGCGTGGCCGTTTCGTGTGTCGTCATTGGCCTATTCCTCCCGGCGGCCGAGGTCGACGCGCACGCGTTCGAGCGTGTCGAACGGCACAAGATCGCCCATGCGTTCGGCCTGGCAGTTCTGGCACCGCTCGAGGACCCGATACCCGCGTTCGTTGCCGGCCCATGAACCATCGGCGACGGGTTGCCAGGCGTGCACGCACGCGGGCGCGTTCTGCCCGGTCATCGGGTGTACCTCGTGCTCAACATCACAGGTCGCACGGCGACCGACGCGTATACGTCCGGGTTGATGAAATCGGCCTGATCGAACTGCGCCGGCGCCTCGATCTCGATCCCGTCCTCGCCCTCAACGAAGTAGGGGAAAACACCGACCTCGACGGTACCGGCGTGGTCGATCGTCGTGACCTCGAGCGCGAGGACCGCGGCGCGTGCGGGTTGAGAGCGTGTTACGATCGGTGTGCTCACGTTCGAAACCTCTTTTCGTTCGCTGAGTTAGGCCCACGTTCCCGCGTGGGCCTTTCGTTTATAGAGGCGGCCGGGTGTCTCTATTTCCGAATCCCGGCGCCCGGTTTGCGAAAACGGCCAGGCGTGGCAACCCGCCGACCTGGCCCACGTCGCGCGGCGTCAGTGCCGCGGCCGACGCGTACCGGCCGCCCCTATCCCGTTCGGCGCGCGGCGCCGAAAAATCGCCGCCCCACTTCGGCCGGCGTGTGTTCGTTGATCCACTGTTGAACCGCGACTCCGTCGAATAGGCGACCCGGGCCCGACTTTGGCCGGATCGCCGGGTGTGCACGGCGCCGCGCGTTGTCGACCTGGCGCAACGTCCAGCCGAGGCCCTCGGCGAGTTCTTCACGCGTGAGCACCGCCGGAATTCGATCGCCCACAAGCCAGCGGTTCAACGGTCGACCTCAGCGCCCGACCGATCGGCCGCTTCGCTTACGGTCTTGACAGGTGAGGCGTTGACGACATACCGCCCGACGGGAAACCCGAGCACCGCGGCGAGTGCGCGCGCCGTTCGCACCGTTTGCGTGTCGTTGGCGAGGAACCGGTACACGGTCCGATGCGCGATCGCGCCGTTCGTCCGATCGGCCAGATCCCGCGGATCGAGGCCGGCCGCCGCGGCGTCCTCTGTCATTAATTGCCCGTTGAACCGAACGCGCGGAAGTGGGTTCGTTGCCATTGCAACGAGACAATACGATCGGACGCGTTGCCGCGTCAATGTCTTTTTTGGTCGCCTGTTGCCGTGTCAATGCCGACGGCAGTAAATTTGAGGCGTGCCGAACCGGGTACGGGTGCGAACCTATGGCGCGTTCGGCGATCAACTGCGCGCCTGGCGTGGCGATCGCGATGTCGAGGAAATCGCGCGCCAGGTGCGCCAGTTGGGCCTCAAGTTCGACGGGGCGACGTTGCGAGGATGGGAATACGGTTGGAGCGGGAACCCGGATCTCTCGCGATTCCTGGCCTTGAGCCTCGTCTACGGACGTACGTTGCACGAGGCGCTCGCCGCCCTCTTTGCCGATAGACCGACAGCGGTTGACCTAATCCGTCAATTTGGTACGGCACACTCAACCGCGGAAGGTGGCACGGATGCGATCCCTTCGACTCGTATCAAGGAACTACTCGGCAAACTCGAGACACTCGAACGACGGAACAAGGACCTTACGGAGCGACTCGACGCCGCCGGCGATCTCGCCGTGCGCCTCGTTAACCTCGCTGTCATTGGCGAACAAGATCGAGCGGCTACGGGCCCGAGTGCCAAAAGCCGCAAACGTGGTCGAACGCCTCGTCGATGATCTGTTGTTGGAGGTCGATTTGTTATGAGCACGCGCGGAGTGTCAGCGGTCACGGTTGGCGCGATCGTGGTGGTCGGCGCCGCCGCCGTCGGGTTCGGCCTCGTGCGGGCGTTTCCGGCCCTGCGAAACACGCATCGGACCGACGGCACTTGCGAATTGCGGGCGCGCGCCGCCGTGGCGGGCCGCGTGATCGCCCTCGAGAACCTCGACGCCGTCCCGTGGCAGGATGCGCGGATCGTCGTGCGCGGGTTCGAGCACGTCGCCGGCCGGTCAGCGCCCACGGGCCCGCATGAAACCACGCGGCCGACGGTCGATCGTGGCCTCAACGCGATCGGCGTCGACAGCTTGCAGACGTCGACGGGCGCCCGATGGTCGGCGTTGACCATGCAACCCGCCGAGGTCGAGATCGTCGCCACGTTACGCGGCGAACCGTGTCGCGCGGCGATCGACTTCCCGGCCCGGTGATCCAATGGCCCGCCGACGGCGCGAACGCGGGAACGTGCGCCGCAAACGATCCGGCCTCCAGGCGTACGTGCGCGTCGCCGGCGTCCTGTATTCCAAGATGTTTCCGGCCGACACGCCGCGGGAAACCTGGCGCGCGTGGATCGATGCGACCGTGGACGAACCAGCCGCGGGCACGTTGGCCGCCGACGTCGAGGTCTACCTGGCGACCCTGGCCGACCGACCGAAACGGGAGGCCGAACGCCGCGTGCAGTTGGCGTACTGGATCGCGCGGTTCCCGAAACGGCCGCGCCGGTCAATCACGGCCGTCGAGATTCGGATCGGCGTCGCCGATCTCTTGAACACGGGCCGCGCGGCGTCGACCGTGCGCCATTACCTCACGGCCTTGCATCATTTATGGTCGACACTCGACGGGCGCGCCGCGCCGAACCCGTTACGCGACGTGCCGCGCCCGCGTCAACCGGCGCCCTTGCCACGCGCGATCCCCTATCCCGTGATCGAGGGCATCCTGGCCGAGTTCGCGACGCACCGGCACGGGAAACTCGACGCCGCGGCGCTCGAGCAGATTCGTACCCGGTGCGCGGCCGGTGAGCCGCAACGGGCCCTGGCGCGGGCGTTCGGCGTGACCGACGCCGCCGTGTCTAAGATCATCCGAGGCGCCCGCAAGGCGGGCGACCCCACGCCGGCGAAAACCGCGGCCCGGTTGCGGGTCCTCGCCTACACGGGCATCCCGCCGGCCCAAATCGGCGCCCTACAGCGTGCGGACATTGACTGGCAGGGCGGTACGGTCCTCGTGCGCCCGCGTCGCAAGGGCGCCGGCGCGCCGCCCCGCCGGCACCCCCTCACGGCCGCCGGCCTGGCCGCCCTTGAGGCGTTCGCCGCGGTCGACGCGTTCGGGCCGTTCAATACCTCGAGCGCCCATCATGCGTTCCGTCGGGCCGTCGATCGCTACTGCCGGCGCCTCGAGGACGATCCGGCGACCCACGAGGCCGGCGTCGCCCTCCGGGTACAACTGGCCGACGTGCGCCCCTACGATCTGCGCCATTCGTTTCTAACGGCCGTGTACGCCGTCGCCGATCGGTCGATCGTCCAGGCGTTCGGATCGCACGCCGATCCGCGCACGTCGGACCGGTACACCCTGGCCGGCGTCGCGCCCGCCATGCGCGCGGCCGTCGAGGCCTTGAACGCGGCCGGGTTCGGACCGGGCAATCCGGGCAACGAAACGGGCAACATTGCGGCGCCGCAACCGTCCACGACGGGCCAGAAGCGACCATCTGAGGTACATGCCGACAGCAGCATGATGATGTCAGAATCGCCGGAAAACGTCTGATTTTATGGGGTTGTGAGTGGCGCGCCCGGCCGGAATTGAACCGGCGGCCCCCCGCTTAGGAGGCGAGGAAGGACGCCTGTAACCGATAGCCGTTGCGCCGTTTACGCGAGCCGGGCAACTGTGCGGGCAATTTTTCGCGAGTGGTCGCCGTGTTCGCCCCGCGTTCTATTATCCACGGCCGCCGGTCCTGGCGCTAGTGCCGCGCGTCGCCCGCATACGTCGCACTCGAGGCCGGCGCCGCGTTCGTCCTCGACGCGCCGCACGAGGATCGCCCGGCCCGCGTTGCACGCGCCGCACGAGGGACACGACAGATCGGGCACTCGCGACACAAGGATCGACCTCGACATACGTTCGAGAGAAAGGCACGCGCGGCCGGCGCCCCGAACGGCCCGGAGGATAGCCGATCGGTCGGTTGTGGGCCGGCCGCGCGTGAGCACGTCAACCGGTGTACCCCGGCTGATAGAACCCGAGAGCCCGGATCGAGGCCTCAGTGATTCACGATCCGCCGGCGTCGGCCGTCGCGAGGGCCGCGTGTTTCGCCGCGCCCGCGGCGATATGGTCACAGATCGCGTCAAGGTCGGCCGGTGTCAGCGTGCCGTTCTGCGACCCGATGAACTGCCGAATTTCGGCAACGGTGGCCGCGCCGACCGTGACCAACTTTTGACCGAATTCGATCCAGGCGAGAGCCGCGGCGATCGTCATTTCGTCCCCCCCACGGTTGTGTTGATGGTTTGAATCTGGCCGAGCGCGTTCGTCAGTTTGGACACGAATGGCAACGAGGGCGCCAGGGTCGCCGCGGCCGTCGCGATGTCATTCGCCGCGGCCACGTAGGCCACGAACGACGCCGGCGCCGGGTCGCCCGGTTTCCATAGCTTCAGGGCCGCCGCGGCCTGTTCGTTGACCGTGAACGCTTTCGCGAACGCTTTCGCGATCGCTTGATGTTTCGCCGTCGTGAGGCCGAGCGCCGCGGCGTCGGGCGTACACGTCGTGATCGGTTGCGTTTGGTCAGCCAGGGCGTTACAGGTCGACCGCTCGAGGTCGTGCGCGGCCTCGAGGGCCGTTTCGGCGGCCTCGAGCGTGACCACAGATCCGGCCTTGATCGCGGTCGCCGTTTGCCCGCACGCGGCCGTGCTGAGGGCGCCGAGGCCGACGGCCACCGCCAGGAACCACGCGCCGATCTTGTTCGGGAGGCCCGACGTCCGCATCACGCCCGATACGATCCCGATGATCAACGCCAGGCCGCGCAATTTCGGGAGCCAGGCCGGCGGCAGACCGTAGTACGCGGCGACTTCGGGCGACGTGAACGCCGTTGAGAGCCCCACGATCACGGCCGCGGCGATCGCGATGTTCCATTTGAGATCGTCCGAGGTCCAACCGAACCCGGCGAATAGCTTCGACAACATGATCCAATCCTTTCGAAGTGTCCGGTTAGCGTTTCAGCGGAACGGGCACTGTCCCGCCGTCGAGATAGCCGCACGCGCCCGAGGCGACGGCGAGGTCGCCCCACTGTTGCCGGCCCGCTTCCGGTGGCCTGGCGTACCAATAGGCCTCATAGCTCGTGTGCTCTGCGGCCACGAGGCACAGCGGGATCCCGGGACCCCACGCCGACAACGTCCAGCCGACCCCGGCGTGGCCGGCCAGGTGCCAGGCGATCGAATGTTGATCGGCGCCGACGCCGTCGGCCTTGAACTGTGCGGCGAAGTTCGTCGCGAGTTGTGGATCGTCGCCTGGCGTGCCCGCGTACGGGCCGTTCTGTATCAGCCACACGTGCACGAACGGCGCGACCCGTGACCACGCGCCGGCGTTGCCGTCCGGGTTCCACGTGTGATCGTCATCGTTGCACAACGCGTCCGTGCCGGCCGGCGCGTCGACATCGGACGTCATATGGATCGCGATGATCGCCGACGGTAACGTCGCCCGACCCCACTGTTCGAGCTTGCCCCATGAACACGAGCTGATTTCGTACTTCCCGGGTTCCCATCCGTACGGAACGGCGAACCGGATCAACCGCTGCGCTCGAGGCCGCGACAAGAGCGGCGTTAGCGTCGAGATCGTTTGATCGACCGTCCACCCGTCCGGGTGTAGGAACACGATCGGCACGAGGCCGGCATCGTAAAAGGTTTGCGCGATGTCGAGGAACTTTTCGAAGTTATCGCCGTTCGCGTGGGCGGGATCTTCCCATCTCCAATCGTGCGGCGCGTACTGGCCGTGGTAGCCGTCCGAATCGACAATCGGACCGATCACGACGTGCGTATAGTGGAGCGTGTCCCGGAGGCAATGAATAATCGCGGTCTGTTGATCGGCCGTGTAGTTCGCGAAGAAATCGGTCGCGATGATGTTGTCGGGCGCGCCGGGCCGCGGCCCCCACGGGATCGATAACCCCGGGCACAACGAGGCCGTCGGCCACATGGCGCCGCGGACGGCGGCCAGTTGCGGCAACGTGTAGGCCGTGAGCGGATCAACATGGGTCGCCTCGATCGCGATCCGGTTATGACACCCGCCGACCGTCGACCCGTTGCACGTTTCCGGGTGTAGTTGCGTCTCGGCCGCGTTCCACCCGTCGGCCGCGTCGACTACCACATACGCATCCGGCAATGGGCGCCGGGCCGCCGGGATCGTGATCAACGCGTAACCGTCGGCGTTCGTGACGCCGTCGACGAACACGCCAGGGGCGACGTTCACGTGCACGGCGAGGCCCGGAACCGGATACGTACAGGCCCCCGGCGCCGTCGCCGTGTCCGAGGCCGCGTCACACGTGACGATGTCGATCGCCAGTGGGCCGAGGACGGGCGCCGCGGGCGCCACGGCCGCCGGCGACACGGGAGGCGCGACGCGCGGAGGCGGTACCGTCGCGCACGCAACGAAGACGAACAGGGCCGAGGCGAGGCCGGCCAGGGTGACGCGTCGAGTCTCGAACATGGGATCTATCCTTCCGTGACCGGGTACACGGTGCCCTTGCGCCGTTGTACGTGTAAGTGTTCGTTCGCCTGGCCGCGGTTCTCGATCCACCCCCAGAACCACGCCACGCCGAGGCCGCCGCCGATCGCGGTCGGTGATTCGCCGTCGCCGAGGACCGTTACCAGTTCACGTAAGAACGCATCCTTGCCGGCGTCGTCGAATTCGTGCGTCCGAAGGTCGTACGCTTCGCCGAGCGTGTGCGGGTCGGTGGCCGGGTGCGCCTCAGTGCCACACGTGATCATCAGCACGCGCCCGAACGTGCGCGCCGTCGCGCCGAGGGCCTCGAGGATGCGAAACCCGGCCGGCGCGATCACGTCGAACCGCACGCCAGGCTTGTAGACCACGCCATACCCGATCATCGGAGCACCCCGCCGACACGGCTGTGGGCCAGTTGCGGATCGGACGTGAGGATGCGATCGATGTTCGCCAGGTGATCATCGATCGCTTTCAACCGAGCCTCGAGCACGTCGCGCCGTTCGTAGATCGCGGATTCGTCCTTCAAATGCGCGCGTAACTCTATCTCGAGGGCCTCGAGCCGACGATCCTGTGTTGCGCCGTCGCGACTAGCCGCCGAGAACCAGCCGCCCCACGTGAAAATCTGCGAGATCACTAGGATCCCGATCGTGGCGAGCGGTAACAGGTTTTGCCCGAACCACGATTCACGTTCGACGATCTCGACGGGTGCGGCGTCCTCGGTGTATTCCGCGTGAGGTCGTTGCGGCGTCATTTTGCGTCCGAGGGCGCGATACCAGATGCCTTGATCTGAGCGTCGGCGGCCGATCGAATACCCATGTAAATCGCGCCGGCGAGTTGATCCGGTTTGTACCCTGCCGGGTCGATTCCGACCGCCGACAAGATCGCGCCGCATCCCGTCGCGAGCATGGCGGTTGCCGTGCCCGCACTCCCGATCGGCTGTTCGAGCACGATCTCGACCTCGCCGGCTTTCGTGCGCGTGGGCGTGTCGCCGTCAACCGCGTTGTTGTAGCCGGACACAATCACAGAGATCCGCGCGGCGATCCCTTGCGCGTCGAGATCGTCACTCGTATCGATCGTGATCCGGCTTGTCCGCCATTCGTTGCACTGTCCGACCGGCGCGAGCATGGGGCGAAGCGTCGACGTTTTTAAGGACACGATGGGTACTCCCTACCAGTTAACGACGTTGTATGTTGAGGCCCAAGTTCCAGGCGGATACAGGACCGGCGGACGGTCACTGGCAACCGTCGGATTGTTTGTTGCGCTGGCCGTGATATTGGAGGCCCCGACTATGTAGTTGACCCACCCGTAACACCCGGCCGAATTCGTGTACGAGTACTCAGCGATGTTGCCGACCGTTTGATCGCGTCCGAGTAACGGCCAGTACCCCGTTAGGTTTTGCGGATAAATCAGCGACGCGGGAGGATGGCCCGCCATCCCATTGATCTCGTACGGATTCAAGAGGATTTGGGCAATCGAGTTGAACGCCGCCGTCGAGCCTGGCGAGGGCCAGATCGCGACGTCCGCAATGAGGCCATCGAACGGCCAGATGTTTCGTTGCCAGGTCGCCCCGTTGTACCAGATCCGATCCCCGACGTTCGGGATACATTCGTCATTCGAGTTCCCGGCGCTTGCGGAACCCGTAGCGGTAAAGATCCCATTACTGTTCCTGAGCCACAGCACACGCGACGTGTAGCCGTTGAACATCGCGATCGCGAAGTTCCACCCATCCTGCACGACTGCCCCAACCGGACTAATACAGTCGGATACCGCCGCGCCGCCGGCCGAACTTTGATACGCGACAAGGCGACCCGCCGACAACATGAGATAGGCACAGGTTGCGCCGGTTGTGTCCGTGGCACTGGCGAATCCTGCGATCGCACGTGAACTAGTCAACCCCGTCGCGGTCGGCTTGAACCACGCCGACATCATCACGTACCGATTCAGAGACGAGTTGGTCGTCAACGATGATGGGTTGTAGAGCCCCTGCCCGTTCGCCGCCGTGAATTTGCGCGATTGCAACTTGTACCCGTAGGCATAGGGATACCCGCGCGCACTCTGTAATTGCGTCGGTGCGAACCGCGCCCGGAGACTGCTCTGCATCGGAAATCCTTCTCTTACGGGGCGTAGTGCGTCGCTTGAACCGCCCACACGTTGATCACGTTTGCGGTTGTCACAAATGCTTTAAGCACGTTCGGCGTGCCGTTGCCGGGTACACGATAGCGCCCGAGGCAGATAGGGCCGACGATCGGCGGGATCGGAACAGGCACGCGATCGTCGGGATCGGTGGTGCCACCGTTACAGATCGTGGCTGTCTCGAGGCCCGATCCCGTGTTCGCGGCCCACAGCTCGAGATCGTCGAACTGGCCGGCGACACTCGGCCCCGTGTGAAGCGTTTGCGCCGTGCCGATCGAGGTCGCCGTCAACTTAATCGCGCGCCCTTGAGTCGACCCTGAGAGTACGATCGGTGTGAACGTGGCCGCCATGCGTGTGTTCCCCTTCCCTTAGCCGAGCATCGCTTGAGCGAGAATCGGAGCCGCGGCATCGGGACCAGCCCCGACCGAAAAATACGCGGCGCCATTGCTCGAAATCAACAGACCGAGGGTGTTGTCGAAATACAGCGTTGCGTGCCCTGCGGTCGAGACTGCCGGCGCCGAACCCGTACCAAGTAAATCGAGTTCGGCGAATCCAGAGCCCACGAGGCCGCCTTGCAACGCGGCAAGGTTATTGACGATATCCGTGTTCCAAATCGAGGCCGTAATCAAATCGCCGGTCGTGCGAACCGTCGGAACCGTCCACCCCATATACTTACGCCTCCGATCCGAGTGGCGCGATCCCGTGCGCCAGGTTTTCGGCCTCGAGGGCCGCGAGCGGTTCCGCCCACGGGAACCAATGACGCGAATTCATCGCCGGCCGACGCATGAGGATCGCCTCAGCCTGTTCCCATCCCGCCGGCGGGTCGAGATCGAGGAACCGGGCGCCACACTCGAAACAGAGGGCCGCGCGCCAGGTCGGATCGAAACTCGGCGCGTTGCCACAGTGCGGACAGAGACATACCCATCGGCCGGCCGACACAAACGGGATCGGCTTGTCCTCGGCGTCGAACGGAGACCGCAACCGCATCGAGGGACGGGCCGCCTGTAGCGTCGCGATCGTGGCCGCCTGGCGCGCCCGATAGGCCTCGATCGAGTCGACTTCATGCGCCTCGAGCGGGCGACCGATCCGAGCATAGGGCGACCACGTGGTGACAGGCATAACCTCAGTTCCTCACAAGGCCAGGATCGACGTTGACCCAAGTTCAGACGCGCTCGCGGTACCGAGGACCCAATAGTGATTACCGTCGCCGGGAACAAGTTGCCACTCGCAATCCAGGCGCCCGCGTTCCGAGAGCGTCAGCTTTACCGCGTTGATGTAGTAGATCCGATCGGTCGTCACGCCAGAGACGATCTCGCCGACGGCGACGCGGTCGGAAATGTCGCCGAGGACCGCGGCGACCATGAACGCGTCCGACCGATTCGCGCAAAACTTGAGCGTCTTAATCTGAGGCGTCGGCGACGTGCGGGTGTACACGTGTGACAGATAGGCCGCGGCGTTCGACGCGAACGCGGGATCCCCTTGATAGGGCATATCCACGTCGGCGAGGTTGTCGCCGTATAGGGCTTGAAAGGCGGACGCGGCCGACTCGCCGATCGCCGGGTTCAACGCGAACACGGCATCGCCCCGGACCTGTAACTTCGTGATATAGGCGGCCTGGGCCCCGCCGAGGGTGACCAGTAACTTCGCCGCTGAGGCCCACGCCGTCAGCGTGACCGAGAGCGACCCGGTACAGTCGAGACCCGATCCGTCGGGCGCCGTGTTCGCCGTGTAATCGGTGGTCGCCGCCGGCGGGACGATGTTAGTTGCGCCGATGAATGATCCGCGGTTCGCCGGGTCGGTATAGTTCAACGTGATCGCGATCGACTGGCCCGGCAAGAGCGCGGCCCGACCACTCGAGATCCCGAGGGAGGCGACCGGGCCCGAGAGGCTCGCGCGTGGGACGATCGTACGAGGGTAATCGGTCACGCGAAACCGCGTATAGATCTCGGCCGCGTTCGGGAGGATGTCGAGGCCGGTCATCAGGCCGTCGACCGTCACCCGGAGCGCGCTATTCGAGACGCGGGCGTGTCGGTTCTCGTAAAACACGGTTTGCCCGACAACGGCGTCGCGGCGTTGCCCGATGTACCCGAGTTCCGATCGCGCCAGGTCGGCCAGGCCCGCAAAGACGGTCGACGTGACCCATAGATTATCGAACGCGTACACGTAGGTGTCCGACCCGACACCGATCGCGGTTCTGAGTGGTGACTTCGGGACAATCGCGATCAACGCTGACGCCGCTTGATCGCCGCGCACGTTCGCGCTAATCCCGACGGTCATGTTCTGCCGCGCCGCATCGTCGAGCCAATCGAGCGCGGTACACGTCACCGTGCGGGCCTCCCACTGGCCCGGCGCGGCATCGATCCCGCGGAGGCGCCCGCACCAATACACGGTGCCGGCCGATCCGTACGTTAGCGCGTATTGCACCCGGTTGCCGTGCTGCCAGCCGGGCCGGCGGTTCGCGTTGAATGGCGAGTACCAACCGAGCACGCCGCCCGAGTTTTTGACGTCGTTACGGAGGCCGAACGTCAGCGTTCCCGTACCCGCGATCCGAGTCGCCGGGTTCGTGTCTCGAACCCCGTAGTCGAGGACGATCGGATCGCCGGTGAGGTCCTTTGACAGATCGGTCCACTGGCCCGCGAGATAGTGCGCCGCGACTTGCGCGGCCGTAAGGGCGACCGGGTACACGGCGACATCGTCGAGAGCACCCGCAAAATACGTCGTGTTCTGGCCGATCTTGAATCCCGAGGCCGACAAGGTCGTTACGGCCGCGGTACCCTGCGCCACGAGAACGCCGTCGAGGTACAGCTTGATCCCGTTCGTCGCCGTCGTGCCGTCCCACGTGCCGACCATGTGATGCCAGATCGTCCCGTCCGAGAAATTAAAGTTCGCTGAGTTGCCGCCGCCGCCGATGTAGAAATACAAGGTCGCGCCGGCGTGCCAATTCAATTGATAGCCGTTCGCGTACCCGACGCCGGCGATCCCGGCGTCCGAACTGCCGGCGCCTCGCTTGACCCACGCCTCAACAGATAGAGGGCCGCGCGTGAGATTGAACGCGGAATCACTTTGGGTGATCTTCCCGGTCGATCCGTCGAACAGGGCGCCGCCGTTCGTGTCCGGTTGCGGCGTCGCCTGGCCGAACGTCACGCCGCCCACGACGGTACCGGTGTGCCCGTTTCCGCTCGCATCGGTCGCCGTGAGGGATCCGACCGCGTCGCCGAGGCGCCAGTACCCGATCGCCCCGTCCGCTTTCACGAGCGCGTCGTAGTCGCCGCCGAGTTGCACGCGGATCGCCGATGTCGGCGTGACCCACGCCACTAGCGCCCGCCTCCCGAGGCCAGGATCGCGTCGCGAATCAAGTACGGTTGCGCGCCCATCATGCGCGAGATCGCCGCCACGTGGCCGGCCAGTTGATCGCCGAGGCCCGCGATCCCGGCCTCGAGGCCCGATAGATCGATCCCGGGCGCCGCGGACGCGCCGAGGGTTGCCGCGCGGTCGATCAACCGCTGCACGGTCGACGGTTTTAAGACGAATTCGCCGCCGGGCGCGTCGCCGACGATCGCGAGGGTCGGCCGCCGCACGAACGCCTCGTCGGCGAACGCCGGCACGCCCGATCCCTGTTGATCAAACTCGTACGGGACGTGGATCGTTGGTACGTTGTTCGCCGCACTCGTGAGCGCCGACCCGATCCCGGCCGCGGCCGTCGCCGCCACGCCTGGCAGGTTCGCCAGCGTGGTATTGAGGTCATGGATCGCGTTGACAATCGCTTGCGTGCCCTTGTCGAGCGGCGTGTCCTCCCACGTGAGGCCCGAAATGTCTGTAATCTGCTGCCCGTTGGCGTCGAGCAATTGCCCCGATTCCTCGAGGTTATCGATCAAGGGTTTCATATTGAGCGGGATCGCCGTGCCGAACTTGATCGAGTCGGTCACGAGTTGCGAGATCGCGCCGGACATCCCCTGAAGCACGCCGCCCACGTCGGCGCCGGCGTTCGTGAGGTCGGTAAAATCCTGAAAAATCGTCTTGGCGGAGGCGTCGAGGTTCGCCTGTTGGAACTTCGGACCCAACGCGGCCAGCGAGATCCCATAGTTGGCGGCCGTCTGTTGCAGCGCCGCGAAGTTCGGCGTCGCACTCTGCACGAGGCCGTCGAGCGCCGCTTTTTCGTCGGCCGTGAGTTGTGTTGATGTTTCCAGGGCCGTGATCATGCCCTGTAGTGCGGCCGGCGCCGAGGCGCCTACGGCTTTGACTGCGGTAACAATCGCGTTGACGCCCGTCGCGACGTTCGCGGCGTTCGTTTTTTCGTCGGTAAAGGCCTTGTTGATTTGGTCGATCACGGCCTGTACGGCCGGCCCGCCGGCTTTTTCGGCGTCGAGTAGGGCTTTCACGTCGGCTTGGGCCTGTTGCGCGGATCGACCCGTGGCAGCGTAGGCGGCCCCGACTTGATCCATCATGCCCTGAAACCCGCCGAACCCCTGTTCGAACGAGGCCTCGATCTTTCGGCCGTCGAGTTCCGTCTGCGAGGGCCCGCCGAATAGGTTCGAGAGCGCCGACGTGATCGCGCCGGCGAACTGAGAAATATACGGGCCGACAACCGGGATCGCGTCGAGTAGCGAGGATCCGAGGTTCGTTGCCAGCGATTTCGCGGCCTGGCCGACGTTGCCGCCACTGAGCGCGGCCGATAGTAGGTTGTTCACGTCGCCGAGCGAGCCCTTCAACGTGCCCTCGAGCACGTCGCCGAGCGACTTCGATTCGGCGTTGACTTCGGCCAGGGCCGATCGCAACCCGGCCGACTGTTCGGCCGCGTACGCCTCTTGATTCGCGAACCTGAACACGGCCGAATCGTTCCCGATCATCGTGGCCGTGAGCGTCTGCCCGTCGTTCGCTAATCCGGTGAGGGCCGCGTGCGAATCGCCAAACCGGTCATTCATCAGGCCAATAATCGGCGCGGCGTCCTTGAAGGTTTTGTTCGTGTCCTGGCCGACCTGATTCGTAAAGGCGAGCTGCGTCTGAACGGCCTTGACCTGTTCCGTTGTGATCCCGTACAGCTTCGCGATCTTGTCGACGGCGACGCCGTGATCGAGGTAGTACTTCGTGCCCTCGACGACGGACCCATCCATCCCGTTGATCGTGTCCTGTACCGTCGCGCCGACCGTGGCAAACTCGTGTAACAGGGCTTGCCACTTGATTTCCTCGGCTTGGGCTTTCTTAACCTCGGCCTCGTGCGCTTGGATCTGTGCGTCGAGTTCGCGTGTCGCGGTTTTTTCCTCGCCGAGCCCGAGCGCGAGCGGCACCGCGGCACGATCCTGTACCGCTTTCGTCCAATCCTTGACTGAGGTCGACGCCGGACCCGTGACGGTCGGAACGGCGCCAACCGTTCCGTTATAGACGGCTGCCGCGGCGTTGAATAGCGCGAGTTCGGCCGCGGTTTCCTTCCAGGCCAGGCCGAGCGGCGTGAGCCACTGGATCACGAGCGAGGTTTTCTCTCCCACGAACCCGAGCGCCGCGACTAGATCGGTCATAGCGGGCGTGAGGTCGCGCCCGATCGACGTGCCGGTCGCCGTCAATTCCAGCTTGAGCGCGCGCGTCGCCGTTTCGAATTCTTTCGCCGCCGTAGCTTCCTCATCGGTCCACGTGAGCCCGAGATCGCGCGACTTTTGGATCAAATCGTCGAGCGGTTCGAGCATAAGTGGGAGCAGATCCCGCCCTTGCTTCCCGAAGATCGCCACCGCGGCCGCGGCCCGGGTCGCCGGGTCCTCTGTTCGCTTGATCGCGTCGGCGATCGCGAGGAACTGTTGATCGGGCGAAAGCGATTTGATGTCCTCGAGCGAGAGCCCGATCTGCGCCAGGCCGCCGGCCGTTTTCGCGGAATCCGACCCGATGTTCGCCTCGAGTTTGAATATCGCATTCGAGACTTGATCGAGCGTGCCGCCGGCGAGTTCGGCCGCGCCTTTCAAGTTCGACAGGGCCGGCACGCCGATCCCTGTTTTGAGTTCCATGTCGTGTAAGTTTTCACCGACCTCCGAGGCCTTGTTCGCGAGTTCGAACAGGCCGGCGGCCAGCGCCACAGCCGCGGCGCCGCCGGCGATCATCGCGCCGGTCGCACCCGTGAGCGATTCCAGCAGACCGCCCTTGATCCCCTCGGCGAAGTTTTTCGCGGCTTCGCCCGGGTTTTCGAAGGCTTGTTTCGCCAACGCTTCGAACTGCGAGAACGTCGACTTCATCCCGTCGCCGAACGAATCCTGTACGCCCTGGCCTGCCGCCTTCGCATCGTCGCGAACCTGTTGGAACGCGTCGCGCGCGGCGTTCTGGGCGAGGATCTTGAGCGTGATCTGTTTATCGTCAGCCATCGATCCCCGCCTCGTTACTGCGACGCCGGTTCGCGAGTTCCACGCGGAGTTCCTCGTCAGCGATTCGCGCCAGGAACCCGATCGCCTCGAACGTGCGCGCCGGCTGTTCGAGCACGCCGCCCGAGGCCGGGAGGCTGATACGCGCAAACCGCGCCGTCATGCCGACCGCCTCGACGCGATAACAGGCGTCGAACGCCTCGAGATCGGCCGAGGCCGCGCGGAGATCGAGCACCGGGCACGTATACAGGTCCACTACCGGCCGATCCCCTCGATCGGCGCCGCCGGTGAGTTCGAGCCGGAACACGGGATCGGTTGCGGGTGCGCCGCATCCTCGGTCACGACAGAGGCCGCGATCCCTGCACCGCTGACAGTCGGCGCCTGTGTCGCGCCAGGCGGTACCGTCACCGGCGCGTCCGAGATACGCGCGGAATCGGATCGCGACCTCAAGGCTTTTTTTGCTGAGGGACTCAGGGTGTTTTCGTTGCGAATCGATCGCAAACACGCTTGGAGCACGTCGACCCGCCCGCCGAACGCCCGTACCACGTCGGCGCCGGTGACAATGGGCACGGGCGCGCCGTCGGGCCCGTCCTCGAACAACTGCCCGGGTTCAATCGACACGTAGGCCGTGATCGACTCCCGCACGAACCGGTCGGCCGCTGAGGCTTCGGCGTCCTCGAGGGCCTCGAACGCGGCCCGCGCATCGGGCGCCATTTCGGCCAGGCGACGCGCGCGGACTTCGTCGGCCGGCACGATGAACGCGCCCTCGATCGTGCGCCCTGGCTCGAGCGTGAGCGTGCGCCGGGCCTGTTCCGGGCCGTCCGGTTGCCTGGCAATAAGGGAGGCCGACGGCGGGTTCGCCGACCGGTACAGATCGCGATTGAACGCCGCGCACTGTTCGAGCGTGAGGCGCGCGACACGCGCGCGGATCGCCTGGCGTTCGCCGGTGTCCGGGTCCTCGAGGTCGAGCGTGATCGGGTAAAAGGTCTGGATCTTCATGGGTCCTTCGGTGAATGGCCCGCGGCGCCGTGCCGGGAGGCCTCGAGGCCGGGCGCGTGCCGTGGTGCGTGCCGTTCTGCCGATGCGCCCGGGAGGGTCGAACCGGCCCGGCGCCAGGAGTGCGCCGGGCCCTGTTCGAATGGGCGCGAATTGAGGACCGACCCCGGACCTAGACCAACCCGAGGAACACTTCGTCGTTCTGCCCGTCGGCCGATTCCCGCGCCTCGCCCTTGAACGCCCATGACACGGCCGTTTCCGGGTTGTCGGTATCGGCCGGGTGCCAGTAGACGTTCGGACAGTACACGGCCACGATGTTGCCGAGTGTTCGGCCGGTCTGATTAAAAAACGACGATCGGGTCCCGGCTTTCGTCAGGTCGTACAGGGTCGCCGCCGTTTCGGTGTAGGCCTCGAGTGTGAGCGCCACGTCGCGCCGCGTCGCCCGGACGACTTCCGACGCGATCCCGGCGTCGGCGTTCGCGCCGTATTCCTCGTTTCGAACGACGAGCCCGTTCGAGATCGAGAGCCCGGCCTTTTTGATCAAATAGGCCGTCGCGCCGATGTAGGTTTCGCCAACGAGCCCCGACGGCGGGTTCCCGCCGATCTGTGTGAACGTGCCCGGGTCGGCGACGGCCGCGGCGTCGGAGACTTGATCCGAGGCCGGCCCGGAGGCCGTGAACGAGGGTTCGGCGTTCGCGTCGAGGGCGATCGCGAACTTGTCGACCGCGGCGCCCCTGAGTTCCCGCCGGAACCCGTCGAGGCAATGGAGGAACGCCAGGGAGAGCGCGAGGCCCGTCGTCAGCTTGTACGTGACCCCCGACTTGACCGCCGACGAGTTCGACGGGGCGACGGGTAACGCGGGCGCCCACGAGACGACAAGCGACGCGATGTTCGTCACGAACCGCACGTACGTCTTCCCGCCGGCCACGAGCGCGATCGCATCGCCGATCGTCAATCCCGTTACGGCCGTGAACGTGCAGCTTGTCGTGGTCGCCGCGGCGTCGTTGACGGTCGTTGACAGCGCGGCCAGGGTCGACGTGCCGAGCGCCGCCAGCAGAATCGGATCGCACTCCGGGCGTGTGCCGACCGTGCCCGACGGACGCAACAGGCCGGCGACGTTCGAGAGCGCCGCCGTGCGACGCCGATCGAGGTCGACCACGCGGCCGGGCGACGTTTTCTTTTCGTTCGAATTGACGCGGTTGTACGGGTCGAATACGGCCTTGAAATCGGTGTGACGCATCGCGCGCGCCGCGGCCGACAGCGTGTTCGATCCGCTCGCCCCGGTCTGACTCTGGCCGTACCCGGCCCCGTTGCCGCCGAGCGTGCCGGCTTCCTGTACCACGTAGAGGCGGCCCTTACGGCCGATGTTCAACGCCATGATCTACCCCTCAGATTCAGGCCCGGCCGGCGTGGCCGGGTCGATTGTGAGCACGGGCGCCGCGGAGGTCGCCGGCGTGATCGGTGTGACCGGTTCGAACCACTCGAGCGGGAACACGTCGCGCACCGTGAGGCCGCCACCGATCGGCGCGTCGAGATCGACGGGTTGCCCGGGCCCGATGTTGCGCCCGCCGACGTTCGGGATCGTCGCGGTCGCCTCGACTCGACTGATACGAATATCCGCCATTGCGTACCCCTTACAGGTCCGGCGCGCCGAACGTGCGCCGGTACAGGATCTCGAGTTCCATGCGGGTCCAAATCTGCGACCCGTCCGGGTTCGTGTCGTAATTCGTCGACTTGATCGTCGTCAGACTCGCCAGGCCGGATCGCGTGACATCGCCCGCGATCGCCCGTTCCACGTCGGCGGCCGATTCGAAAAACACCCGGATCCGGCTTGTGTCATCGGTCGGATCGGAGTCGGTGATGTAGTGCACCGTGATCGGGAGAATCCGCGTTACCTGTAACGGCGATTCATCGTAGGCCCATGAACCCGGGAGTACCTCAAGGATCGCGAATGGCCGCGGGCCCCCTGGCGCGATCAAATCCTCGATCTTGTGGTTCGGATCGAGTTTTACGGCAGTAGCCGCCAGATCGGCGTGATAGCCCGCGGCCACGGCGATCCCGTGGAGCGCGCCCTGCACGTCGGCGACGATCGCGTACTCAATCGGTGGTGTCATCGGGTACGCTCGTGTCGCCGTCCGGCGTGGCGAGGTCGATCTCGTGCGCGAATGTCGTTGTAAACGAATCCTGGGCCCGCGCCAGGCCGATCGGCCGGTATTTCGCGAACACGTGCCCGAGTGACGGACCGGCCAGTTCTTTGATCGGGAGTCGGCCCTTGCCCGTGCGGACGAACGCGCCCCGGTGCCCGGCGCCAACGGTCGCGATGAACGCGTTCGCGATCGCGGTCCTCGGCGACGTGCCGATCTTGTAGGTGACGCCGCGCCCCTTCCCGCGCGAGGGTTCCGGGCCCTTGGCGTTGAACTGGATCAACGGGATCCGTTTGGTTCCCGCGCCGAGTTCGCACGAGGGATCGGCCCGCGTGGCGTTCTTCATAATCATCGCGGCTTTGACGGCGGCCGACTTCAGGCCCGTATCGGCGGCAACCTCTTTGACCATCGCGGTACGAGCCGCGAGGATCGCGCGGTTCAACGCGCGCACCATCGCGGTATCCACACGATCGGGATACTGCGCCAGGTCGATCGTCAACTGTTCGAGGTCGTCGATCTGTACGGTGATCATGCGAGCACTGTCAACGAGAGAACCGTCCACATGGGATCGTCCGGGTGCACGAGGCCGTCCACCCGATACGTGCGCGCCGAGGCGTCCAGGCGATCCGCGGCCGTGATCGTCGCGCCACGCGGGATCGCCTCGTGTGCGACCGTGCGCCGGATCTTCAGGGCCCGGCGTGGTTCGCGTCGGCCGTAGTCGTGGCCGTACGGTTGCGGTTCGTCGATCGGGTCGAGCCAGATCCCGGCGTCGGTGTACGTACCGCCCGCGTCCGGGAGTGTGACCGTAATCGGCACGCCGTGTGCCGCGAGGGCGAGATCCGCGACGAGCGCCTTCTGTGTTAGCGTCGGCATTGATCCCGCCCTCTCGGATTTAGAACGCGCCGTTCAGGCGACAGTACCCGGTCGAGGACGGGTTCGCCGCGGCGACGGTCGCGACGCCCGCCTTCGTGTTGCCCGAACTGGTGATCGTGAACACCTTGTTCGTGTCGTCCCAATAGAGCAGGACGCCGACCGTCCAGGCCTCGGCCGAGTTTTTCGGGACGATGAACACGCCCTCGACGGCGAAATCGCCGGTCGCGCCGCTTGCCGTCGTGTCCAGGGCGATCCCGATGATCGATCCGATCTTTGCGCCGCCGCCCGGCGTGACGCTGTAGGGAGCCGCCAGCGTGAGGATGTCGCCGTCCTGCACGTAAGTCTTTGCCATTGCTCGATCCCTCGTTGCGGCGTATGAGGCCCGCCGCCGGCGCCGTGGTTGTCGAATCGTGCTCGAGGGCCTCGAGGCCGGGCCCGGAGGCCCTCGAGTGTCAATCGTGAGTCGCCGGCGTTACACGCCAGCGTTCGTGACGGCGCCGCGCCAGTCGATCGCCGCGACCCCGTAGTCGAATCGAACGCGCATTTCGGCGCCGTCCGATCTCCAGCCATCCTGAGACTCGAGGACCGGCGCCGGCGCGCCCTCGAGGAACGCGACCTCGATCACGGGCGCCTGGGACGGGTCGGCGAACAGATACCGGCGCGTGCCCGTGAGGCGCGGCGTGTCGACCACGTCGGCGAACAGGCCGGCAACGACGTTCGGCTTCATGGTCGCCTTGCTTGACGCGCCGCTGATGTTGTCCGGGTCGTACTGCGAGATGTTGATCACGCGAGCGACGCCGCCGAGGCCGATCGGTACGAGCAGGATCGAGGGCTTGAGGTTCGTGTAGTCGTTGCCGTTCGGTTCCTTCTGTTGTGCCATCACGACGCGGTCGGCGTCGATCGCCGCGGCCGACAAGGCGGCGCCGGTCGAGACGTTCGAGCGGTTCGCGTGGAACAAGGGTTGTGAATCCGACTGAGTCGGACCGAGGCCCGAGTTCAGCCCGATCAGGTTGTACACGTCGGCCTCGATCGAGAGCGCCGCGGCGCGGCCGAGCATGGACAGCAACCGCGTGAACGCGGCCATGTCATCGTTCACGATCATGGCACGCGTGATCCCGATGATGTTGCCCTTCGTGGTCGCCGTGATCGTCGCCTTTTCGACGTCGTTGATCGGCTTGTTCTTGAATTCGCCGTTCTCGGTGAGCGAGTCGAGAACCGAGAGCGAGCCCATGCGGTACCGACTCGACGCGCGGAAATCGGGCACCGTGCTCTGAGCACAGAACCGGCGCCATGTGTCCGGCGTGATCCCGTACGCCATCTGCAGAACCTTGTGCATCACGTTCTCGAGCAGCACGGCGAAATCGGAGGTCGACTGCATGATCCCGCCGTCGCGCGTCGTGAACGCGAGCGCGGCGACCTGCATCTTGTCGAGGCCGCGCGTCCGCACGTTCGCACGGTCCAGGCACAGGCGCGCCAGGTCCATGAGCGAGAGGCCGCGGTACTCGCCCGGGTCCTCGAGCTTGTCGACCTTGCCCTGTTCGGCCAGGCGGGCGAACTGCGGCGCCAGGCCGGCCTTGTGAAGCAGCCACGCGCCGACGCCGCGGCCGAACTTGTCGCGTTCGTCCTCGCCGGCGACGATCCCGGCCGTGTGCCGGTGGTCGGTGTTCGGCGTCTTACGCTGCCGCGCCTCCAGTTCGTTGATGATCTCGGCGCGGCACGCGTCCAGGCTCTTGTCGGATCCGATCAACCCGTCCACGAACGCCTCGTCGACCAGGCCAACCACTTTCGCCGACGTGCGGATCGTGAGTGCGCGGGCGCGTTCCTCGGCCCGAACGGCGGCCACGTCGACAGCGGGCGCCGCGGGCGCCGCGGGTTCGGCGGCCCGAGTGGCCGGCGTCGCCGGCGGTTCGGTGGTCGGTGCAGCCTTCGTTTCGGTTGCCATGCTTGTGTCCTCTGATACTTCGCGCGTGACAATCACGCACAAATTGACGTCCGTTCCCTTGTCGCCCGATCGCACGCGCGCGCCGACATCGGCCGGCATCGCGACGAGCGAAACTTCGTACGGTTCCCAATCGAGGGCCGTACGCACGAGGACGCCGTCGGCGCCCTGCGATTCCTCGAACTTGTGCACCCGGTACCCGACCGACACGGACCGGATGATCCCGTCGGTCACGTCCTGAAACACGGGATCCACGGCCGCGCGTTTCGAGAACCGAACCGACGCGCGCCCGGCGCCCTTCGACACACTCGCCGACCCGTCCACAACGGCGCCCATGACGGAATCGAGCGAATACGAGGAATGGGAATCGAGCAGAGGCGCGCCGGCGTTGAGTCGATCGAGGCGTACCGCCTTCGGGTCCATACTGAGGACCTCTCGGTACCGCTTGCCCGTCCAGTAATCGGTGCGATCGACCGCGGCGCCCGTGGAAAACACAAGATCGACCGTGCGGGTATCGGCGTTGACGTGTCCAACGTCGGCCCGACGATCGAGAGGCGGCAGTTCTACGATCTGCGGTTCGGGATTCACGCCCACAGCGTGCTGCGCGCGGAGGGAGGGCCGATTTTACGTTGCCGAAAATCCGCCGGCAGGGCCCCGGTCCTCGAGGGCCTCGAGGCGCGCCGTCAATAAGTGACGAATCACGTCGGGCACGGATAGATCGCGCGTACGGGCCGCGCGGTCGAGGCGATCGTAGAGTGGCGCCGGGATTCGAATCATTACGCGTTCGACCGTGCCCTCGTACACACGCGGGCGCCCGCGGCGTCGGGTGAGTTGATCGCGAAACTGAGCGCGATCGGCCTTGCTCACGATCACGCGCCGACCTCGGACCCTGCGATCGCGGGCGCCTCGGCCCCGGCGCTCGAGGCCGTCGTGGTCGGCGCGGGTTGCGCCTGGCCGGCCTGTGTCATGTATCGCGGATCGGAGTCGAGGACGATCCCGAGTTCGTCGAGCAGCTTGTTGTCGGCGGCCATTTCCTCGAGCTGCGTACGCGGATCGCCGCCGCGTTCCCGAATGGCTTCACTGAGGGTTTGCAACCCGGCCCGCACGTTTCGCATGTACGCGAGGCCTTCCTTGTCGGGATCGAGCATCGGCAACGGCGGCGCCGTCCATTCGATCACGTCGGGCCCCTGCACGCCGGTCAACAGGAACGCATCCTGCATCGCCCACTTCCACACGGGCGCGCACAACTGCGGCACGATCAACCGCCAACGCCAATCCTCAACGCGCGCCCAATGCCGTAACCGGGACATCCGGGCCGCGGAAAACGGCAAGTTCTGATAATCGCCGGTGAGGTCCTCATACGTGACGCCGAGGCCGGTTGCGATCGCCCGCAGGGACACTTTCGAGAATTCGGGATAGTCGCCCGAGTTCGGCGGTTGCACGACTTCGACGGTACGGCCCGGTGCGATGTTCAAGATCGCGCCAGGCGAGAGCGTATCGATCTCCGGTTCGGTCGACGGGTCGGCCGTGCCGAGCGGCATGTTCGATCCGTCCACGTCAGACGTAACCACGGCCAGGCACGCGGCGATCTTTGCTTTCATCAGCGCCGCGTCCTCGTACTCGTCGAAATCCTTAAACCGCACGAGCACGGGCGCAAACCACGTGATCGCCCGGACCTGGCCGGGCCGATTCGGTTTGTAGATATGGAGAATTTCGGCCGCGTCGACCCGCGCCGACGCCGGAAACAGAGAGGCTTGTACGGTATTGATGATCGCCGCGCCCGGGTGTTTCGGGAACAGCCAGTACGCCACGCGGCGCCCGATGGGATCGAATTCGACGCCCTGTATGATCTTGCCGCCGTTCGGCAATTGCGCGGTTCTCGAGGCGTCGAGGAAATCGGCCTCGAGGACTTGCAATTGCATCGGGAGGGCGAACCCGTCCGAGGCCAGGCGCCGGCGCCGACGAATCAGGACCTCGCCCGACTCGACGATCGACCGCATGATCAATTTTTGGAGGCCGTAGAAATCGCAACGGCCGTCGGCGTCGCAATCGGTCGACTCGGCCCACTTGCGCCAGGCGTCGAGCGCCGCGTTTGAGGCCTTGCCGAGTCGCGGCGAAATACCCCATCCGATCGCATGATCGGCGATCGTCGTCAACGCGGACTCGGCGTATCCGTTGTTCCGCACGAGATCGCGCGCGACGTTCCGCACACGTGCGAGCGCGGCGCCGGCGTTCGCCGTGTTCGCGTCCGTGCCAGCTTGCGCCCATCCTTGCGTGCGGCGCCCGACGTTCGCCGCCTCGTAATGCCGTTGTAGGAGGTCGGCCGCGTGGCGCGCGCGGATCCGCCGTAACTGCCAGGCCGGCGAAACGGACCCGATCACGCGATCGACAATCCCGGGAGGCGCGGCCACGGTTAGAACCCCTTCGAGGTCGCCGCGAATCGCGTACGCACGATCCCGGTTTGCGCGTCGACCCGTGCCTGTAGCATCGAGATCACTTTGAGGCGTTCCGTGTTCGTCTCGAACCGAACCTCCGAATTACCCTCACGGATCACAGAGGCCCCGCCGGCCGAAACGATCTGTTGGTACATGGCGTCCACGTCGGCCTGGGTCGGATTCATACGTTTGGATCCTTTCGAGGATCCATTCTGAAACTGACTCGACGCGGTCGAACCACTATCGGTTGTGGCGATTTGAGGGCCCAGGGCCAACCTGGCGCGGCCCGACGATCGTTTCCTGTGTCGTGAATCGGAACCCGCACGCGACGCACTCCCGGCGCCGTTCGACGCCGTCCCGTCGTACGAGCGGGCGCGAATCCTTCACACGCGCCACGTAGGCGCCGCACCGCGGACAGGCGAACTTCGGCGTCGGGTGCCGGGCCTTACACACGGGACCCCCGGAACCAATCCCGACGCGGCGCAATCCACGGCCGCGCGGCCTGTGCGGTCGGCACGTGCGGCGCCGATGTCGGCGTGGCGTGCGTGAGGGCCGCGGCCTCGGCGGCCAGGTGCGCCGCGGCCTGTTCGAATGACGGTCGCCAGATTCGCAACGCGGCGATCGCGTACACGAAACAATCGAGCGCCTCGTTGCGGGTGCGAATCTTGCGCCACTCGAGGACCGCGCGCCCCTTCGTGTACCGCTTGAACTGGCGTTCTGACGTGAGTTCGTCGAAAAACGCGCGATCGATCCAGTCGGCGTCCGGGAAATGGATCGCGCCGGGGCCGGCCTCGACTCTGAGGCGCCCCATGATCAACGCTTTGGCGGAGTCGACGCCGACCGGGAACAGTTTCACGCGGCGCCCGCCGGCGCCCTTTTGTATCGGCGACGCCTTTTCGATAATCGCCCTGGCGCCCGAGTCGCCTTTAATCACGTACAGCCCACGCGCGGCGCGGCGTTGCCCGTAGGCGTAGACCTCGCCGGTCCGGTGGCCGCCCGAGTCGATACAGGCCGCGGCGATCCCGAGCAACGGGCCGGATGCGTGTCGATACCGTCGATCGAGGACGGCGTCGAGCGCCGACCACGGCGCCGACTGTGACGTGTCGCCGTCGCACGTGCGGCGATCAACGATCCAACATTCCTCGGATGGACCCCACGCGATCACGAGGACCTCGAGCCGATCGTCCTGCACGTCGATTCCGGCGGTGAGCACGCACGCGCCAGCGGGAACATCGGCGTCGAACGGTTCGCGCCGCTCGAGTAGCGCCTCGGCGTCGAGGCCGTCGCCCTTTTCGACATCGTCGACCACTTGCCCGAGGGCCGTGTTGATGAACGTGTGAAGTTCGGACCGGTCGCCGGCGAGTTGCGCGGCCCGGGCCCGTAGAAATGTCGCGACGATCTCGGATAGACGCGCGAACGGTGACATCGCTTCCCATAAATGGAACGACACGATGTTCGTTTCGGGTCGGTCCGGTTGTGTCGGCGTCCAGGCGCCGGCGCGCAACGCGTCGGCGCGTGCCGGATCGTCGAGGCCGTGATCGCAATGCGGACAGTGAATCAGGGCCGTCGAGGGATCGCCGTTGATCCATCGGACCTGTGCCCACTCGAACGCGAACAGCGACCCGCACGCCGGGCACGGTACCTCGAACACGCGTTGATCGCCGCGTCGGTGCCACGTGTCGATCGGTGCATCCTTTTGTGTCGGCGTCGAAACCATGAAGATCCGCCGACTGCCGAGGAACGTTGCCGTCCGTTTCAGCGCGATCGAGATCGTCGATCCTTCGCCGCGTTGTTCCGTCGGGTACCGGTCGACTTCGTCGAGAATCAGTAACCGGATCGTTCTCGAGGCCAGGCCGGCCGCCGAGTTCGCGCCGCCAATCGAGAGCGACCCGCCGCGAAAGGTTTTCGCAAGGACGGTATTGCTCGCATCCTTCGCCCGACGTTTCGCGAACACGCCGGCCAGGGCGGGCGACGCGGCGATCAAGGGTTCGAGGCGATTTTTCGACCAATCTTGCGCCATCGGTTGCACGGTCGGCGCGATCACGAGGATCGAACACGGGTCGTGTACCACGTGATACGCCACAACGGCCAGCGTCAGCGACGTTTTACCGACCTGGGCCGAACTGCACACGATCACAAACTCGACGCCGGGTTCGAGAAAGGCGTCGAGAATCCCGCGTTGATACGGCGCCGTATCGGTGCGCCACTTCGTACCGGCCAGCGGGCCCGACGTGACGACAAGTTCGGCGTCGGCGAACTGCGAGATCGTGAGCCGAGTTGACGGGCGAAGCGCCTCGAGGAACCGGGCCGCCACGTCGGCGACGGGCGCCGAGTATCTGGCGAGGTCGATCACGCCGGGTCCTCGTGTGCGGGTGCGTGCGCGTCGGGTTCGGACCCGTCGAGCGGCGTCGAGAGTTCGCCGAGGACCTCATCCACTAACAGGTCGAGGGCCCGGTGCATCGCATC
>Ga0265327_10001022_pt1 | contig 39585 bp, 38 predicted proteins | sample 41621metaG_FD_202089 | JGI IMG/M metagenome (GOLD analysis project Ga0265327, IMG submission 202089) | Rhizosphere microbial communities from Carex aquatilis grown in University of Washington, Seatle, WA, United States - 4-16-21 metaG | ecosystem: Host-associated > Plants > Roots > Rhizosphere... | reverse complement strand
GGATCAGCGGTCCCCGAAACAGCCTGTTCGCGCAGATCGGTGGCTTCGACATCCCAGGCCTCGGTCCGGCGGTCTCCGGCAATCCGTTCCTGACCAACCTGGTTTCGCTGGTCCCGCCGCTGCCGGTGATGCCGCGGTTCCTGCAGGGCCTGGAAGCGTCGGTGATCCTGGCACTCGGGCTGCGGATGGAACCGCAGTACATGGACGTGGCGACCAAGGATTCGTCGGGAAAGACGAAGCCGCCCAACGTCTTCACCGACCCCGAGAGCAACGCGACGTTCCTGTCGACCCAGGTGCAGAGCCCGGGGTACTTCCAATTGGCCAACGATCAGGCGCTGGTGCTGACGATCAAGCCCGGTGACGCCGGCTATTTCGTCGTACCGGTGACGAACGACTGGACCATCACCAAGAACTACTGGGATCAGCAGACCAGCCTGAACATCGCGCAGTCGGTGGCCAACCCGGACGGCAGCTACACCATCGTGGTGTCGCCGACGGATCCCGGTGTGGCGAACTGGGTTTCGACCGGCGGACTGAACCAGGGCACCATCTCGATCCGCTTCCAGGACCTCGACCCCACGGGCACCAACCTGCCGAAGGTGAGTTCACAGGTGGTGGCGCTCAGCGACCTCGGGACGGTGCTGCCGACCGGGACGACGTATGTCACCGCGGCTGAACGGCAAGCGGCACTCGACGAACGGAAGGCAGGATTCGACAAGCGTTTTGCGCCCTACCCGCAGGCGTGACTCAGTACTCGTGGTTGGGGCACTGCACGTCGACGTAGACCGTGGCCGCCACTGGCCCGCCGGGCTTGAAATTGCCTGGATTGTTCACCCCGGTGACCCAGCAGACGTCGAGCGGTTTGACGTCGAAGCCGTTGGTCCAGTTGATCTGTACCAGGTAGCCCTCGGACTGAAGGTTGTTGATGACGTCGGCTGCCGAACCGCCGGTGTCGAGCGCGGGGTCGGCAGCGGCGAGCGGGGCCAGTGCCAGCGACACGGTGAGCACGCCGGCGGCCGCGGCCATGACGGTATGTCGCTTCATGGTCACCATGATCCTCCGGATCTGTGTGACGCAGATATGAATTTCAGGCCAGGACGGCCAACTGCGTCGGCTCGGACAACCCTCGCAGCGTCACGGTGTCACCCAATGCCCAGTGCGCGCTTTCGGATTCGCTGACGGCGTCGAGCATGCTCGCGGCGGCTGCCAGATGGCCCGGCACGGACTTGGCGAGCTCGCACAGTCGAGCCGCCGCGTTGACGGGCTCGCCGATCACGGTGTACTCGAACCGCTCCTTGGCCCCCACGTTCCCGGCCACCACAGTGCCGGCCGCGACGCCGAGGCCCGCCTTCAGTTCGGGCACTTCGTCCCGTAGTCGCGACGCGATCGCCCGGGCGGCGGCCAGGGCGTCGCCTTCGGTGCACTGCAACGACACCGGCGCCCCGAAAACCGCCAGCACCGCGTCGCCTTCGAATTTGTTCACGAACCCGTGGTGCCGGTCCACCTCGTCGACGATGACGGCGAAGAAACGGTTCAGGAGTTCGACGACCTCGACGGCCGGTCTGCTGGTCACCAGTTGGGTGGAGCCGATGACGTCGACGAAGATCACCGCGGCATGCCGCTCTTCGCCGCCGAGTTGCGGCTTCTCCTGCTCGGCGAGCGCCGCGACCTCGCGTCCCACGTGCCGGCCGAACAGGTCGCGGACCCGTTCGCGTTCCCGTAGCCCGTGCACCATCGAGTTGAATCCGCGTTGCAGCTGACCCAATTCGGTGCCGTCGAAGACCACCAGATCAGTGGTCAGGTCGCCCTTCTCGACGCGGCTCAGTGCCTGCCGCACGATGCGGATGGGGCTGGCGGTCAGCCACGCCACGATCCACATCAGCACCGCGCCGAACACCAACGCGAACACCGCCAGGACCAGTACGGCGAAGGCGAATTGAGTTGGGGTGAGGGTGCTTTGGGTCAGCGCGAACACCGCGGCCAACAGCACGCCGAGCATCGGGACTCCGGAGCCGAAGGCCCACACCACCATCGTTCGGCCCATGATCCCCGGGGCCAGCCGGGACGGCGGTCGTCCGGCCTGAAGAGCGTCGGCGGCGACCGGGCGCAGCGCGAACTCGGTGTACAGGTTGCAACTGGTGGATACGACGATGCCGGGGAACGTGACACCCAGCAGCAGTTTGGGAATGAACTGTGTGTCGTGCAGCGCGTAGAGCGTCGTCAGCAGTACGGCACCGGCGCCCCAGAGGAAGAGCAGCACCCGGGTGAGCTGGCCCGGTGCCCGGAAGGTGTTGCGCTGGTCCTCGACCGTCGGGGTGCGTTCTTCGATGGCCCACCGCACGCTCTGGATCACCCGGTTGGTCGCCCACACCACGCCGATGAGGAACGCGAACAAGATGTAGGTCGGCGCGACGATCGTGGTGATCCACCAGACGTCGGACCTGAAGACGTTGGGGGTGGGGAACAGCACTGTCTCGATGAGAATCGAGACGCCGACGCCGATCATGTTCGCGACGATCACGAACGTCGTCAGGATCAGTTGGATGCGGATCCGGCGTCGGCGCTGAGTTTCGGAGACGCGCCCCAGGATCCACGAGCCATATGCGGGCGTGGCCTGCAGGCTGGTACGCGGGGTGATGGCTTCCCGTAGCCGCGCCAGGCGCGTCGTCCCGGTTTGGTCGGCAGTCATTGGTCGTCAGCCTAGTTCGTGGGGCGAGTCCGGACTCGGATTCAGTGGCCCTAAGGTGGGTCGGGTGCGTCTCGTGATCGCCCAGTGCACTGTTGACTACGTCGGACGTCTGACCGCACATCTGCCGTCGGCCCGTCGCCTGTTGTTGTTCAAAGCGGACGGATCGGTGAGCGTGCATGCCGACGACCGCGCCTACAAGCCGCTGAACTGGATGACGCCGCCGTGCTGGACCGTGGAAGAACCGGTGGAGGCCGGCAATGCGGCTTTGGTCTGGGTGGTCGAGAACAAGGCCGGCGAACAGCTGCGGATCACGGTCGAGGACATCGAGCACGACTCCAGCCACGAGCTCGGCGTCGATCCCGGCCTGGTGAAGGACGGCGTGGAGGCCCACCTGCAGGAGCTGCTCGCCGAGCACGTCGAGCTGCTGGGTGTCGGTTACACGTTGGTGCGACGGGAGTACCCGACGCCGATCGGCCCGGTGGACCTGTTGTGCCGCGACGAGACCGGCGCGTCGGTCGCCGTGGAGATCAAGCGGCGCGGCGAGATCGACGGCGTCGAGCAGCTGACGCGGTACCTCGATCTGCTCAACCGGGACAGCGTCCTGGCGCCGGTGGCCGGGGTGTTCGCCGCCCAGCAGATCAAGCCGCAGGCGCGCACGTTGGCCACGGACCGTGGAATCCGTTGCGTGACTTTGGACTACGACAAGATGCGCGGCATGGACAACGACGAGTTCCGGTTGTTCTGATGCCTCGGCGACGTCCGGAGCGGCCTCGGCGGGACCCGCCGCCGCTGCTCGGGCTGTCGTCGCGTCGCGTGGAGACCGGACCCGACGGGTATGAGTACGAGGTGCGGCCGGTGGCCGGTTCGCGCGCCGTCAAGACCTATCGGTGCCCCGGGTGCGATCACGAAATCCGGCCGGGCACAGCGCATGTGGTGGTGCTGCGGGTCGACGACGCCGAGGACCGCCGCCATTGGCATACGCCGTGTTGGGCGAATCGGGGGAACAGAGGACCGACGCGAAGGTGGTCCTAGACAGGCTCAGGGAGCCGCGTCAGTGTCGTTCAGTGTGCGTCGGCGGCCGGCTCGACCAGCTCGATCAGCACACCACCGGCATCCTTCGGGTGGATGAAGTTGATGCGCGAGTCGGCGGTGCCGCGGCGCGGGGCGTCGTACAGCAGGCGGACGCCCTCGGCGCGCAGGCGTTCGGACAGGGCGTCGATGTCGCTGGTCCGGTAGGCCAGCTGCTGCAGGCCGGGACCGCGGGTGTCGAGGAACTTGGCGATGGTCGACGTTTCGTCGAGCGGGGCCAGCAGCTGAATCTGGGCGCTGCCGACCGGCGCGCCACGCACCGAGAGCATGGCCTCGCGCACGCCCTGGCTCTCGTTGACCTCTTCGTGCAGCACGATCATGCCGAGGTGGTCGTGGTACCAGCGAATCGCGGCGTCGAGGTCAGCCACGGCGATACCGACGTGATCGATGGCGGTCACGAGCGCGCTGGCCAGCGCGGGACGGGCGTCGACGTGTTCGGTGGTCATAACGTAAAGGTAACCTGATACGACCGAATTTGCGCCTGTGTGATCGGCCACATTAGCCGTTACAGATTTGTTGGAGGATGGAAATGACGACCTCGGTAATTGTTGCCGGAGCCCGCACTCCGGTGGGCAAGTTGATGGGTTCGCTGAAAGATTTCTCGGGCAGCGACCTGGGCGCCGTCGCCATCAAGGGCGCACTGGAAAAGGCCGGCGTGGAGGCCTCTCAGGTTGATTACGTGATCATGGGTCAGGTCCTGACCGCCGGTGCCGGCCAGATGCCGGCGCGTCAGGCGGCCGTCGGTGGCGGCATCCCGTGGGACGTCCCGGCGCTGACCATCAACAAGATGTGCCTGTCGGGCATCGACGCCATCGCGCTGGCTGACCAGCTTATTCGTGCCGGCGAGTTCGAGGTCGTGGTGGCCGGTGGCCAGGAGTCCATGAGCCAGGCCCCGCACCTGCTGCCCAAGAGCCGCGAGGGCTACAAGTACGGCAACGTCACCGCGCTGGACCACCTCGCGTACGACGGTCTGCACGACGTCTTCACCGACCAGCCGATGGGCGCCCTGACCGAGCAGCGCAACGATCAGGACAACTTCACCCGCGCCGAGCAGGACGAGTTCGCCGCGCAGTCGCACCAGAAGGCCGCGGCCGCCTGGAAGGACGGCGTCTTCGCTGACGAGGTCGTGCCGGTGTCCATTCCGCAGCGCAAGGGCGACCCGATCGAGTTCGCCGAGGACGAGGGCATCCGTGGCAACACCACCGCCGAGTCGCTGGGCGGCCTGCGGCCGGCGTTCCGCAAGGACGGCACCATCACCGCCGGTTCGTCGTCGCAGATCTCCGACGGCGCGTGTGCCGTCGTTGTGATGAGCAAGGAGAAGGCCGAGTCGCTGGGCCTGACCTGGCTGTGCGAGATCGGCGCCCACGGCGTCGTCGCCGGTCCGGATTCGACGCTGCAGAGCCAGCCGGCCAACGCCATCAAGAAGGCCGTCGAGCGCGAGGGCATCTCCGTCGACCAGCTGGACGTCATCGAGATCAACGAGGCCTTCGCGGCAGTGTCGCTGGCCTCGACCAAGGAGCTGGGCGTCGCCGGGGACAAGGTGAACGTCAACGGTGGCGCCATCGCTATCGGCCACCCGATCGGCATGTCGGGTGCCCGGATCACCCTGCACGCGGCGCTGGAGCTGGCCCGCAAGGGTTCGGGTTACGCGGTCGCCGCATTGTGTGGTGCCGGTGGTCAGGGCGACGCCCTGATCCTGCGTCGTCCCTGATTTGTCGCGGGGTGTGAACTACGCCTCGTAGTAGTCAGCCCGTCACTCGGGCACAATGGCGCCATGAACGCTGTTGTGCCCCGGGTGGCGGGCTGGTTTCGTTTGATCGCTCTGGCCGAGGCCTTCAGCTGGGTCGGGCTGCTGACCGGCATGTACTTCAAGTACCTCGGCACGCCCCGCACCGAGATCGGTGTGCAGATCTTCGGCATGGTCCACGGCGTGGTGTTCCTGGCGTTCGTGGCCACCGGGTTGATCGTCGGCTGGGCCGCGCGGTGGTCGCTGGTCACCTGGGTGCTGGCGGCGGTGTCGAGCATCGTGCCGCTGGCCAGCGTGGTCTTCCTGCGCTGGGCTGAACGAAGCGGCGCGCTGGCTGTGGGCGCCCGTACCGCTGAGGGCGAACCGGAGCCGTCGGCCGTCGCGTGACAGACTGGACAGCGTGACTCGTCCGCGTCCTATCGGTCCCGCGCTGGCTGGCGCGGTGGACCTCTCTGCACTCAAAAATCGTCCCGCTGAAGGTGCTGCCGCTGCCGGTGGCGCGCCCGGTGGCATAGAGATCACCGAGGCCAATCTCGAAGCCGAGGTGCTGATCCGCTCCGGTGAGGTGCCCGTCGTGGTGCTGCTGTGGTCGCCGCGCAGCGACTCGAGCATCCAGCTGGGACAGACACTGTCCGCGTTGGCTGCCGAGGACGGCGGCAAGTGGTCCTTCGGCACGGTGAACGTCGACACCGCGCCGCGCATTGCCCAGATGTTCGGCATCCAGGGCGTGCCGACGGTCGTCGCGCTGGCCGGCGGACAGCCGATCACCTCGTTCGAGGGCGGTCAGCCGGCAGACCAGCTGCGGCGCTGGATCGACTCGCTGTTGCAGGCGACCGCCGGCAAGTTGGGTGGCGGCGCCGAGGGTGAGGAGGAGCAGGTCGATCCTGCGCTCGCGCAGGCGCGGGACGCCCTGGACACCGGAGACTTCGACGGCGCCCTGGCCGCGTATCAGGCGATCCTCGAGGCCGATCCGGCGAACGTCGAAGCCAAGGGTGCCGTGCAGCAGATCGCGTTCCTGCAGCGCGCGTCCGCGCAGCGTCCGGAGGCCGTGCGCCTCGCCGACGCCTCGCCCGACGACATCGACCTGGCCTTCGCAGCCGCCGACGTGCAGCTCTTCCAGCGCGACGTCGACGGTGCCTTCAACCGCCTGATCGCGCTCGTCAAGAAGACCGCGGGCGACGACCGGACTCGGGTGCGTACCCGGCTGATCGAGTTGTTCGACCTGTTCGACCCGGCCGACCCCGAGGTCATCGCCGGGCGCCGCAATCTCGCCAACGCGCTCTACTGATCTCGCGCGAGCGGGGGTGCCGCCGGCGGGCGTGGCACTGCGGGCAGTGACTCCCAGAATTCTGTGACAGCTTGAGCGATCGCGTCGGCATCGACCAGTAGCGGGCCGACGTGTCCGGAGCCGGTGAGGCTTACGACGCGGGCGTCGGGCATGGCCGCCGCTGCCGCGCGGGCGTCGGCGGGGGACCACTCTTGATCGCCGAGATCGCCGGTCATCAGCAGCGTAGGGACGGTGACGCCGGCGAGCTGGGACGTCAGCGCATGCCAGCTGTGCATGTATCGGATTGTGCGTCTTACTGATTTGCGGTCCATCGCGCGGAACGCGGCTTTGAGCTCGGCGGCCCGCGTGGGGTGGGCGGTGCCGGCGCCGCCGAGGAGAACGTCGAACAGAATCTTCGTCAGCAGGGGGTTCGGGCCGAGCAGTGCGTATGCCACGGCGAGCGGATACGTCTGGGTCCAGCGCTGACGTCGGCTGACAGGCAGGATCGGTGCCGCGATGGTGGTCAGGCTGTGCAGGCGGTTCGGCTCGGCCGCTGCCAGCGTGATGCCGACGTGGCCGCCCCAGGCGTTGCCGATCCAGTCGACCGTGTCGAGACCCAGCGCGTCGATCACTTCACCTGCGGCACTTGCACATTCGTCGAGGGTGAAATCCCGGTGGATGGGGCTGCTCGCGCCGTATCCCGGTCCGTCGATGGTCACCACCTGCCGTTGGGCCACGAGGGTTTCGGTGAGCGGACCCCAGCTGCGCGAGTCCACCCACAGGCTGTGCCAGAAGACGGCGGGAGGACCCGTTCCGGCGCGACGCACGTGCAGATCGCCGAGGCAGGTGGGGACGTGGGTGTCGAGTGTCGTCATGGCGACCTCCATACAGTCTGTATGCTGATACCATACAACTTGTATGGTCACGGTCAAGGGGGATTCCCGGGAGCGGCTCGTCGCAGTCGCCACCGAGTTGTTCGGTGCGCAGGGCTATCACCAGACCGGTACCGAGGAGATCGTTCGCCGCAGCGGGGTGACCCGTGGCTCGCTGTACCACCATTTCGCGGACAAGGAAGCGCTCTTCGAGGAGGTCTTCGACCGCGCCGACCAGGTGGTGAGTGCGCGGGTTCGGGCGGCTGCCGCGGCCGCCGCCGAACGTGGCGACGACGCGTGGTCGGTGTTCCTCGCCGGCTGGGATGCGGTGCTGGACACCGCGGTTGACGCGCCGCTGCAGCGCATTCGCGTGGTCGACGCGCCCGCCGTACTCGGCTGGCAGAAATGGCAGGAGCGCAACGCCCGGTACACCCTGGCCAATATCGAGGGCGGCCTCGTGAGCTTGCTCGAGCAGGGTGTGCTTGCGCCGCAGCCGATCTCACCGTTGGCGGTGCTACTGATGGGACTCAGTAATCAAGCCGTCGCCGCGATTGCCGGGGCGACGGATCCGGTCCGGGCCCGTCACGACATCGGTGCCGCGGTGCGCCGTCTGCTCGACGGGCTGCGGGACGCTAGGCGGGCTTGAGCCAGAGCGCCGACAGCGGCGGGAGCACCAGGACGGCAGAGGCGGGGCGGCCGTGCCACGGCTCGTCGGTCGCCTCGACCGCACCCATGTTGCCCGCTCCGGCCCCGTTGTAGACGGTCGCGTCGGTGTTCAGCAGTTCATGCCAGGTCCCGGCGTGCGGCAGCCCCAGTCGGTACTGCGAGTGCTCGCTGCCGGAGAAGTTGAAGACGCAGGCGATGGCCGACCCGTCGTCGCCGAACCGTAGGAAGCTCAGCACGTTGTTGCTCGAGTCGTTGGCGTCGATCCACGAGTAGCCCTCGGGACTGCTGTCGCGGGACCACAGCGCGCGGTTGTCGCGGTAGATGCCGTTGATGTCGCGGACCAGTTGCTGCACGCCGGTCGAGAAGCTGTGCTCGCCGAGCTGGAACCAGTCGAGCCCGCGTTCCTCGGACCATTCCGCGCGCTGGCCGAATTCCTGTCCCATGAACAGCAATTGCTTGCCCGGGTGTGCCCATTGGTAAGCCAGTAGCTGACGCAGTCCGGCCGCCTTGGCGTGGTCGTCACCGGGCATCCGGGTCCACAGCGTGCCCTTGCCGTGCACGACCTCGTCGTGGCTGATCGGCAGCACATAGTGCTCGCTGTAGGCGTACAGCATCGAGAACGTCATCTCGTGGTGGTGGTAACTGCGATGCACCGGATCGTGGCTGATGTAGTCCAGGGTGTCGTTCATCCACCCCATGTTCCATTTCATGGAGAAGCCAAGGCCGCCAAGGTTTGTCGGCCGGGTGACGCCGGGCCACGAGGTCGATTCCTCGGCGACGGTGACGATGCCGGGCACCAGTTTGTGGACGGTGGCGTTCATCTCCTGCAGGAACTGCACCGCCTCCAGGTTCTCCCGGCCGCCGTAGATGTTGGGCGTCCAACCGCCGTCCGGGCGGGAGTAGTCCAGGTACAGCATGGAGGCGACGGCGTCGACGCGGAGGCCGTCGATGTGGAACTCCTCCAGCCAGTACAGCGCGTTGGCCACCAGGAAGTTGCGGACCTCGTTGCGACCGAAGTCGAAAACGTAGGTGCCCCAATCGAGTTGCTCACCCCGGCGGGGGTCGGCGTGCTCGTACAGGGGGGTGCCGTCGAAGCGGCCCAGTGCCCACGAGTCCTTCGGGAAGTGCGCGGGCACCCAGTCGACGATCACGCCGATGCCGGCCTGGTGCAGCGTGTCGACGAGGTACCGGAAGTCGTCAGGCGTGCCGAGGCGTGAGGTCGGCGCGTAGTACGACGTCACCTGGTAACCCCAGGAGCCGCCGAAGGGATGCTCGGCCACCGGCAGCAGCTCGACGTGTGTGAAGCCCTGTGCCACCACGTATTCGGTGAGCTCGACGGCCAGCTCGCGGTAGCTCAGGCCCGGGCGCCACGACATGAGATGCACCTCGTAGGTGCTCATGGGCTCGAAGATCGGGTTGAGTTCGGCGCGGGCGGCCATCCAGGCCTCGTCCTGCCAGACATGGGAACTCACAAAGGTTTTCGACGCCGTCAGCGGCGGCACTTCGGTGCTGAAGGCCATCGGGTCGGCACGATCGGCGACGGCTCCGTTGGTGCCGTTGCCGCCGTGGATGCGGAATTTGTACAGGCTGCCGACTTCGAACCCGGGCCAGAACAGCTCCCACACCCCGGACGAGCCCAGTGCCCGCATCGGGGCCTCGCTGCCGTCCCAGTGGTTGAAGTCGCCGATCAGGTTGACGCCCTTGGCGTTCGGTGCCCATACCGCAAAGGAGAAGCCTTCGACCACGCCGTCCGGTGTGGTGAACGAACGGGGTTGTGCACCAAGGATTTCCCAGAGCCGTTCGTGGCGGCCCTCGGCCAGCAGGTGCAGGTCCATGTCGCCGAGCGTGGGCAGGAAGCGGTAGGGGTCGGCCGTGGCGTGCACGACGTCGCCCGGGTACTCGACCTCGAAGCGGTAGTCGGCCAGGTTGTTGAACGGCACCTCGACCGCGAACAGGCCACCTTCGATGGCTTCCATCGGGTAACGCTTCTTGCCGATCAGCACCGTGACGCCGGTGGCGTGCGGGCGCAGCGCCCGGATGACCGTGCGCTTGCCGTACTCGTGCGCACCCAGGATGGCATGCGGGTCGTGGTGTTCGCCGGCCAGCAGTCGGGCCAGTTCGGCGACGGGTGGACGGAGGTTGCTGGTCACGGTTGCCTCCGTAGGAGATTCAGCCGCTTGTCGTACGGGATTTGCGGCATGTTCAGTATGTGGGCTACCGCTCTGCCCGGGTCCAGTCGCACGTAATTCGATGCGCCCCATTGGTATTCCTCACCGGTGATCTCGTCGCGAACCCAGAACCGGTCGTGGTCGTCCATGCCGAGGGCGCCCATGTCCAGCCAGAGCGTTGCCTGCTCGGGGCCGAATGCGTTGAGCGTCAACACCACGAGGACGGTGTCGCCGGTAACGGGGTCGAACTTGCTGTACGCCAACAACGAGTCGTTGTCGACATGATGAAACTTGATGGTCCGCAATTGGCTGAGCGCCGGATGCACTCGGCGGATCTCGTTGAGCCGGGTCAGCAGCGGCTCCAGGGACCGGCCGCCGGCCAGGGCTGCTTCGAAATCCCGCGGCCGCAGCTGGTACTTCTCGGAGTCCAGGTACTCCTCGCTGCCCTCGCGAACAGCCAGATGTTCGTACAGTTCGTAACCCGAGTAGACGCCCCAGGACGAGCTCAACGTCGCGGCCAGCACCGCCCGGATCGCGAACATGCCTGGGCCGCAATGCTGCAGGCTGGCATGCAGGATGTCGGGGGTGTTGACGAACAGGTTGGGTCGGTAGAAATCGGCGTACTCGGCGATCTGCTGGCCGAATTCCGTGATCTCCCACTTGTAGTTGCGCCAGGTGAAATACGTATACGACTGCGTGAAGCCGAGTTTCGCGAGCCCGTAGAGACGGGCCGGCCGAGTGAAGGCCTCCGACAGGAACAGCACGTCGGGGTCGAGGTTCTTGGCCTGGGCGATCAGCCACGCCCAGAAGTTGGCCGGCTTGGTGTGCGGGTTGTCGACCCGGAAGATCTTGACGCCGTGCGACATCCAGAACTTGACCACGCGCAGCACCTCGTCGTACAGGCCGGCCGGGTCGTTGTCGAAGTTCAGCGGATAGATGTCCTGGTACTTCTTCGGCGGATTCTCCGCGTACGCGATGGTGCCGTCGGGCAGCACCGTGAACCACTCCGGGTGTTCCTTGGCCCAGGGATGGTCCGGCGCGCACTGCAGCGCCAGATCGAGCGCCACCTCCAGGCCGTTGTCGCGGGCGGCGGCGACCATATCGTCGAACTCGGCGATGGTGCCCAGGTCCGGGTGCACGGCGTCGTGTCCGCCTTCGTCGCTGCCGATGGCCCACGGGGAGCCGACGTCACCGGGCGCCGCGGTGACGTTGTTGTTCGGGCCCTTGCGGTGCACCTTGCCGATCGGGTGCACCGGCGGCAGGTACAGGACGTCGAAACCCATTGCGGCAACGCGCGGAATGGCCTTTGCGGTCGTGGAGAACGTGCCGTGCACCGCCTGGCCGTCGGCGTCCCAGCCGCCGGTGGACCGCGGGAAGAGTTCGTACCAGGAACTGAACCGGGCCCGCGGCCGGTCGACCCAGATGCCGTATTGCTCTCCGCGAGTGACCAATTCCCGCAGTGGGTACTTGCGCAGCAGGTCGGTCACATCCGGGGCCAGAGCCGCCGCGGCACGGACGAATGGATCGCCCGATTCGCGAAGTCGCCGGGCAGCCGCGAGCAGCGGGGCGCGATCGTCCTGCGGGACGGCCGTGGCAGCGCGCTCCAGCAGCCCCGCACCGATCAGCAGATCGTTGGACAGTTCGGCCTCGCTCTGGCCGGCCTCGAGCTTGGCGGTGATGGCGTGGCGCCACGTCGCGATGGGGTCGCCCCAGCCGTCGATGCGGAACGTCCACAGGCCGACGCTGTCGGGGGTGAACTGGCCGTGAAACACGTCCGGTGTGAAGCCCTGCGCCATAGGGAGCCGGGTCGGCTTGACCTTGGCCCGTGGCGGCGCCGGAGTCGGCGTTGCACCCGGCGGGGTTTCGGCGAGCTGCGGGTAGACGGGGCCGTGGTAGCGCACCACCAGCGTGGCGGCGACCGCGTCGTGGCCTTCGCGCCACACTGTCGCGCTGATCGGAACCACTTCGCCGACCACAGCCTTTGCGGGATATCGGCCCGCGGACACCACTGGTGCGACGTCGTCGATCTCGATCCGACCGGCCACCCAAACCACTCCTTACCCGGGCACATGCCACTACGTCTCGTAGTGGCCGCAATGGCCCGCCCGTGCTCTGATACCCACCGTAGTAGCCGATGACACCACAGGGGCAGTGAGCAGTTGGATGCGTCGTGCACAGTCGCCGAACTGACCCTGCACGTGAAAAAAATGTCAGTAAGGTTGGCTCGTGTGAAAGCCCTCCGTCGGTTCACCGTCCGTGCCCACCTGCCCGAACGTCTCGCCGCCCTGGAGCGGCTGTCCATCAACCTGCGCTGGTCCTGGCACACGCCCACTCAGGAGCTGTTCGCCGAGATCGATCCCGCGCTGTGGGAACAGGTCGGCGCCGATCCGGTGGCATTGCTCGGGGCGGTCAGCCCCGCGCGTCTGGATGAACTGGCGGCAGACGACGACTTCGTCGGCCGGGTGAACCACCGTGCCACCGATCTGGACAGCTATCTGAGCCGGCCCCTGTGGTACCAGGAGCAGGCCGACAATGCCGAGGACGGTGGCCCCGCGATGCCGAAGGGCATCGCGTACTTCTCGATGGAGTTCGGCGTCGCGGAGGTGCTGCCGAACTACTCGGGCGGTCTGGGCATCCTGGCGGGCGACCACCTCAAGTCGGCGTCGGACCTCGGCCTGCCGCTGATCGCGGTGGGGCTGTACTACCGGTCCGGCTATTTCAAGCAGTCGCTGACGGCCGACGGCTGGCAGAACGAGAACTATCCCTCGCTCGATCCGCAGGGCCTGCCGCTGCGGCTGTTGACCGGCGCCGACGGCCAGCCGACGCTGGTGGCACTGAACCTGCCGGAATCGCAGGTGCTGCGGGCACGGGTGTGGGTGGCGCAGGTCGGGCGAGTTCCGTTGTTGCTGCTCGATTCGGACATCCCGGAGAACGATCACGAACTTCGCTCGGTGACCGACCGGCTGTACGGCGGAGACCAGGAACATCGGATCAAGCAGGAACTGCTCGCCGGTATCGGCGGCATCCGCGCGATCCGGGCGTTCACCGAGATCGAGGGCATCGAGGCGCCCGAGGTCTACCACATGAACGAAGGCCACGCGGGTTTCCTTGGCGTGGAACGCATTCGGGAGTACATCAGCGGGTCCGGGCTGGACTTCGAGACCGCGCTGACGGTGGTGCGGTCGTCGACGGTCTTCACCACCCACACGCCGGTGCCCGCCGGTATCGACCGGTTCCCGGTCGAGATGGTGCGCCGCTACTTCGACGACACCGTCGCCTCGCCGCTGCTGCCCGAGGTACCGCTGTACCGGGTGGTCGCGTTCGGCGCCGAGGACGACCCGGAGAAATTCAACATGGCGCACATGGGTTTACGGCTGGCGCAGCGGGCCAATGGCGTGTCGCTGCTGCACGGCCGGGTCAGTCGCGGCATGTTCAACGAACTGTGGCCGGGCTTCGACCAGGCCGAGGTACCGATCGGGTCGATCACCAACGGCGTGCACGCACCCACCTGGGCGGCGCCGCAATGGCTCGAGTTGGGCCGCGAGCTGGTCGGCGTCGAGGGGATGGAGGCTGTCGACCAGGCCGCCGGGGAGCCCGAGCTGTGGCAGCGGTTGCATGACGTCGACCCAGGTCACCTGTGGTGGATCCGGTCTCAGCTGCGCGAGATGCTCATCGCCGATGTGCGCGCCCGGCTGCGGCGCTCGTGGCTCGAGCGCGGTGCCACCGAGGCTGAATTGGGCTGGATCGCAAAGGCTTTCGATCCATCTGTGCTGACCATCGGGTTCGCCCGCCGGGTGCCCACCTACAAGCGCCTGACCCTGATGCTGCGCGACCCGGAGCGTCTGGAGCGGCTGCTGCTCGATGAGTCGCGGCCGGTGCAGCTGATCGTCGCGGGCAAGTCGCATCCGGCCGACGACGGCGGCAAGGCCCTGATCCAACAGGTCGTGAAGTTCGCCGACCGGCCCGAGGTGCGGCACCGCATCGCCTTCCTGCCGGACTACGACATGTCGATGGCGCGCCTGCTGTACTGGGGCTGCGATGTGTGGCTCAACAACCCGCTGCGCCCATTGGAAGCGTGCGGCACGTCCGGCATGAAGAGCGCGCTCAACGGCGGACTGAACCTGTCGATCCGCGACGGCTGGTGGGACGAGTGGTACGACGGCGAAAACGGTTGGGAGATCCCGACAGCCGACGGTGTCATCGACGAAACGCGGCGTGACGACCTCGAGGCCGCGGCGCTGTATGACCTGATGGAGCACTCGGTGGCGCCGAAGTTCTATGAGCGCAACGAGCACGGCGTGCCGATGCGGTGGGTCGAGATGGTGCGGCACACGCTGCAGTCGCTCGGGCCGAAGGTGCTGGCATCGCGCATGGTGCGCGACTACACCGAGAAGTATTACGCCCCTGCGGCACAGTCGTTCCGGCGCACGGTGGAGCCGGTCGACGGCGAGCCCTACGGTGCGGCCCGCGCGCTGGCTGCCTATCGCCAGCGCGTGACCGAGGCCTGGCCGAAGATTCAGATCACCGAGGTGGACAGCTACGGGCTGCCTGACACGCCGTTGCTCGGTTCGGAGTTGTCGCTCACCGCCACGGTGCTGTTGGCCGGGCTGCGTACCGATGAGGTTGTGGTGCAAGCGGTTCTGGGTCGCGTTGACGCCGGTGACCAGCTGGTGGAGCCGGTGACCGTGCCGATGAAGCACACCGGTTCCGGTGAGGGCGGCGTCGAGGTGTTCTCGGCGACCACGCCGCTGCCGGTGGCCGGCCCGGTCGGGTACACCGTGCGGGTGTTGCCGCACAACGCATTGCTGGCCGCGGACAACGAGCTCGGGCTGGTCACGCTGGCGTGAGTGCATTGACTGTTGCGGTCGACGGTGGACCGTACGCGCTGGCGGCCGGCCCGGATGGCGCGATGTGGGTGACGTTGGTGTCGGCGGGTTCGGTGGCCCGGATCGACGGCCGTGGCGAGGTTCGACTGTTCGAACTCGGCGACGACAGCCGGCCGATGCAGGTCTGCGCGGGACCCGACGGGGCCGTGTGGTTCACGTGTTCCGGCACCGACCGCCTGGCCCGGATCACCGGTGACGGCGCGGTGTCATTCGTCGAATTGGATGCCGGCAGTGCGCCGTTCGGTATCACCGTCGGACCTGACGATGCCGTGTGGTTCACCGCCATGGATGCCGGGACGGTCGGCCGGGTGGGTGCCGACCACACGGTCGAGGTGGTCGCCAAGCCCGGCGGGATGCCGTCGATGATCACCGCCGGCGGCGACGGTGCGTTGTGGTGCACTCTGAATCAGAAGTCTGCGATCGGGCGACTGACTGTCGCCGGCAAGCTGTCGACCCGGCCGACGCCGACACCGTCGGCGGGGCCGGTTGGCATTTGTGCCACGCACGATGATGCGGTGTGGTTCACCGCAATTGGTGCGGACAAGCTGGGACGCATCCCGCTCAACGACGCCATCCAGGAGCTCGACCTACCGGGCAAGCCGCACGCGGTGGTCGCCGACGAGGCCGACGGCGTGTGGGTGAGCCTCTGGGGCGCGGACGCGATCGCGCGGGTCACCGCCGACGGCGAGGTCTCGACGTTCGATCTGCCACCGGGCAGCGAGCCGCACGGGTTGGCGGTCGATCGGGACGGCGCGCTGTGGGTGGCGCTGGAGTCCGGGTTCGTGGTGCGGCTGCCGGTGTAATCAGGCAGGCACCGGCTGAACGGTGCGGTCGAAGTCGATGTGGTGCCCCTGCAGCCACATCATCGGGTGGCCATCGTCTTTCGCGGCCTGCCGGAATACCACCGGCAGGATCAGATCACGAAGAATCCGCCCCACCGGGCCGGCGGCCTTGGTGTTGGCCGAGCGGTGTCCGTGGCGGACGATCTTCTCCACCCGGCGGCGGCGCAACGATTCGAATGTCGTGAATGCCGTCGGGATGTCAGGACAATCGCGCAGGCACTGCGCGAGCACCACGGCGTCCTCGACGGACATCGACGCGCCCTGGCCCGCCGATGGTGCGGTGGCATGGGCGGCGTCGCCGATGATGATCTGATTACGGTGGTTGTGCCAGTGCTTCACCACGGGCAGATCGTAGGTGGCCCACCCGATCATCGGGCCCGGCGCCGCGTCGATGATGTCGTGCGCGGGTCCTACGTCACCGGACATCAACCGGTGCAGCCAGTTTCGCCAATCGGCGTCTGTCATGTCGGACAGTACGCCGCGCTCGGGTTCTCTGGTCATCGGCGGGTTGGCGAACCACACGGTGCCTCCGTCCGGCGTGGGAAACCAGGCGAAGAAGCAGCGGGTGCCGAACTGCATCCGGAATTCCTGCGGTGGCACATCGACGACGAAATCGGGGATGTAGCCGCCGACATTGAGCACCGGCACGTAGCGCGGGGTGTGTGCGTGGGGGTCGATCGCGCGGCGTACCGCGGAATGAATGCCGTCGCAGCCGATCAACAGATCACCGGTTGCGCTGCTGCCATCGGTGAACCGTGCTTGGACGCGCCCATCGGAAGACGTTGTTGCGGAGGTGAATTCCTTGCCGTAGCTGTATCGGGCGCCGCGCGCATTCGCCACGGTATTGAGTTCGCGATACAGATCGGCGCGACGCATCATGACTGACAGTTGCCCGTCCGGACGCGGTGCGGCCATCGGAATGCGCCCCAGCGTCTTGCCGCTGCCGGTGATGAAGCTGATGGTGTCGTTGCGGTAGCCGAGGTTCTCGAGCGGGCCGGCCGCGTCGACGGCACGTAGCGCGTCCATGCCGTTGGCCTGAAAGTTCAGCCAGGCGCCGCGCAGGTCGGTGCCGGACGGGGAACGCTCGTAGATGTGGGCAGCGATACCCACCCGTTGCAGCGCGATGGCCAGGACCGGGCCGGCCACCCCGGCGCCGATGATGAGCGCTTCGGTCATGCGTGTCCTCGGTTCGTCGCCAGATAGCTCGAAGATCAGATAACTTGATGATCAAGCAATAGGATGAAAGGTGGATCGCTCGATTGTCAAGCGAAAATCCGGTGCCTGATCGCGTGGGTGCGGCGGTGCAGGCCTATCAGGCCGCCGTCGACGACTTCGACCGCGAGGTCGCGCGTCTGCTCGGCATCAACGCGACCGATGCTCGGTGCCTGGAGATTCTGATCCAGGAGGCCTCCGGGGTCACCCCACGGGAGTTGGCCGACCGGCTGGGCCTCACGACCGGCAGCGCCACCACGATGCTCGACCGGCTGGAGAAGGTCGGCTACGTGACGCGTTCGGCGCACCCCAGCGACCGGCGCAAGCTTCTGGTCCACGCGACCCCCACCGCGCGGGAGCGTGCCTTCGAGCTGATCGGCCCGCTGGTCGACGAGGGGCAGCGCACCTTGCTCAGCCGTTACAGTGCCAAGCAATTGGAACTGATCACCGAATTCCTCACGCGGGCAGCTGAATTGCAGCGCGAACACGTCGCGAGGTTGCGGGGGATGTGAACGACCTCGGGCGTGTCGCCTCTACCTTGGACATGTCGCGCCTGGACCTGTCAGCATGTGCTGACATCGTCATCACATACTGACAATGTCAGCCTCGGCTGACAGGTCCAGGCGCGATGTGGTGAGGACAGAGCTCGCGCGGCCGCGGTGACCGCGCGCCTGTCAGCTCGACGCGGCCAACCGCTGCAGGGCGCTGCGCACCCGAACCGGGTCGGTGGTCGACCAGTACGGCGGCAGTGACGACTGCAGGAACCCGCCGTAGCGGGCCGTCGCCATCCGGGAATCGAGGATCGCGATGACGCCGCGGTCGTCGACGCTGCGCAGCAGTCGTCCCGCACCCTGCGCCAACAGCAGCGCCGCGTGTGACGCCGCGACCGCCATGAACCCGTTGCCGCCGCGGGCTGCGATGGCCCGCTGCCGCGCGGTCAGTAGCGGATCGTCGGGGCGGGGGAACGGAATTCGGTCGATGATCACCAGCGACAGCGACGGTCCCGGTACGTCGACGCCCTGCCAGAGCGACAACGTGCCGAACAACGATGTCTCGGCGTCTTCGGTGAAGCGGCGCACCAGGGTTGACGTGGAGTCCTCGCCCTGGCAGAGCACCGGGGTGTCCAGTCGCTCGCGCATGATCTCGGCGGCTGCCTTTGCGGCCCGCATCGACGAGAACAGCCCGAGGGTGCGTCCGCCGGCGGCGGTGATCAGCTCGTAGATCTCGTCGAGCTGTTCCGGGGCGGCGGCGTCGCGGCCCGGCGGCGGCAGGTGCTTGGCGACGTACAGGATGCCCGACTTGGCATGGGAGAAGGGCGATCCCACGTCCATGCCCTTCCATTTCGGCGGCGTCGCGGTGGAGTCTTCCGGCACCGACAAACCCCAGGCCCGCGCCATCGATTCGAAGCGGCCGCCGATCGTCAGCGTGGCGGACGTCAGCACTGCGGTCACCTCGCCGAACAAGCGGCCGCGGAGCAGCCCGGCCACCGACAACGGCGCGACCCGCAGGATGTATCGCACTGTGCCCCTGGACTCTTCGCGATCCAGCCACACCACGTCGTAGCGGTCCGGAATGGCCGGGACGAACGAGTCGATGATGCGCGACGCGGTGTCGCTCAGGTCGGTCAGTGCGGTGACGGCCTCGCTGCGCGCGGCTGCGGCCGTGGGGTCCGACGGTGCCGTGTCGATCGCCATCTTGACCTTGTCCGTCGAGTCGCGGACCACCGTCAGGTAGGTGGCGAGCTCGTCGTCGAGCACGTCGATGCGTCCGGGCTCCATGTCGTGAATCGCCGACCCCAGCGTGGCGATGGCGGCCTCGAGGCGTTCTGCCAGTTCAGGTTCCACCAACCGGGCGGCGCGCCGGAGCGCCACGGCCATGGAGGTGGCGGACAGCTCGCCGGTGGCGACGCTGGTGACCCGGTCGACCAGTTCGTGGGCCTCGTCGACCACCAGCAGCTGGTGCTCGGGCAGGACGTTGACCTCGGAGATGGCGTCGATGGCCAGTAGCGCGTGGTTGGTGACGATGACGTCGACCGCGCCGGCCTTGGCGCGGGCCTTCTCCGCGAAACAGTCTGTGCCGTAAGGGCAACGCGTGGCGCCGATGCACTCGCGGGCACCCACGCTGACCTGCGACCAGGCCCGGTCCAGCACGCCTGGCACCACCTCGTCGCGGTCGCCGCTCTCGGTGTCCGACGACCACTCGATGAGCCGCTTGACGTCGCGGCCCAACGCCGACGCGGCGACGGGGTTGAACAGTTCTTCTTGCGGGAGATCCTCTTCGGCGGAGGCGCCGCTGTGAACCTTGTTCAGGCACAGGTAGTTTCCGCGTCCCTTGAGCAACGCGAACTCAGGGCGGCGGGGTAGATGTGGGGCCAGGGCGTCGGCCAGGCGGGGCAGATCGCGGTCCACCAGCTGGCGTTGCAGTGCGATGGTCGCCGTCGACACCACCACCGGTTGATTCGACGCCACGGCATGCGCGATCGATGGCACCAGGTACGCCAACGACTTTCCGGTGCCGGTCCCGGCCTGGACGGCCAGATGTTCGCCGTTGTCGAAAGCGTGGCCGACCGCTTCGGCCATCTCGATCTGTCCGCTGCGTTCGGCACCGCCAAGGGCTGATACCGCGATGGACAGCAGCCCCGAAACGGTTGAAGCGTCCTTCGAATTGGTCTTGCGGCTCATGCACCCACCAGTCGGGTCGGGATGGCCGGTTCACCGCGGGACAGCTTGAGTCCGTCCCACGGCAGGCTGTGCAGGCCGGCGGCCACGCGCGCTCGGGCGTCGGCCAGCGAGGAGTCGTCCACGACGGAACCCGAACGGACCAGCGGCACCGTCAGCACCCGGCCCTCGTCGGCTGGAACCGAATCAGCGGGGTACACGACCTCTTCGACGATGGTGCCCGACGCTTTCGCCAATCGCATCGCGGCTTTGTGGCCACCGTGAGATTCCTTGTGGCTGCTGCGTTTTGCCACGGGCATGCCGTCGACCGCGACCAGCTTGTAGACCATGGAGGCGGTCGGCGCACCGGACCCGGTGACGACCGACGTACCGACGCCGTAGACGTCGACCGGCGCCGCGGCGAGCCCGGCGATCGAGTATTCGTCGAGGTCGCCGGACACCACGATGCGGGTGCCGGTCGCGCCCAACCCGTCGAGTTGGTCGCGGACCTGGCGGGCCATCACGCCGAGATCGCCGGAGTCGATGCGTACGGCGCCGAGCTCGGGCCCAGCCATGGCGATGGCGTTGGCCACGCCCTGAGTGATGTCGTAGGTGTCCACGAGCAGCGTCGTCCCGACACCCAACGCGTCGACCTGCGCGCGGAATGCGGCGGCTTCGTCGGGCCCGGTCGCCGCCGTGTGCACGAGGGTGAAGGCGTGCGCGCTGGTGCCCAGCGCCGGGACGCCGAACGACCGCTGCGCCTCCAGGTTCGAGGTGCCGGTGAACCCGGCGAGGTAGGCGGCCCGCGCGGAGGCGACCGCAGCCTGCTCGTGCGTGCGCCGTGAGCCCATCTCGATCAGGGGCCGGCCGCCCGCGGCGCTGACCATGCGGGCGGCGGCCGAGGCGATCGCGGTGTCGTGATTGAAGATCGACAGCACGAGCGTCTCGAGGATCACGCACTCGGCGAAGGTGCCGTGGATCGACAGCACCGGGGAATCCGGAAAGTACAGCTCACCCTCGGGATAGCCGTCGATGTCGCCGCGGAACTCGTAGTCGGCCAGCCAGCGCAGCGTCTCGGGCTCCAGGAAGTTCAGCGAGGCCAGCGCGGCGTCGTCGAACCGGAACTCGGCGAGCGCCGAGAGGAACCGCGCGGTCCCGGCGACCACGCCGTAACGGCGTCCGAACGGCAGCCGCCTGGCAAACACCTCGAACGACGCGCGACGGTGTGCGGTGCCGTCGCGCAGGGCAGCAGCGAGCATCGTGAGCTCGTATTTGTCGGTTAGCAACGCGGCGGTCACAGAGCTCACCGTACTGGTTCATCGACCGGCATCTCCCCGGCTATTCTGGGCTCATGGTTCTGGGTGCCAGCTCGTCGACGGTGGTCGCGCGCACAAGCCCGGCGACTGACGTCGACGAGGTCGCCGCCCTGGACAGTCCGTGGGTGACCATCGTCTGGGACGACCCGGTGAACCTCATGACCTACGTGACGTACGTCTTCCAGAAGCTGTTCGGCTACAGCGAGGTGCGCGCCACCGAGCTGATGATGCAGGTGCACACCGAGGGCAGAGCCGTCGTCTCGGCGGGCAGCCGGGAATCGATGGAGGTCGACGTCACCAAACTGCACGCAGCCGGCCTGTGGGCAACCATGCAGCAGGATCACTGACCGGTGCGCAAGTGGAAGCGGGTCAACACGTCGTCGGGCGTGCGCATCAAGTCCGGGCTGGAGGCGCACGAGGTCACGATGCTGCGCAACCTGGTCGGCTCGCTGATCGAGATGCTCGACGATCGCGAATCGTCTTCACCGCCTGATGAACTCGCCGAATTGACCGGCATGAAGATCGGGCCGTCGCAGGCTCCCGACGACGACACCATGCGCCGGCTGCTGCCGGACTTCTACCACGATCCGGCCACGCATCCCGACGGCCGTGCCGCCGGTGAGAGCCTCAACGGCGCGCTGCGCAGCCTCCACGAGCCGATCATCGTCGACGCCAAACGGCAAGCTGCCCAACGACTCCTGGACTCGCTTCCGGACCCGGCCGGAAAGTTCGAGCTGACGGAGGAACAGGCTGAGGCCTGGGCGTCCGCGATCAACGACGTCCGGCTGGCCCTCGGCGCCATGCTCGACATCGGACCCGATGGGCCGCAACGTCTTTCGCCGGACCATCCGATGGCGGGGCATCTGGAGGTGTATCAGTGGCTGACGTATCTGCAGGAATACCTGGTGCTGAGCCTGCTGGACGAGCGGTGACGGGCTCCATCACCTTCGTCCACGACATCCTGGTCGGCAACTACCAGCGCATCGAAGACGCCACCCTGGGCGGCGGCTGGGCCACCGGCACCACCGTCGTCCTGGCCCCGCCCGGAACCATCGGCGCGGTCGACGTGCGCGGGGGAGCGCCCGGCACCCGCGAGACCGACCTGCTGGATCCGTCCAACAGCGTGCAGCACGTCGACGCGATTGTGCTGACCGGCGGGAGCGCCTACGGGCTGGCCGCCGCGGACGGCGTCATGACCTGGCTGGAGGAGCACGACCGCGGCGTGAAGATGCCCGGCGGACGCGTACCGATCGTGCCCGGTGCGGTGATCTTCGATCTGCCGGTCGGCGCGTGGGCCAATCGTCCGACGGCCGATTTCGGCTACCAGGCCGTCGCTCACGCGGGCACCGACGTGCCCACCGGCAATGTCGGCGCGGGCGCCGGCGCACGGGCCGGCGCACTGAAGGGCGGACTCGGCACCGCATCGGTGACGCTCGACAACGGCGTGACCGTCGGCGCGCTCGTCATCGTGAACGCGGCCGGCCACGTCGTCGACCCGCAGACCGGTCTGCCGTGGTCGGCTGACCAGATCGCCCGCTTCGGGCTGCAGCCTCCGCCGCCCGACCAGATCGAGGCGTACGCGGCCCGGGTGAAAGACCCCAAGCCGCTCAATACGACCGTCGCCGTCGTCGCGACCGATGCCGCGCTCAGCCCGGCCGGCTGTAAGAAGGTGGCCGTCGCCGCGCACAACGGGCTGGCCCACACGATCCGTCCGGCGCACACCGCCGTCGACGGCGACACCGTCTTCGCGCTCGCGACCGGTCGGGTGCACATCGAACCGGACGCGGCGACACCCGAGCAGATGAACCCCGAGACGCGGCTCATCTCCGAGATCGGGGCGGCCGCCGCCGACGCGCTCGCGACCGCCGTGATGGTCGGGGTACTCGCGGCCGAGTCGATTGCCGGCATTCCGACCTACCGCGACCTGCTGCCAGGAGCCTTCGCCTGACGGTGTCCGCCGGTAGCCTTTAGAGCATGAGCTACGACCTGTCGACGACCCCGTCGAAGCCGAAGCCGCCTGCACCGTGGAAGGTCGGTGGCGTCACGATCGTCAGCTTCGTCGTGCTGCTGTGGCTCATCGAGGGCTGGGATGCGCTGCACAACCAGGAGCTCAATCAGGACGGCATCCGGCCGCTGGAGACCGACGGGCTCTGGGGCATCTTGTGGGCGCCGCTGCTGCACGCCGACTGGGCGCACCTGATCGCGAACACCGGCCCGGCTCTGGTGCTCGGGTTCCTGGTGACCCTCGCCGGCATGGGGCGCTTCCTCGCGGCCACCTTGATCATCTGGATTCTGGGCGGATTCGGCACCTGGCTCATCGGCAACATCGGTGCGCCCCGCGGCGTCGAATCGGTGCACATCGGGGCGTCCGGGCTGATCTTCGGTTGGCTGACGTTCCTCATCGTGTTCGGCTTCTTCACCCGGCACGCGTGGCAGATCATCGTCGGCATCATCGTGTTGTTCGTCTATGGCGGTGTGCTGTGGGGCGCGCTGCCGGGCACATTCGGGGTGTCGTGGCAGGGCCATCTGTGCGGTGGCATCGCCGGCGTGTTCGCGGCGTATTTGCTGAGCAGTCCGGAAAGGGAAGCGCGCGAACGGCGTAAGGGTTCAGCGCTGCCGTCGATTCCGACGTAATTTGCTGAATTCGGAATTCGCCGCACGCGCCGTTACCGGAAGCGTGATCGGTATCGCTTTCGGGACCAATCGAGAAACTGGCCGCCCAATGGTGCCGTCTTTTCGTCGCAGGACGTGTTGACGTGGCAAGCTAGGGGTGTGCGCCTCACCATTCTCGGTTGCTCCGGCAGCGTGGGTGGGCCGGATTCTCCGGCCTCGGGCTATCTGCTGACCGCTCCGGACACCACACCGATGGTTATCGACTTCGGTGGAGGCGTGCTCGGCGCACTGCAGCGTCATGCTGATCCGGGCGCCGTAAATATATTGCTGTCACATCTGCATGCCGACCATTGTTTGGACTTGCCGGGCCTGTTCGTCTGGCGGCGGTATCACCCGAATCCGCCGGTTGGTCGTGCGCTGATGTTCGGTCCGGCGGCCACGTGGCACCGGCTCGGCGCGGCATCGTCGCCTGAGGGCGGCGAGATCGACGACATCACCGACATCTTCGACATCCAGGTCTGGGTCGACGGCCAGGAGGTCGAGATCGGCGCGCTGAAAGTGACGCCGCGACTGGTGTGTCACCCGACCGAGTCGTACGGCATGCGCTTCACCGATCCGTCGGGCGCGACGCTCGTCTACTCGGCGGACACCGGCTACTGCGACGCGCTGGTGGATCTCGCTCGCGGCGCCGACGTGTTCCTGTGTGAGGCGTCGTGGACCGACTCGCCGGACCGTCCGCCGAAGCTGCACCTGTCCGGTGCCGAGGCCGGCCGCGCTGCTCGTGAGGCCGGCGTCAAAGAGCTGCTGCTGACGCACATCCCGCCGTGGACGTCCCGCGAGGACGTCATCAGCGAGGCCAAGGCCGAGTTCGACGGACCCGTGCACGGCGTCGTGTGCAACGAGTCGTTCGACATCACTCGTAGGTAAGGTCCCGCCCAGCTGTTCGTCGCCCGCTAGGGTTGTGCGGTGTCCAGACGAGAAGACGGCCGCCTTGACGACGAGCTCCGCCCGGTAAAGATCACCCGAGGATTCACCAAGCACCCGGCAGGGTCGGTATTGGTGGAGTTCGGCGAGACGCGGGTCATGTGCACCGCCTCGGTATCCGAAGGGGTGCCGCGCTGGCGCAAGGGTTCCGGGTTGGGCTGGCTGACCGCCGAATACGCGATGCTGCCGGCCGCCACCCATGACCGCTCCGACCGCGAGTCGGTGAAGGGCCGCGTCGGTGGACGCACCCAGGAGATCAGCCGGTTGATCGGCCGCTCGCTGCGCGCGTGCATCGACCTGAGCGCGCTGGGCGAGAACACCATCGCCATCGACTGCGACGTGCTGCAGGCCGACGGTGGCACTCGTACCGCGGCGATCACCGGCGCGTATGTGGCGTTGGCCGACGCTGTGACGTACCTGTCGGCTGCGGGACGGTTGAAGGATCCGCGTCCGCTGTCGTGTGCCATCGCTGCCGTGTCGGTCGGTGTGGTCGACGGCCGGGTCCGCACCGACCTGCCGTACACCGAGGACTCGCGCGCCGAGGTCGACATGAACGTCGTCGCCACCGACACCGGGACTCTGGTCGAGGTGCAGGGCACGGGCGAAGGCGCGACGTTCCCGCGCTCGACGCTGGACAAGCTGTTGGACGCGGCTTTGGCTGCCTGTGACCAGTTGTTCGCGCTGCAGCGCGAGGCGCTGGAGCTGCCGTACCCGGGCGTGCTGCCCGAGCCGTCGGGTCCCGCGAAGAAGGCATTTGGTGCCTGAGCTCCTCGTCGCTTCACGCAATGCGAAGAAGCTGGTGGAGTTGCAGCGGGTTCTCGATGCCGCGGGGGTTGTCGGCCTGACGCTGTTGTCGTTGGCCGATGTGCCCGAGTATCCCGAGGCACCCGAAACCGGAGCCACGTTCGAGGAGAACGCGCTGGCCAAGGCTCGTGACGGGTTCGAGGCCACCGGAATCCCTTGTATCGCAGATGATTCCGGAGTTTCGGTCGATGCGCTGAACGGTATGCCCGGTGTGCTGTCGGCCCGGTGGGCCGGGCGGCACGGAGATGATGCGGCGAACCTTTCGCTGCTGTTGGGCCAGATTCAGGACGTGCCCGACGAGCGGCGGGGAGCGGCATTCGTGTCGTGCTGTGCGCTGGTTTCTGCTTCGGGTTCGGTGGTCGTGCGCGGGGAGTGGCCCGGCATGATCGCCCGCGAGCCGCGGGGTTCGGGCGGGTTCGGGTATGACCCGATCTTCGTGCCTGCGGGCGGATCGGTGTCCGCGGCCGAGCTGACTGCTGCTGAGAAGGACGCGGCGTCACACCGAGGACGGGCGTTGGCGCAGTTGGTGCCGGCGCTGCGGGAGCTGGCGGGCTTGTAGGCTCCGCAGTTGTCGCCGAACGCAACTGCACGGCGATTTTCGGGCTGATTTCCCGCCACCCAGTTGCGTTCGGGGGCGGGGCTGGCGTTATCCACAGGGTTCGATAGCCACAGCTGGCGAGATGCACGCGCTGCTGGGCACACTGCGCTGGTGGGGGAGCCATTCATCGGGAGTGAGGCGATTTCAGCAGGGCGCTTGACTCGGCATCAATTGCGGACGGATTTCGTGGCCGTGCACAAGGACGTGTACGTGCCAAGGGGGACGAGGCCGACCGCGATCATGCGGGCGAAGGCGGCATGGCTGCGCTCCAAACGCAGAGGTGTGCTCGCGGGTTTCTCGGCGGCCGCGTTGCACGGGGCGAGGTTCATCGGGCCAGAGGTACCTGCCTACATCTGTGACCGCTACTGCCGTCGCGAGCGGGGTGTGGTGGTGTGGCGAGACACTCCGGCTACCGATGAGACGAGCCGCATAGGCGAGATGCTGCTGACCACGCCGTCGCGTACCGCTGTTGATCTGGCACGCAAGTTCCCCGAGGACGTCGCCGTCGCGGCGATTGATGCGTTGGCGCGCGCTGCGCGGATGACGGTCGCAGACATCGAGATGCAACTCGACCGGCACCGCGGACAGCGCGGCATTCTGCAAGCGCGGAAGACAATCGCACTTGTCGACCCGAAAGCGGAATCCCCTCGCGAAACAGCGTTGCGGCTGTTGATTATTCGGGCCGGTCTTCCGAAGCCCAAGAGTCAGTATCCGATAGACAACGAGTACGGGGTCTTGATCGGTGTCGTCGATTTTGCCTGGTGGGACTTGAAGATCGCCGTCGAGTACGAAGGCGTCCACCACACAGATCCGGAAGTGGTTCGCAGGGACATCGCACGGATCGAGAGCATGGTCGAGGTGGGTTGGCTCGTTGTTCGGGTCACTGCACGCGATCCGGCTGGGGTGGTGTTGCGGCGGATTCTCAATGCGCGGGCATCGCGAGGTGTGGTTGATGATGTTGCTTGGCGTTTTCCGCGCGACGAGGCGGAAATGCTGTGGCCCACGGAGATTCGGGCCTCTTAGGGTCCGTCGTGGTTAATCGAACGCAACTGCACGGCGATTTTCGGGCTGATTTCCCGCCACCCAGTTGCGTTCGGGGTCCGGCGGTCAATTCGAGGCGGCGAGATAGCCGTCGATGAAGTCGTGGAGTGCAGGCGCCAGATGCGCGACGCCGGAATCGTTGAGCTTCGCCAGCAGGATGATGCCTTGATACTGCGCGAGTAGTGCGTGCGCGAGCTCCTGCGGATCGGTGCCGGGGCGCAGGGCTCCGGCGGCTGCGGCCTCCTGGGCGATGACCGCCAAATGGTGTTCCATCGCTTTGAGTGTGTGCGCCAGGTGCGCCCGCAGATCGTCGTCAGTAGTGGACAGTTCGGCGGCGAAGTTGCCGAACGGGCAGCCCACCGCGCGGCCGAACTGTGCTTCGAGGGCGGACTGGATGACGCCGATGGCGTCGGGTACCGCGTGCAGTTTCTCCACTGGCGTCGCGGTGGGGGAGCCGGCGAGCTGACGCTGAAATACCTTGGCGTGCAAGTCGATAACAGCTTTGCCCAGCTCTGACTTCGATGTGAAGTAGTGGTAGAAGCTGCCCTTGCGGATGTCCGTGGCGCGGCAGAGTTCGTCGACCCCGACGGCTTGGTAGCTGCGTTCGAGGAAGAGTCGGGCGGCAGTGGCCACCAGGCGATCGCGGGCGTCAGAAGTGCGGGGCACCTGTGAATGATATTTGGTAGTTGACCGGTCGGTCAAGAAAGCCTAGCTTGAGGACATGACTACCGCAGAGGTCTTCCGTACGCCCGACGAGCGATTCGCCGACCTGCCGGGCTACGACTTCAAGCCGAACTATGTCGACGTCGACGGGTTGCGCATGCACTACCTCGACGAGGGGCCGCGCGACGGTAAGCCCATCGTGTGTTTCCACGGCGAGCCGACGTGGGCGTACCTGTACCGCAAGATGATCGGCCCGTTCGTCGAGGCCGGGCACCGGGTGATCGTGCCCGACTACGCGGGGTTCGGTCGTTCGGACAAGCCGACCGACCGGCGCTGGTACAGCTATGACCGGCACGTCTCGCTGGTGACGCGAGTATTGGGCGGGCTGGACTTGAACGACGCCACGGTCGTGGTGCAGGACTGGGGTGGCCCGATTGGCTTGCGGTGGGCCATGGAGAACGCGAATCAGGTTGGTGCCCTGGCGATTTTCAACACCGGCCTGTTCACCGGCCGGGTGTCCAAGGGCTTCATGGCGTGGCGCGCGTTCGCCGAGGCCAACCCCGACTTGCCGGTCGGTTTCGTGATTCAGGGCGCGACGACGACTGAGTTGCCTGCTGACGTGGTCGCGGCGTACGACGCACCGTTCCCCACGGTCGAGTCGAAGGCCGGCGCCGCGCAGTTCGCGCTGTTGGTGCCCATCACGGATGACGCTGCAGGGGCTGCTGAAATGCAGGCCGTCACTGATGCGCTGTCGCGGTGGGAGAAGCCGGCGCTGGTGGCGTTCTCCGACCAGGATCCGGTGTTCCCGTATCCGCGTGCGGGGGAGGCGTTCGTCGACCTGATCCCGACGGTCGACGAGCAGGTACGCATCGAAAATGCATCGCACTTCCTCCAGGAGGATCGCGGCGAGCAGTTGGCGGTCGAGGTTTTGAAACACATCGGCTGAGGTTGTTGGCTTACGACTCCGCGAGCCTGACGGGATGGCGTTTTTCGGATCGATTTTCCGTCACCGGTCAGGCTCGCGATAGTGCCGTGCGGTCAGGCAAGGTCGAAGCGCTTCTTGACGTCTTCAGTGCGGAAGTGCTCGACGATGATGCCGAGCAGCGGGACGGTACCGGCGAAGAGGGTGCCGATGGTCTGGCCGAGCGGCCAGCGGACCTTGACCGCCAGGTTGAACGTGCACAGCAGGTAGATGAAGTACACCCAGCCGTGGACGATGCCGATCCAGTTCAGGCTGACGTCGTTGAAGACGTAGTGCGCGACCAGCTCGTAGCAGAGGGCGATGAGCCAGATACCGGTCGCCCAGGCCATCACGCGGTAGGCGATCAGTGCCTTGCGGATGGCGTCTTTCGACACGGCGGTCGGCTGCGACTCGGTCATGTGGTGGTCCTGTCCTGTTTGTCGTTCTCGGCCAGCTCGGCGAGGTAGGCGTTGTACTCGGCGGTTTCCGGGTCGATGTCTGCGGCGGCCTTGGGGCGCTCGGGAAGCAGGCCTTCCGGGATTTCGGTGGGCCCATCAGTCGCCGGCGCGACGGGGCCCTCGTCCTCGTAGCGGACGAACTTGTAGTAGCCGTAGAAGCAGAAAGCGCCGAACATCGGCCACTGCAGGGCATAGCCCAAATTCTGGAAGGTGCCCGCGCTGGACTGGAAGCGCGACCACTGCCACCAGGCCAGGGCCATGCAGCCCAGGGCAGCGACGGTCACCAGCACGATGAGCGCCGGCCTCCTACGCCGTGTAGTGGACATAAGGCAACGGTACCGCGCGTGACCTCGGGTTTGCGATTCGCGTGGGCTACGACGCCGCACGTTGGACGCATGGCCACGGCACGATGCGGGACTTGGGTCCGATGAATTCGTCTAGGCGTGCGGTGTCTGCTTTGCGGTAGATAGATAGCTGCTTCTTCGATGACCGGCGCCAGTGGATGCCGAGTTGGTCCAGCGCACCAGTAAATAGATTGACGATGTCCTCGGACAGATTCGTGAAGTGGTAGCGGACGCTTCGGACGCCTCGGTCATTCGCGACGACCCGGCACCCGTCGCTGTGGATGAGACCGAGGACGAACTCCTCGGTGGCTAGGTCGACAAGGTCCTGTTGCCACGGTTCCAGCTTGATCGCGCGAGTGTGCTTCCTGCCAGGACCGTGCTGCGGGAACAGACACGGCCAATGTTTGGAGCAGACGTACACCTCGATGCAGCCCTTCCGCTGCGTGGCCCCGGCCTGTTTGCCTGGGATAACGGCAGCGATCGCTTCCTTGCAGCGCTCGATGATGGCCGGGTACTTCTGGTCTAGGACGATTCGAAGGCGCCAAACTCCACGGCGTGCGGCAGAGATACAGCCGTCGCCCAGGTACAAACCAAGTAGATAGCTGTATTCCGCAGGCGGGAGAGCAGTGAAATCGTGGTCCATGCCGCAGCTGGAGTCTCCGGCGACTTGGCGCCGCCAGATGCCTGGAGCCTTCCGCCAGTCCCGCACCGTGGTTCGCGGAATTGCCGTTGCTCTGGCGATGGCGCAGTTGTTCATTCCGTCGGCGATGAGCCGTTGCACGACGTCGAATTCTTCTGCTGATCTCACGCGCGTCCCCCTTCGATCGCGTGACACCACTAACGTATGACGGGCCACCGACAGATCTCGTTCGCGTGACCAGCGGTAGGCTGACAGCGTTTGAGCGCGAGTGTCGGAATTGGCAGACGAGATGGGTTTAGGTCCCATTGTCCTATGGGCGTGGGGGTTCGAGTCCCCCCTCGCGCACTCTTGGGGAGTCGAGTCAGGGATAACACCCTGACCCGACTCGTCGCCAAGCAATCATCTGCGCAGCTGCCAGAGGGCACCCCGCGCGAACTCCCGGCCCGCAGCGAAACCCCGCACACCCGCTGCGAAAAACGTTGGGCTAGTTATCTATTGGGGATGCGGTCAGTGCTTTTTGTGCACCACGTTGTCGATTGGCGATGGCTGGTCGGTCTTGGCGCGCTTGTCTGCGCGTTTCTCTTTGAGCGACTTGCCGGATTTCTTGGCCATGCTCTGCCGAGGAGATTTGTCAGCCATGGTCGGCCCCTTTGTATTGGGGGCCTGGGTGGTCCCTGTCACCCGACCATACGTGCGCTGCAGAGGTGGCGCAACGATGTAGGTCAACAGTGTTGACAACCCCTGACCGGCCGTGTTGACTGGAATGCGTACGGGCGGCCGCGCCGTGGCGGAGCCCAGGCTTGTCGCCGCGCACTATTGACTGGGACCTAGGTGGCAATACGCGACATCGCGGCTTATACGCATCTGAGTCAGCGTGACATCGATGCGTTCGGAGCGGAGCTGGATGCCATCCGCTCTGATGTCGAGGACTCGCTCGGTGTCAAAGACGCGGCCTATATCCGGCATGTGATCGTGTTTCAGCGGGTCCTGGATGTCGTGGCCCGGCTGCTGATCGTCGGCTGGCGTTCCCGGCTCGGCTGGTCCGTCGGAACCTTGTCGTTGGCCTACGCGAAATCCGTTGAGAACATGGAGATCGGGCACAACGTCTGCCATGGGCAGTGGGACTGGATGAACGACTCGGAGATCCACTCCACCGCGTGGGAATGGGACATGGTGGGGTCGTCGGCGCAGTGGCGCTACTCCCACAACTATCGCCACCATGTGTATACCAACGTGCACGGCATGGACGACGATCTCGGATTCGGGGTGATGCGAGTCTCTCGCGATCAGCCCTGGGAGCCGGCGAATCTGGCGCAACCCCTGGCAAATCTGTTGTTGGCCTTGACCTTCGAATGGGGCATCGCGCGGCACGGATTTCACTCCGACGAGAGCCGGGCGAGCACCGCGGCCGGCAAGCGGGCCGTCAAGCGGACCATGCTGGTCAAGATGGCCCACCAGACGGCCAAGGACTACCTCGTCCTGCCCGCGCTCGGCTGGCGTCGATGGCGTCGGGTGCTGACCGCGAACATCGCCGCCAACCTGCTGCGCAACCTGTGGGCCTACGTCGTGATCTTTTGCGGACACTTCCCCGACGGGGTGCAGACCTTCGCTCCGGAAATCGTGCAGGAGGAGACGAGGGCCGAATGGTACCTACGTCAGATGCTGGGCACGGCGAACTTCAAAGCCGGTCCACTGCTGGCATTTTCGAGCGGAAACCTGTGCTACCAGATCGAGCATCACCTGTTTCCGGATCTGCCGAGCAACCGCTACGCGCAGATCAGCCTGCGAGTGCGAGAGCTGTGCGACAAGTACGACGTGCCGTACACCTCCGGGTCCCTCGCCCGCCAGTACCTGCAAACCTTGCGGACCAACTTCCGGCTCGCGCTGCCCGACCGAGTTTCACGGGCAGCGCCGGCCGGTGGTGGACGCGCCGTATCCAGCAGTAAGTCGGGACTGTCTTGAAATCTCTTTCCAGCCTTGAACATTCGGTTTCCCCAGCACCTCGCTACCCAGGGGGCGGCTTGTTGACCTTCGGGATTCTCGGCACCTACCCGCCAACGCGATGTGGCCTGGCGGGGTTCAGTGCTGCCTTGAGCGATGGGCTCCACCGCCTGGGTGTCGACGTCAGCGTGGTGCGAGTCGCCGACGGCCAGTCCACTGCGGACGGTCGCGTGATCGGCGAGCTGTCTGCTGGGGCGCCGGCGTCGGCAGCGGCAGCGGCGGACTTGCTCAGCCGCAGCGACATCGCCCTCATTCAACATGACTTCGGCATCTATGGCGGTGCGGACGGATCCGACGTCATCGATGTCGTCGGCGCATTGCAGGTTCCGTCGATCGTCGTCGCACACACCATTCCCGCGGATGTGACGCGACGTCAGCGTTCGGTGTTCGAGTCGTTGATGGCACTCGCCGATCAGGTGGTCGTCATGTCCGACGCGGCGAGCGCCCGGGTGTGCGCGGACTTCGATGTCGACCGCAGGAAAGTCACGACGATTCCGCACGGCGCGGCGATCCCGACCGGTCCGCGGATGAAGCGACCCAGTCGTCCCACCCTGCTGACCTGGGGACTGTTGCGGCCGGGCAAGGGAGTCGAGCGGGTTATCGCAGCGATGGATTCGTTGCAGCGACTCAGCGGCCAGCCGCGTTACGTCGTCGCCGGCCGGACGCATCCGGCAACCCTCGCCGCCGACGGCGAGGCCTACCGCGACGCCTGCATCGAACAAGCGCGCGCCGGTGGGGTGGCCGGTTCGGTGCATTTCGATGCCGGTTATCGCGACGTGCCGTCATTGACCGAGCTGGTCATGTCGGCGGCCGTGGTGGTGCTGCCCTTCGACTCCACCGATCAGGTCAGCTCCGCTGTTCTGGTCGAAGCGATTGCGTGCGGCCGGCCGATTGTCGCCACTGCGTTTCCGCACGCAGTCGAACTGCTCTCCACCGGCGCGGGCATCGTGGTCGCTCACGATGATCCGGAAGCGCTGCGGTCTGCGCTGCATGCCGTACTGAGCCAGCCCCGATTGGCTGGCGCGATGGCCGCGGAGGCGCGAAGCCGCGCGCCGGAGATGGCCTGGCCGGTAGTGGCGAAGTCGTATCAATCTGTGGCGCAACGAATTCTGGCCCGACGGCGGGCGGAGCGGGCGCGGGCGCACTAAATGATCCGGCGTCGACAAGGTCTGTCGGCGGCACGGGCGAGTAGTGTCATTCCACCCACGTGATCCGTTGCGGGACAGTCAAAGGAGGTACCGTCACGATGGTCGGGCAGATCAGCCGAGCAGTGATTCTCCACGCCGCCTTGCAGATCGTCGACCGCGACGGTGTTGACGGGCTGTCCATGCGGCGGCTCAGTGACGAGATCGGCCGCGACCCGGCGGTGCTGTACCGGCACGTGCCGAACAAGGCGGCTCTGCTCGACGGTGTGGCGGAGATGGTGATCGGCCAGCTGCAGATCGATGCCACGGATCCGGACTGGACGGGGCAATTGCGGGCGGTGGCCCACGATTTTCGGCGGCTGGCGCTGGAACACCCAAATGTGGTGCCGCTGTTGGTCACCCGACCGCTGGCAACGCCGCTCGGGCAGCGTCCACCGGGCCTGCTGCGGCCCCTGGAGGAGGTCGTGACGCTGCTGGCCGGCGCCGGGTTCAGTGACCTCGACGCCCTGAACATCTACCGGTTGCTCTTCGGCTACCTCTACGGCCACATTCTGACCGAGCTGCAGGAGGTGGTCGAGCGCCCCGAGGAATCCGACGATGTCCTGCGACTCGGGCTGCACCGATTGTCCATCACGGAGTTCCCCAAGGTGCGGGCGCTGGCCTCGGCACTGGCCGGCTATGACGGGGCCGCCGAACTCGATCGCGGTCTCGACATGCTGTTCATCGGTTTGGGGGCAACCATCGCCCCGGCCGGGCAACAGCGCTGAAAATTGACGGCGCTACGGCGCGCTGAGCCGCACCAGCCGGGTGGTCGAGCTTTCGTCGAGCTCGACGACGTTGGTGCGGGATCGCAGGAAATCGCTGAAAGACTTGAAACCCAAAGCCTTTTCGTTGAAGGACGGGTCCATCCGCTTCATCTGTGCCTTCACCACGGAGTTGTGCAGCCATTCGACATCGTCCTTCTCCAGCCCGATCTGCAGGGCGCGCGTCAGGAGGGCAGTGGCGGAGGTCTGGGGGTCGGGCTGTTCGGGCTCGGCTTTGGTGCTGCGCCGGGCGCGTTTGGGCGGCTCGGCAGCGGGCTCGAGGGCGGGCACGCCGGGCAGGGCGTCGTAGGTGACGAACTCGTCGCAGGCTGCCGCGAGCGCTCGGCTCGACGACCCGGCCACCCCGATGCCCACCACGTACCGGCCGAGGCGCTTGCAGCGTTGAGCCAGTGGAATGTAGTCGGAGTCGCCGGCGGCGATGACGACGTGGGTGAGGTCGGGCAGGCGGAACATGTCCTCGACGGCGTCGACCGCCAACCGGATGTCGGCGCCGTTCTTGCCGTAGGCGGCGGCCGGGAACAGCTGCACGAGGTCGACGGCGCGGCCGACGAGCTGCTGCCGATAACCGGCGTTGACCTCGGCCGACCAGTCGGCGTACGCGCGGGTGAGCACCAGCGTCCCGAACGATGACGCGAAGTCGAGTACCGCACCGACGTCGACGGTGGCGCTGGTCAAGCGCTCGGAGTCGAGTCCCTTGGCCTTGTCCTTCTGAAAAGAGTTGCGGCCGTGCACCTGGTCGTAGCGGGAGATGACGATGTTGTCGAAGTCGAGGTAGACCGCGACGCGGGTCGCGGTGGTGTCCGTCATCTGCCCAGTGTGGTGCATCGCGGCTGGGTTATGGCGCGCAACCCACTCGGACGCGCGTTTTGCCCCGATGTGCCTACCCTGTCGGGATGCTCACCGAACTGATCGCGCTCGCCGGCGGGTCCTACCGCATGGGGTCGCAGGACTTCTATCCGGAGGAAGCGCCCATGCGCGAGGTGACGGTCTCGCCATTCTCGATCGAACGCCATCCGGTCACCAATGCGCAATTCGCCGAGTTCGTCGCCGCGACGGGACACGTGACGGTTGCTGAGCAAGCCCTCGATCCGGCGGCGTTTCCGGGCGTCCCCGCGGAAGAGCTCATTCCCGGGGCGTTGGTGTTCCGCGGTACTGCCGGCCCGGTCGATCTGCGTAACTGGCGGGAATGGTGGACGTGGGCGCCCGGCGCGAGCTGGAAGCACCCGCAGGGTGCCGGCTCGACCATCGAGGACCGGCAGGACCATCCCGTGGTCCAGGTCGCTTACCCGGACGCCGCGGCCTACGCGGCGTGGGCGGGACGGCGACTGCCCACTGAAGAGGAGTGGGAGTACGCGGCCCGTGCCGGTTCGGCAACGGTGTACGCCTGGGGCGACGATGTTCGGCCCGGTGAGCAGCTGATGGCCAACACCTGGCAGGGCAAGTTCCCGTATCGCAACGACGGCGCCCTCGGCTGGACGGGCACCTCGCCCGTCGGGACCTTTCCGCCCAACGGTTTTGGCCTCGTCGACATGATCGGCAACGTGTGGGAGTGGACCAGGACGCGGTACACGCCGCGGCACCAGGCCAACCCCGAGCTGACCGGCTGCTGCCCGCCACCCGCGGGTGACCCGTCGGTGATGCAGACCCTCAAAGGCGGTTCGCACCTGTGCGCACCGGAGTACTGCCACCGCTACCGGCCGGCGGCGCGCTCGTCGCAGTCGCAGGACAGCGCGACCACGCACATCGGCTTCCGGTGCGTGGCCGACTAGGTGGCGTTAACCGCCATAAAACGCCGTGACATTGCCGCTGGCCTAGGGCTTTACCTGCAACCAGGTGGCGTAACACTGGTCGTATCGCCACCGGTGGCCATCGGTGGCACAGTGAGTTCATGACCCGCCGCCCGCACATCCCGCCGAAGGACTTCCCACGTCCCGCGGCCCGGGAATATGCGGGCACCCGCGCCGATGCGGCCCGCTGGGCCCGCGACGTCCTGCGCGGCCAGATCCTCGACGGCGTCTACGGTGGCCTGGCTGCGGCGCGGCCGATGCTGCCACCGGAGAACGAACTCGCGGCCGAATTGGGCGTCAGTCGCAACGCGATACGCGAAGCCCTGGAACTGCTGCGCGGCGAAGGGCTGATCACCCGGGTGCAGGGGGCCGGCACCTTCGTCACCGGCGCCAAGCTCAGTCAGCGCATCGACCGGCTGGAGGGGCTCGCAGAATCCCTTGCCGGGCACCAGCTTCCGGTAGAAAACACCGTGCTTTCGGCGCGGGAGTCGGTCGCGTCACCGTTCGTCGCGGCGAAACTTCAAGTGGCAGAAGGCGCGCCGATTCTGTTCATCGAACGCCTGCGCTCGGTCGGCGGGGTGCCGTTGTCGCTGGACACCACGTCGCTGCGGATCGGGGCGATACCTGTCGACGCCAACCTGGCCGATCAAGACGTCTTCGCCCTGATCGAAACCGAACTCGGGATGCGGCTGGGCTGGGCCGAGATCACCGTCGAATCGGTCTCGGCCGACGCGGACACCGCCAAACTTCTCCAATTGCGCACCGGTGCACCGTTATTGCTCCTGCACCGGCTGACTCACCTCGAAGACGGCACTCCGTTCGACCTCGAGACAGTGCGGTACCGCGGTGACCGCTGTTCGTTGATCACCACCGCCGCACGGGATTCCGCGCCGCCGCCACCGTAGTCGGCACCTGCAGTCAATCACCCATCCCCCTTACCGATTTCGCAATCGATAGAGAGGCAGTACAGCCATGCCCGAACAACCCAACATCGTCTATTTTCACGTCGACAACCTCGGCATGGGAGAGCTCGGCTGCTACGGCGGCGGCATCCTGCGCGGCGCCGACACCGTCCGCATGGACGCCTTCGCGGCCGAATCGCTGAAGCTGTCGCACTTCGTCGTCGAACCACAGTGCACGCCCACCCGCTCGGCATTGATGACCGGCCGGTACCCCATCAGGTCCGGCAACCACACCATCGCCCTCGGCGGCAATGGTGGCGGCATCGTGGCGTGGGAGCGCACCATGGGCGACATCTTGTCCGAAGCCGGCTATGCCACAGCATGTTTCGGAAAGTGGCACATCGGCGCCGAGGACGGCCGCTGGCCGACCGATCACGGCTTCGACGAGTGGTACGGCCCGGCCCGCACCTACGACGAGTGCCTGTGGCCCGACGACCCTTGGTACAAGGCCGAGCGCGACGGCTATTCCTACATGTACGACGGCACCAAGGAAGGCGGCGTCACGACCACCGACCAGCAGCTGACGGTCAAGCTCAAGGGCGAGGTCGACGGCGAGTACGACCGCCGCGCCAAGGATTTCATGAAGCGCAGCGTCGAAGCGGACAAGCCGTTCTACCTGTATCACAACCACTCGCTGATGCATTTCCCGATGGAGGTGCGTCACGAATTCAAAGGCAAGAGCACCAACGGTAATTGGGGTGATTCGCTGCTGATGCTCGACCACGACTTCGGCAGCATCCTGGACTACCTGACCGAGCTCGGTATCGAGGACAACACCATCGTGATCATGGCCGGCGACAACGGTGCCGAGGACCACCTGGCCGGCCGGGGTACCGCGGGGTTCTTCGACGGCTCCTACTTCAGCTCGGCCGAGGGCGGCATCCGGACGCCGTGCCTGATCCGCTGGCCCGGCCACGTGCCGGTGCGCGAGAGCAACGAGATGGTGCACGTCACCGACATGTTCCCGACCCTGCTGCGCTGGGTGGGCTGCGAGGTGCCCGACGACCGGATCATCGACGGCATCGACCAGCGCGAATTCTTCGGTGGGGCAGAGGAATCCAAGCGTGACGGGTGCATGGTCTGGCTCAACGAGGAGCTGCACGCGGTGAAGTGGTCGCAGTTCAAGATCAATTTCAAGCGGCAGCAGCACTTCCACGACCCGGAGATCCCGCTGGGCTTCGCCCGCATCACCAATCTGCTGGAGGACCCGAAGGAACGCGAAGCGGTCAACCAGACCTGGGTGCGGTGGTGGGTGATGCAGCACGCGTACCGATTCATCCAGGAGTTCGACGCCAGCGTCGAGACCGAGCAGCTCATCCCCGCCGGGGCGCCCATCGATTTCGTCCCCGAACGCAACCAGTAGCACCAGCGCGGCGCGGCCCCAGCATGTCAGGGGCCGCGCCCGACTGTCAAAGGAGTGCAGTCGTGTCCAACAGCTATGGCGCCCAATCGATCACGATCCTCGAAGGGCTCGACGTCGTCCGCAAACGACCCGGTATGTACATCGGGTCGACCAGCGAACGCGGCCTGCACCACATGGTGTGGGAGGTGGTCGACAACGGCGTCGACGAGGCGATGGCCGGCCACGCCAGCCGCGTCGACGTCACGCTCCTCGCCGACTGCGGCGTCGAGGTCACCGACGACGGTCGTGGCATCCCGGTGGCCATGCACCAGACCGGGATACCGACCGTCGACGTCGTGATGACCCAGCTACACGCGGGCGGCAAATTCGACGGCGACTCCTATCAGGTGTCCGGTGGCCTGCACGGTGTCGGTGTATCGGTGGTCAACGCGCTCTCGACGCGGCTGGAGGTGCTGATCCACCGGGACGGGCACGAATGGTTCCAGACCTATGACCGCTCGGTGCCGGGCACCTTGCGGCAGGGACCAGCATCCGCACGCACCGGCACCACGGTCCGATTCTGGTCGGACCCAGAGATTTTCGAGACCACCGAGTACAGCGCCGAGACCATCGCGCGCCGGCTTCAGGAAATGGCTTTTCTCAACAAGGGCCTGGTGCTGACGCTGACCGACCGGCGCCGCCCCGATGAGGAGACCCGCGTCTTTCACCACCCGGGTGGACTGATCGACTACGTCACGCACATCAATCGGGTGAAAGACGCCATCCAGCCCAGCATCATCGCGTTCGACGGTGAGAGCCCTGGCCACGAGGTCGAGATCGCCATGCAGTGGAATGCCGGCTATTCGGAGTCGGTGCACACCTTCGCGAACACCATCAACACGCACGAGGGTGGTACGCACGAGGAGGGCTTTCGGGCCGCGTTGACGAGTGTGGTGAACAAGTACGCACGCGACAAGAAGTTGGTCAAGGACAAGGACCCGAACCTC
>Ga0265327_10001021_pt1 | contig 39585 bp, 30 predicted proteins | sample 41621metaG_FD_202089 | JGI IMG/M metagenome (GOLD analysis project Ga0265327, IMG submission 202089) | Rhizosphere microbial communities from Carex aquatilis grown in University of Washington, Seatle, WA, United States - 4-16-21 metaG | ecosystem: Host-associated > Plants > Roots > Rhizosphere... | reverse complement strand
CTGGCGCAACTGGTCGGCATGGCCCATACGCTCGGCTTGGTGGTGATCGCCGTCGGTGTCGAAACCAGCCGTGAATTCATCGTCTGCCGGGAACTCGGCTTCGACTTGGTCCAGGGGTGGTTCGTCCGCCGGCCCTTCGCCGAAGGGGGCGAGGCGCGCCCCTCCTATCCCCATATCGACGCGCTGGTTCGCGACGAGCGCCGCCGCCGCCAGATCGACCAGAAATGGGTGGTCGAGCAACTTGACACCGTCCCCGCCCTCCGCGTCGACGCCGACATGCGGGAAGTCTTCAGCCGATTCGCCCGCAACAAGGACGCCAGCTATATCCCGGTGGTCGATCAGACCGGGCGGCCGCTTGGGGTCCTGCGCGAGCGCGATCTCAAGAACTACGCCTATTCCGATTTCGGCCGCGACCTGATCGCCAACAAGGCGCTCCGCCGCCCACTCTACGACTTCATGGTCCGCTGTCCGATCGCCGATATCGCCACGCCGCTCGACCAGATGTTGGCGGTCTATTCGACGGTCGAGGACGCCGAGGGCATTCTGGTCAGCGAAAAGATGGTCTATCGCGGCTTTCTCACCGCCCGTTCGATCATCCGCGCCATGCACGAAAAGACCATCGCCCGGGCCCGCGACGAGAACCCGTTGACCAAGCTGCCCGGCAACGAGCTGATCACCGAATACGTCGCCAATTGCGTCGCCGACGGCAAGGGCGCCGTCCTCGCCTACGTCGATTTCGATAATTTCAAGCCGTTCAACGACAGCTATGGCTTCCGCCAGGGCGACCGCGCCATCCTGATGTTCGCCGATCTCGGCCGCAAAGAGGCGGTGGACCCGCGCTGGTTCCTCGGCCATATCGGCGGCGACGACTTCTTCATCGGCCTCAGGGAATTCGACCGCGAGCGGGGCGAGGCGGCGATCGGCGGGCTGATCCAACACTTCGCGTCGGACGCCGAAAGCCTTTACGATACCGAGGCCCGCGAACGCGGATACATCGTCGCTCACGACCGCGAAGGCAACCTGAAATCGTTGCCGCTGCTGTCGGCCAGCGCCGTGCTGTTCGTGCTGCCGCCCGGCGGCACCGAGGTGACGGTCGACGCCATCAGTTCGGCGATCGCCGCGCGCAAAAAAGACGCCAAGGCGGCGCCCGGCAAGATCGCCGTGGTTCTCCCGGGCTTCGATGACGAATAATATAACGGAAAGTAAACACCTCCCCGCGTCGGCGGGAGGTATGGTCGCCTTCCTCCGCCGGTTCGACTGGCCGTTCGCGGACATGGTTAGGGTGACCCGTGATGAGAAGGCTCCTGGGGCTCTGTGCGCTTCTGGTCTCGCTGGTCGGGACGGCCGCCCAGGCGGAACCCGCCGCCGTGCTCCATTTCGGCCTGCTGGCGGTGCGCTCCGCCGATCAGGTCGAGGCCGATTGGGCGCCGGTCCTCGGCGCCCTTGAACGACGCCTGGGCGTCAAGGTGATCCCCCATGTCTCGCATGATTACGCCGGCGTCGTCTGGGCCCTGCGCGAGGGTCGGGACCAGCTGGCCTGGCTCGGCAATCTGTCGGCGATCGAGGCGGTCGACAAGGCGGGCTGCCATGTCTTCGCCCGCAAGGTCTACCCGTCCGGCGTTTCCGGCTATTCCTCGCTGCTGATCACCGCCGCCGGCTCGAAGCTCGCCAGCCTCGATGACGTCTTCGCCCGTGCCGGCGACCTCACCTATGGTCGCGGCGACACCAATTCGACCTCCGGCACCCTGATGCCGTCCTACTACCTGTTCTCGGCCCGTCAGGTTGAACCGCACCGCATCTTCAAGCGCGTGGTGCGGGCCAGCCACGAGGAGAACGTGCGGGCGGTGCTGGACGGCCGGGTCGATGTCGCCAGCGTCGCCAGCGACCTCCTCGACACCATCGCCCGCGACGGCAAGGGCGGCGTCCGCTCGCTGCGCGTCCTGTGGCGGTCGCCGCTCATTCCCGGCGATCCGCTGGTCTGGCGAAACGATCTGTCCGAAGGGCTGAAGCGGCAGGTTCGCGAATTCTTCCTCGATTACGGCGTCGAAAGCCGGGGCAAGGCGGCGGGGCGATTGGCCGAGGAACAGGCCCATCTGGCCCGCCTCAACATTCTGCGCTTCGACGCCTCGGACGACGGCCAATTGCTGCCGGTACGTCGCGTCGAATTGTTCAAGGACCGGCTGCAAATCGAGGCTAGCGGCGATTTGACCGCCGAGGAACGCGGCCGCCGTCTGGATGATATCGACGGCCGGCTGGCCGCGCTCTCCGACCGGGGGCGCCAGTGATGCGGCACGTCGTCCTGCGCCTGCGTCGGCGGATCGGCAGCAAGCTGCTGATGGCGGTGATTCCCGGCATGCTGGTGGGGACCATCGCCATGTTTCTGGCCTTCCAGCAATACGGCCACCGGGAACGGATCATCGAACTCAACCTGCGGCTCGACAGTTTCGCCGTCTCCCAGGCGGCGACGCTGGTCCGGCCGCTCTGGGAATTCGACGCCGCCACGGTCGACCGCGCCTTTCGCGGCTTCGCCGACGTGCCCGAACTGCTGACCGCCGAGGTGCGGAGCGCCGACGGCGCGGTGATGGCCGCGACGCGCGGCCACGACACCGCCGATTATTCCAAGACCTTCATCCGCGAGAAGCAACTGATCCAGCATTCGCCCGACGGCGACTACAATGTCGGCCGTCTGGTCGTCGTCTTCCACGACGGGCTGGTGCGGCGGGAGGAGGCGCAGGAGCGGCTGGCGGCGCTGCTGGTGCTGGCCGGGGCGTTCGTGCTGATCGCCACCGCCACCTCGCTGGCGGTGCGCCGCATGGTGGCGCTGCCGCTGCGCCGGCTGCGCGATTCGCTCCACCAGAACGCCGCCGCCAAGACGCGCGAGCCCCTGGTGTGGGAGGGCGAGGACGAAGTCGGCGAGGTGGTTCACGCCTATAATCAATTGCTGTCCGAGATCGATCAGCATACCCGCGACATTCATCATCTGGCCTATCACGACGCGCTGACCGACCTGCCCAACCAGCGCCTGCTGGAAGACCGCCTCAACCATGCCATCGTCGTCGCCGAGCGGCAGCGCCGTTCGATCGCCCTGCTGTTTCTCGACATCGACAACTTCAAGGTCGTCAACGACACCCTCGGCCACAAGCTGGGCGACGAACTGATCAAGGTGGTCGCCCAGCGCATCTGTGGCGCGCTCAGGATGATGGACACGGTGGCGCGCTGGGGCGGCGACGAATTCGTCATCCTGGTCGAGAGCGTCGCCTCGCCCGGCGAAGCCGCCAGCGTCTGCGAAAAGATCATCGAGGCGGTGGGGGTGCCGATCAGTCTCGGCAACAACCTGCTCAGGATCGGCGCCTCGGTCGGCATCAGCCTTTATCCCGAAGACGGCGCCGACGTCACCACCCTGATCAAGTCCGCCGACCTCGCCCTGTTCGAGGCCAAGGGGCGGGGCCGCAACGCCTTTCACTTCTACGACCCGGCGATGAACACGCGGGCGCTCCGCCGCCTTGATGTCGAGACGGCGCTGCGTCAGGCGATCCAGACGAATCAACTGGAACTTCACTACCAGCCGAAGCTCGACATCGCCAGCGGCCGCCTGGCCGGGGTCGAGGCGCTGATCCGCTGGCGGCGTCCCGGCGAGGGGTTGATCCCGCCCGACGAATTCATTCCGCTGGCCGAGGAAAGCGACCTGATCATCGCCGTCGGCACTTGGGTGCTGCGCCAAGCCTGCGCCCAGGTCCGCCGCTGGCGCGAGGATGGCCTGGGCGACATTCAGATTGCCGTCAACATGTCGGCGCGGCATTTCCGCCAGGCCAAGGACGTCGACGACATCATCGCCATCGTCGCCGGGGCGGGAGTACCGCCCCGCCTGATCGAGATCGAATTGACCGAAGGCACGGTGATGAACGACCCCGAGCGGGCGCCGGAGCTGATGCGGCGGCTGCGCGACCATGGCTTCTGCATCGCCATCGACGATTTCGGCAGCGGCTATTCCAACCTCGGCTATCTGCGCCGGCTGCCGGTCACCACCTTGAAGATCGACCGTTCGCTGGTGACCGACATCGAGCACCACGACGACAACGCCCAGATCATCCGCGCCATCATCGCCATGGGCGCGGCGCTCGGCCTGGAAATGGTCGCCGAGGGCGTCGAGAACGAGGGGCAGTTGGCCGTCCTCGCCAAATTCGGTTGCGCCAACGCCCAGGGCTTTCACCTGGCCCGGCCAATGCCGCTGGTCGACCTCGAACGCTACCTGCTCGACAAGCATTGCCGCGCCGCGTCGTGTCGGCGGGATGCCCTCGCGCCGGCGGGTGTCCTGGCCTGATCTTCAGCCTTTGTCGCCGGCCCGCCGGTTTAGCCCGTCGCCGGGGGTGGTTGCCGCCGGATGGCGGGCATCGATCAGCAGCTTGACCGTTTCCTTGGCGAACAGCTTCAGCTTGCGGGTGCGGTATTCGTCGGAGAGGTCGGCGGCCTCGGTCATCGACATGCAGTAGCGGGTCACCGCTTCCAGGGTCTGTTCGCGCTGGAGCGCGTCCTCGGTACGGCGCAGCACCAGGCAGACGACGTTTTGCATGGTTTCGAGGAGGGCGAGGTCACCGCTCACCGCGTCCAACGCGGCGAAGCAATCGTCGAGAAGTTCTTGCCGGCTCATGGCGTTTCCATAGTTTCGTGACGCTAATTTAGCATGCCGTCTCCTCCGACGGTATGGGGTGTGGAGGCTTTTCATTCTTTTCGTCCCAGCCTAGGCTGTCGGGCATGATGATGACTTTGCTCCTGATCGCCGCCGCCTTCGCCGCCGGCGCCATGAACGCGGTTGCCGGCGGCGGCTCGTTCCTTTCGTTCCCCGCTCTGGTGTTCTCGGGCGTGCCCTCGGTGGTGGCCAACGCCACCAATTCGGTGGCGCTGTTTCCCGCCGCCCTTGCCAGCGCCTGGGCCTATCGCCACGACTTTCCCAAGATGGAGGGGCTGAGCGCCAAGGCGCTGCTGCTGGTCAGCGTGGCCGGTGCCATCGTCGGCGCCCTGCTGCTGGTCTACACCCCCGAGCGGACCTTCAACGCCCTGATCCCGTGGCTGCTGCTGGCCGCCACCCTGTTGTTCGCCTTCGGCCGGAAGCTGACGCCGAAACTGAAGGCGGTGGTGCATTTCGGCCCCGGAACGCTGCTGGCGGTGCAGTTCTTGATCGCCGTCTATGGCGGCTATTTCGGCGGCGCCATGGGCATCATGATGCTGGCCGCTTACGCCCTGTTCGGGCTCGACGACATCAATTCGGCCAACGCGCTGAAGACGCTGATGGGCGGGGCGCTGAACGCCGTCGCCGTGGCGGTGTTCATCTATGCCGGCAAGATCGAGTGGGTGCCGGCGCTGATCATGCTGGCTTCGGGCGTGGCCGGCGGCTATTTCGGCGCCCGGGTGGCGCGGGGAATGAATCCCAACCATGTCCGCGCCATCATCATCGCCATCGGCGTCACCATGACGGTGGTCTTCTTCGTTCGGGGGTAGGGCCATGGAGCACGCGCAACTGGGAACATGCGGCCTCCGCGTCTCGCGCCTGGCGCTCGGCTGCATGACCTATGGGGCCAAGGCCTGGCGGCCGTGGGTGCTGGAGGAGGCCGAGGCGGTGCCGCTGATCCGCGCCGCCTTCGATGCCGGCATCACCTTCTTCGACACCGCCGACATGTATTCCCGGGGCGTTTCCGAGGAAATTCTCGGCCGCGTCTGGCCCGAACTGGCGCCGCGCGACCGACTGGTGATCGCCACCAAGGTTTGCCAGCCGATGAGCGATTTCCCCAACGATCGCGGGCTGTCGCGCAAGCACATCCTCGAATCGATCGACCGCTCGCTCAAAAGGCTGGGCACCGATTACATCGACCTTTACCAGATTCATCGCTTCGATCCGCTGACCCCGTTGGAGGAGACGCTGGAGGCGCTCGACGACGTGGTGCGGGCCGGCAAGGCGCTCTATGTCGGCGCCTCGTCGATGTATTCCTGGCAGTTCATGAAGGCGCTGGGCTTGCAGCGGCAACATGGCTGGGCGCGGTTCGTCTCGATGCAGAACCACCTCAACCTGATCTATCGGGAAGAGGAGCGCGAGATGATGCCGCTCTGCCGGTCCGAAGGCGTCGGCATCATCCCCTGGAGCCCGCTGGCGCGGGGCCGCCTGACCCGGCCGTCGGGCGAAACGACGCTACGGACCGACACCGACGATTTCGGCAAAACCCTCTATTCCGCCGAGGTCGAGACCGCCATCGCCGCCGCCGTCCAGCGGGTGGCCGAGGCGCGCGGCGTGACCATGGCCCAGGTGGCGCTGGCCTGGGTGCTGGCCCAACCGGGGGTGACCGCGCCGATCATCGGCGTGTCGAAGCCGAAGCATCTCGACGACGCGGTGGCGGCGCTGGAATTGACGCTGTCCGACGACGAGTTGGCGGCGTTGGCCGCCCCCTACCGGCCGCAGCCGGTCAAGGGGCATGGCTGACGGCTACACCGCCGCGTCCCGACGGGCGATCGCCGAAACGCGGTCGAGGCGCAACGTCATACAGAACGAGGCGCCGCCCGACAGGATGAACGCCGACAGCGCCACCGGCCAGCAGCGGTAGCCGCGTTCCTCCAGGATGGCCTTGAGGCGCGGCGGCGCCGCCGCCATCACCAGGTCGCGGCCGATATTGACGGCGTTCAGCCCGAAGCTGGCGGCTTCCTCGGCGCTGGCCTCGATGCGCGATTCGGGCGGCACACGGGCGGCGACCTCGCCCTGGGCGTGGGCCGACAAGGCGCCGGGGAAATAGAGGATCTCGCCGCCCGACAGCACCGAGAAGCAGGTGTCGAGGTGGTAGAAGCGTTCGGTCACCAATTCCACGCCGACCACCGGGCGGCCGAAGAAGCCCTCGATCACCGGCAGCGACGCCCGTGACGAGCGGGGCCCCCAACCGGCCCAGAACAACTGGCGGGCATCGTCCCACAGACAGTCGCCGGCGCCTTCCTGGAAGACGCCCTCGGGCATCGGCGTCACCAGATCGAGGTGGCCCTTGGCCTTCAGATCCTCGAAGAAGCGCAGAAAGCAGGCTTCCTCGCCCCGTCGCTCGGGATGGCGGAAGCGGGCCAGCAGCGCCCGGCGGTCGAGGACGATGGCGGCGTTGGCCGGGAATACCAGATCGGGCAGGCCGGGGGCGGCGGGTACCACCTCGATGGCCATGCCGAGTTCCCTCAGGCGGTCGGCCAGCGCCGCCCATTGCCGCCGCGCCGTCGCCAGCCCCTCGGCGCCGTCGCGGCGCCATGCCGCCGGATCCATCCACGGGTTGATGGCGTAGCTGATTTCGTAGGAATCCGGGCAGGTCATCACCAGGGCGGGGCGCGGGCAGTTCATGTCGGGACCTCCTTATCGTCCCGCCAATATGAGACAAGATGGGGGAGAATCGTGGTAACAATAATGCGAAACCCGTTGGCGCCGTAACCGGCCGCCGGGGTGGAAGGCGAAGGGGGGAGAGGCGAGCCATGCAATGCCCGTTCTGTGCCGAGGATATCCTGGACCAGGCGCTGGTCTGCCGACATTGCCACCGCGATCTGACCGTGCTGCGGCCGGTGATCGACCGCTTCGCCGCGCTGACTCGGCGGATCGACGAGCTGGAAGCCAAGCTGGGCGAGCGTCTGGACGCCGCCGAAACGGCGCTCGCCGATCTGAAGACGGCGCCGCCGGAAATCGTCGCCGATTCGCCTCGGGCCGAGGTTGCGCCCGCCGATGCGCCCGGCGACCCGTCGCCGTCGCCAACGCCGACCCGTCCGCCGGGGCCGGCCTGGGTGGGATTGCTGGCGGGGGGATTGTTGGCGCCGGTGCTGGCGTTGGTCGCCGCCCATTGGCTGGTGGTGATGGAACTGGACTTGAAGGTCTGGGTGATCCGCGTCGCCTCGCTGGTGCTGCCGCTGCCCTTCGGGATACTCGCTTTCGCCCGCAGCGGTCATCGCCTGGGGCTGGCGGCGCTACCGGCGCCGCTGGTGGCCGTGGCCGCCGTGCTGGGGATGTCGGCGGTCACCGGCTGGATGGACAGCCAGCCGATCCTGCCTCAGGACGGCCGCGACTGGCGCGAATTCATTGAATACGCCCTCAGCATCGGCCTTAGTTTCGCCACCGGCGCCCTGCTCGCCCATCATTTCCGCCCGGCGCGGGACGATCCGGCTACGGCGGGCGCCGCGCGGCGTATCGCCGTCCAACTGGCCGGACTGACCGCGCCCGAGAACGAAACCCGGGCCCAGATGGAAAAGCGCATCGGCAGCCTGGCCGGTTTCGTCGGCGCCATGGTGCCGGCGGTGACCGCGGTGATTTCGGTGATCACCGGGGTGCGCAAGCTGTGGGAATGAGGGATTAGACCGTGACGCCCAAAATGGGCATCACGGTAACTCTATAAAATTCGCCCTCGCCGGGCGCGGGCTCCGCCAGCTTGTCGCACCGCGCTTCAGATAGGGAGCCCTTACCGCTCCAGCCTGGACATTGTCATCCCGAGCGAAGTCGAGGGATCTTTCACGCGCCGACGGTTGCCGTCTTCGCGCGAAAGATTCCTCGTCGCTTCGCTCCGTCGGAAAGACAGCGGGGGCTGACGATCAGGTCGAAAACGGGGCTCGCTGCCGTGCCCTCAGCCCCCCTTCAGCGTCGCCATGTCGATGACGAAACGGTATTTGACGTCGCTTTTCACCAGCCGCTCATAGGCGGCGTCGATATCGGTGATGCCGATCATTTCGACGTCCGAAACGATGCCGTGCTTGGCGCAGAAATCCAGCATCTCCTGGGTCTCGGCGATGCCGCCGATCAGCGAGCCGGCCAGTTGGCGGCGGCGGAAGATCAGGTTGCCGACGAAGGGCGAGGGGTGGGGCTCGGACGGCACGCCGACCAGGGTCATGGTGCCGTCGCGCTTCAGCAGCATCAGGTAGGCGTCGAGGTCGTGGGGGGCGGCGACGGTGTCGAGGATGAAGTCGAAGCTGCCGATATGGGGTTTGCGCTCGGCCTTGTCGGTGGACAGCACCACCTCGTCGGCGCCCAGCGCCAGCGCCGCCTGGCGCTTGCCGGCCGAGGTGGTGAAGGCGACCACATGGGCGCCCAGGGCATGGGCCAGCTTGATGCCCATGTGGCCCAGCCCGCCGATGCCGACGACGCCGACCTTCTGGCCGGGACCGACCTTCCAATGCCGCAGCGGCGACCAGGTGGTGATGCCGGCGCACAGCAGCGGCGCCACCGCCGCCAGGTCCTTCTCGGCGTGGGCGATGGTCAGGACGAAATGCTCGTCGACGACGATCGCCGCCGAATAGCCGCCATAGGTGTTGTCGCCGCCACCCTTCATGGCGCCGTTGTAGGTGCCGGTGAAACCGCGCTCGCCCTCGCAATACTGTTCCAGCCCCTCGGCGCAGGACGGGCAGGTGCGGCAGGAATCGACCATGCAGCCGACGCCGACCAGGGCGCCGATCTTGACCTTGGTAACCCCGGCGCCGATGCCGGTGACGCGGCCGACGATCTCGTGGCCGGGGACGCAGGGGTAGCGGGTTCCCGCCCATTCGCTCCGCGCCGTGTGCAGGTCGGAATGGCAGACGCCGCAATAAAGGATGTCGATGGCGACGTCCTTGGGGCCGGGGGCGCGGCGCTCGATGGTCAGGGGGGCGAAAGGCGAGGTCGCCGACTGGACGGCGAAGGCTTTGGTCTGCATGGAGGGGCCTTTGGAGGTCTGCTGGGATTCGGCAAAGTTAGTGCGGATTTGGAAGAAACCAACCCCTGCTATTTTTCTACCGCCAGATCGAGGATGGCGCTGCCGGCCCGGCCCTCGCTGTCCTTCAATTCGACCTTGATCGCGTGCTGGCCGGCGGGAATCTCGGCCTTGGGCATGATGATGCCCTGGGCGGTGACGTAGGGCTTGACCCGGTCGGTGACGTCGACCACCGGCGATTTCAGATAGGTCACCTTGACCGAATTGGGCTCGACCTGGGCACCGCCATGGGCCTCGAACTTCACCTGGAAGTCGAAGGGCGACTTGATGGCGGTGGGCGACACCAGCTTGACGGTGGGGCCGCGGGTGACGCCGCGCATCACCAGTCCGGCGGGAGCCGGCGGCAGCGCCGATTCGGCCGGGGTGATCAGCGTCTCGGCCCCGGCCGGGGCGGCGGCCAGCAGAGCGAGGACGGTCAAGGCGAAGCGAGTCTTCATGGCTGTACTCCTTGGTTGCCGCCGCCATCGCCGACCAGCGAGAACGGCGCCCAGAAGGTGGGGTGGGCGTAGCTGAACTGTTCCTTGCCGCCGCCGTCAAGCGGTCCCGGCCCGTCGATCAGCGCCAGCATGGCGCCTTTCAGCGCCTCGGCGCGGCCGAGCGTCGGGTCCTCGACCTGGCGGCGGAAAAGGTCGGTGGTCAACAGTCGCGCCGAAACGGTCTCGACCGGCCAGTTGCTGACCAGCAGCGCCCGGGCGCCGGCATAGAAGAAGGCCCGCCCCAGGCCGGACAGCGCCTCGGCCCCGGTCTCGGCGCCGGCGGCGGTGTTGCAGGCCGACAGCACCACCCAATCGGCGTTGAGCTTGAGGCCCATGATCCGTTCCATGGTCAGCAGGCCGCTGCCGCCGTCGCCGCTGACCGCCGGGGCCGACAGCGCCAGCGCCGATTGGCTGAGGCCGGCAAGGTCGCCGGGGACCAGGCCGTGGGTGGCGAACATCACCACCCGCCAGCGCGACAGGTCCAGGCGGCGCACCACCGTCTCGCTGGCCCGCTTGCCGATGAACAGGTCCTCGGCCGGATCGGCGTGCATCACCCGGCCGATGCTTTCCACCTCCTCGGCGGTGTCGGGCAGACGCGGCAGGTCGGCCAGTTCGGCCGAGAAGTCGGTCTTGGCCGGCGCGCTGCGGCGTTTGACGCCGCGCTGGGCGATGGCCGGCGCCGCCTCGGCCTCGTCGGCCTGCTCCTTGCTGAACAACGGGTCGGCGAAGGCGATGAAAGCGCGCTGGGGGGCGGCGCGGCGGGGGATGGCGCGCAAGGTCGCCAGGGCGCCCACCGAGGGTAACTGGGCCAGCGCCACCTTGCGGGTCAGCCAGGGCACATTCCGATATTCGGCGAACGGCGTGGCGCCCTTGGCCGCGGGCGTCTTGGCCGGCGGCTGGGTCGGCAGCAGGGCCAGCGGCAATTGGGCCAGCGGGCCGTGGGGGACCACGAACAGCAGGCGGGCGCCCTGCCAGGCGGGCTCGGTCGGTTGCAGCAACTGGGCGTAAAGGCGATTGGCCTCGGCCAGATCGAAGGCGGGAACCTCGTCGATGCCGCTGACCTGGATATCGAGCGCCTGGCGCAGCCGCTTGACGGTGGCATCAAGCTTGTCGAAGCCCAGCGGCGCGGTGGCCATCCGCGCCTCGCCGCCGGTCGACACCGCCCAGGCGTAGGCGCGGTCTTCGGCGACGTAGAAGGCGATCATCGCCTCGCCGGACCGCAGCGCGGCGCGGGCCTCGGCCAGGGTTGCCGGCTGCGGCGACAGCAGGCGGGCGTAATCGGGGAAGGCGCGGCCGATCTCGGCGACGATGCCGGCGCGCTGCTCGCGGAGCGCGTCGATGCGCTTCTTCAGACCGGCGATGACCGAATCGTCCTTTTCCTCGGCGCGGGCGCTGATGGCGTTGGCCAGCGAGGATTGCAGGGCGGCGATCTGCTTTTGCGCATCCTGCTCGCGCCGCGCCATTTCGCCCAATGCCGGATTGTCGGCGGCGGCGCGGGCCGCCGAGGCGGCCAGGGCGCGCAGCACCGAGCGACCGCGGGCGGCGTCGGCCAGGCGGAAGCTCTCCGCCAGGGGATCGATGCCGGAAGGCGGCGGGCCGCCGGTCAGCGTCGCCATGTAGGCTTCCAGGATCAGCCGCAGATGCTGGTCGCGGCCGCGATTGCCGGTGTCGTCGTCGCTGTCGGCCAGCCCGGCGACCAGGGTCGGCACCGCATCCTTGAAGCCGTCCAGCGCTTCGCCCCGGTGGCCCAGCGCCGCCTGGGTGGCGGCGACGAAGCCCCGGGTTTCGGCGGTGGCGTAGGCCCGCTCGCCCAGGCTGGCGCGGTTCTGCTCGAGGATGGTCTGGAACAGCGGCAGCGCCTCGGCGGCGGCGCCGCTCTTCAACAGCGCCAGCGGCAGCGTCAGGTTGCGCCGGGTCAGCGCCTCCAGACCTTGGGGGTCGTCGGCGTATTCCCCCGCCAGCGCGGCGAATTCCGCCCGCGCCTCGGCCCAGCGATAGCGGGCGGCAAGGATGTCGGCCATCACCAGATGGGCCGAACCGGCGGATTTCGAGCCCGAGGCCATCAGCACGCCGATGCCGCGCCGGGCCAGTTCCTCGCCCTCGGCGGCGCGGCCCTGGTCGGCCAGCACGCGGCCGAGATTGATCAGTGCCGAGGCGGTGCGCTGCGAGGTCGGCCCGACGACCCGCTGATAGACCGCCAAGGCGCCGCGAATCTCGTTCTCGGCCTCGGCCAGCTTGCCCTCCTGTCGGAGCAGGGCGGCCAGGCTCATCATTTGGTTGCCGACGTTGAAGGTGTCGCGGGTGTTGGCGGCCTCGGCCCAGATGCCGACGACGCGGCGCAGCTTCTGCTCGGCCTCGGCGAACTTGCCGGCGGCGATCAGGGCGTAGGTCTCGGCCCGGAGCAGGTTGCCTTCGGCCATCATCACCCGGTTGGGGTCCCGGTTGAATGTGCCCAGCGCGCCCAGCGCCTGGTGTGCCTTGCGGCAGCGCTCGACCGCCGCCTGGGCGGAATCGGCGTCGCCCAGATTGGCGTAGGTTTGGGTCAATTGCGCGAAGTTGCGGACCTGCTGGCCACCGGCCGGAGTGATCTTCACCAACGCCTCCAGGTGGCCGGCGGCGGCGACGTAGCGCGAGGTGTTGGATTCGGCGATGGACAGGGTGTAGAGCGCGTCGGCGAGGTCGATGCCGGGCGCCTCGGCCGCCAGTTCCACCGCCCGGCGCAGGTCGCGGATGCCCTGGCCCTGGCGACCGACGGCGATCGCCGCCTTGCCGCGACCGTAGAGGAATTCCGACAGGGTGCCGGGACCGGCTCCGGCCGGCGGCTGGGCATCGGCCTCGGCGACCAACTGGGCGTGCCGGGCCGGATTGGCGGTGAGGTTCTCGTCGAGCAGGCGGTCGGCCGAGGCCTCGGTGGCCTTGCGCACCATCGGCTGGCCGTCGCCATCCTCGGCCACCGCCGGCCCGGCCACCAGCAATCCGATCACCAGTAGGGCAGTCAGTCGCTTGCGCATTTCGACCTCGCAGTCGCGAAGGAACGATGAAAAAAAGGGTAGCGCCGCCGGGCGCCCGAGGCAACGGCCGATCCGATTGGGTGGATCGCGCCTCCCCGTTGGCTCACATCACCGCGATGTCCGCGTCCGCCTCGGCGTAGCCGGGGCGGAGCGCGGCGGCGCGGTGGAAGCGGATCACGGCTTCGTCGTGGCGGCCGGCGGCTTGCAGGGCGACGCCGAGGTTGTAGTGAGCCTCGGCGTAGTCGGGCGCCCTGGTCAGCGCCGTCTCAAGGTGGCGGATGGCCTTGTCGACATGGCCCTGGGCCAGCAGGGTGGCGGCGGTATTGTTGTGAATCTCGGCGTCGTCGGGGCGGAGCAGCAGCGCCTCGGCGTGCTGGGCCATGGCCTCGCCCAGGAAACCCAGGTTGCGCAACAGCACCGCCAGGTTGTTGCGGGCGCCGGCGTGACGAGGATCGAGGCGGATGGCCTGGCGATAACGCGCTTCGGCCTCGTCGGCCCGCCCGGCGGCCTGTAGCACCGTCCCCAGATTGTTGGCGGCGTCGGCCGAATCGGGATCGAGGCGGGCGGCGGCGCGCAGCAGGCGTTCGGCCTCGTCGGCGCGGCCCTGGTGGAACGCCAGCAGGCCAAGATTGTGTGTCGCGCCGAAATGGTTCGGTTCGAGGTCGAGCACCTGCCGGTAGAGCCGTTCGGCCTTGGCCGTCTTGCCGCGCTGGTGGAAGCCAAGCGCGTTCAGAAAGATGGCGTCGAAGCTGAGGGTGGCGCCGCTCACGCCGTCCGCGCCCAGGCGCGCAGCCATTCCGCCACGCTCCAGGCCTGGGCGGTGCAGCCGCGGGCGGCGTGGGGAGCGTCGCCGTCGAAGACCTCGGCGATGGTGCCGGCGCAATAATCGGACAGGCGGGGAATCAGCCCCTCCAGGAAGGCGCGGGCGCCCTCGCGGTCGCCGGGATGGACGCGCAGCCAGGCGTCGACGAAGGGACCGAGCAGCCACGGCCAGATGGTGCCGCGATGGTAGGCGAAGTCGCGCGAATGCAGGTCGCCGACATAGGCGCCGCGATAGTCGGTGGCCTTGGGCGACAGCGAGCGCAGCCCCACCGGCGTCACCAGATGGTCGCGCACGAATTCCACCACCGCCGGCCAATGCTCGCGCGCCAGCACCGGATGGGGCAGCGACAGCGCCAGGATCTGGTTGCAGCGCGGGGCCGGGTCGTCGCCGTCCTCGCCGTCGACGACGTCGAACAGGCAGCCGGTGGCGGGATTCCAGAAACGGCGGTTGAAGGCTTGCCGCGCCCTTTCGGCGTCGGCACCGGCCCTTGCCGCGCCCTCGGCGTCGCCGGTCTGGCCCAGCCAGCCTTCCATCAGGCACAGCGCGTTGTACCACAGCGCGTTGATCTCGACCGGCTTGCCCCGGCGCGGCGTCGCCGAATCCATCCAGGTCAACATCAACGCCGGGTCGCCCTGGCGCAGCAGGCCGTCGGCGGGGTCCTGGCCGATGCCGAAACGGGTGCCGCGCCGATGGGCCTCGAGGATATCGACCAGACGGGGCAGCAGCCGTCGCAGGGTGTCCTCGTCGCCGGTATGGGCGACATAGCGGTCGACGGCGTGGAAGAACCACAAGGTGGCGTCGGCGGCGTTGTAGACGCCCTCGGCTCGGCCGTCGGGGATGTTGTTGGGGATCAGACCGTCGCGGATATAGTGGGCGAAGGTGCACAGGATGGCCTTGGCCTCGCGCCAGCGGCCGGTGACCAGGGTCAGCCCCTCCAGGCTGATCATGGTGTCGCGCCCCCAATCCATGAACCAGGGATAGCCGGCCATCACCGTGCACAAATCCTCGCCCAGCGCCTTGGCGCGGGCCACCAGCCCCAGGCGGGTACGCGGGTCGAACAGGAAGGAATCGGCGGCCAGCACCATCTGGGCGGCGGCGCCGGCGCGCAAAGTCGGCGCCGCCTGGGCGATCAGACGGTGGCGGCGTTCGGCCTCGGCGGCGAAGGCCTCGGCGGTGGACAGCGCGTCGGCGGTCTCCCACGGTTCGGCGGTGATCACCAGGGCGATCGGCTCGGCCGCCAGCGTCGCCGACAGGCTGCCCGGCGACCACAGCGGCGACAGGCTGGGGTAGTCTCGCTGCTTCTCGATCGGATAGAAGGCTTCGATCTCGGTTCCGCCGTCCAACCGCAGCCCCAAATCCGGCCCGCGCAGATGCAGGCGCACCGGCGGCAGGTCGCCCTGGCTCAGTTCCAGCCGCCCGCCTTCCTCGCGCGCCACCGCCGGCACCGGCAGCGGGTGGTCGAGCCAGCCGTCATTGGCGCGGATGTTCAGCCAGGGCCGCAGCACCAGCGTCACCTTGGCGCCCGCCAACAGGCGGTATTCGATGTGGGTGGTGTTCTGGCCGTGGGGCAGCGCCAGACGGCGCTCGATGACGATGCCGCGTCCCTCGAAGCGCCAGATCGGCAGGCCGGTCTCGAGTCGGAATTCGGCCAGAAGGTCGAACAGCGGCACGGTGGCGCCGTCCTCCAGGCGCAGCGTCTCGACCAGTCGGTCGATCATCACCGTGCGGCCCAACGGCGCCGGCTGGGCCGCCACCAGGATGCCGTCGTGGCGCCGATGGGATTCGCCGGTCACCGTGCCCGAGGCGTAGCCGCCCAGCCCGTTGGTGACCAGCCATTCCTTGCCGGCGAATTCGCCGGTGATGCGGATGTCGAAGCTCATGGGAAGATGGTGCCGCCGCGCCGGTCCCTTGTCCAGTGTCACCTGGCTTTCTTGACCACCGCGCACTTGGCGCGGCTGCCGGCGGGCGGCAGCAGGCATTCACGGTCGGGACCGACCGATTTCAGCACCAGGAAGGTCTTGGCGCCGCGATAGATGATCGCCACGTTCTGGAAGGAGGCGGTGACCAGCACCGGCTTCTGGGTGATGTCGCGAAAGACCAGCAGCGGGCAGCCGTTGTCGCGGTCGCAGATGGCCACCGATTCCAGGCTGATCAGGGTGGTCGAGCCCTCCATGGCGACGTGGGGCAGGGCAGGCCGTCCGGCCTTCTCGGCCTTGTCCATCAGATCCTTGCCGAACTTCTTCGCCGCCTGCAACTGGGTGGTCGACGGCAACAGGGCGAAGGCGGGACGCACGATCACCTCCTCGTCGCCCGCCGCGGCGGCGAGTGGCGAGGCGAGGGTGGCGAGGGCGACCATTATTGACGTCATCCCCGCGCAGGCGGGGATCCATGGTGGCCGCCTCATGCTAAAGTCCCACCATGAAACGACCGTGTGTGTATATTCTGGCCAGCAAGCGCAACGGGACGCTTTATGTCGGCGTCACCGGCGACTTCGCGCGGCGCGTATGGGAGCACAGGCAAGGCGTCGATGACGGTTTCACGGCCCGCTACCATGTCCATATCCTGGTTTACGCCGAGCATCATGACACCATGGCAGACGCGATCCTGCGCGAAAAGAGGATCAAGAGGTGGCGCCGCGAATGGAAGGTGGCCCTCATCGAACTGGGAAACCCCGACTGGAACGACCTTTATTCAGCGCAATCGCTTTGATCGGCCATGGATCCCGGCTCTCCGCTGCGCTACGGCCGGGATGACCGCGGGATAAGAATGTCAGACGCCAAGAACATCTTCTCGTACCGTAAATTCTGGGCGCACCGTTTCGGTCCCGCGCCGTTTCTGCCGATGTCGCTGGCCGAGATGGAGGCGCTCGGCTGGGATCGTTGCGACATCGTCCTGGTCACCGGCGACGCCTATATCGACCATCCCAGTTTCGGCATGGCCATCGTCGGTCGCTTGCTCGAGGCCCAGGGCTTCCGCGTCGGCATCATCGCCCAGCCCGATTGGCAGAGCCCCGAGCCGTTCAAGGCGCTGGGCAAGCCCGGCCTGTTCTTCGGCGTCACCGCCGGCAACATGGATTCGATGGTCAATCGCTACACCGCCGACCGGCGGCTGCGCCACGACGACGCCTATACGCCCGGCGACGAGGGCGGCAAGCGGCCGGACCGGGCGGTGATCGTCTATTCCCAGCGCTGCCGCGAAGCCTACAAGACCGTGCCGGTGGTGATCGGCGGCATCGAGGCCAGCCTTCGCCGCATCGCCCATTACGATTACTGGTCGGACAAGATCCGCCGCTCGATCCTGGTCGACGCCAAGGCCGATATCCTGGTCTATGGCAACGGCGAACGGGCCATCGTCGAGATCGCCCACCGCCTGGCCGCCGGCAAGGCTCCGGCCGAGATCGACGATGTGCGCGGCACCGCCGTGCTGAAGGATTCGGTGCCCGAGGGCTGGGAGGTCGCCGACGCCAGCACGCTGGAGGCCAGCGTGCCGCGCGGTAAACTGGCGGTGCGGCTGCCCGCCTATGAGCAGGTGATCGCCGACCCGATTCTCGACGCCCATTCCTCGCGCCTGCTGCACCTGGAAAGCAATCCCGGCAATGCCCGGCCGCTGGTGCAGCGCCACGGCGACAAGGAGGTCTGGGTCAACCCGCCGCCGATTCCGCTGACCACCCCGGAACTGGATGGGGTGTTCGCGCTGCCCTACGCCCGGGCGCCGCATCCGCTTTACGGCGAGGCCCGCATCCCCGCCTGGGAGATGATCCGCTTCTCCGTCAACATCATGCGTGGTTGCTTCGGCGGCTGTTCGTTTTGTTCGATCACCGAACACGAGGGCCGCATCATTCAGAGCCGCTCGGAGGCGTCGATTCTGCGCGAGATCGAGGAGATCCGCGACCGCACCTCGGGGTTCACCGGCCAGATTTCGGACGTCGGCGGCCCCACCGCCAACATGTGGCGGCTGGGCTGCAAGGACAAGGCGACCGAGGCCGTTTGCCGGCGGCTTTCCTGCGTTTTTCCCGATATCTGCAAGAATTTGAACACCGACCACCAGGCGCTGATCGAGCTTTACCGCAAGGCCCGCGCGCTGCCCGGCATCAAGCGGGTGCATGTCGCCTCGGGAGTTCGTTACGATCTTGCAATAAAAAGCCCGGCCTACGTCAAGGAACTGGTCAGCCACCATGTCGGCGGCTACCTGAAGATCGCTCCCGAGCACACCGAGCCGGGGCCGCTGGCCAAGATGATGAAGCCGGGCATCGGCGCCTACGACCGCTTCAAGGCGCTGTTCGATCGCTTCGCCAAGGAGGCCGGCAAGGAGCTTTACCTGATCCCCTATTTCATCGCCGCCCATCCCGGCACCACCGACGAGGACATGCTGAACCTGGCGCTGTGGCTGAAGCGGAATGGCCTCCGCGCCGATCAGGTGCAGACCTTCCTGCCGTCGCCCCTGGCGCTGTCGACCGCCATGTACCATTCCGGCCGCTCGCCGCTGGCCCCGGTGCGGCGCGACGGCGAGGCGGTGTTCACCGCCCGCAACCTGACGCAACGACGGCTGCACAAGGCCTTCCTGCGCTATCACGACGCCGAGAACTGGCCGGTCTTGCGCGAGGCGTTGAAGCGCATGGGCCGCGCCGACCTGATCGGGCCGGGCAAGCACCAGCTGATCCCGTCCTGGCAGCCGGCCGGTACCGGTGGCGCCCCCGCCAAAGGCGGGCGTCAAACCTTCGCCACCCAGCACAGCCGCCCGCCGCGATCCCCTCGCCGCAAGGGATAGTCTTCGCGGTTGGATGACATTATTATCGCCTGATGAGCGTGATCGCCCCCACTCGGTCCAAGGGACTGTCGCTTGCCACCTTCCGTCGGTTGCTGATGGCGGCGGCGGTGGTGTGGACGGCCATCGTCGGGCTGTCGGTGGCGGTCAACGTGCGGGGTCTCCGCCAGCAGGCCATCAATCTCGCCATCCACGAGGCGCGCGCCAATTTCGCCAAGGACATGGCTTTCCGGCGCTGGGCCACCCGCCACGGCGGCGTCTACGTCCCGCCCACCGAAAAGACCCCGCCCAACCCCTGGTTGGCGCATATACCCGACCGCGACGTCGTCACCACGTCCGGCAAGCGGCTGACCTTGATGAATCCGGCCTACATGCTGCGCCAAGTCATCGAGGAGTTCGCGTCGCTCGGCCGCTCGCACATCACCAGCCTGAACCCGCGCAATCCGGCGAACGCCCCGGATGCCTGGGAACAGGAGGCGCTGGGACGCCTGGGGGCGGGCGAAGCCGAGGTCTCGGAGATCGTCGCCAAGCCCGAAGGGGAGGAACTGCGGCTGATCCGGCCGATGTTGACCGAGCCGGGATGCCTCAAATGCCATGCCGACCAGGGCTACAAGGTCGGCGACGTGCGCGGCGGCATCGCCGTCACCGTGCCGCTGGCCCCTCTGTTCGCCTCGGTCGAACGGCAGCGAACCACGCTGCTGGCCGGTCACGGCGGGTTGTGGCTGCTGGGGCTGGTCGGCATCGTCATCGGCGGTCGCGACGGCGGCCGGCGCATCCGTCGCCAACAGGCGGCCATCGCCGCTTTGGCCGAGAGCGAGGAACGTTACCGCGTCACACTCGACCTGGTCGCCGTCGGCATCGCCAATGTCGGTCTGGACGGTACCTGGCTGACGGTCAATCCGCGCCTGTGCGAAATCGTCGGCGTTCCCGCCGAGGAACTGATCGGCACCCGCTTCCAGGACATCACCCATCCGGACGACGTCGCCTCGAATGCCGAAATCGCCCGGAAGCTGGCCGAGGGCGGTACGGTTGGGGCATTTGAGACGCGGTACACGCATCGGAGCGGCGCGGTCATCTGGGTGTCGATCACCGCCTCGCTGGTTCGCGTCGGCGGTCGCGCCGACCACTTCATCACGGTGATCGAGGACATCACCCAGCGCAAGCTGGCCGAGGAGGAGTTGCGGCTGACCAAGTTCGCCGTCGACCATATCCACGACGGCGTCTCGTGGCTGGATGCCGACGGCCGGTTCCTTTACGTCAACGACGCGCTGTGCCGGATGCACGGCCTGAGTCGCGACCAGTTGTTGAGCCGGAGGGTGACCGATTTCAGTGTCGACCACCCATCGTCGGGATGGCCCGATCATTGGGCCGAACTGCGGGAAAAGGGCGCCCTGGTCTTCGAGATCGATACCCGTACCGGCGACGGGACGGTCTTTCCCGTCGAGGTCTCCGCCAATCTGCTGCGGTTCGAGGGGCGGGAGTTCAACGTCTCGTTCGTCCGCGACATCCGCGAGCGCCGGCAGAACGAGATCAATATGCGCCGTTCGATGGACGAACTGGTGCGCTCGAACGCCGAACTGGAACGCTTCGCCTACATCGCCTCGCACGATTTGCAGGAGCCGCTGCGCACCGTCACCAGCTACGCCCAATTGCTGGAGCGCCGGCTGGATGCGCGGCTGGAGGCCGACGAGCGCGAATTGTTGGGCTTCATGGTCGACGGCGCCCATCGCATGCACGATCTGGTGCGCGACCTGTTGTCCTATTCCCAGGTGAGCAGCCGCGCCGAGGTCTTCCGGCCATTGGATTTGTCGCGCGTCGTTGCCGGCGTCCTTGGCAACCTCGCCGCCCTGATCGAAGACACCGGCGCCGTGGTCAGGGTGGGCGCGTTGCCGGTGGTCGACGCCGACCGCTCGCAGATGCAGATGCTGTTCCAGAACCTGATCGGCAACGCCCTCAAGTTTCGGCGGCCCGGAATCCCGCCGGAGGTCGTCATCGAGGCGGTCGACGAGGGTGAAACCGTCACCATCGCGGTCGCCGACAACGGCATCGGCATCGACCCCGCCTATCGGGACGACATCTTCGTCATCTTCAAACGCCTGCACACCCAGGCGGCCTATCCCGGCACCGGCATCGGTCTGGCGGTTTGCAAACGCATCGCCGAGCGCCACCATGGCCACATTTGGGTCGAGGCCGCCGAGGGGGGCGGCAGTGTGTTCCGTGTCCGCCTGCCCAAGCCCGCCGGCACCGCCTGAATGGCGCGGCTTATCCGCCTGGAGGCCGCCGCGCCGGCCAAGCCGGCGGCGGGCGCCGATTGCAACGGCTGCGGCGCCTGTTGCGCGCTGGTGACCTGTCCGCTTGGCCGCCTGCGCTTCCTGCGGGTCCGGGGGCCGTGTCCGGGGCTGCGCTGGGACCCGGCGGCGGCGCGCTATTTCTGCGGTCTGGTCGAGGCGGGCGGCCCCTGGCGGCGACGGTTGGCCGGTCGCTGGATCGCCGCCGGTTCGGGCTGCGACATGACCGACGACGTCGAGCCGTGCTGAGCGAACCCTATTACGTCCGTGCCGACGATATCCCCGCCGCCGCCGGCGCCTATGTGCTGTTGATCGAACTGGCGGTGCCGGTGACGGTACGCCTGGGCGGCGGTCGCGGCGGTGAATTGCCGGCCGGACGCTATCTCTATTGCGGCAGCGCCCGCGGTCCGGGAGGATTGCGGGCCCGCGTCGGCCGGCATATGCGCCGGGGCAAGAGCGTGCGCTGGCACGTCGACCAACTGACCGAGGCGGGCAAAGTGCTTGGCGCCTGGGCGATTCCCGGCGGCGACGAATGCGCCCTCAACGCCCGCCTGGACCGTCTGCCGATTCCGCTGCCCGGCTTCGGCGCCAGCGACTGCGTCCGCTGCGTCAGTCACCTGCGGGCGTGGGGCGGCGCCGAATAGATTGCGCTGCCGGGCGTCGGGCGTATGCTACCGGCTTTCCGCCGCCGAGGGCCTTCATGCCGGCCGATCTGACCCTGCACGCCATCCTGTTCGCGGTCGCCGTCACCGCCGGCCTGATCGATTCGATCGCCGGCGGCGGCGGCCTGCTGTGCGTGCCGGCGCTGCTGGCCGCCGGGTTCAGCCCGGCCCAGACCCTGGCCACCAACAAGTTCCAGGGCATGTTCGGCACCTTCTCGGCGACGCTGCATTACCTGCGCGCCGGCGAGGCCACCCTGGCGCCGCTGCTTCCGGCGGTGGTCACCGTCTTTGCCGCCTCGGGCGCCGGAACCTTGGTGGTGCAGGGGCTGGACGCCCGCTTTCTCAACAAGCTGCTGCCCTTCCTGCTGGTGGGGGTGGCGGTATGGGTGCTGCTCAGCCCGCGCATCGGCGACGCCGACCGCCACGCCCGCATCGGCCGCAAGGCCTTCGCCCTGACCTGCGCGCCGCTGGTCGGCTTCTATGACGGCTTTTTCGGGCCGGGGGCGGGATCGTTCTTCACCGTCGGCCTGGTCGAGTTGCTGGGCCTCAACCTGCGCCGCGCCACCGCCGAGACCAAGGTGCTGAACTTCACCAGCAACGCCGCCTCGGTGCTGTTCTTCCTGGCCGGCGGCAAGGTGGTGTGGTCGGTCGGGCTGGTGATGGCGGTGGGGCAGTTCATCGGCGCCCGCATCGGCGCCCGCGCCGTCATCAGGAAAGGGTCCGGCCTGGTGCGTCCCTGCCTGGTGGCGGTGTCGCTGGCGCTGACCATCAAATTGGTCGGCGACGATCAACAGGTGTGGCCGCATCTGATCGCGGCGGCGCGGGTCTTCTGGGGCCAATAGGCCGCCCCCCGTTTCCGGGGGACGGCCGCATGTCCGATCCTTACTCGGCGGCGACGCCCAAGGCTTCGACGCCCATCGCCTTCAGGTCCGCCTCGGCGGTGCCGGTCGGCATGATGTTGAAGGTCTCGACCAGCACCTTCAGCGCCGCCGGGGTGACGAACGCCGGCAGGCTGGGTCCGATGCGGATGTTCTTGATCCCCAGGTGGAGCAGCGCCAGCAGGACGCAGACCGCCTTCTGCTCGTACCACGACAGCACGATGTCGAGGGGCAGGTCGTTGAGCCCGCACTGGAAGGCCTCGGCCAGGGCGGCGGCCACCTTGATCGCCGAGAACGAGTCGTTGCACTGGCCCATGTCGAGAAGGCGCGGCAGGCCGCCGACGCTGCCGTAATCCTTGCCGATCACCCGGAACTTGCCGCAGCCCAGCGTCAGGATGACGCGGTCCTGGGGCAGGCCGGCGGCCAGGTCGGTGTAGTACGAGCGTTGCCCGTCGGCGCCATCGCAGCCGCCGATCAGGGTGAAGCGCTTGACCGTGCCGCTCTTGACCGCGTCGATCACCGGACCGGCCAGGCCCAGCACCGTGCCGTGACCGAAGCCGACGACGTGCTCGCCGGTCGAGGCGCTATCGGTGAAGCCGGGCGCCGCCAGCGCCGCCGCGATCAGCGGGGCGTAATCGTGGTCGGGGATATGCCGGATGCCCGGCCAGGCCACCGGACCGCCGGTGAACAGGCGCTCGGCGTAGCTGTCGACCGGCTTTTGCAGGCAGTTGGTGGTCATCAGGATGGCGCCGGGGAAGTCGACGAACTCGCGCCGCTGCCACTGCCAGGCGCCGCCGAAATGGCCGGCCAGGTGCTTGTGCTTCTTCAGGTCGGGATAGCCGTGGGCGGGCAGCATCTCGCCGTGGGTGTAGATGTTGATGCCCTTGCCTTCGGTCTGCTCGAGCAGCGCCTTGAGGTCGGCGAGGTCATGGCCGGAGACCAGGATGGCCTTGCCGGGGACGTGCCCCATCAGCACCGGGGTCGGTACCGGGGTGCCGTAGGCGCCGGTGTTGGCGCCGTCGAGAAGTGCCAGCACCGCCAGCGACGCCTTGCCGCATTCGAGGTTGAGGCCGAGCAGCTTGTCGATCGCCGATTCATTGGCCTCGAGACGGGCCAACGCCTCGACGGTGAAGGCGTCGACTTCCGGGTCGCTCTTGCCGATGCGCCGGGCGTGGTGGGCGTAGGCGGCCATGCCCTTGAGGCCGTAGGTCAGCAATTCCTGCAAACCGGTGGCGTCCTCGCCGATGGTGTCGATGCGAGCCTTGATGCCGACCCGCTCGGCCAGCGCCAGCAGCGGACCGCCGCCCGTCGGCAACGCGCGCTCGGCGGCGGCGGCGACCTTGCGGATCAGCACTTCCAGCCGCTCGGGGTCGAAATTGACGTTGGTGACGGTGGCGAACAACGCCTCCTCGATCAGGGCGGCGGCCTCGGTCGGGCGGTTGACGGGGGCCATCCGCGCCAGCCGGGCGGCCAGCGACTTGGTGACGTCGATCAGCAGGTCCTGCAACGCCGCCGCCTCGGGCGACTTGCCGCAGACGCTGACCTGGAAGCAGCCGACGCCCTGGGACGTCTGTTCACACTGATAGCAATGCATGTGGTGTCCTCATTCCCTGGATCAAATTCCGCCGAGACAATGTCGCGGTTGGCGGGAACGGGACTTGATGGTGGTCAAGAGGCGGGCGGGTGCGCGGCGAGCGTCTGCTCTGCTTCGACAAAGCGCATGATCCAAACTGGCACAGCATTCTCGGCGAGAAAATGCGCGATTTCCCGCTCGCTCCGGTTCGGGAACACTGGTGAAAACCGCCGGATTCCCGGGCCTTTCGGCGCAGGATCGCGGAGAATGCGGTTCTGCTGAGACTGAATGGCGGAGGGCGCCGTCGGGGGAGAACCAGTCTCTGGGGGGCTGAACTTCAGGGAAGATTCAGCGAATTTCGTGTTTCGGAGGGCTCCCTGGGGCCGTTTCCGGCCTGTACGGCGGCGGAATCCGCCGGGCCGAGGCCAAATTCCTTGGCGGTCGGAACGGGGATGCGCGCCGTTGCGATCAGGGAAGTGGTAGAGCTAGCAGGTTGCGGAAAAACCCCCTCAGCCTCCCCTTGTATCGTCACCCCCGCGAAGGCGGGGGTCCATGTTGACGCAAACTCCAAGTCGCATCGGAAGATGTCGTGTGCGGACACATGGATTCCCGCTTTCGCGGGAATGACGGAAGATAATGTCGGAGTTTTTCCGCAACCTGCTAGATCGGGCCGGCACAAGGCGCGCGAGCGGTCCTGCCCAGACTAGGCACGACAAATACGTTGCCACGGCGCTTCCAACTGGCACTAGCGATCGCGGCGCGTGGCAAGGTGGCAAGCCGCTCGTCCGCCGAGACCGTCACCCTTCCAGAAGGTCCGACGGTAGGTTGGTCAGGCTGATCAATCCCAGCAGGGCCATGTCGCGGTCGATCTCGTCCATCAGGATGCGGATGGCGTGCCTGACACCCGCCTCTTCGCCAATCGCGGCGGCGTACATGAACGGGCGGCCGATGAAGACCATTCGCGCTCCCAGGGCCAGCGCCTTCAAGACGTCCGATCCGCGCCGGACGCCACTGTCCATCAGAACCGGGACCGCCCCGCAAGCGGCGATGATACCGGGCAGGGCGCGTAGCGGGCTTAGCGCCCCGTCAAGTTGCCGCCCGCCGTGGTTGGAGACGATGATCGCGTCGGCTCCCAGGGCGCAGCATTTCACTGCATCGCCAGGATGCAGGATGCCCTTCACGACCAGCCGGCCATGCCACCGCTCGCGGATCAACGCCAAATGGCTCCAGTCGAAGTGGTCTCGGTTGCTGAAATCGCGCAGCACTCGGCGCGCCAGGATTGGCGCGCCCCTGGTGGCGTAGGAATTCTCGAAATGAGGCATGCCATGGCGAAGAAGAGTGCGCAGCGCCGTTCCCAGCAGCCACCTGGGATGGAGAAGGCCCTGGCAGGCCAGACTCACGCTCGGGCGCACCGGCGTAGAGAAGCCGGCCCGGATATTGTTCTCGCGGTTGCCGGCTACCGGGACGTCGACCGTGACCACCAGCGTCTGATAGCCAGCCCGCTCGACACGGTCCAACAGGGCGAGAATGCCCTCCTTTTCTCCTGGCAGGTAGGCCTGGAACCAGGGGGCTCCGCCCTCGGCGGCGACGTCCTCCAATTTGATCAGCCCCGAACCGCTGACCACCAAGGGGACGCCCAAGGCCCGGGCCGCCCGGGCGAACGAGAGGTCGGCGCGGTACGCAAGCAGTGCCCCAAGTCCCATGGGAGCGATGCCGATGGGAGAGGAATAGGTCTGTCCAAAAAGGTCAACCTGTTGGTTGCGCGAGGACACGTTCATCAGGACGCGGGGGACGAAATTGAGCCGGGCGAACGCATCCCGGTTCCCCCGCAGGCTCTGGTTGGTTTCCGCCGCGCCGGCAATGTACCCGAACAGTGGCCGCGGCAGATGGCTTCGGGCCGCGTCTTCGAAATCGTCCAGGGCCAGGATGCTCTCCAGACGCCGGCACTTTGGGGCTTCCCGATCCCACATCGCTGATCACTCCTTCTGTTCGCGGAAAATGGCCACTCCTTCAAGGCGCGGCGCTTGCGGGGCGGACCTTCAACGGCTCTGAAATGGTCAGCAGGATGACGAAGGTCAGGGTCGAAATGCCGGCCATGAAGATGAACACGGAATCCCAGCCGAATTGGTCCAGCAGCAAGCCCGTGATCCAGGGGGTGGCGGCACCGCCAAGTTGCCCCCCCATGTTCACGACGGCGCTGGCGATCGGGAATTTGCTCTTTTCGACGAACGCCATCGGATAGGCCATGTAGGCCGAATAGCCGATGCACAGCAGCAGGCCGGTCAGGAAAATGAGGGCGGCGTAGTACGTCGGATCCGACGGAGAATTGATGAGCGCGAACATCACCCCCGCTGTTGAGAGGGCGGAAATCATCATCCCCGGCTTGCGGCGCTTGCCCAGCACCCGATCCGACAGCAGGCCGCCCAGAATGTTGCCGGCCACGGCGCCGACCCACGGCGCGGCGGCGGTGAAACCCATGGTCATGATGGTGAAATTCTTCACCGTCATCAGATAGGTCGGGATCCACGCCAGGAGGACGCTCGATATACCCATCTGGCAGGCATAGCCCAGGGCGCAGCCCCACACGTTCCAAGAGCCGAAGATGCTTGCCACGCTATCGCGGGGCTTTTCGTCGCGGACTCGGATGAACTTATCGAGCCAGGGAATGGGCGTCGACGCGGCGGTGCCCTTCTCGGCGATGTCGCCGCCCGCGTCGGCGTCCTCCGCGATCAGCTGGATCTCGGCCTGATTCACGAACCGGCTTTCGGATGGGCGGTTGGGAACCATCAGGAACCAGACCGCCGACAAAACGATGCCGGGAAGGGCGAAGAACAGAAAGATTTCCTTCCAGCCGAAGGCGGCGATGATCGCGGCGCCGACAATCGGGGTGAGCACGGGGCCGAACTTCACTGAAGACAGGAAGAAGCCGGCGGCGGTTCCCTTCTCCCTGGAGGGGAACCAGTTGTTGATCGTGGTCGTCACGCCGATCGGCAGGGGACCTTCTGCCACCCCCAGCCCGACTCGGCAAAGCTTCAACGCCGCCAGCGATCCCACCGTACCCGTCAGTCCGGTCATCACCGAGGTGAGGAGCATGGAAATGGTGAAGGCCTTGCGAACACCGAGTTTTTGCAGAAACCAGGCCGAGGGTAATTGCATGACGCCATAAGCGAGCAGGAAAACGCTGGCCAGCGCGCCGGCCTCGCTATTGCTCATGGTGAATTCCCGGCGCAGGAATGGCAGGGCGACACCAAGGTTGGCCCGATCCGCCGCCGCGATCGTGTAGATCACGAAGAACAGGGCGGCGACAAAATACCGATATCGGGTTGGCTTCGGGAGGGAGCCGATGGCGCCATCGACGTCGCGCTCCCCTGGTTCATGCGCACCCATGATGTTCCCTCCCTCCGAATTTTCACATCTCTAGCGGATGTTGAGGCTCTTAAATACATCTTGCAGTCCGAGAAGTTCCGCTGTCGTTGCGCCATTTCTTATCTTTTTGCGGAACAAGTCTTCTGTGCCATCGCGATCAATACTTTTTTCGATTGTTGATTCGATCTCGCCTTTGCAAATGACCACGACACCATCTTGGTCTCCAGCGACGATATCGCCTGGGTTGATCAAGACATCGCCGATGGTGACCGGAACATTGACGCGGCCGGGCTGATTCTTGCCGGTGCTCTTGATGCTGAGGCCACGGCAGAACACGGGAAATCCCATCCGGGTGATTGATGTGGCATCCCTGACGGCGCCATTGATCACCAGCCCGGCCACTCCGGCTTTGATCGCCTGTTCGGTCAGGACATCGCCCCATGGGCCGGCTTCCAGAAAGCCTTTGGCGTCGACGACCAGCACGTCGCCCGGCTTCGCCTTTGGCAGGGCATAGTGCAGCATGAGGTTGTCGCCCGGGCGGATGTCGACGGTGAGCGCGGGCCCGACCAGGCGCATGTCCGGATGAATCGGCTTCATGCCGCTGTCCAAGGCCCCCTTGGCACCTTGGGCTTCGTAGATTGTCGCCGTTCCAAATCGGCGCAGGGCTTGGATGATTTCCGACGAAACGGAGCCGTCGCGCATGGCGTCCCCCTCTATTGAACCGGGCCCCAGTTTTTGATAAGTAAAGCCGTATGGCAATCATCACTTTCTGAGCATTAGATCAAAAAAAATGAACCTAAGGCGGCTGCGCTATTTTTGTGAGGTCGTGGATTCCGGTAGTGCGGCCCACGCGGCTGAAACGCTGCACGTCGCGCCGACCGCCATCAGCATGCAACTGGCGCAGCTTGAACAGCACCTGGGCGGGGCCTTGTTCGACCGATCGCGGCGGCCGATGGAACTGACCCCCTTAGGCAAGTTTTTTTATCCCAGGGCCAGGGAATTGCTGGCCCAGGCCCGGCGCCTCGATGGCGAGGCGCGTGGCGTGGCGACCGGGCGGCATGGTTGGCTTGGCGTCGGGTTCGTGCGGTCGGCCCTGTTCTCGGTTATGCCGAGCGCGGTGAGAATTTTCCGGAAGTCGTTCCCGGAGGTTCACCTGGATCTCGTCGAAGTCCTGTCGGAATATCAGCCGGCTTTGCTTCAGCAAGAGCGGATCGATATCGGCGTTGGCCGGTTTATCGGAGATTTTGATCGGCCGGCGGACCTCGTCCACACCCTCTTGTTCGAGGAACCGTTTGTGGCGGCCGTTCCCATCGGCCACCCGCTCGCGAGCCGGAAAGCCATTTCCGCCGCCGAATTCGCCTCCATGCCGTTCATTTTGTATCCCAAGGACGGGCGTAGCCCCTTCGGTCCTCAATTACTGTCCATGGTGCGGGAGGCCGGCGGCGAATTGGTGGTGGGATACGAGGCGGTCGAAATTCATACCGCGCTGGCGCTGGTGGGAGCCGGCCTCGGAGGGACGCTCGTCGGCCGCTCGATCGCGGAAAACAACCGTGCCGACGTCACCTTCATTCCCGTCAGCGACATCGCCGCGACGACGACTTTGGTGGCGTTTACCAGAAGGAATGAGACGCGCGGCCTGGTCGCGGCCTTCCTGGATGTCCTGCCCCGGTCCTGAACGATCTTCTGTCCGTACCGAAATCGCCTTTCGCCGTTGCAATGACGGCAAGGTGGGATATCCCGGCGACTTCGCGAACAAGGTCGATCTCGATTGTCCCGTGCGCCTTGTATGAATACGGGCCGCGGCCGCTAGCGCTTTTCGATTGCTTGATTCAGCTTAAATGCGAAAAACGCTAGCCGTCCATCAGGTCGCCGCGGGCACGAAGACGGCCCCTTCCATCAAGCGTCGGGCGCTGCGGCTCATGATCGATTTGGTCACGGCCCAGGCGCCGTCCTTGAATTCCGCCTCGGCGCCGACCGACAGCACCCCCGAGGGATGGCCGAAGCGCACCCGCCCGCCGTCAAGAGGCCCCGCCAGCCGTTGCACCACCGTACCCGGGATGGCGGCGGCAACCGAGATTGCCACCGCTCCGGTGCCGGTCATGGCGTGGTGCAGCTTGCCCATCGACAGGATGCGGGCGTTGATGTCGATCGAATTGGCCTCCACCCGCTTGCCGTCCGAGGCGGTGTAGGCGGCGGGTCGGGCGACGAAGGCAAGCTTGGGGGTGTGCGGTCGCTTCTCGCTCGCTTCCGAAGCCGAGGCGGCCAGCCCCATGGCGACCGCCCCATGGGCGCGGATGGCTTCGCAGCGGGCCAACAGCGCGGCATCCCCGTTGACATCGTCCTGGAGTTCCGTCCCGGTGAGGCCCAGGGCGGCGGCGTCGACGAAGATGGCGGGGTTGCCGGCGTTGATCAGTGTCGCGGCGATCCGACCGATGCCGGGGACGTCGAGGGTGTCGATCGGCTGGCCGGTGGGGAACATGGCGCCGCCCTCGCCGTCCTCGGAGCCGGCCGGATCCAGGAATTCGATGCGGATTTCGGCGGCGGGAAAGGTGACGCCGTCCAGTTCGAAATCTCCGTCTTCGACCACGTCGCCATCCCGCATTGGCACATGGGCGATGATTTTGGCATTGATATTGGCTTGCCAGATGCGGACGACGGCGATGCCGTCGCGCGGCGCCGAGGCCATGCCGTAGCGGATTGCCGCCGGGCCGACCGCCGCGGTGAGGTTGCCGCAATTGCCCGACCAGTCGATCACGGGCCGGTCGACGGCGACGGCGCCGAACAGGTAGTCGACATCGCAGTCCGGGCGTGACGACGGCGACAGCAGAACCACCTTGCTGGTGCTGGAGGTGGCACCACCCATGCCGTCGATGTGCTTGCCGTAGCGGTCGGGGCTGCCCACCACCCGAAGCAGGATGGCGTCGCGCTGAACAGGGTCTTGGGGCAAATCGCTGGCGCGAAAGAATACCCCTTTGCTGGTGCCGCCGCGCATGTAGACGGCGGGGATACTGGTTTGGGCCATGGGTTGCCTCGGCGGATGTCAGATGGTCTTGAAGACGATGCAGGTGGGGCTGCCCGTGCGGATGACCTGACCGGTGGGCTTGAGTGTGCCCGGCTGCTCGCCGACTTGGAATTCGACAATCGTGTCGGTGTCCTCGTTGGCGACGAACAGCCGAAAGCCGGACGGATCAAGGGTGATAAATCGCGGCTTCTTGCCGCCACAATTCGTCCAACTCCTCAGTTCCAAGAGCCCCGTGGCGGGATCGACGGCAAAGCCGGTGACCGACTCGTGCCCACGGTTGGAGACGAACATACTCTTGCCGTCCGGAGTGACGGCAATGCCGGATGCGCGGTTCGCGCCCTGGTAATCGGTAGGCATCAGCGAAAGGCACTGGCGCGGGGCCAAGGCGCCGGCAACGGCATCGACCTGCCAAACCGTGACGGTCGAGTCCAGTTCGTTTGCGACGTATACCAGTGGTAGCTTGGGATTGAACGCCGCATGGCGCGGCCCGGCCGATTCGCGAGCGCGGAAGCCGTGGATCTCCGCCGCGCCGGCACTCCACCGGTAAAGGAACACTGTATCCAGCCCCTTGTCCGGCACCACGTGCCAGTTGGAGCCCGGTAGCACAGGAATGTGATGCGGGTGGGAGGATCCCTGTTCGATGCGGTGCGGGCCTGGTTCTCCCGGCATCGATACCAGCCGGGTGACTTCGCCCAGCGAGCCGTCGGCGCCGATCGGCAGCGTGGCGATGGTGCCGGTTGCGTAGTTGGCCACCGCCAATGCGGTTCCGCTCTCGACCAACGTGAGATGGGCGGGATTGCGTCCCTTGGTGGTTCGCCGGTTTAGGAAGGAGAGCCCGCCGGTAGCCTCGTCGATGACAAAGGCGCTGGCGTCGGTGCCATCGCCATGCACGGTGTAGAGGCGCTTCTGCGATGCGTCGAGGGCGAGGAACGACGGATTTTCCTGGGCGGCCAGCAAACCGGTGTCGTTCCATTCGCCGGTGGTAGGGTCATAGCGAAAAGTGACGATACCTTTGCCACGGGCGTTGCGTTCCACGGTGGTGCGGCAGCCGACGAAAGCGTAAGCGGTGGTCATCATTCGATCTTTCCCTGCACTGATGTTTCCTGGGCCGGAGGTGGAGATCGCGTCTATTCCGCTCATCGTTGTCCTCTCCCTTTGAGGAGTTCGTCACGGATACGAGGCAGAAGGCCGCCGGCCGCGAAAATGCTCGCCTCCTCCGTCGTGTCGATGCGGCTTATGACCGGCACAAGCATTCTTTCCCCGCTGTGCTTGGTGATGACCAGGGTGATCTTGGCGCCAGGTTGGGGGGGGGACGATAGCCCTTCGAGGGCATAGGTTTCCGAGCCATCCAGTTGCAGCACCTTCCGTGTGGTTCCCGCCTGGAATTCAAGCGGCAGAATGCCCATTCCCACCAGGTTGGAACGATGGATGCGCTCGAAATTCTCGCAGACCACCGCCCGTACGCCGAGCAGACGTACCCCTTTGGCCGCCCAGTCCCGAGAGGACCCAGAGCCGTAATTGCGGCCAGCGACGACGATCAGCTCCTGGTCGCGGTCAAGGTACTTTTGGGCGGCATCGAACAGCGGCATCACCACGCCCTCAGGCTCCAGGCGCGTGAACGATCCTTCCTTGCCGCTGGCCATCTCGTTCTTGAGACGGTTATTGGCGAAGGTGGCTCTTACCGCCACCACATGGTCGCCCCGCCGCGTTCCATAGGAATTGAAGTCGTCCTTCTCCACTCCATGCTCCAGCAGGAACCGGCCGGTGGCGCTGTCGGGGAGAATGGCTCCCGAAGGCGAGAGATCGTCGGTGGTGACGTTGTCGCCGAGCATGGCGAGGGGGCGCATGCCGGCAAACGCGGCTGGTCTGGTCAGTCCTTCCTGCCAGTAGGGAGGACGACGGATGTAGAGGCTGTTCTTCCGCCATGCGAATCGCGGCGAGACTTCGTTCCCGTTGGCCTTCGCCTTCTGCTTGGGAAACATCTCCTCATAGACCTCGTGGAACTGCTCTCGGCGGACCGAGGAGGCGACCACCGCATCGATTTCGGCATCTGACGGCCAGAGATCGGCAAGCAACACCGGCTGGCCATCGGCATCGTGCCCAAGCGAGGCCCGTGCGATGTCGACACCCAGGTTACCGGCAATCGCGTAAGCGACCACCAGTGGTGGCGAGGCGATGTAGGCCTCTCTTACCCGCGGATGGATGCGCCCATTGAAGTTGCGGTTACCCGACAGCACCGCCACGGTCCGCACACCTCGGCCGATGATGTCGTCCTCAATCGCCTGCGGCAAAGGACCCGACATGCCGTTGCACGAGGTGCAGCCGAAACCGATGATGCCGAAACCTAGCGCGGCCAACGGCTCCAGCAGTCCGGCGGCGCCGAGATAGCGTTCAACGGTGCGCGAGCCTGGCGCCAGCGAGGTCTTCACCCAGGGCTTGCGCCGCAATCCCCGCGCCAGCGCCTTTTTCGCCAGCAGGCCGGCGGCGATCATGTTGCGTGGGTTCGATGTGTTGGTGCAACTCGTGATCGCGGCGATCACCACCGCCCCGTCAGCGAGCGGCACGGCCGGCCCATCCACCGGCCCCACCACCACGTCGTCACGCGCCAATCCCTTCTCGATCAGCGCGGACAACGGGACGCGGTCATGGGGATTGGCGGGGCCGGCGAGGGCGAGTCCGACGGACGAGATGTCGAAGACCAGAGTTCGATCGTATTCCGCTTCGGCAAGCGAGCCGCGCCATAATCCCTGTGCCTTGGCGTAAGTCTCGACCAGGGCGATCTGCTCGTCGGCACGGCCGGTCAGGCGCAGGAAGTCGAGCGTTTGCTGGTCAATGGCGAACAGCGCCGCCGTGGCGCCGAATTCGGGGCCCATGTTGGCGATGGTGGCTCGGTCGGCGAGACCGAGCTGATCAACGCCATCTCCACCGAACTCGATGATCGAGCCGACCACCTTCTGGGCGCGCAGAAATTCGGTAAGGGCAAGCACGAGATCGGTGGCGGTCACGCCCGGCTGTCGGCGGCCAGTCAGTTTGACTCCGACGACTTCAGGCAATCTAAGCCAAACCGGACGTCCCAACATCACCGATTCGGCCTCGATGCCGCCAACCCCCCAGCCGAGCACGCCTAGAGCGTTGATCATGGTCGTATGGCTGTCCGTGCCGACCAACGTGTCGGGAAAGGCTACGCCGTCGACGACGCTTACCACCGGCGAGAAGTGTTCGAGGTTGACCTGGTGGAGGATGCCGTTGCCCGGCATCAGCACGTCGACGTTATCAAAGGCTCGACGACACCAATCCAGGAATTCGAACCGCTCGGCATTCTTTCGCTGTTCGATTTCCATATTGCGCGCCATGGCGTCTGGTTCGCCGCCATCGACTTCAACATTCAGGGAGTGGTCGACCACTAGGTGGGTCGGCACGGCGGGATTGACCGCCCGCGGATCACCGCCGGCCTCCGCCACCGCATCGCGCAATCCAGCCAAATCGACCAGAGCTGGGGTTCCCAGCAAATCCTGCAGCACCACCCGCGCCGGCATGAAGGGGAAGTCGACGTCGTGGCGGCGTGCCGCCAATGCTTCCAGCCAGGGGCGGCATTCAGTCGCCGGCCGCGTCCGCAGCAGGTTCTCGGCGAATATCCGGCAGCTATAGGGCATGCGGGCGAAGCCGTCGGCGCCCAGCCCCTCGATGGCCGGAGCGACGGCGTGAAAGCGGGTGCGGTGGTCGGAAAGGAGGCTGGTCATCGACGGAACTTTCACATTGAGACGGGAGCGCTTGCGTTTTGAGAGATTGCATTATATGGTTAGAAAATGCAAACCGCATTTTGCGGGAACGTTTGCCGATTGACGAGGGTGCGATGGCGATGGGCAGGCCAGTGGCCGGCATGGCAAGATGGGCGGGAGCGGCGGCGGCATGCGCTACGGCCCGCCGCCGCCGTTCCGCCAGCCGACCCGCCGACAAGAAGGCCATGCTCGATCCAAATTCCCTTACGCAGCTGCAAACCCGCGTCGCCCGCGAAATCATTCTGCTCGCCCGCCGCGAGGATATGAGGGTCGGCGACCACATGGCCGAATCGCTGCTGGCCGAACGGATCGGCGTGTCGCGCTCGCCGGTCAACGTGGCGCTCCGCCATTTGGCCGGATTGGGGGTACTCTCCCATGACCTCAATCGCGGCTTCTTCCTCGACCGCGACGCCAAAGATTGCCTCGACCTGGCCGGCCACCTGTTCGAGGCGCCGGACGAGCCGCTCTATCTGCAAATCGCCGATGATCGCCTGGCCGGTGCGCTGCCCGAGGCTACTTCGGAATCGGAGCTGATGCGCCGCTACGCCGTGGCGCGCAGCACGCTGCGCAACGTTTTGTCCCGAATTCAGCAGGAGGGCTGGGTGGAGCGGCAGGTCGGCCACGGCTGGACCTTTCTGCCGTTGATCGATTCCCAGACCGCCTACGAGGAAAGCTATCTATATCGCACCGCCATCGAGCCAGCGGGGATCATCGCCGCCACCTTCCGCATCCGTCCGTCGGAGTTGGAGGCGCTGGCGCGGCGCCAGCAATTCATCGCCGACGGCGGCTACCAGAGCATGACCTCGATCGAACTGTTCGAGGCCAACAGCGAGTTCCACGAGACCCTGGCCCATTGGTCCGGCAACCGCTTCATCGACCAGTCGGTCCGGCGGATGAACCGGTTGCGCCGGCTGGTCGAATACCGGCAGGCGCGCCAGCGGCCGCCGCGCCGGGGACAGGCGATCGAACATTTGGCCATCCTGGAGGCGCTCGGTCGTCACGACGTCCTCACCGCCGCCGGATTGCTGCGCGAGCATCTCGAGAACGCTCGCCGCAACAAGGTCTTCAGCCCCGACGTCTTTCGTCCGGGGGAATGACGGAGTGGAAGAGGTCCCGTAGTCTCGCCATAAATTGCTTTTTTAACGCATAAAATGCAGTGGAGCACCCGATGACCGTCTGTACCGCCGATCTGATGGACACCTACCCGGACAGTTCCTGTTGCGACCGGCAGTTCCGCCTATTCGGCCGGCGTCCGGCGATCAGCGGTCCGATTCGCACCATCCGTTGCCGCGACGACAACCGCCTGGTCAAGGAGGTGTTGTCGCGGCCGTCGGCGGGGGAGGTGCTGGTGGTCGATGGTGGCGGCTCGCTGCACTCCGCCTTGATCGGCGACGTCATCGCCGAGATTGGCCGGGCCAGCGGCTGGGTGGGGGTGATCATCCATGGCGCCTGTCGCGATTCGGTCGCCCTCGATCGGCTGGATTTCTGCGTCAAGGCCCTGGGAACCAACCCGCGCAAAAGCGGCAAGAGCGGCGTCGGCGAGGTGGATGTGCCGGTCTCGTTCGGCGGGGTCACGTTTGTTCCGGGCCATTACCTGTATAGCGACGAGGACGGCATCGTCGTCGCCGCGACGCCGCTTTGCGGCTGACCAAGAACCGGGAAAACCGGACAAAAATTGGGGAGGATGCTATGCCGCGCCGGAGATTGTGGATCGGGATATTCCTGTTCTGCCTATCGATGATCAACTACATGGATCGTATCGCGCTTTCCATCGCCGCCAAGCCGGTGGCGGAGGAGTTTGGGCTGTCCTCGGTGGCGATGGGCTACCTGTTCTCGTCCTTCGTCTGGGGATACACGCTGTTCCTGTTGCCGATGGGCTTCCTGGTCGATCGCGTCGGCGCCAAGCGCATGGCCGGCTGGGGTATCCTGGTCTGGTCGGTGGCCACCGCCTTTACCGGTGCCGCCTGGAACTTCGCGTCGATCCTGAGCGCCAGGCTTGTGATGGGGGCCGGTGAATCCACCTCCAACCCGGTCACCGGCAAGGTCGTACGCGAATGGATTCCCACCAGCGAGCGCGGCGTCTTCACCGCCATTTCCAACAGCGGCAGCTATGCCGGTCCGGCGGTCTGCTCGATTCTCTTCGCCGCGCTGATTGGTGTGGTGGGATGGCGCTGGTCGTTCGTCATCGCCGGCGGCATCGGTCTTCTGTGGCTGGTCGCCTGGCTGGTCTGGTTCGGCGATCCGGAAAAGGTCTCGTGGTTGTCGGAACAGGAGCGCGAAAAAATTCTCAACGAGCGCGCCGAAAAAGGCGCCCGCAAGGAGCTTCCCGCGCAACAGCCGACCGGCGGTCTGCTCACCATGCTGGCGGCTCCGACCCTTTGGGGCATCGCCCTGACCCAGGGCTGCAATGTCTACACCCAATATCTATTCCTCACCTGGCTGCCCAGCTACCTGCAAGCCACCAAGCACCTGACCATCCTGAAGACCGGAATCTTCACCGCGGTTCCCTATGCCGCGGCGGTGGTGCTGTGCATCCTGTTCGGCCGGCTGAGCGACGCCTACCTGAAAGCCGGCGGCGTCACCGGTGGCCGACGCCGCAATCTGGTGGCCTTGGCGCTGATGCTAGCCTCGGTGATCCTGGTGGTGCCGATGGTCGATGACATCGGCCTGCTGGTGGCGATTTTCGCCCTGTCGCTGACCGGGATCGCCACGACCACGTCACTGAACTTCTCGCTGCTCAACGATCTGCTGGCCGAGCCGCGCAATATCGGCAAGGCGATGGCCTTCGTCGTGGTCGGCGGCAATGTCTTCGGATTGTTGGCGCCGATCGTCACCGGCTACGTCATCCAGGCGACCGGCAACTACGACTGGGCGTTCCTGATCGCCGGCCTGCTGCTGGTTTCGGGGGCAACGATCATTCTGACCATGACCCGCCGGCCCATCACCGCCGAGGTGAAGCCCGCCTTGGCGGCGGCCTGAGACAAGGGGCTCGCCATGAACAGCGCAATCAGAGGCGAACGCCTCGGGATGAGTGTCGGCACCTTGCTGGCGTCGGCTTTCCTGGTGCTTGCAACCTTGCTGGTTGCGGTCCTCGGCGTCCAGGTGGCTTCGGCAGCGCGCGAGGCGAAGACCGCCTCGCGGCTGGTCGTCCTGACCGAGGCCGACCGCAAGGTCTTCGATGCCGTCCAGGGCATTCGCACGGTACGTGGCGAGGTCCAGACCGCATTCATCAACCTCGACGATCCGGAGCCGAAATTCGATGAATTGCGAAAGCGGGCCGCCGACCGCTTCGAGGCGGCGCGACAGGTTCTGCCGGTGGTCGGCGCTCAGGGGCTGGCCGCGATCGCCGACGCGCTCGATACCGCTTGGCGGGAGGTTGAGCGTCAATGGCTGGCGCTGGGCCCTGCGGCGGCAAGGCCGCGTCCCCTTCGCGACATCAAGGAGACCGCCCCTTTGTTCGGCGCCTACGGCGCTATCGTCGATCGTTTCAACGAGACGTCTCTTAAGGTGGCGGGAGAGGCCCGCATCGCCGACCCGCTGGTCGGCGAACTGGTTTCCGTTCGCCAGACCGCCTGGACCATCCGTGAGGCCGCCGGATCGGAATGCTCGGCGGTCAGGGGATTGGTGGCGTCCGGTCGCCGCCTGACGGCCGATGCCCGCGGCGCGGTGGATCGACTACGATCGGCCGCCGCCACCAGTGGCCAGACACTCCGCGGATTGCTGTCACGGGCGGGAATGGCGCCGCGATTATTGGCGGCCGCCGTTGATGCGGAAGCCGCTCTCGCCGCCTCCCTGGCGGAACGCGATGCGGTTTACGCCAAACTCGACGACAGCGGTATCGCTCCGGTCTCTCCGGATACCTGGAGCCATCTGTGCTTCGCGCCGTTCCAGCCGATCGTCGCGGTCGCCTTCGCCGCGCTCGACCTGATCCAGGAGCGAGCCGCCGCCGAAGAACGGCACGCCCGTCGGGCCTTGCTGATCTCCGCGCTGGCGCTGGTCCTGGCCGTGGCGGGAGCGTTGGTCACCCTCCGAGAGATCCGCCGGCGCGTGGTGTTGCCGGTGCGCACCCTGAGCCAAGCGATCACTCGGCTTTCGCAGGGCGATTACGACAGCCTAGTGCCGAAGACCGGCCAGCGGGACGAATTCAGCGAGATGGCCGACACCCTGGAGGCATTGCGCCTGGGGGCGCGGAGCGCCGAGCAATTGGGCCGCGAACGGCAGGCGGCGCAGGCGGCCGGCCTTGCCCACGCGGCCAAAATCGAAACGCTTTGCCACGATTTCGAGGGGTCGGTCGGCAACGCCCTCGACCGGGTGACCGACGCGATCAGCCGGATGACGACGGCAACGCGAGCGTTGGCGGAAACCGCCACGACCGCGACCACCCAGACCGGCGAAATCTCGGGCGCCATCTACCAGACGGCCCGCAGCATCGACGCGGTGGCGGACGAAGTCGAGAAGATGCGGGGATCGCTGGCGGATATCTCGGATCGCGTGCGCCTCTCGGCCCGGCTTTGCGGCGACGCGGTTACCGACGCCGAGACGGCCAACCGCGACGTCGGCCAGTTGGCGGCCGCCGCCGGCGAGATCGGCCAGATGGTGCAGGTCATCAGCGCCATTGCCTCTCAGACCAACCTTCTCGCCCTGAACGCCACCATCGAGGCGGCGCGGGCCGGTGAAGCCGGCAAGGGATTCGCCGTGGTCGCCAACGAGGTCAAGTCGCTGGCGACGCAGACCGGCAAGGCAACCGACCAGATCACCGCCCAGGTCGCCGCCATTCAGGCGGCGACAACGACGGCGGTGGCGGCAATCGAACGGATCGGCGGACGTATCAGCGAGGTTGACGGCCTGACCGCCGGGATCGCCGGCGCCGTGCAGGCCCAGGTGGAGGCCACAGAGGAGGTCGCCCGCGACGCCCAGGACGTTGCCACCGTGACCGAGCAGGTTTCGCGCCAACTTGACGAGGTCCGTATGGCCGCGACCCGGAATGGCGCTGCCGCCGAGCAGCTTTCCGCCCTGGCCGGCGACCTTGGCGGCGACTCGCAGGCCCTTGACGGCCAAGTGAAGAGCTTCATCACCGAGCTTAAGCCGACATTTCCCATATGGAAGGCCCATCCTCCCCCTGCTGACGGCAGAATAACCAAAATCCAGCCCAACCGGAAGGCGGAATGGCGCGACGGTTGCTTCCATCGCAGCATAATCGCCATCTCGA
>Ga0265327_10001020_pt1 | contig 39594 bp, 39 predicted proteins | sample 41621metaG_FD_202089 | JGI IMG/M metagenome (GOLD analysis project Ga0265327, IMG submission 202089) | Rhizosphere microbial communities from Carex aquatilis grown in University of Washington, Seatle, WA, United States - 4-16-21 metaG | ecosystem: Host-associated > Plants > Roots > Rhizosphere... | reverse complement strand
CCGTCAGGGCCGACCGAGCACTCGAACACCGGACTCCACTGCACACCACACCTCCTGGTTGGACTTCCACCCGAGGAAGGCTCCTCGTGTGGTCAGTCCAAGGTGCGGATCACCCGTGTAAGTGCCGGTAGGTGGCAGGTGATAACGCTGCGCTCTGTCCTCCCGCCGCGCTCGCGGGCGATATTCCCGACGGTCGCCACGATTCACCGTCATTCGCCACCAATGTCCGATCTTCTGAGGACGTTCTGAGGACTGAGGGCCTCCGGAGACGTGTATAGTCCCAGGTCAGAGGGTGTTTGACACTGTGTCCCGCCTACAGGCCGGCTCACCGTCACACTCCCTGGCCAGCGAGCCATCTATCTCCTCTGAACTGGGCTCCCCACGGCCCGTTGCCGTCCATTCGCTGTGCGCGGTCGTCCGAATTGGTCCGTCAAATCCGAGGACTCTCGAGGCATCCGCGAGATGTCGCAATCAGAGATACTGAACGTCGTGACGCAGGACGAACGGCCCCCCGAGCATCGCCCCATATCGGCCGAGCCGAATGCGAGCAATGTGTACTTTCAGGAGTCCGCTGCCGTCTTCAGCACCGAATCGTCGACTCAGGCACAGAGCGTCGAGAAGCTCTCTCCCGCAGGTATCGATGTCGACTTCGACATCACGGATCGGTTCGACACGGGGATCACTGCTGAAGAACTTCGGCGGACCGGGATCCCAGCCGGTCACTATGTGGCCCTGGCCCCAGGTCAGAACCTCAAGGTGACGGCGGGACTGGACTTCCACGAATCCCACCGACAAGCCGTATTCGTCGGTCGAGGCGAGCTCGTCGTCCAAGACCACGTTCACGGATTCCGCTCCCGGCACTTCGGAATCCCCGGCGGCGACCAACCAAGAGATAAGCGACCAACCGTCATGAGAGTGGTTGTGGCACACATCCGCACTCGTGCGATCGGTTGGAGGAGCCTCGGCACGCACCTCGTCCTCTTCCTGGACAGTGGGGATCAGGTGGTCGCACGACTCGACAGCTCCGTCGAGTACGGATGGAACGGCGGTGGAACGTGGGAGTTCCGCACCGGTGCCCTCGAGGCGTTGTGCTCCGCCGCCGGAATCGAGTTCGAATCGCAGATCTTCCCGACGGCTCGCCAATTCGTCCAAGCGAGGCCCGAGTGGACGCCCCCGAAGATGGAATTCGAGGTCAATCACGTACGGGAAGAGGATGCACGCGAGTGGGGCCTCGCCATCGCGCTCGGCCTTCCGATCGCGTTCGGCCTCATGGCCACTACGGGAGGCGTGCTGCTCTGGGTTGAGCCTCTAGGCCGCGCATTCGCCGTTGTCGAAGCGGTGGCGGTTGTCCTTGCGATCGGGCTCACCGTATGGAGCCACAGCCGGTGGAGGGCCAAACGCTCCCTCTCGAGGCGCAGCATCCGAACAGAGGCCTGAACGCGCCGCACTCCCGGCGATCGGGCCAGCGTTGACGTAGTTTCGACGCATGAGGGGCAACGTCGTTCGAGGCACGGTCAAGTTCTTCAGATCCGAAAAGGGCTGGGGCGGAATCGAGTCCGCCGAGACCCCTGGTGACGTGTGGGTGCACGCGATGGTGATCGATATGCCGGGGTTTCCACAGTTGTTCGCCGGTCAGGCCGTCGAGTTCACCTTCGAGCCGGCCCGGCAGGACAGCTGGCGCTGCCGAGCCACATGGGCGCGACCGCTCGAACCTGGCCCGGAAGATGACTGATCCGTCCCGCCGCACCGCTCCCATGGTTTCCCGGCGATAGGGGAAGCGTCAGCTCGGAATCGTCCACCAGGTAGCCGAACGAGCGGTTGGCGCGCGAGCACGTGATCTGCCCGTGACCCGGCATCTGGGCCACTGCGATTCGCCCACTGGGCCTCGGGGTATGGCATCGGCGTGTTGGAGCAGTCGGGAGGGCGGAAGCCGCAGGGCGCCGGCGAGCCACAGCTCGTCAGCGAATCCGACCTGCGGGCGGCGTGTAGCCGGGCGGCGGAGTGGCCGCGGCCCGGACGGGGTGCCACGTGGCGCCGATTCGAGCTGCTGGCCGAGCTCGCTCAGGCGGATCTGGCGTTGGGTCGCCTCGTCGAGGCCCATGTCGACGCCCTGGCGATCCTCGATGAGCTCGGCAGCCCGCACGGAGCAGGTGCGGACGGTGCGGGCTCCGCACGTTGGGGCGTCTGGGCCGCCGGCCCGGCCGGCAGCGTCCGGGCCGAACGGCGAGACGGCCGCTGGTGCCTCAGGGGAGCCAAGTGGTGGTGCTCTGGGGCCACACTGCTCACCCACGCCCTCGTGGACGCTGCGACCGCGGATGGCCAGCGGCTCTTCGCCGTCGACCTCACCGCCGTCGGCGTATGCGTGGGTCCTCCCGGGTGGATCGGACCGGGCATGGTCCGTACGGACACGCGCACGGTCGAGTTCCTCGACGTCGCCGGCGCGCCCGTCGGCGATCCCGGCCAGTACCTCGATCGCCCCGGCTTCTGGGCCGGTGCGATCGGCGTGGCCGCCTGCTGGTACGGGGGCACCGCCGCTGTCGCCGACGCGCTGTGGGCTCCCATGAAGGAGCCCGATCCCCACGGCCTCGTCCACCGCGCGCGGGTCCACGTGGCGCTGACCCAGGACGAGGCCCTCCTGCGTCTGGCCGCCGACCGGATCGACGATGACCCGGGCGCCCACCACGCTGTCCTCGCCAGGACCGTCCGGTCGACGGTCGCCGCCAACGCCACCGCCGTCATCGACGACGTCGGGCGCGCGCTCGGGCCTGCACCCCTGGCATTCGACGCCCGGCACGGACGGGCCGTCCTCGACCTCCAGGTCTATGTGCGCCAGGAGCACGCCGAGCGGGACCTCGAGGCACTCGGCCGGGACCTGGAGCGGAGGGGTGCCGGATGGGCGCCATGATCCCCACCCGGCCGGGTCCGGACGGCATCGGGGTGCCCGTCGCCCCGCTCGTGGCGACCGGTGCGGACCACGTGGCCGTCGCCGTCACCGGCGGCGAGGCCCCGACCCGCAGCTTCACGATCCTGCTCGAACCGTGAGCCTTGACCGCGCCTACTTCGACCGGCTCTACGAGGCCGATGCCGACCCGTGGGCCTTCCGCACCCGGGACTATGAGGCGCGCAAGCGGGCACTCACACTGGCCTGCCTCCCGGACCGGCACTACGGCTCGTGCTTCGAACCCGGTGCCTCCATAGGGACTCTCAGCGCCGATCTGGCCCGCCGCTGCGACAGGGTGCTGGCCATGGACATCTCCGCCGCCGCCCTGCGCGAGGCCGGGCCGGGACGTCCCCCCAACGTACAGCTGCGACGGGGCGCCGTACCCCGCGACTGGCCCGACGAACGGTTCGATCTCGTGGTCCTGTCCGAGGTGGGGTACTACCTCGACGCCGACGAATGCGCCGTGATGGTCAGTCTGGCCGTGCACCGAGCCCGCGACCTCGTGGCCGTCCACTGGCGACACCCGGTGGCCGAGTACCCGCTCACCGGGGACCAGGTCCACGCCATCCTGGCCGAAGCGGCCGCCGACGCCGGGATGCACCGCCTGGTCGACCACCGCGAGGACGACGTCCGGCTCGATGTCTGGAGCCACGACGCCCGCTCGGTGGCAGAGCGAACCGGCGTTCCCGTCCAGTGAACCCGATCCACCGTGCCGTCATCGTCGTGCCGGCCCACAACGAGGCCCGCGGCATCCGGGCCTGCCTCGGCGCCCTCGAGGCCGCGGCCCGGTGCGTGACGGTGCCTGTGTCCCTGCTGGTCGTCTGCGACGCGTGCGACGACGGGACGGCCGACCACTGCGCGGCGGCCGGGGTGCCGGTCGTGCACATCGCGGCCCGCTGCGTGGGCGCCGCCCGCCGCATCGGCATCGCCACCCTCATCGGACACGATGTCCACCCCAAGCAGACCTGGGTGGCTACTACGGACGCCGACAGCGTCGTCCCGGTCACCTGGCTGCGCGACCAGATCGCCTTGGCCGACGCCGACGCCGACGCCGGCGTCGACGCCGTGGCGGGCGTGGTCTCTCTGACCAGTCCCGAGCGACCCGGAATGCGGCGCGCGTTCGAACTCCACTACGGGCAGCGGATCGCCTCCCGGGGCCTTCACCATCACGTACACGGGGCCAACCTCGGGGTGCGGGCGAGCGCCTACCTCGAGGTGGGCGGATTCGCAGCCGTGGCGAATCACGAGGACGTCCTGCTCGTCCGGGCCCTCGAACGACGGGGCCACGCCATCGCCCGGCCCGACTGGATCTCGGTCCAGACCAGCGGGCGGCTCGTCGGCCGGTGCGACCGGGGCTTCGCCCACACCCTGGCGCACCTCCCGCCGACGGCCCCGGCCGACGCCCCCGCGCTGGTGCCGGTCTGACGGCCCCCGGTCAGGCGCCGGCGAACACGTCGGCGAGCACCTTACAGAAGGCGTCCAGGTCGTCCGGCTTGCGGCTGGTCACCAGGGTGTTGGGCCCCTCGGTGCACGTGACCACCTCCTCGTCGACCCACGAGGCACCGGCGTTGCGCAGGTCCGTGCGGAGGCTCGGCCACGAGGTCAGGGTGCGCCCCCGCACCACGTCGGCCTCGATCAGCGTCCACGGGCCGTGGCAGATCACCGCGGCCGGCGTGCCGGCGGCGAAGAGTTCCCGGAGGAACCGGACCGCAGGCTCGTCGAGCCGCAGCTGATCGGGGTTGGCGACCCCGCCGGGCAGGACCACGCCGGCGTAGGAGCCGACGTCGAGGTCCGTAGTGGTGACGTCCACGTCGAACGAGTCGCCGCGGTCGAGATGGTTGAAGGCCTGCACCATCCCGGCCTCGGGCGCCGCCAGCACCGGCCGTCCGCCGGCCTGCTGCACCGCGTCCCACGGTCGGGTCAGTTCGACCTGCTCGACACCTTCGTTGGCCGTCAGGAAGACGACAGTCTTCCCTCCAAGTTCATTCGACATCGTGGTCACTCCTTTCCGCGCGACGCCGGTCGGCTTCCGCACACTGGTCGTGTCCGTTGACTACCCCACCCACCCGCGCTCAACCCGCCGGGTCCGAGTGTGTCCGTCGTCCTACCGAGTGAGTCGCCCGTTCCCCCGATTCGCGCAGATCCACCCCGGGTACGGAAGGCTGGCCCGGCGATGGGGCCGTCATGCAGGGATGCGGGTCTCGCTGGGAAGAGATACTTGCCGGTGCTCAGGCATGATCTGCCAGAATCGGCACCGTGACGGATCCGATCGGCGCCGAGGCCCTCCAGCACAATCCCTCGCTCGAACCGCTGGCATGCCTGATTGGTGAGTGGCGCACCACGGCGACCCACCCCATGGCCCCCGGGGTGACGTTCCATGGGCGTACGTCGTTCACCTGGCACCTCGGAGGGGCATTCGTGCTCGTCCGCTCGGAGGTCGACGAGCCCGGCATTCCGAGTGGGTTGGCACTGATCGGCTCGGACGACGACGCTCGGACACTGACGATGATCTATTTCGACGAGCGAGGCGTCTCCCGCCGGTATGCCGTCGAAGTTGCGGAGGACCAGATCACCTGGCACCGCGACGAAGGCGGCTTCGCCCAGCGCATGACGATTTCTCCGTCAGCCGATAACGACCGACTCGAGGCAACGGGCACGATGTCGCGGGATGGCGGTCCATGGGAAGACGACCTCCAGACGTCGTACGAACGTATCGACGTCTGAACCCCATCCGTCGCCCTGGGGCATAGGACCGGTGTTCGGGGACACGTTGGTCCGACCACGCCACGATCGAGATGAGCCCAAACAGATCTTGGTCATGTCTCGGTTCAAACTGTCCCGTTGCCATCAAGGTCTCGGATACGTCCCGAGAGGGATCTTCAGCTGCTCACAAGTGACCACTATTCGGTGCTCAGCAGTAGCGGCCGCGGCCGTGTCGTGTTGCTTCAAGGCCTTGATCCAAGCGCTGGCGGCCTGGTCAAGGATGGGATTGCCGGAGCTCTCCCCATTCTTGATGCTGAACGTACTTACCGCCAAAGGCTCGTTCGCCGGAGGTGGCGTGCCGAATACCGAACCACAGAGGCTGTTGGCCGTTGCTGATGGACCGGACGAACAACCCGACACGCCGATACCCAAGGTCCCCATCAGGGCGATCCCAGCGAGCACCCGCCCAACCAAACCGCCATTGGCCATGGTCACATCGTGACACCGCGGGACCTTGCGTGCATCTCTCGGCCCAGCCCCGATCACCCGTGACCGTGGCCCTGGGTGCCAGACCGAACCGGCGTTGTCAGTTACCCCCCGGACAGGATCGTCCAACTTCGCCAGAACCACATGGGCCTGTCGGACGAAGAACCTCGATCGAACCTTCCTGTGGTATTCCCGTGCGGCTGGGCGGTTTACCCAAGTACAGGCATGCACCCAGGAGTCGAGTGACAAACAGCGCCGGCACGGAGTTCCGCTCGTTCATGGAGCATGCGGAGCCGCGCCTCCGTCGAGCCCTCATCGCCGCTTACGGAGCTGAGCGTGGGCGGGAGGCAACGGCGGAAGCCCTCGCCTACGCCTGGGAGCACTGGGAGCACGTGAAGACCATGTCGAACGCCACCGGCTACCTGTATCGAGTTGGCCAGAGCAAGACGCGCGAACGGCGGAAGCAACCGCTCTTCGCCCGTCCCGACCACCCGGAGCCATGGTTTGAGCCGGCCCTCGCCCCGGCCCTGGAGAAGCTCTCCGAGGGGCAGCGCACCGCGGTGGTGCTCGTCCATGGCTTCGGTTGGACGATGCGAGAGGTGGCCGAGTGCACCGACGTCAAGGTGACGAGCGTACAGAACCACCTGGACCGAGGCCTCAAGAAGCTGCGTGCGGCACTGAAAGTAGGAAGTGATGCCTGAACTCTCTGGGGGGATCCGCCAACTGATCGACGGGAGCGCGCGGCCTGTGTCCTTCGACGAGGTTACGGCGGGGCGGACTGCCCCGAGCGACGACCCAGCCCTCATCGACGTCTCGAACAGGCAGGGCCGGAAGTGGTCGGCACTCCGTCCGATATCCATCGGCGCCGCGGTGGTCGCACTCCTGACCCTGGGCACGTTCGTAGTCGTTGCCCATCAGAGCGGTGCACGCCATGCCACGGCTAAGGCGCATGGTCAAAGGAGCGGAACGTGGCAACTAGCGGCTCAGCTCTCGAGCGCCAGCTACCAAGTGTCCACGGGCAACCCCGGCGGCGGCGTGTCTGAGGTGGGATGCGGTGGACCGACGTGCTTCCTCTCCACGTACTACGGCGTAGGCGGGAACACAGCGCTCACGGGCTCCACCTACGTGTCCCACGATTCAGGGCGCACGTGGAGCCCGTCCAACTTGCCGGCAGGAGTGGCGGCGGCCACATCGGTCTCGTGCGTGAGCTCGACGTGGTGCGCGGCCGGAGGTGGCCTGCTGGACCCTTCGACGGGCGATCCTGCCGCTAAGAAGGAAATGAGGGATCCGGAGCTCCTGACCACGGACGACGCTGGGGCCACGTGGTCCATGCACGCGGTGCCAATCTCGCCGGACATCCAGCAGCTTCCCGCCTATGGCTCCCTGCCGACCGAGACGACCACGTGGCCGGGCATCGTGGACGATGTCTCCTGCACGGCCCCAGGTGTCTGCAACGTCGTCGCCCATGTCCTCAACAACAACAATCAGTCCGCAGGCATCACCCCGGACACGGTCGCCTTCCTCCGGACCACCGATGGCGGGGTCAACTGGCTGTCGACGGCACTGCCCGAGACCACCGCGGAATCCGGCTTCGAAGTCCAGGTACCGAATGGAAATGGGTCTGCACTGGACTGCCCGACCACATCCCAGTGCGTGGTGGTCAGCGTTCTTGCCGGGCTCCTCTCCAACCAGGGATTCGTCGATGTCTGGCGGACGACCGACGGCGGCAAATCCTGGAGGGAGACCCAGATCCCGGGCATTCATCAGGTCTTCCCCGGGATCACCTGCCCCGATGCCAGCGAATGCTGGATTCCCACTGGCAGCGGAGTACTGCGCTCGACCGACGGAGGGGAAACTTGGCACATCGTGCCCACACCGTCGGTTCCGACGGCACAGGGGCCGCCGAGTGACGCCTGGCAGTCGGTCAGCTGCACGTCTGTGTCCGACTGCGTTCTCGGTGGGCCCGGAATGGTCGCCACGACAGATGGTGGAGCGACGTGGCAGCAGGTCACGCTCCCTCCCCAGGTGGGAAATGTGCCGTCAGTCTCCTGTGAGCTTGGAGGGAGCTGTATCGCGTTCGCACAGGCTGAGTCATCTCCGGGCCAGACATTCGTACCCAATGGTGGCTCCCTGATCCTCACTAACTGGTCAACCGACTCTGCCGAGGTCAGGCCCTCGACGACGGCTCCGGAGTGACCGCAAACGAGGAGGGTCTGAGGTCATTGGGAGACCAAATCGCCACCTCTAAGGTTGACCCGGCCGTCGGCAGGAGGGGCCGAGGGCCGGGAACCTGTGGCGGTGGACGACGTCTGTGGAGCCGCAGACGGAAGGTCGTGACGCTGCTGACCCTGATCGTCGGACTTGTGGCCCTCTTCGCTGTCGCCAGCTACGGCTACGTGAGGTACCAGTTCGATCAGGTTGCGAAGCTTCCGTGCCATGCGTGTGTGCACGTCGCAGCTGGACAGCCGTACAACGTCCTGGTCATCGGGTCGGACTCCCGTGCCGGCGACATCGGGCAAGCTGCCACATCGTTCGGGAACGCATCCACGATCGGCGGCCAGCGCAGCGACACCATCAAGATTCTGCGCATCGACCCCGGCGCCGGCACGGCGAAGGTCTTGTCCATCCCGCGTGACACCTATGTCACGACCTCAGGATTGGCCCCGGACTCGGGGCTTTCCGGACCGGAGAAGATCAACGCGGCATTCAACAACGGACCCGAGGCTCTGATCGAGACCATCCAGAACACGTTTGGCATCCCCATCGGTCACTGGATCGTCATTGACTTCACGGGCGTCATCGACTCGGTCAAGGCACTGGGAGGGATCGACCTCGCCTTCAACTACCCGGTAAGGGACAACTACGACGGCATCAACGAGTCCGGTCTCCAGATCACGAGCACGGGCTGCGAGAACATCGATGGCAATGTTGCCCTGTCCCTCTCACGCTCCCGCAACTACCAGTACTACGAGGATGGCGAGTGGCACATCGATCCCGGCTCAGACCTCAGCCGCATCGCCCGCCAGAACACAATCATCGAGGCCATGGTGGCCAAGGCCAAGGTCACCTACAACCCGCTGACGCTCCAGGCCCTGATCAGCTCCTTGAAGAGCAACATCGTCATCGACAGGAACCTGACGCTCGGAACGATCTACGACCTGGCCGAGCGATACCACGCCTTCTCGCCCTCCAGCCTGGAGACATGGACGCTGCCCACCGTCGGGCAGTCCGGAACACCGGCGGGCGACGTCGAGCTGGTCAGCACGGCACCGAGCGTGAACTACGTCGACACGATCCAGCAGTTCCTCAACGGGCCGGCAGCTCCAGTCACCACCCCACCGCTCGACGCGTATGGACGTCCGATTTCCACTCCATCGCCTTCTACGAAAGCGACCACAAGAGGTGCGGCGTCGACAGGTGTCAGTCCGCCGCTTGCGCAATCACCAACGACAACCACTATCCCGCCTTACGAACCCAAGCTTTGCTGACCAACAATGAGCGCGCCCCACTCCCGGCAGTCGGGGTCAGGCGAAGGTGGTCAGGAGTTGACGGCCTGGATGGCGCTGATCATCGCCTGCGAGGCGGCGATCATTGGCATCAGCTCGTGGGACGTCTGACCCCAGAAGCTGTCCTCGGGAACATCTGTGGATCGCGAACCCGCTTGGCTGAGTAGGTGGAATCGCACCACTCCATCAGGGGGAAGTGCGCATCGTCTGGTGCAGTGAACGCTGCGAGGTGCGATTGAGCCGTCACAAGCAATGCCTGAGTTGTCTGCGCAACGGAGTCGTGCTCGCCCGCTCCGATGGTTCCACCACCCGTGCTCGTGTACATGCTCGTCGTGTTGTCGGTCAGACCAACGAACGTTGCAAATCCGCCCTGCGCCGGCACGTCGATCACTACTCCCGAAACGTCAGGATGACTACCTGTTGGCGAAGGTAGGCCATGCTCGACCGCCGCCAACGCCATCGCCCGCATAGCTTCGTATGGATTCTTCGAGCTTCCATCTGCTCCGGCAGGACGCCTCTTCCTGAACATGGACTCCATTGTTGTCGACACCCGTGGATCGAGTGCACCCATTGACCCGGCGATAGGTTCCGCCAGGATCAGGTCATGCAAGTGCTTCGTCCGTTAAGGTCAGTCACATGGGAGCTGGTGGCGGCCACCCTCGATTCCTGATCGCTGCAGTGACTGCCCTCTTGGCACCACTTCTGGCGCTGATGGCCACGATTGGATCCGGTACTGTTGTCGGGGCTTCAAGCCCCTCCGGATATTGGCTTGGTGCCGACGACGGCGGCGTATTCGCATTCGGAGTTCCGTATTTCGGAAACCAGACGATCCCCGAAATCTGCCTGGAGGGTTGCGGTATCGCCGGCTGGCCCTCCGGGGGCGGGTACTGGGTTCTCACGACCGGACCCGAGTCCCAAGGCTCGCCGGGCGGTCCCATCGTCGCCGGACTCAGCGGCTCGCAGACTCCAACGTTTGCTCCTCTTTGCCTGCCCGACCGGTGTGTCGATACTCCGGCCTCTACAACGCGGCCTTGGCGGATCACCGGGGTCCCCGGACTCAAGTACGGCGTCTTGGGTCTGAACGCCGATGGGGCCGTGTATGCCGTGCACGGCCCGAATCCATCTGACTACGCGCAGACGTACGGTTCGATGGCCGGACGACCATTTGTCGGATCGATGGTGGGAATCACCTCGACGCCCGATGGCAAGGGGTATTGGATGGTTGCTTCGGACGGGGGCGTCTTCGCCTTCGGCGATGCGACGTTCGAAGGTTCGATGAGCGGAAAGCAACTCAATGCTCCTGTCGTGGCGATCGCCGCGACGCCTGACGGCAAGGGCTACTGGCTCGCGAGCGCCGATGGCGGAGTCTTCGCGTTCGGAGACGCGACGTTTGATGGCTCGGTCGCTGGAGTACCCCTCAACGGCCCCGTCGTTGGTCTTGCTGCTGATCCGAGCGGCTCCGGATACTGGCTGGCAGCGTCGGACGGTGGAGTGTTTGCGTTCGGATCAGCGCCCTTCAGGGGATCGCTCGCTGGCACGAGACTCAATGCACCAGTAACGAGTATTGCGGCAAGCCCTAGCTGACCTTGACGCTGGCACCACCGGATGCCACCGAGGTGCGAGGGTGGGTCGCCGAGCCGGCGATCGGGGGCGGTCTGCGCTCTAGCTGTGTTGTCCACCCACGTTGGTGACGCGGCTGGAGGTCCACCAATGAACTGAGTCTCCAAGGGATCGTGTGGTTGCTCAAGACACGCACGAACCCAAGGAGACTCAAGTGCACGCTAACTCGCCGTTGACCGTCCGCGGTCGGATGATGCTCGTCGAGCGGATCGGCTCGGGCCGGCCCATCGCCCACGTGGCCGCTGAGATGGGCGTTTCCCGGAAGACGGCCACCAAGTGGTGGCGGCGGTTCCAAGAGGAGGGCCCGGCCGGCTTGGAGGACCGCTCCAGCCGCCCGCGGAGGTGCCCACACCGCACCCCGGCCCGGGTCGAGGCGAAGATCCTCCGGCTCCGCCGCCGGCGCAAGCTCGGTCCGGCCCGGATCTCGAGCCTCCTCGACGTTCCGCCGTCCACGGTCCACCAGGTCCTGGTGCGGGCGGGCATGAACCGCATCGCCTGGATGGACCGTCCGACGGGACAGGTGATCCGGCGGATCCACACCAATCACGCCGGCGAGCTCGTCCACGTGGACGTGAAGAAGCTGGGCCGGATCCCGCCCGGTGGTGGCTGGCGGATGCACGGTCGGGGCATCCCCCGCCCGAAGCCGGGCCCGATCGGATACGACTTCATCCACTCAGCCATCGATGCGCACACCCGTCTGGCCTACTCCGAGGTCCTCCCCGACGAGCGAGGGCCGACCTGTGCCGGCTTCTGGACCCGGGCGGAGGCCTTCTTTGCCGACCACGACATCCACGTCGAGGTCGTGCTCTCGGACAACGCCAAGAACTACGTCGGCAGGAACTGCACGGCCGCTCTGGGATCCATCGAACACCGCACGATCCGCTTCTGCCGGCCACAGACCAACGGCAAGGTGGAGCGGTTCAACCGGACCCTGCTCGACGAATGGGCCTACGTCCGGCTCTACCGGTCAAACTCCGAGCGAACCCGGGCTCTTGACCGATTCCTCCACACCTACAACCATCATCGGGGTCACACGGCGCTTGGAGGCCAGTCGCCGATCAGCGCCACCAACCAACCTGGACAACACATCTAGCCCGTGTGCCGTTCTTGCCCCGCCGAGTCCTTCGGTGCACGAAGCTCGACGACTTGGGCCAGCCGAGGCCGCAGCCACGCCTTGACCATTGCGAGGAGGTGAGGCTTCGTGACAGCGGGCGAAAGGTCATCAGATCGAACACCATCGCCCAGAGCATCGGCTAGTACCCCGATCAGAACGGGGATCTCACCCAGCTCCACTGGGGTCGATGCAACACAAACGCCATCTCGCCAGTGGCTGAGTACCACCTTGCGTTGCTCGGGATGGCGGGTGACCCGGAGGGATGCACCCTGTCCACGAGCGTCAGGGATCGTAAGGCGCCTCACCCGCATGGCATTACCTTCCGCCCCATGCGGGTCGCTGTCAAGCGCCCCGCCGTTCGGTTAGGGGATGTCCTTGCGCGATAGTTCGGCTTCGGGAGCCCGTTCGTCGGCATTCGGAGAGGAGAGACCGACTTGGTTCTTCGGTCTGAAACTCAGGACGGTGAATCCAGAGCTAGCGACGAGAAGACCCAGTGTGAAGGACAAGCCACCGGCAATGATCAGTCGGTAGTGCGGATCGGCCGGAAGTGGTCCTGCGAATCTGCGGAACTGCTGATGCATGTCATACGCGTTGAAGGTCAATACTGCAGGGGCCGCAGCCAAGACCAAGGCAGAAGCCGCCATCCATCTGGCTGGCCGTCGGTCAACACTCACGTCGGTGGCATGGCTGTGGTCTACCTCCGTCCAACGCCAGGCCGCCAGGCCGGCTAGGCCCAATCCGACGGCAAGGGCTCCCTCGTAGACAGTTTCCACTAGGTATCCGCCACTCCAGTAGGCGGCGATCCACGCTGTGCAACCTCCGACGACACCGAGATAGCCAACGATCAGGAGCACTCCGCCGACCCGCCGGTTCGAACTCACGTCGGCAGCGGTCGCCCCTCATGGTCACTCACGACTACGTCTTGCCGGACGCTGCCGGGCCCACTCGTTGCCCTCAAGACTGCAATCAGCTTCGGGTCATGGATCTTTGCTTCGACTGCACCGCCCGGGACCAGCAAGACGTTCCGATTGTCCTTCCGATGGTCCGCCACCCCAGCATGATTCCATAGCGGGCGCAGGTAACTGCGCGATTGTGGAGTCTCGCTGGCGCGAAAGTAGCCGCTGAGCCGGCGATGTGGGGCATCCCGGCATAGTTCTGGTGCTCCGGCCGCAGTGGCGGAGTGCGCCTCGGCCAGTCCGACGCGTCGTTCGTTGTTCGATCGGCAATGATCGGTTCGAATGCTGATCAGAGTCGCCGAATATGGTGATGTCGAAGTCGTCGAGGCATTGCGCCACGCAGCGCTGTCCAACAGCGCGCCGACGACCTACTCGCCCCATGAAGCTGTCGAGCTTCTCGAGGGTCTCGATGTCGACGAACTCCCCGCCATGGTCATAGATCGGCAGCTCTTCGTCGCCGAGACCGATGGACGCATCATTGGATGCGCCGGCTGGCGAGGAACGTACCTTCGACACGTCTACGTAGCTCCTGACTCGGAACGAGCTGGCCTCGGGACCCGCTTGGTCACTCGTGCTGAGTCGGACTTCCGGGACCAAACGGCGGCAGCAGAGATCCATGTCGCTTCCGTTCTCTACGCCCGAGGGTTCTACGAAAAGCTCGGGTACGAGCTTGTAGCCAGGGAACGCTCGGGAAGCGAGCCCATCTACATGAAGAAGACATTCAACTCGGCGCGGTAGTGGAACTGGCGACTGGCACTCGGTTCGACGTGGCACGAGCAGCGGCCATCCTGGAAATCCGACAGCTGACCCACTCCCGGCGTTCGGGGACACTGACCGAAGGTTCGTTCTCGGGCAGTCGGTGCGTTCTGCCCGTGGTCGCTGAGGTTCTGGGGTGAGTCGAAACTCTCAGGCCGAGCGGATACTGCACCTCACCTGCACGGTTCAATTCCCCGAGGGCGGAGTTACGTCGTCATCGAGTCGATCATCGGGACCCTGATTCGCCGAGAGGGCTTCGGACTGATCGGGGCCCCACTGCGAACCAGTCCAATAACGCCTTTTACCAGGGTGATTCGGGTCCGGATACCAACCCGCTGCTGGTAAGCCCGCAGAATCCGCACTGTTTGAAATGACTCCCAGCTCACTTTCGCGTCTGGACCTTCTCTTCCGGATGGAGATGAAGGTCACGACACTCGCGACGGCGGTCACGAGTACACCGACGGCAACAAACACCAGGGACGTGGAACCGCTCGAACTGGTGGCGGATGACGAGATGGATGAGGGAAGGGCCGCGTACTGTTCGCGAGCGATCGACTCCAACTCCTGAGAGGACATCGAATGTTGTGTCGAAATCAGGAAGGCGAGGATGTTGGACCGTGTCATGGAGATGGCCATCGGCGTCGTTCCTGAGCCCGTGCTGGGACATACGACGAGGTAGGCATTAGGAAGTCCGGAGACCCGCGTCAGGGATGCAGGACCCGACGCCTCTGCGCCGGAGCAAAACGAGGCTGCACCCGCCTTGGCCGCAGGGTGCATGAATCGCGCGGCGTTCGAGACGGTCTGCGCTTTTCCGTCTATTTCGATGAGCCCAACTATCAGCTCACTCTTCGCTGCACTGTCTTCCCAGCCATCGGCCGCCGAAGTTGCCGTCAGGCCTGAGGGAGCGATTGCAGCGTTCTCCACTCCGTTGAGGTAGCTGGAGAATGATTGTGAGCGCGACTCGGGGATCGGAGTCCAGGTTGGAATGGGGTTCGGAATGATGAGCTTGGCCAGATCAGGGTTTCCTGCGGCACCAGCGGACGCGGCAGGCACGAGCATGCTGAGGCAAAACGACAGCAGGGCGACGAGAGCGAGTGCGGGACGCGAGGCCCATTTGTCGTTGATCCGCCTCAACCTCTCTCAATTGTGAACACCATCAATGGCCGGTGAGATTGTGTCACACCGCTTAGCCAATTCTGGCAACTACGTCAGCTGCGGTTGGACCGACTGAGTCTGCGGCCGGCCCCCAAGGGAGAGGACGACAAACCACATTGAGCGTCGCGATGTCTCATCGCCGGCGATTAGGGGACGCTCGTACCTACAGTGAACGGATGATTGAAGAGCCAGTCAGGCAGCTCCCAAGAGACGAAGTCGATGAGGAGTTGGACGAAGAATGGATTAGAGAGACTGACGAGCCACATGTGCGGAACGTCGGCGCGAGCAGATGGCCCGTCGATGGGTGGCAGGTCACCGTTTGGGCTGCCGAATTCGTGCAGGAAGAGCCTTTGGAATCTCGCATGCGGAAGGCCGTTGGGGACAGTCTTGAATCCGTCTCCGGCGTGACCGGCGTTTGGGAAGAAGATCGCGAGGTGTGGCATGTGGAGGGCTCACCCACCGGCGCCGAGCTGGTTCGGGCTGCCGCCTCAGCCGTTGACTCACTGGCGGACGAGATCCGGGCGGAACTGAGTAGCTGAATGCCCGCTACGGACGGTCGGGGACACGTTCGACCCCAGATGCCTACCATTTGATCTGGATGCATCCGGATGCACAGATCTATCTCGCAGACCAACTCGCCCTGATTCGGGACGATCCACCGCTCCGTCGCGAGCGAACGCCGGAGGAGAAGGCGCACACGTACTCGACTTTCGTAATGGCCCTTCAGGCGTTGAAGTCGGTCGGCGCCGTAGATGACGCAGAAGTTCCCGAATGGTCAAACCGGTGCCTGGAGGCCCTCGGAGAGGAGCCTCAGCCACCAATCGAACCTCGACCTGGCCGTGCCATCGCCCGGATCGTCAGATTTGGTGAGGCCCCTCCGCCGGAGCCCGTCCCGCGTCCGTTGCCAGAGTTCCGCAGGCTTGTGCCTGCAACGACGCCAGCTGCGGTGACGAGACACGGGGGGCGGTTCCAAGTACTCGGAGTGGAGATCTACGACACCGAGTTGGCTGTCGCATGGCGCTTGGCGCCTCTGCCGAGCGACGAATCACTGTCCCGTCGACATCTCGCCGAGCTGAACCAGGACACGGAGGGCCTGCCAGACGACGTTCGTGAGGTGATGCGTCTTGGTCTCATCGAGCGGAGACGGATGTATTCACCGATGTGCGAGGTCACTGACGATGTCGGCACCGATTATCGGCCGATGGGAGGCGGGAGTGGAGGTGGCGGAGCAGAGCGAGTGGGACGCACGCGATATTGGCCAGCACCACCGCAATCGGCACGCCGACTATCGGTTCGCTGGGAAGACGTCGTGCATGACGTGCCTCTCAACTGAGCTCCCAGTGCCGGTGCTAGGTGACAGGTTCCTGTGGCCCGATTGCGTAGACATTGCCCCCGGGGTTCTACAGGCACTGCGGAACGATGACCTGCTCGACACAACCGTCACCGTTCGCTCGACCGACAATGGATTTTGCCTTGGGCAACTGGATGGGAGGGGCATCGTTGAGCTTCGACAGCCTGATCGTTCTCGTCGTCCATTTTCCACTAGTGGATCTCGTTCGGGAGGTGGCACTGATAGCGAAACCGTGTTGAACGGTCACCCAGACGGTCAGTGCGTTTCTCGGTGTTGTAACCCTGTACTCGTTACCGTTCTGCATCACTGTTGCTCGGCCTAGGGATCGCACGAGGTCCAGTGGTGCGAAGACTGACTGGTGAATCTCGGAGACAACTTCACCGTTTGGCATTGGACTTTCGGTCCACAAGTCGGCTCTCTCCAAAGCATCCGACTCTGCCGCCTGGGCTTGCGCTGATCCTGAGAGCGCTTGTCCGTAGCCGAGTGAACTGAAGAGTCGGTCCACGCTGTAGATGCGCTTCTGGTAAGCGTACGGGGCTACGAAGCCGATAGCGAGTTGGTCGGGACCGTGGTAGTTCATGCAGCCATCAGCCGCTGGCAGGTACGTGGACTGGACGCACTCGATGAAGCTCTTTGCTGCAAGCGTGGAGGAAACGGCCGAAGCAAGGGTGTGGGATGCGATGGGGTCGTCGGCAGATGGCTGGTCTACTGCGACGATTCCCACGGCAATGAAGACCAACAGGCAACACCAAGGAAGCACGGTCCTGATACGGCGGTTGGATGCGACCTCGGGCTGAGACGACACGAAGGCTTCATCGGCGACCTCGGACGATGCCTGAAGGATGCTCCGTCGGTAGAGCCTGCCACCGATGTGCCGCAGTGGGTCGCCGTCCCAGCGTTTGTGGGCGGGCAACGCCTGACGCCGGTGCCCTAAATGCTGACCACGACAACCAGCGTCCCGAATAGGAACCAAATGGTTCCGAAGACTGTGCACCAACCTCGATAGCCGACTCGCTCTTTCCAGAACCAGTTCCATTCAGACGACCAGAGCCAGTGGCCGAGCCCGAGAACGTCGAAGAGAGTCGCTGCACCCAGCAGGAGGATCACCCCTCCGGCAGAGAGGCCCAAGATCGAGATGCTTGCGACTACCTCCATGCGCACAGTCATCGGCAGCGTGCGGCAATGACTTCAACCCGGGAAACTCACCCCGACCCGGTGTTAGGTGGCGGGCGCGGGTGCGGGTTCGGCCCAGTTCCTCGACCGCGTGCTGATCCACATCCACGTGATAGCGCTGAGGGCGATGAGCACCCTGCAACAATGGTCACCACCGTTCCGGGGTGCATCAAGCCTCCGGTTGTGAACTCACCTGCGTGAGTCTGCTGAACGACCAAGGTGAGCACGGTGATTCCGATGCCCGATGCAAGGATCACCCTGCTCGGCCACCGTCCCCGGTCAATGACCAGCGCGCATCCGGCCGCGAGAACGGAGAGTAGGCAGAGTCCTGCCAATGGGATAGGTAGGTCCATCTGGAAGAGGTGGGACCCACTCGGTACCTGGATTCCATCTCCGAACGGGGCGTTTGGTCCGGGTCCCGCCGGTGGAGTGCGCCAGGAGAGCGTCGTGACTGCCAAGAGGACCCCAAGGGCCAACAGAATCACAACTGCTTGGATTGCCCGCCTAGCTCCCAGGAAATCCCATCGACCAGGCGACCCCGTGCCTTGACTGGATTAGGGACAAGTCGTGCTCGCCTGCGTTCGGCGGTGGCGTTGGAGGGCTCTTTCGGACCTTGATCCGGCGATAGGTGGGAACGCGGGTGAAGCCCTATCGTGGGTCGATGGCGGAACGCGGGCGACGCTGGTGGCTGAACAAGACCGGGGAACCTAAGGCTCCGGGTCGGATCATGAAGAGCGCCTTTGCCTGGATGGATCGATTCGAACGAGAGCAAGATCCTGAAGAACTCCTACAGATGTTGCTCAAGCATCTGGATCTGGCAATCCGGTTGCACGGCGTGGACGGTGGTCCGCCTGCGCTGGCACGGCACCGAATCGCACAACAACTTGAGTCCATGGGCAGGCCTGACGAGGCGAGGGTGTACAGGGAACAGGTCGTTGCGTCATACCGGCGAAATCGCGGCGAGGACGACTTGATGACTGCGCAAAAAGAGGAGTGGCTCGCCTTCCGTTTGATCGAGGATGGCTTCATTGCTGATGCGCTCGAACTCCTGGAACACGTTGAGGCCGTCTATTGCAGCGCACTGGGCAGCGACAACGAGGAGACCAAGCGAGTCCGAGACCGCATCGAACTCATCGCTCCAACCGGCGGCGATTAGATATCCACACGCCCAGACGTGCCTGATTGAGACTGTCGGCAGACGCTGCTGTCGTTTCGTAGCGTTCAGAGGGCCTGGTGGGGTTGCTCCCGAAGTGCCTGCCGGCGACGGATGTCGTTTGGTTGTCTAACGAAGAGCTCCCCATTGGGTCCTTGCCGCCGAGTGCGATTCGCGTCACTCGAGTCATCGGAATCTCACGGGCAGCCGCCACCTCGACCTGCCCCTCGGTCACTGCCAGATTCCGCCGGCGCGGCTTGCCGCCACCACGCCGGCGTGCAATGAAGAAGACCGCGTCACCCGGTGAAATTGCGGACGAAGGCCTCCTGCTCCTGCGTCTCGACCGCACGCTCGCAGTACACGGAGCGCACCCGGTCGACCGCTGTCTCTGGATCATGACCGCAGAGGACAGCCAGACAGGCGAGCGCGGTGCCGGTGCGGCCATGGCCGCCATAGCAGCCGATCTCGAGGTGCAGTCCGTCCCGAGCCTGCCCGAGTAACGAGGTCAGTGCCCTCACCACCGGGGCACGATCATCAGGGACGCTGAAGTCGGGCCAGTCCAGGTGGTCGAAGGGCCACGGCGGATGCCACCGCTCGTCGAGGTAGAGCCCGAAGTCCGGGCGCAGCTCACGGGCGTACGGGTCTGCGCTCCCGAAGGACACGGCCGTCACCTCCGTGCGGTCCGGGAGCACCACCCGGTCGCGATGCAGGTGGGATTCGAACCGGTGATGGTCATGGCTCGCGTCCGTGCAGGACGCGGGTTCGGCCGCAGGATCCCAGAACGTTCCGCACTGACTGCAGACGATGACGAATCGGGTCTCCATCGTCTGGAGACCTTACGACCGCCTCTCGACGGACCGGGTGTCGACAGCGAGGGACACCTGCGACGGGCATTCGGCGTCACCCGAATGGCGAGCAACGCGTCACTGCAGTGGTCTCCAGCGCGAAGCCACCGGCGCGCCTCCGGCCGCGGCCCACGCTTGGTACCGTGGCCCGATGTCCACAGGAGCCGGCGGCGAAGACGAGCTGGCGTGGGTCGGCCGGGCACTCGGTGGGCGCGTGGTCGCCGCCGAGCGTCAGAGCGACCGACCGCATGGCGGGCGTCCGGCATGGTTCGTCGACGTGGAGCGGGACCAAGGTCGACTGCGTGTCTACGCCCGACTCCAGCGACCGGAGTTGCGGGACGGCGGTGCCGCCCTGGAGCGCGAGGGCGGGGTGCTCGACGCACTGGCCGCCGGCGGGATCCTCGTGCCACGCGTGCTCGCCGCGCACTCGGATCCTCCCGGCCTGCTCCTCGAGTGCCTTTCCGGGACCGGTGACTACAGCGAACTCGACGAGGACGTCCGCTGGGATGTCGACCGCAGGTTCCTCGAGGAGCTGGTGAAGGTGCACGCTCTCGACACGGCGCCGTTCCGGGACGCCGGGCTGGCCGAGCCCCGGGACGCCGCGGCCTTCCTGCTCGACGACCTCGACCGATGGGAAGCCGTGTACCGGGCCATGACGACCCGGCCCGTCCCCCTCATCGAATTCCTCTGCCGCTGGCTCCGACGCAACGTGCCGACGGCGCCGGCCCGGGCCTCCGTCATCCAGGGGGACACCGGCCCGGGGCAGTTCATGTTCGACGGATCCACCCTGACCGGCGTCGTGGACTGGGAGTTCGCCCAGCTCGGTGACCCGCACCTCGACCTGGCGCTCATCCGGGGGCGTGACTTCTACAACCCCGGTGCCGACCTCCGTCGGTGGTTCCAGACCTACCAGGAGCTCTCGGGCATGACGATCGACTGGGACGCGCTGGCTGTCTATTCGGTGAAGGCGTTGGCGCTCACCCCGATGTCGCTGGCCGGTCTGTGCCAGTCGATGCCCTGGGCGACCGACTTCGCCGAATGGTGGACGATGGACGCCACCTATTCGCGGGCGACCGCCCAGTCACTGGCCGAGGCCACCGGCGTGGAGGGTGCCGCTGGCGACGTCGTCCTCCCCGAGCCCGTGACCGGTGCCGCCGACGGGTTCCTCGACGTGATGGACGCGGTGGTCGACCGCGAGCTGCGACCTGCCGATCCCTTCGGCAGCTCACGGGCGGATCAGACCATGCGCCTGTCCCGCATGATCCGCAACGCGGCCGGCATCGAGCGGGAGCTCACTGCACTCGAGCTCGACGACCTGGGCACGGTGCTGGGGCACCGTCCTCGCGACCTGACGTCCGGCGATGCCGAGCTCGTCGGAACGATCACCGAGGACGATCCGTCGCGCGACGCCGATCTGGCCGCCTACCTGTGGCGTCGAACCGTCCGACACGAGGCGCTCTTCGTCGGCGCACTCGGTGCGGGGGGAGGGGCAGTACTGCAACCGATCGCCGACCTGCACTGAACGGGTCGGCCCGACGGGTCGGCCGGAGGCGTACGCCAGGTGGTTCGGTGCCGCGCTGTCCTCCGCTCAGTCGTTGATGACGATCGAATCGGCCACCTTGTCGTGCAGGCACTGCCGATTGCCGTCCCAGAGGCACCAGAGCGGGTCGAGCAGGCCGATCCAACCCAGGAATCCTGCGAGCCAGAAGATCGCCGCCCGCCCGAACGCACGCCCCCACCCCAGCGGGCCGCCGCCTACCCGGATCGGCCTGATCTTGAGCCACATCATGCCGAGCGTGCGGCCGAAGCGGCCGACCGCGATCGTCTGATAGGCGAGCATGACCAGGCTGGCGATGAAGACGCAGACGACGATGGTCAGATAGAGCCAGACGATGCCGGGCGTCGGTAGTTGGACCGGCTGCGGGGTGGGCTGATCAGATGTCTTCGGGAGGAGTGGCCCGAACCGGGAGGCGAAGATGCTCAGCGCCACGACCAGGAGGGCGACGAACACCGGAAGGAGCAGGAGCAGGTCGAGCACTCGTGCTCCCAACCGACGACCGGGATCCGCCAGAGCTCCGGGACCGTCCGCAGGGAGACCGAGACTCGCCCCCTTCCACGGCGGAACTCCCCACCCCGGTGCCGACCCCCACGTGGTGCCCGCCTGAGGGTGGGCCTGGGTCATCGGTGACCGGAGGTCGGTCCACGAAGCTCCGTCCCAGTAGCGCCACCAACCGTAGAACTCGGGGTCGGGATACCAATTGGCGGGCGCGCCGACCTGGGTCACCCCGCACCACCACCGGAATCCGCCGCCATGGTCGTGAGTCTGTCACCCGGCCGACGGGTGGGTGGCCGTTGCTGGCCCCACCGTGCGCTGCCGCCGGCTTGGGGCCTGCTGTCACCAGCTCGTCACCCCACGGGGATCGTCAGGCAGCGGCACCCATCCGACGGACGGCACCCGCCGACCGGCGTATCGTCGGGTGATGGGTCAGCGCCCCTTCGAGGTCATCTGCGAGATCGAGCCCGCCACCCGGCCCGACCTGATGCACGTCCGTCACCAGATCGGTGTCCTGAGCGAGGTGGCCAGCGCCTTCCTGATCCCCGACAACCACATCGGGCGGGCGACCGTGTCGAGCATCGCCGTGGCCCACGAGGTCCGCCTGATGGGCGGCCGCTCGATCGCCTGCATCAACGCCCGCGACCGCAATGTGCTCGGCTTCCAGCGCGACCTCCTGACGGCGGCCGCCTACGGGGTGGACGAATTCCTCTTCGTCTACGGCGACCGGCCCGAGTCGGGCGCACGCTCGGACGACCTCACCGTCCGGTCGATGCTCACCGAGGCCCGGGCATTCGCCGAGCGCACGGAGGCCATCGGGGCGATCCGGACCGGTGCCGCCACCGGGCTCCGGCCCGTCCCGTCCTGGAAGCAGGAGGCCGACTTCCTCCTGGCCCAGGTGACGTACTCGATCGACGAGCTGGTCCGGTGGCGCTCCTCGGTCGAGTTCGACGGTCCCGTCTACGCCGGCGTGATGGTGCTGCCCAGCCCGACCATGGCCCGGAAGCTTTCGGCCGACGTGCCCCAGTTGGCCGTACCCGAGCCCGTCCTCGCCCGGCTGGACCAGGACCCGGCGTCCGGGGTGGACATCGCCTGCCAGCACATCGCGGCGATCGTCGACTCCGGGGCGTTCGACGGCATCCACCTGATTCCGGTGAACCGCTACCGCGACATGGCGGCGCGGCTCGAGTCACTGCGGTAGCCGCCCGGTCACCCGATCACGGCGGCTCTTCGAACTCGACGGGCGGCGACGGCGGTAGGTACTCGAGGGGGATGTCGCGGTAGCGCCGGTAGCTGGCGGCCAGGACCACGTTGCCCACCGGGCCGTCGGTCACCCCGCACAGGCTGAAGCGCCGGCCGAGCGACAGCAGGTCGCCCACGTCCTCCTGGCCCTGCCGGGCCAGCTCGAAGTCCACCCGGCTGATCCGGGACACCAGACAGAAGACCGTCCCGTCGGGGGTCCATCCGACCAGTCGCGAGATCATGCAGTGGTGCGGCCCGTCGTCGATCACGTCGAGCCGCTCGTCACCCCCCGAGTGCCACCGCAGGGCGTCGCCGTCGGACGCGCCGGCCGACCAGCTGGTGCGCAGGCCCTTCATGGCCCACAGGGCGGGCGGCGGGATCCCACGGTCCGGTAGGTCGTCGGCCAGCGGCGTCGGTCCCTCCGGATCGCCCAGCAGCGGGCCCTGCCCGTACGCCCCTTCCGCTCCTTCGGGCACCCAGCGGACCCGGCGGCCGCCGGCGGGCACGATGATGGCCGGCACCCCGTCCTCCCCCGCCGGGTCGGGACCGTCCTCGTCGGCCGTAGCCATGTCGTCCACCGATCCGGTCAGGCGCCGGCCAGGTGGAAGAACTCGAGCTGGATGTTGTCCGGGTCGCGGAAGGCCAGCCCTGACCCGTACCACGCGTCCACGATGTCGCCGTGGTCGATGCCGAGCTCGTCGAGGCGGGCCGGCCATGACTCGAGCTCATCCCGGCGCTCGTACCACTCGACGCTCCGGTCGATGTCACTGACGGTCAGGGCGTAGTGGGCGAACGGGGGGAACTCGGGCATCCGATCACGGTACCCCCGCCCCGGCGTCCGGGCGAGGGGTGGTGGGCCTGATCCCGGCCCCCTACCCTGAGGCGATGCGGTCGCTCCGGTACTCGATCAACGTGACGCTGGACGGCTGCTGCGACCACCGCGTCTTCACCCCGGACGACGAGCTGCACCGCCGGGCCGCCGACAACCTGGCCCGGGCCGACGCCCTGCTGTTCGGTCGGGTGACCTACGAGATGATGGAGGCGGCGTGGCGGCCAGCGGCGCCCGAGGGGCGGCCCGACTGGATGGCGCCGTTTGCCCGGACCATCGGCGCCGCCCGCAAGTACGTCGTGTCGGGCACGCTGGACCAGGTCGACTGGAACGCCGAGCTGCTGCAGGGTGACCTGGGTGACGAGGTCCGCCGGCTCAAGCAGGAGCAGGGTGAGGGCCTACTGGTGGGCGGGGTCACCCTGCCCGCCGCGCTGGCCGAGCTCGGGCTCATCGACGAGTACGAGTTCGTGGTCCACCCGCTGCTGGCCGGCCACGGCCCGACGCTGGCGGCCGGCCTGTCCCGCCTCGTCGACCTGGAGCTGGTGGACCGGGTGCCCTACGCCTCCGGGGCGGTGGCCATGCGGTACGTGCCGGCCGGCTGACCCGGGCGCGTCTGACCGGGACGGGCTCCGGCGGTCAGGTTCCGACGGCCCCGCCGGGTGGGATCGGCTCGCCGAGGGCGGCCCGCCAAGCGGGGGCGGCGAAGCCGTCGGCAAAGTACTGGGTCTCGTGCACCACGGAGGGCCCGGCGAACTCCATGATGCTCACCGAGTGGGTGGGCACCCCGTCGTAGGTGATGCGGCACTCGGACACCCAGAGCCCGCCGAGGCCGACGATGCGGCCCACGGTGAAGTGCCGCTCGGCCGGGTGGCCGCCCCGCTGCGCGGCGATGGCCGCCCGGCCCCGGAACCGCTCGCCCGACTGGGGGTAGTCGAGGACGGCGTCGACGGCGTAGATGGCGTGCTCGGCATCGACGTCGCCCCGCTCCGAGGCCGCCCAGTGCTCCGCGATGGCCGCCCTCGTCACCGTGTCCGTGTCCATCGGCCGCTCCCACGCCTCGGGCCCCGTGCCAAGCCTGCCACCGCAGCCGGTCCGGGGCGGAGGGTCGGGACGCCCGTCCCCCCTCCCCCGCCGGCCGGCGGCCTGCCGGTCAGGCCGGCCCGCTCTGGAACGGGAGCGGCTGACCCGTCTCGAGCAGCGTCTTCAGCCCGCTGAGGATCTCGTTCCACCCGCCGCCGGCGCCGCCGTCCTCGCCCTCGCCCCGCAGCACCGAGGCGACCATCGGCGCCCCCGCCACGTCGTGGACGACGGTGAGCCGGGTGACACCGCCGCGCACGGGGTCGATCTCGTAGGTCAGCCGGGTGAAGGCCTCGGCCGCCAGCTCCGGGGTCATCGTCATCCGCCAGGTCTGGACGAGGCGCCGCGGCGGGTCGGCCTCGATCACCTCGCCGTCGCTGATGACGTCCGGGCAGTCGAGGGCCAGCATCCCCTCGTTGGCGTGGGCCCGGAAGGCGCCGCCGGCCCGCAGCTCGTACTCGACCAGCGGGGCGTACCCGTACTGCGCCGTCCATTCCGGCTGGGTGATCGCCTCCCAGATCGCCTCGGGGGTCGCCTTGATGTACACGCGGTACACCTGCGTCGTCTCGGTGTCGGTCTCCATGGTCATGCCTCTGCCTCCAGGTCGTGCTTCAGGTTGGTGAGCACCGAGGCGTGACCCTCGGTGTACTTGTCGATCCACCGGTCGTGGATCGAACGGATCGGCACGGGATTGAGGAAGTGCAACTTCTCCCGTCCCGACCGGCGCGTGACGACCAGGCCGGCGTCCTCGAGGATGCGCAGGTGCTTCATGACCCCGATGCGGGTCATGTCGACGCGCGACACGAGATCCGTCAGCGTGCGCCCCTCCCGCTCGAAGAGCAGGTCGAGCAGGAACCGTCGTGTCGGATCGGCCAGGGCCTTGAACACGAGGTTGTCGTCCACCCGGCCACCATATGTCACCATTTGGTTACATGTCAACGCCCGGAGGTCAGCCCCTACGGGAGGGTGGTGGGCGGCCCGTCCGCGGCGAAGGGCACCAGCGGGTAGATGTGGGCCACCTCCTGGAGGGCGGCCCGGACCGCGCCCTCGCGGTCGTAGGCGTGGGCTTCCACGGTCACGACGATGCGCCGGTCGTCACCCCGGAAGCGCACGACCCGGTTGGCCGACCGCTGGACGGAGGTGAGGAACCGCTCGGCACGGGCGTCGAGCGGGTGCTGGACGACGACATCGACCTCGAAGTGCATGGAGGCGACGGTAGCGAACGTACGTTCGTTTTTCAACCGGTGGTCGGACCGTCGGGTCCGGGCCCCTCCCTACCTCACCAGAACCAGTCGACCAGCTTCCGGCCGGTGCGGCGTCGTGACTCGGCCGACATCAGCAGCAGGCCGCCGAGCAGCAGGAGCAACACCCCGAGGGCGACCATCGGCCGGATGTCCGCACCGGTGAAGGGCAGCGAGGACGACCCGTTGGCCATGGCCGTCGGATCGGTGCCGCTGGCCGCGGTGAACGGCAGGGCCGACGACGTGCCCGACGTCGGTGGCGTGGTGGAGTTCCCGGCCACGCCCGGCGGGACGGTCGTGGTGGTGGACCCCGTCGGCCCCGTGGTTGACGTCGTGCTGGTCGGCGTGGTCGTGGACGTCGTGGTGGTGCTGGTCGGCGTGGTCGTGGACGTCGTGGTGGTGCTGGTCGGCGTGGTCGTGGACGTCGTGGTCGAGGACGTCGTGGTGGTGGTCGTCGGGGGCACGCAGTTGTCGATGGCCTTGACCAGTCCGCCCTTGCGCACCCAGTTGCCGGGGCCGATCAGCGAGTCGATCTGGACCGGCCCGCAGTACTCCGGGAGCGGGAGCGTGAGCGTGCCCTCCGAGCCCACCACCTGGGTGCCCGGCATGCCCGGGTTGCCCGGCTCGTTCATGTAGAGCATCCACTGACAGCTCGGTTGGGCGGCCGGGCAGACCGGCGTGGGCAGCACCAAGAGGGCCACGTTGGACGACCGGTCGATGCGGAGGATCGGACGGACGTTGGCCCGCTGACGGTGCGGCGTCGGCACGACATGGGTGGCCCGTCCGTGCGCGGCGAGGGGGGCGCCCTGGGCGGCCCCGCCGGCCAGCAGTGCGGCGCCGACGCACATCAGGGCCACCGCCACCACCACTCCTGCCCTGTGCCGCCCCCGAACCATGTCCCATTCTGTACCCATTGACACACTCCGTACACCTTCGGTAACTTGTCCCCCCTTTTCCCACGTCAACGGCTATTGCGCGCGGAGCTGCACGCACCGATACCCGTCGGGCCGGAAGGTCGCCGCTGCGGTTCGGTGACCTCGGGCGGGTCCGGACTACGGAATGCGGACATCCTTGCGTTCTGCTCCCCCCGGCAGCAGAACGCCCCGACGGGGCCGGGCGCGGCCGGGTCGGGGCGGATCATCTCCGGAGCGTCGCCGACCACTCCACCAGCGTCGTCACGTAGGCCTCAGGATCCTGCCCGTGGAACGAGTGCCCCATGGCCGGCAGCGACGTGTACGTGCACGACTGACCCGTGCCGGCCACCAGCTCCCGCACGGCGGCGGCCTGGAGGTCCGACGACGCGCCGAGCAGCCGGCCGGTGGCCTCGTCCTCGATCCGGAAGTGGTGGGTGAACAGCACGGGGACCTTGACGGCGGCCAGCATGCGGTCGTGCGGGCAGCTCTGGGCCACGGTCCCCGTCCAGAACGACCGGGCCCACTCGGGGTCGTACTCCTTCAGGTTCTGCGACGGCTCCTCGCCGTGGGCGAAGGCGGAGGCGACCAGCTGTAGCGCCGGCGGCAGCGCGGTCTGCATGGCGGCGCCCAACCCGTCCCAGTCGCCGATGCACCACTGGTCGCCGAGGTAGCGGTGGAGCAGCTCGAAGACGGGCCCGATGCTCTGGCGCACCCCCTGACCGACGGCCGGCACCAGCTCGGACGAGAAGAGTGGCGGGTCCTCGTAGTACGCGCCGACGACCCGGCCCGGCGGGGCGAATGCCGAGAGCCAGGCGGCCAGCACGCCGCCCGAGGACAGGCCCGCCACGATGGTCGGCCGTCCGATCACCCCGTCGATGAACCGCACCAGGTCGTTGCCCATGAGGTCGAGCGTGTAGCGGCCCGGCGTCCTGGTCGAGCGGCCCTGGCCGCGCAGGTCGACGGCGTGGGCGTGGAAGTGGTCGGCCAGCAGCGGCAGCGCGCCGAGGTAGCCCCACCACGACTCGGTCTGACCCGGCACGAGGAGGAGTGCCGGCTTCGACGGGTCGCCCACCACGACGTGGTTCATGGCCACCTCGCCCGTGTCGAACAGGCGCTCCTCGTGCCCGTGGTCGGCGTAGGTGGCCTCGGGGTGCGCCGGACCGAAGGCGTCGGCGAAGGCCCCCACGGGCTCAGGCCAGCCGCTTCGCCTCGGCCAGGCCGGCCGGGCTGTAGACGCCGTCGGGAAAGACCGCGTCCCAGGCGTCCCGGACGCCGCGGTAGTCCTCGCTCTGCCCGTAGGCGGCCAGGGCCGCCGCCACCACCTCGTCGCGCCGCTTGGCCACGGCCGGCCCGAGTGAGAACTCGAGCTCGGTGTCGATCTGGGCGATCGCCTCGGCGAAGCGACGCTGGTGGCCGATCAGGCGGACGGGGTTGCCGGCTGGTGTCACGGGGGTTCCTTGTCTCGTCGGGGGTGGTGGTCGACCGGAGGGTCCGGCGTGCCCCGCACGGACGCACTCCCCCGCTCGCAGCCCCAACTCAACCACACCGGCCGGGGCCACCGCGGCGCCTCAGGCCGAGGGGCCGCCGATCCAGCCCCGTCGCTTGAAGAAGTACAGCAGGATCAGCACGGTCAGGACCTCGATCCCGAGCCCGAACAGGAGGAACTGGTTCCGACCGGCGATGCTCCGCACCAGGAACGAGAAGTTCTGCCCGAAGAACCCGGTCAGGTAGCTGAGCGGCAGGAAGATGGTGGCGATGATCGTGAGCTGCTTCATCACCACGTTGAGACGGTTGGAGACCGTCGACACGTGGGTGTCCATCACCCCCGACAGCAGGTCCCGGTAACCGTCGACCACGTCGGCGATCCGGATCAGGTGGTCGTAGATGTCCCGGAAGTACCGCTGGCCCTCCTCGGTCATCCCGGGCAGCTCGACCACCCCCGAGGCGAGGGCGGCGAACATGTCCCGCTGGGGCGTCACCACCTTGCGCATGGCGATGAGCGAGCGCTTGAGGTCGAACAGGACCCCGAGCTGCGCCTCGGTGGGCTGCTGGAGGATCTCGTCCTCGAGGGAGTCGATGCGGTCGTCGAAGAGGCTCAGCACGGGGAAGAACGTGTCGATCAGGCTGTCCACGATCACGTACAGCAGGAAGACCTGCGGGGGCACGTCCTCGAGCACGTGCCGGCGGGACACCCGCGCGTGGATGTCGGCCAGGGCGGGGCAGCCACCGTGGTGGACCGTCACGACGCAGTGGGCCATGAGGAAGAGGTGCAGCTCCGACGGGGCGAACTTCTCGGGCCGCACCCCGTGCACCACGAAGTAGGTGAAATTGTCGAACTCGTCGATCTTCGGGCGCTGGCCGAAGTGCTGGGCGTCCTCCACGGCCAGCGGGTGGAGCTGCAACGTGTCCGTGAACAGCAGGGCGTCCTCGTCGTCGAGCCCGTCCAGGTCGAGCCAGAACGGCGTCCCGGCGGCCACCAGCGACCGGACGGCCTCCGGGGTCGCCTCGCTGGTGGTCCCGTCGACGACGATCGTTCCCCGCATGCTGCGAGTCTGGCCCGGCCCGGTCGCGCCGCCGAGGATGCCCCGGCCGGCGGCCCGGGTCAGCCGGCGCCGTAGAAGGGTGCGTCGAAGCTGAAGATGCCGCCGTCGCTGGCCACCAGCCAGTAGCCGCCGGTCGAGGCGTCGGCTGCCATGCCGACCACCGGTGCGTTGAGCGGCGTGCCACCCATCGACCCGAGGAAGCCGGCGCTCCCCTCGCTGAACACCCCGCCGTCGGAGGCCACGAACCAGTAGCCGTGGCCGTCGGCCAGGGCGGTCATGCCGTTGACCGGCTCGTTGAGCACGATCGATCCGGTGCTGCCCAGGAAGGGTGCGCCGAAGGCGAAGATGCCGCCGTCGGTGGCCACCAGCCAGTAGCCGCCGGTGGCGTCGTCGGCGCTGATGCCCACCACCGGGCGGTTGAGGTGCCCGCCGCCCATCGAGCCGTGGAAGACGGCGTCGCCGAAGGCGAAGATACCGCCGTCACTGGCCACCAGCCAGTACCCCCGGCCGTCGGCCGTCGGGGCCATGTCGACCACCGGTGCGTTGAGTCGGGCGGCCCCCATCGAGCCGAGGTAGGGCGCGTCGCCGAAGGCGAAGATGCCGCCGTCGCCGGCCACCAGCCAGTAGCCCCGCCCGTCGGCGGTGGCCACGATGTGGGCGATCGGCGCGTTGAGCGCCACCCCGGCCAGCGATCCGTAGGAGATGGCGGAGCCGTGGGCCGACACCCGGCCGCCCCCGTCCGTCAGCCAGTAGCCGTGGCCGTCCGGCAGCGCCGCCATACCGACCACCGGTGTCTGTAGGCCGCCCGACGTGACCGTCGACGGGGTCCAGTAGCGGACGGCGCCGTCGTAGTCGCCGCCATACCACTGACCGAGGAAGGTCATGGAGTGCTCCTGGACCGGGATCCCCACGCCGACCGCGTCCCACACCATGCCGCCACCGGCGTAGATACCCGAGTGGGAGAAGCTGTCGAGCGTGCCGCCCCAGTACACCGCGTCACCTGGCAGCAGGTTCGACGCCCACGAGGCGGGCGTGCTCCCGTCCACCGGGATGACGGTGCCGACGCCGGCCGGCTGGCTGCCGTCGCCGGGCAGGGCGATGCCGGTGCCCTGGTACACCGCGTACTGCACCAGGCTCATGCAGTCGTACCCCTGCACACCCGGGCCGCAGCCGTTCTCGACCACCCCACCGCTGGTCGGTCCGTTGATCCCTCCCCCGCCGTCGCAGTAGGGGACGCCGGCCTGGGAGGCCGCCAACTGGGCGATCCGGTCGCCCACGGTGGCCGCTCCCGACCGCGGGACAGCGATGGTCGCCGCCGGGGCGCGCGAGGCCGGGGTCGCGGAGGCGGTGGCCACCGACAGCCCGGCACCGGCGAGCAGAGCCACCACCACCAGTGCCGCCGCACCCGCCTTCGCCGACGTCGTACTCGGGCGTAGCAGCTGCATCGATCGCCTCCAGGTGCGGCACGGTCCGGACTCCGGTGGCCATTATCGGCACATCGACCCCGATTCCGGAGTGATACGTCCCGGACACCGCACACGCCGAGTACGCAACGGCCCACGCCCCGTCGCCGTGGAGCCACCCGGCGTAGCCACCCGGCGTAGCCACCCGGCGTAGCCACCCGGCGTACGGCCGGCGGCCGGCCGGCGCAGGCGCGACTACTCGACCGGGCAACGGGTAGAGCGACCCCGGTTCCGACCCTCGGCGGACGCTGCGGATCGGCCCACCACCCACCGTTCGACGTCGCACCTGCCCATGCACCGCCCACATCCCACCCGGCCGGAGCGCCGCCGGGCCCGCCCGCCGGTGGCCGCCGCCTGCCTGGGGACGGCCGTACTCGTCGTGCTCGCCTGCCTGCTGGTGGGCGTGGCCGGCACCCGGACGCCCCGCTCGGGGGCCGCTGTCCCCCGCACACCGGACGGCGCCTTCCCGGTCGGGCCGCCCCAGCTGGTGCGCAGCGGCGTCCCCACCGGGCCCGGCCAGGTGCTCATGGCCGGAGCGGTCGACTGGGGGGACCCGGCCATGGTGCAGGCGGGCGGTACGTACTACCTGTACTCGACCCAGCCGCTCCCCTGGATCCACGTCCCGGTGGAGCACGCCCGGGCGGGAGGCACCTGGAGCCTCATGCGCGACGCCCTCCCCACCCTGCCGGCCTGGGCCCAGACCGGCAGGATCTGGGCACCGGACGTCCACCGGTTCGGGCGCCGGTGGGTGCTGTACTTCTCCGCCCAGGTGCGGGGGTCGGACCCGGCCCTCCACTGCCTCGGCGAGGCCACCGGCCGCGCGCCCGGCGGCCCGTTCCGGCCGGCCGTCGCTCCGCTGTACTGCCAGCCGTCGCTCGGGGGCTCCATCGACCCGCGGGTCTACGTGGCACCGTCCGGCGTCCCGTACCTGGTGTGGAAGTCGGACAACAACACCGACCGGGCCCGCTACGGCCCGACGGTCATCTGGAGCGCCCGGCTGCGCCCGGACGGACTCGGGGTGGCCGGCACGCCCACGGCCGTCTTCGCCCCCGACCGCCCGTGGGAGGGCATGCTGCTCGAGGCGCCGGACCTCGTGACCGTGCAGGGCCGCACCTGGCTGTTCTTCTCGGGGGGCGAGGGGTACTGGTCCGCCGACTACGCCATCGGGGCCGCCCGCTGCCGCGGCCCGCTCGGACCCTGCGCCGACGTGACCGACGGGCCGATCCTGTCGAGCAACGCGCAGGGGACCGGTCCCGGCGAGGAGTCGGTGTTCGTGCAGGGCGACCGCTACTGGCTCGTCTACAACACCCGGGACGCCGACGGCGGCGCCACGCCACGCCCGGCGGCCATCGCCGCCCTGTCGTTCCGCTCGGGCGTGCCGGTCGTCGTGCCCCGCCACACGCCGGCCTCGGCGACCAGCGCCTGACGGCCTCCCCGGCACCACGACCCGCACGGTCGCCCAGCGTCGCGAGCAGCCGCCGGTTTATCGCCCCGGCGCCGCGCGTGTCAGGATCGTCGGCGCCAGGGCCGCCCGATCCACCGGGTCGGCCGCAGCGGAAGGACGGCAGCGATGGAGCAGGGCAAGGACGCCGCAGAACCCTCGGTCGAGGAGCTGCGTGAGAAGTACCACCGCGAGCAGCAGAAGCGGCTGCGGCCGGAGGGCAACGCCCAGTTCCGCGAGCTGAGCGACGAGCTCGACCGCGACCCGTTCGTCGAGCCCGGCTTCACCCGGGAGCCGGTGGTCGAGGAGACCACCGTGGTCGTGGTGGGCGGCGGCTTCGCCGGCATGCTGACGGCCATCGACCTCGGCCGGCACGGCATCCACGACGTGCGGATCGTCGAGAAGGCGGGCGACTTCGGCGGCACCTGGTACTGGAACCGGTACCCGGGCTGCATGTGCGACGTCGAGTCCTACGTGTACCTGCCGCTGCTCGAGGAGTCGGGCTTCATGCCCACCGAGCACTACGCCAGCGCCACCGAGATCTTCGAGTACTCGAAGCTCCTGGCCCGCACCTTCGACCTCTACCCCAAGGCGTTGTTCCAGACGGACGTCACCGGCGCGGCGTGGGACGAGGAGGCGCTGCGGTGGAACGTCACCACGAGCCGGGGCGACCGGCTGTCGGCCCGGTTCCTGGTGCTGGCCGGCGGCATCCTCCACAAGGCCAAGCTCCCGGGCATCGAGGGGATCGAGGACTTCGAGGGCAAGGCGTTCCACACCAGCCGGTGGGACTACGACTACACGGGCGGCGGCCCCACCGAGCCCATGGACAAGCTGGCCCACAAGCGGGTGGGCATCATCGGCACGGGTGCCACCGCCGTCCAGGTCGTGCCCCAGATCGCCCGCGACGCGGCCGAGGTCTTCGTCTTCCAGCGCACCCCGGGTGCCGTCGGCGTCCGCAACCAGCAGCCCACCGACCCGGCCTGGTTCGCGAGCCTGGAGCCCGGCTGGCAGCACGAGCGGATCGTCAACTTCACCCAGGCCGTGACCGGGGGGAAGCCCGAGGTCGACCTGGTGGCCGACGGGTGGACGGAGGTGCTCTGGGTGGACACCCAGCACGCGTCCAGCGGCGACGAAGCGGCCGAGCTCGAGCGCATCGACTTCGAGGTCATGGAGACCCTGCGCCGGCGCATCGACGAGATCGTCGAGGACCCCGACACGGCCGAGAAGCTGAAGCCCTACTGGGGCAAGCACTGCAAGCGGGTGTGCTTCCACGACGACTACCTGCCGGCCTTCAACCGGCCAAACGTCCACCTGGTGGACACCGACGGTCGGGGCGTGACGCAGATGACGGCGCGCGGCCCGGTGGTCGACGGCGTCGAGTACCCCGTCGACCTGCTCGTCTACGCCTCCGGGTTCGAGGTCACCACCGATCTCACCCACCGGCTCGGCTTCGACCTCACCGGGCGCGACGGCGTGACGCTGTCCGAACGGTGGGCCGAGGGGGCGCACACCCTCCACGGCGTGCTGGCCAGCGGATTCCCCAACCTGCTGCTCATCAGCCTCGTCCAGGGCGGGTTCGGCACCAACTTCTCCCACCTCCTGTCCGAGTCGGCCAAGCACGTGGCCCACATCATCGAGGCCTGCGTCGACCGGGGCATCGTCGAGATCGAGTCGGAGCCGGCTGCCGAGGAGGAGTGGCTGGCCGTGCTGCTGAAGATCGGGGTCGGCAACGCCCGCTACTTCCAGGCCTGTACGCCGAGCTTCTACAACAGCGAGCAGCAGGCCATCGACAGCCGGGCCGCCCGCAACCTGACCTACACCGGCAGCCTGCTCGACTATGTCGGGTACCTCGAGCGCTGGCGGGCCGAGCCGGACTTCGCCGGGGTGCGGGTGCGCCTGCTGAGCGACCGCTGACCCGGGGCGGGGCGTGCGGTACGGGCTGACGCTCCCGATCTTCGACGAGCTGGCCGACCCGCGCCTGCTGGCCGAGCTGGCCGCTCGGGCCGACGCTGCCGGGTGGGACGGGGTGTTCGTGTGGGACCACGTCCTCTACCGGGAGCCGGTGCGGGCCGCCACCGATCCGTGGACCGCCCTGGCCGCCATGGCCCTGGCCACGTCGCGCGTCCGCATCGGCCCCATGGTCACCCCGTTGGCCCGGCGGCGCCCCCAGGTCGTGGCCCGGCAGGTGGCCGCCCTCGACCACCTGTCCGGCGGTCGCTTCGTGCTCGGGACGGGGCTGGGCCTGGACGGCAGCGGCGGCGAGTTCGCCCGCTTCGGCGAGCCGGCCGACGTGCGCGTCCGGGCCGCCGCCTACGACGAGGCGCTCGGTCTGGTACGCGGGCTGCTCTCGGGCCGGCGCGTCGACCACGTGGGGCCGACGTTCACGGCCGACGGCGTCCGCTTCCTGCCCACGCCGCTGCAGGCGGAGGTGCCGATCTGGTGCGCGGCCCGGTGGCCCCACCGCAGGCCGCTCGTGCGGGCCGCCCGCCACCAGGGCGTGGCCCTCATCGACCTGGGCGGCCCGGCGGACGTGGCCGAGGCCCGGACGGTGCTGGGCGAGCTGCGGGCCGACGACCTCGACGGGTTCGAGGTGGTCGTGCAACGGCCGGCCGGCGACGACCACCGGCCGTGGGCCGCGGCGGGGGCGACGTGGTTGCTGACCGCCTTCGACCCCTTCTCGGTGACGGCCGACGACGTCCGGCGGGCCATCGACGCCCGACCCACGGACTGAACGTCGCGGGCTACCCGGGCAGCCGGATGGTCGACACGTGGACGTAGGGCTCGACCACCACGTCGACCTCGTCCTCCGCCGCCCGCCGCTCCTTCAGCTCGACCATGTACTTGGCCACCCGTTGGCGCGAGACGCCCCACCGCTCGCCGATCTCCCGCGGCTTCATCTCCTGGTCGAGACAGACGCCGAGGATCTGGAGCCGCAGCTCGTGGCGTGCGTCGATGATCCGCTTGAAGGCGTCGTTCATGTCCTGGCGCTGGCTGACCGAGGGCAGGGCGTCGACGGTGGAGGTGAAGTCGCCGCCGGCCTCGAGGTGGTCGATCCCGAAGCGGAGCAGCCCGTCGGCCCGGTCCATCTCGGATCGTCCGGCTTCGTGGGCGTCGAGCAGCTCGCGCATGGCGGCGACCATCTGATCGGCACGTGCGTACATGGACCAATTGTACGGGCCCGGCCTCGGGGTAACGCGGATGTTCTGGCGACGATGTCGACAAAAGTGCGACCCGGCGTTGCACCTCGCACCCCGGTCGGGGCGCGACACCGGGCCCGTCGGGCTGGGTCTCCAGCTCGGTGGGCCCGGTGGCGGGATGCGGTGACCGGCCGGGCCGGCCCAGCGTCCCCGGGGTGACCGGGGTCGACAGGGCCCGCGTACGGCACGATCGGGGTGCGGATCAGGCGGGGGCGACCGCCATGGCGTCGAGCTCGGCCATGTCCTCCCGCTTGGCGTTGATGAGCAGTCCGGCCGACAGGGCGGCGACGGCCAGGAACACCGCACCGATGGCGAACCCGACGACGTAGCCGTGGATCTGCGCCGCCTCACGGACGGCCGGTGTGCCGACCCGGCTGGCCAGGTAGGCGGCCGTGGTCGAGGCGAACACGGTGTTCAGCAGGGCGGTGCCCAGCGAGCCGCCGATCTGCTGGGTGGTGTTGAGCGTGGCGCTGGCCACCCCGGCGTCGTGGGACGGCACACCGAACAGTGCGGTGCTGCTCATGGGCACGAAGGCCAGGCCCATACCCAGGCTGATCAGCATCTCGGCCGGCAGCACGTGGGCCGCGAACGAGGTGTGGGCGCCGATCTGGGTCAGCCACAGCATGCCGAGGGCGGCGGCCGAGAACCCGGTCACCATGACCGGCTTCGGGCCGGTCCGGGGCAGGATCCGGGACGACACGCCGGCGGCCACGATGATGCCGGCCGAGAACGGGAGGAAGGCGAAGCCCGTCTTGAGCGCCGAGTATCCGAGGTTCTCCTGGAAGTAGTAGGTCAGGAAGAGGAACATCCCCATGAGCCCCGACCCCACCATCAGGGAGCTGAGGAACGACCCGCCCCGGGTGCGGTCGAGGACGACCCGCATCGGCAGCAGCGGGTTGGCGGCCCGGAGCTCGATGACCACGAAGGCGGTCAGCAGGACGGCCGCCGCGGCCAGGTAGGACAACGTGCTGGCCGCCGCCCAGCCGTGCTGGGCCGCCTGGGTGAAGCCGTAGACGAGCGACACCAGGCCGGCCGACACCGTCACCGCGCCGGGGATGTCGTAGGAGGTGTTGCCGTGGGCCCGGCTCTCCCGGACGATCGGCACGGCCACCAGCGCCGTCACGATGGCGATCGGGACGTTGACGTAGAGGCACCAGCGCCAGGAGGCGAACTCGGTCAGCACGCCGCCCATGATCAGGCCGATGGCCGCGCCGCCACCGGCGATGGCGCCGTAGACGCCGAAGGCGGTGGCCCGCTCCTTCACCTCGGTGAAGGTGACGGTGATGAGGGACAGCGCGGCCGGGGCCAGCAGCGCGGCCATGGCGCCCTGCAGGGCGCGGGCCCCGAACAGCATGGGGGCGTTGACCGCGGCGCCCCCGAGTGCCGAGGCGCCGGCGAAGCCCAGCAGGCCGATGATGAACATCCGCTTGCGCCCGACGTAGTCGGCGATGCGGCCGCCGAGCAGCAGCAGCCCGCCGAAGGCCAGGGTGTACGCGGTCACCATCCACTGACGGTTGTCGGTCGAGATGTGCAGCGCCTTCTGGGCCGACGGCAGTGCGATGGTGACGATGGAGGCGTCGAGCACCACCATCAGCTGGGCCACGGCGATGACGGCCAGGGCGGCCCAGCGCTTGGGGTCGGCCTCGCGGGGGTTGAGGTGGGTCGGTGGTCCGGTGGGTTCGGTGGTCGTGGTGGCCATGGGATCTCCTTGGGGGATGGAGGGTGGGTGAGAAACCTGTCGATGCGATTGCCGGGGGGACGGCGGGACGGACTGCGGGTACGGCGCGTGACGACCGGGGTCAGCCGGAGGAACCGCTCAGCCGTCGGTGGTGCGGTGCTGCGGGGTCAGCAGCGGAGCAGCGGGATGACGACATCGTCCACCAGGTGGAGGACGAACGCCGAGTCGATCTCGCCACCGCCCATGGCGACCCGGTTGAAGAACAGTGCGGAGCTGACCTCGTTGGCCACCGCCGCGGCCCCGGCGGACACGGGCTCGCCCCGGCCGACCGCACGGGCGACGATCTCGTCGTACATCCCCTGCTTGGCCTCGAACACCTGGGCCCGTACGAGGGTGGCCAGTTCCTGGTCGTCGTGCATGGCCGAGACCATGCCGATGAGCAGCGCGGCGTCCTCCTCGGTGAACGACTCGCGGCTGCGGTTGAGGACAGCCAGCAGGTCGCCCCGCAGCGAGCCGGTGTCCTCGGGCGAACTGAAGTCGTCGCACTTGCGACAGCGCACCGCCTCGGCGACGACCTCGGCCTTGCCCGACCAGTGGCGGTAGATGGTGGCCTTGCCGGCCCGGGCCCGCTCGGCCAGCGCGTCCATGCTCATCCGGTCGTAGCCGACCTCCATCAGCAGCTCGATGGCCGCGTCCAGGATCGCCTGGCGTCGGGCGGCCCGGCTGCCGCAGGGCGGGGCTTCTGCGGTTGCGATGTCGGTCTCGGTGAGGGTCATGGGTCTCGGTGCCTTGAGCTGGGAACGGAACTGTTCCGTGCCGTTACGATACCCCGAACCATCTCGAAACGCAACCGTTCCGTTCCGATTTCTCGGAAGTCCCAGGTCAGCGGGCCGGATTTCGTCTCGGCGACCGGTGCGATCCCCCGGTCCCGCCGGCGGCCGCACCGCCCTGGCACCCTTCGGCGCTCCGTCCACGCTGCCCCCGGCGGCGGACCCGACCCAGTCACCGGGACCGGCGTCCGGTGTGGTTGGCTGGGCACCGGTGACCGCCGTGCCCGACATCGTCGAGTTCCTGGAGCGGTGTCCGCCCTTCGACGCCGTCGACCCGGGGGTGGTCGAGCGACTGGCCGAGGCCGTCGAGGTGGAATTCCACGCCGCCGGCGCCACCATCTTCCCCCAGGGCAGTGAGGCGCTCGAGTTCGTGCGGGTGATCCGGGCCGGTGCGGTGGAGGTGCTGGACGACGGCCGTGTGCTCGACATGATGGGTCCCGGCGAGATGTTCGGGTACGCCTCGCTGCTGTCGGGGCTGCCCACCGACTTCGCCACCCGCGCGGCCGAGGACACCCTCACCTACCGGATCCCGGCCGCCGCGGCCGCCGAGGTGCTGGCCGAGCCGCAGGGCCTCCGTTACCTGACCCGGTCGATGTTGGAGGACCGCCACCACCTGGGCCCGGCGGCCGGGCCGGATGTCCCCCGCGACCAGCTGCGCCGGCCGGTGGCGTCGGCCGTGCGGGCCGACCCGGTCATCTGCGCGCCGGCCACCAGCGTCGGCCAGGCGGCCCGGCGGATGACCGAGGCCGGCGCCACCGCCCTGGTGGTCGACCTCGGCGACTCGCTCGGCATCGTGACCGACAGCGACCTGCGCTCGCGGGTGGTCGGGGCCGGGCTGTCGGCCGACTCCCCCGTCTCGGCGGTCATGACCGCGCCCGCCTTCACCGTGCCGAGCGAGCGGTCGGGCAACGAGGTGCTGGTCGACATGCTGGATCGGGGCATCCGCCACTTCCCGGTGCTGGCCCCCGACGGGCGGGTGGTGGGCGTCATCGAGGACCACGACCTCCTGGCCGTCGAGCGCAGCTCGTCCTTCCTCATCCGGCGGGCCGTCTCCCGGGCCACCACCGTCGACGAGCTGGTGGCCGCCGCGTCCGGTCTGCGTCCCACCGTGGTGGCCATGAGCCAGGGAGGGGTGCCGGCGGCCGAGGTGATGTCGGTGTACTCGGTCGTGGCCGACGCCATGACCCGCAAGGTCCTCGACCTCGTGGTGGCCGAGACGGGGCCGCCGCCTCGTCGCTTCTCCTGGCTGACCCTCGGCAGCCAGGCCCGCCGCGAGGCGCTGCCCAGTTCCGACCTCGACAGCGCCATCGTCTGGTTCGACGAGGGG